>Ga0325404_1000078_pt1 | contig 85757 bp, 33 predicted proteins | sample PopdelMetagenome_18_FD_205664 | JGI IMG/M metagenome (GOLD analysis project Ga0325404, IMG submission 205664) | Populus deltoides microbial communities from Bellville, Georgia, United States - Xylem-Control-R1 | ecosystem: Host-associated > Plants > Phyllosphere > Stem > Wood/Secondary xylem...
AAACTTCAAATCAAAAGTTATAGCTGCTAAAACATTTTGTGTTGTTCCTTCTTTTCGACCTCGAAACTTTCCTTGAATCTCAACAGGAACATTTGCAGGAACATGGGTACCATCAATTGCTCCCACAAAATCCTATATATACATGAAAAAATGATTTATAAACTTTTCTTCTAGATGTAATTAATTAATGTATAAAAATATTGGTATTGTTCTCATACCTTAAAATAAGGATAAAATCTTCGATTATTCATTATCTCAACTGGAACTGTATCCTCTGGATCTTTAATAAGGTGTTTGTATACTTAAGAATTGCTTTTAAAACAATTCTAAAGTAATGATGGATAGTTTCAACAGACCTATGATATATACCACTAATAAAACGAAATCTTTGGTTTTGGCCTGCAATTTATAAGAACACAATTACTTGCTCCGTAATCGACACATTTTGAATTGATCGTAATAGGTCATGACTTGTGAGAACATCACACAATCTATATAAGACAACATGTTTCATACGAATTTGTTCAACGCAATACCTATCACCTCGATTCAAAATGCTGTCAATATAGAATTCTCGCTGAGCAATTGCATTTATACGTGGTTCTTTTGATATATAAATTGTATTTCTTTCTTGTTCAATAATAGCTACCCCTGTAGCTATCACAGGTACAGCTGCTCCCATACATACTGCATGAATTATCTTACTATCCATATCATGAAAGTGAAGTTTTCTGATAACAAAACCTAAAAATTTAGGAAAATAAATATTAAAAAAAACATATAAAATACTCACACAATGAATACAATAAATTATGATGAAAGAAGCGGACAATGTATAATAGTTATGGCAATGATATCTGATTCTCTAAACAAACAAGGTCTTAAAATATATTATTTAAGACCATAACATTCAATTTCTCGATGATAAAACTGTTTTGAAAATTATACATTTCATAAGTTCACAACGATCAATAGACATTGCGCAATGAAATCCATATAATTACCGGCATAGTCACACAAATTTATCCATATATAACAAATTTAATCAAACACTAATCATAAATTAATCAAAGCAAAATAAAACATAAATTTATGTTTATTAGGGTTCTGTTATAATTTTGTTGTTCTCATCTCATTCTCCCATTCCCCACCCATTCCCCTCACCCTATCGGTTTCTATAATTCCCTATTTCCCTTATTATATTCATTCCCAATTTCCCCTGTTATAGCTGGTTTGTATAATTCCCCATTAACATTCCCCAATTGCACTGTTCTCATTCCCCTCCCATTCCCTATTTCCCCTGTTATTCATTCTCCCATTTTCCCTATTATAACCGGTTTATATAATTCCCCATTAGCATTCCCCAATTGCTCTGTTCCCATTCCCCTCTCATTCCCCTCTCCTCTCGGTTCCAGTTCCCCCAATTCCCCTGTTCCAATTCCCCTCTCCCGGTTCCAGTTTCCCCAATTCTCATGTTCCCTCTCCCTCTCGGTTTCTCTCATTCTCCCATTCCCCTGTTCCCTCTCACTCTCGGTTTCCCCTCCTCTCTCCCCCGGCTACTTGCTCTGGTAACGCTGTGACTTGACCAAAAAAGAGAGCAAGGATTGACAGAAAGTATATAGTGGTTGGATTCGGGGACAGGGAGGGGCTGCTTCACAATAAAGTTTACAGAAATCTCCCCCCCATTTTGCCTCTCTGTGTTCACAGAAATCGCCCCCCCATTTTGGTCTCTCTGTTCACAGAAATCGATCGCCTCCCCACCCACCGTTTTGCCTCTCTATGTTAACAGAAATCGCCCCCACCTACCATTTTGCCTCTCTCTGTTCACAGTTATCTCCCCCCCTCTCGGTTTTGTCTCTCTGTTTGGTTAGAAATTTCCCCATGTTTGGTTAGATGCTTTGAGCTGCCGATTGTGATTCATGAAGAAGAAAACAATCATGGAAAAAATATGTTTGTTGGGTTGCTTAATTAGTTTTAACTGTGGAATGTGACGAGATAAGATGAAGAGTTATGGAAATGTTATGGAAAAAATATGACAGTAGCAGATTTATCAAGAATATCAAAGAATTTATGCCATTATTTTTACAGATCTACGAAGAAGAAGATAAAAACATAAAGGAAATAAAGAGGAAAAAAATACCTGAAATTAATTGGTCAAGAAAAATGCTTTGTTCCAGAAAAATGCTCTTGTTCCTGCTCAGCTTCCAATTGATTTTGAAGAAAAAGAGACTGTGTATGAGAAAATGAACGGAGCTGGAAAAAAAAAGGAAAGTGTTTTCCTTTCTTTAACAGAAGGAAAACATTTTCCTTTGGTAACGTTGCTTTTTTTAGTTTGATTGGAAATTAGTTTCCTTTGACTACTTTTTCATATTGTTGCCAAACATGGGAAAACAAGGAAAGTGAATTCCAGGAATTCACTTTCCTGTAAACAAACACGCCCTTGATTTAACTTGAATTAACTTGTTAAATCCACAATGCTGACCATAAGATTGAGATAACCCTATAAAGAGCAAATAAAAATAAATTATGAAGCTTAATTCTTTATCGATCATGTCGGCCCCAATGTTGAACAATGAAATTAGTAAAAAATTTAATTAAAACAATGACAAAAAAAAAAATAGGCAAAGGCAATATAGATTAACATGTTAAACACTATTATCGGGTCATAAGATTAAGATAATCTTATAAAAATCAAAATAAAATAAATCATGAAGCCTAATTCTCAATGAAACATGATATTAAATGATGAAATTAGGGGGGAATGTCAATTATAAAAATCGAGTCAACTGAATTAATCTGTTAAACCTGCAACCCTGATCATAAGATGAGGATAGCCTAGTAAAAGATAAATATAATGTTGAAGGATATAAGACTGAGATAACCTTTTAGAAAGAAAAAAAATGACTTGATTTAACCAAAATACCAAAACCTGTAACCCTGATCATGAGACCAATATATCCTTATAGAAAACAAATCAAAACAAATTATGAAGTTCAATCCCCAACCGATCCAATATTGAATGATAAAATTGGAATTAATCTCAAATAAAAAAACACAAAAAACAACTCAAGTCAACTCGGGTTAATCTGTTAAACACTATTCTCGAGTCATGAAACTGAATTAACCTAATATAAAGCAAATAAAATAAATCATGAAGTCTAATTCTTAGTTAACCCAACATTAAAGGATGAAATTGAAAAATAAATTAAGAAAAAAACCCTAACTAACCGGATTAACCTGTCAAATTAATGATCCATATCATGAAAGTGAAATAACATAATAAAAAACAAATATAATATCAAAGGATAAAATTAAAAAAAAATTAATTAAAAAATCATAAGGAAAGGTAAATATGTTTTTTTAGAGCCCACTAAAACATGATGGAAAATATTATTCATTACTAGAGTAATTTTCTCTTCACATGTTTTAGTGTATTACCTTTTCTTTTTAATGTATTATTAATAATAATAACAAAAAAAAATTAAATTTGTTTGTAGATTGCTATATATGCCTTTTAACATGTTTATAAAACTAGGAATAAGGCAGACTACCGGATAAAAACTTAGGATGTGTTTGAGTTTATAATAATAGTTGTGGTTTAAAGTATTTTTAGTTTAGAAATGTATTAAAATAATATATTTTTTTTATTTTTTTAAAAAATATTTTTGATATCAATATATCAAAATAATCTAAAAATATATAAAAAATAATTTTTAATAAAAAAATTAAATTTAAAACAACACAATTTACACAACGTTTGTGAACAAACTCTTAATGTATTGTAATTTGAGTAATGCTTGCTGGTGTTTCCATCCTTTTTTTTCCGTAAAAAAAAAAAAAATTCTTAAAATATATAAGCAACAATATTTACAAACTTTATCCAATTTTTTTATAAAAAAAAAAGAGAAAAAACTTTATTCGAAAATCCACCTTTTATTTTAGAACAAAGCAAGGGCAAAAAGGTAAGAACGTGCTTCAAATGAAAAAACATTGTGCGCCTCCTTCCCTCCACAAAAACCCTAAATAAGTAGAGGGAGCACAAGATGATAGTCACAAGTGAGAGAGAGAGAGAGAGAGATGGAAGAGGGAGACGACTATAAGTTTCTGTAAATAAAGGAGGCCGTTTCTGCTATTAACTAGCAAAAGGAAATCTAATCGGCGTCGATCTCGAGTTCGGGTACAGGATTTGTGTAAAAAAAACTCGCCTGTTTCAGCTTTTATTTTTTATCGATTTAAAAAAATCCTGATTTTTGAGTGGCGATGATGATAAAAAAGGCCGGACTTACGGCTGCTACCAGAAAACTAATTAATTTTTCGTGGTCGGTAGTAGATTGATGAACTTCTCTTATAAAGGTGTCTGTTCTGAGCCACTTTCTTATATATGCATATGCGTGTGTATTTAATTTTTACAAATTTTTATATTTTTAGGATTTGTTTGCACATTATTTTTGCACAGTGAAAATAGTTGATGAATCGTATCCGAAACCTGGAATTCGGCTGAATATTTTTTGGAAAGTGTGGGAAATCTGCCTAGTGTTAGGTCACCTGGAGATATAATTAAGCTTTCTCTTGCCGTGGTATACATATGACCTGATGTAGTATAATAATACTCCAACGTTGTTTTGTTCATCTGTATGAGAATTACATATGGTATCTTTTATCGCAAGTTGTTTTTCTTTCTCGAGAACATTTGATTAAATTGGCATGCGGGGAAGGAGATGAGGATTTTTACTTGTTTCTTTGTAATTCTCTTGTTTCATGGTGATTTGTGATATTCTGAACCTTCAATGATTCAACAACCGGCTTAAGATGCTTTTCTATGACATTCGAGATGTGGGTTCTTTGTGATTTCGTTTCTTTCGAGGCTGACATTGTTGATTAAACCATAAAAGAATAAGATAGCTTCTTTGTGATTTATTTGATAAATATTTCGACTTAAAACTAAAACGAATTATAGATTATATTCTTGAAAACATAAAAGAAAGAAAGAGTATCAAACACAATAATATTAACATTGGGGAAGAATAAGATAGCTTCTTATTGGAATTGTTATTGGAATTAGCAGATCTATAGTTTAATTACTTAAAAGATAGCTTATAGCTTTTAGATAATTATTGAGTTTCTATAAAGATCAAGTACCAAATCAACAAATGTTGGATTCTGAAACTTTGGGGTCATTTAATGACTAAGAACTAAAAGATCAAATGAATGGATGCATGTTTAGTTTTGTAAAGGATCAGTTTTTCTTTATTTCACAAGTATTTAGTATATTATTTATCTTTTGAATGTTATTTTTATTTGTCGTGAAATCTTGATGGGCCGAAGGACAAGTCCAAAGTTAAAAAAAATAATAAATAAAAAGAAAAATAAAGTTGAGTTAAAGACCGAACCAACAATAGTAGAACAATAGTAAAAAGAAGAAAAATGGCTAGTGAGCAAATCAAGGTATGAAAGAGAAAAAAATGAAAAGAAAGGAGAGAAATACTAGGCCATTGAAGCATTGCAATAGCTTTGATAAGACCGCATATCATATAATATAAAAATCTTAACAAGATGAATCTAATAATATCAAGAAAGGTTGTCATTGAAGCTAGAACAGAATCATACACACTGCCACAAGGTGATAGATCTTTTTCACACGCTAACTTGTGTAATGCATGCGTTAATTATCTTTCCCTTCCTTTCTCTACTCCAGTCCTTAATTCTTTAATAAATTTTTAATTTACTCCTCATATTTGCTTGTCCAAATAACTTACAAGAGAGAAAGGAAAAAGAAAAGAAAAAAAAATTATCCTACACATTCTCTAACAACCTAAATATTGGGTACACACCTGCTTTGTTAAAGCAATATCGCTTGACCACCCATTAGTATTAGGCGGCACATGCCTAATTCTTCATTACAAAAATTATGGAAGTTCCGGGTGCTTGGCCTTGTCAGTACAACATTACCATGCAACGATTTGGTGTTATGAGGTGCACTCCTAGTTCTACGTTGCTTGAATTATTAATGAGGACACCTACAAGTCTCACCAACAACGCAATAAGACACAACAACCAATGACTTTGTTTACAGGTTACCTACACAGTAAGGGTAATTATTCTTCATGATTACTCCCAAGTGATATGCCTGCAACTCTACGCATCTAAGGTGTATAAATACCTTAGATCACCAAGTAATCATAGACAATTAAACTAAAACATGATAATCACTCTTCTATGCAACTTGTTCTCATCCTCTTTGTTGTACATTATTTTTCTCCTGTGAATTACTAATTTAAATATTGGAAAGTCCCTTATTCTAATATGATACTTTTTGTGTAGGTGTTTAGGGGCTAACCCAGTTTAACTTAATATAAATTCTTACAAAGCTCATTGCATTAGTTGTGGAAATGCTCAATTCAATTTGACTTTTTTTTTACTTTATCAGTTGTGTCATTTATGAGAACTTAAACAAAAACTAGTTTATTCTCGTTTTACACATCAAAAGTTCTTTCCATGGATAAAAACTTAGAACACCAAGCCATGTGAGAGTAATTACAATCCCCATCATATGTACAACAACTCCTTCACGTCTCTAATAAATCTTCTTTGAAATGAGTTTGCTTACTAAAGTTGTTCTAACCACTCAATAACAATTTTGAATGCTACCACTACCTCAATGAATAACACAACAACTAGCTCAACTACATTCACTATTAAATGCACATAAACACCTCTAGTTTCTTAAAGAAACATGATAGAATGACATGCAAGAAAGTAGGCATAAGAAAATGAGAGCATTAGAATATATCTTCAAATGCGTAATTAGAAATGCTTAGTGCAAAAATTCTACTCCAACCTATTACCACTAAAGCCCTGGTTAGTAAGGTCTACACCTATTTTATATGGAAATGTGTATATTCTCTCTGACCAAATTCTCCTTAAAGTGAAATAGGTAATGAAAAACTATATTCGAGTGGAAAAGGCAAGTGTGACTGGACAAGGACACTCTCGGTTCTAATAATAAACCCTTAAACTCTGCAAGCCCTAAAATAAATTAAAAGATAAATAAATAATAACTCAACTAATTAAAACAAGACTAAAGTCAAATTTCATAATTTGTTGACAGAATCAAAGCCCAACTTCAAACAAATATATCTCCCTCGTCTTGATGAATTATAAGGTCTACCATATATTATTAGAAATATATGGATGTCTACTTTCCAATGCAACTATAATCGTATCCAAATTTATTTTATAGCTCCATCTATGGCCAAAATAATAGCGAAAGGTCAAAATTGGCAGATTTGAATCTTCTTATTCCAATCTTTCTGTAATGTTTGGATGCTTCCATACAAGCCTTTCTTGAACATGAATCAAATTAATCAAGACTTGTTCTTTATTATTTGATATCCTCTTGAAATCCACTCTAGCTCATGTATCTTGAAGAAGTCTATTAATTGCCTCATTGAATCTCTTTGCTTTAAATCTTAAAATTGAACTCAATGAAACCTTTAATGAGTCTTTTGGTGTTGAAGTTATGATCGCATCAACTCCCAACCAACTTTTCCTTTCTTTTTTATACTTTAATCTATTATTCTTCAATAACTTTTCAATTTAGTCCTAAATTTTCTTAACTAAAAAACTTGCAAAAAAGGAGGGAAAATAGAGGGAAAAAATAATGTTTTATCAGTAATCTAACTATACAAATACCTAGTATACATTCGCTTTATCAATACAGCATCATACAACCACCCATTAGTGCTACACAAAACACACCTAATTCTCTTTTACAAAAGTTATGGAAGTTATAGGAGTACTTTTTATCAATACAGCGCCACCACAAAACTCTTGATGTTACACAATGCACACATAGTTTTTTATTACATGAATTATCAGTATAGACACCTACAAGTCTCATAAGTTGCACAACAAGACGCAACAACTAATAACTTATTTTACAAATTGTCTGTGCAGTAAAGGTAATTATTTTCTATGATTACTCTAAGATGGTATGCTTGCAACTTCATACTTTACGAGGTAATTTCATATGATCAGTGCATATTATGTCAGGTCACTACAAACAACTAAACACAACATATGACATTCATAATATTCACTCTCTTATGCACCTCATTTTTGTTCTTGTCCTTTTTGTTGTACATTAATTTCTTTCTACAATTTGCTAACTTAAATATCAGAGGGTCACTTATCTCAATATGAAACTAGTTTCGTTAGAGTTTGAAGATCACTCCAATCCAACTTAATAAAAACTTCTATAAAGCCGATCACATTGGTTATGGAAAGACCCAATTTAATTTGAGGTTTTTCCCCAACTTCATCAAATCTCAAGGTTCACGATCTAAAATAGGTTTTCCAATTTGAAATTAGAATCTAGTCTTAACAACCATGCTTAATTCAACTAGCAATAATGCCAAGCCATAAAAATCCAGATTTCCACTTATTTTCCTTCATCACAAGTAGGTAAGATATGTGGCTCGTGTTACATCATTGGTCGGGTTGAGATTTTTGTCATATAAAAAGGATGTGCATGCGTTACTAGTGTGTTTGAAAAACAGTAGGAAAAATCACAACTCGAGTCATAAACCCGAATGGGTCAAATAAGCTAGTTTTATTTAATTATATGATAAAAAAAATAATTACAAAGCTCGATTCCCAGACAACCAAATGCTAAAGGACATAATTAATTTTTTTTAAAAGGACAAGAAAAAGTAAATAGGTCTTGACATAGATCATGAGGTCATGTAACTCTAAAAAATGAATAAAACAACTTACGATGCCCAATTCTCAAACCAACAAAATATCAAAGGATGAAATCAAAAAAATATTCAATGTTAAAAAAATGACCCAAAAAAGACTCTAGTAAACCCGGACTAACCCATCAAACCTACAATCTAAGTCATAAGACTGTGATAACCCTATTATTAAAAGGAAAGCAATGAAAATCATGAAATCTAATTTTAAAAAAAACTCAATGTTAAAGGATAAAATTAAAAAGAAAAATCAGTATAAAAAAAGATCTAAAAAAAGGATGATATCAACCCAGATTAATCTTTCAAACTCGTAACCCAGGTCATGAGGTCATGATCACTTCATCAAAAAAATCATGAAGCTCAATTCCTAACCAGTCCAATGATGACAGATGAAATGAAAAAAAAAATTTGATTTTAAAAAAGGATCCAATGCAAAAAAATAAAAATCAAAAGAATGAGGATCAAATTTGAAATAAAAATATAATGACAGGATACCTTTCAATTTTAGCTAGATTAATGTGAATCCTAAGGAGAGGAGAGAGAAAAAAAGAAAGAGAATGAAAAGTGTCGCTAAAACATCACCACTGCTCCTCCACCATGTGATGCCTTCTTGGAATCCCTCGCCGCGTCGTTCTTAATGCCACCAAGGAAGCCGGTGTTTGATCGCTTAAGAACAATGCACGTGCCACTAGCACATGATAACTTCCTCCACATTGAAACATGTGATGCTAGCGCTAGCCAAGATGCCTTACTTGTTGACTTTGTCCCACCATATTCATTTTAGTTTTACTTTTTATCCTTTAAGGATTAATTATTTTATATCAACATTATTTTATTTTATTTTTTCAAATCAAGTACTAATCAAGCGCCCAAAGTTTACCTTGATATTGTGAGATCCTAATATCTAGAAAACCAAAACAAACTCCAAAGTTAAGTCTCAAACAAAAGCAATGTGAAATGATAAAATTAAAAACAAAATTATAACCTAAAACAAGAACATGACCTCTTTCCTTTCTCATGCAAATCAATCCTTAATGTTAGCAAAAAAAAAAAAAGGAACTGAACATTTTTTAAGCTTCAATTTCAGTACTAAAAGCTCGAATTCTTTTAAATTAATAAAATTAAATTTTATTTTATCAAACAAAACATTAACTTAGCGACAAAACATTTTCTTAATGTTGTGAGATCCTCGTACAAGGGCATAAAAAATAAATTATCAAGATCAATCCTAAATCAACACAATGTTAAATGATCAAATAAAAAAATTAATGGACCAAAATGAAAAAAAAAATTAAAGGGAAAAAAAAAAACATTGTGTAAATCTATAATGATTCATCCCACAAGTGAATCATTGTTTTTTTTTTCTTATAATAAGCAATCAAATTCTTTTTGTGACATCCTAAAAATTAAAAGAAGTGGAGGAAAACCATATCCTTTTTTTCATATAAAAAAATCTATTATTTTTTCTTTTTATTAAATCTTTTTTGTCTTTTTAAAAAAAAAACTTTTATCCTTTAATATTTCACTAATTTTGAATAGATTTTCATAATTTATTTCAATTTGATTTTTTATTTTTTTATAAGATTATCATAATCTCGAGCAAATAACTCAATATTTGGCCGATGCTTTATTTTGCCAACGTTTATTTGTATAATCATATCATTAAGTAAAAATTAGTTAAAAAAACAAAGTTTTTAAATCTAATGAAGTCCATAATTTGAGTTACAAGTTTGATAGATTAAGTTCCAAAACTCAAGTAAATCCAATATGTAATCGTCTTACTATTAAAATAAAAATGTCATCTTGAAATTTTTTTAAAGTTAAACCATGCTCTTTATCAGTTGTTTAAATAGCTTTTGAACCTATCAAATGAACTAAATCACATTAAGATAATTTTCATAGAGGTTAATTTTAATTCCAAACTCAAAAAGAAATCAAGTAAAAAAATTTAAAGTTTAACTTGCTTGGTATAGTACTAAAATGATACCTAATCTCATCCTAAACATTTCTTTTCACGTTCAAGAAATTTTTAATCCAACCCAGAGCAGTACTAAAATGAAACCTAATCTCATCATCTTGGTTTCAAAGAAAGATATAGCAGCAGCAATTCTCTCTTTAATTTACCTGTTTTTGATTGATATCGGACAATCGGTCAAGAATTGTCAACGAGTAGATAAAACTGTCAGAGGTGCTTAAAGCCATGGAGACAAGCTGCTCAGCTCTTGGTAGATAAATTCGTTTGTATTATAACCTTAAGATGGTTCTATAAACATCAAGACACGCAAACTGATAAAAAAGTTTTTGGGAGGATGCAAAAAAGTAAAGGAAACTTGTACGCACAGTCAAAGGAAGCTAACTGATGCAATAACAAAGGAAAATAATAACAACGCATCCAGAGATTGGTGAAAATAGTCAGCTAGATATTCATTTTGCAGTCAAGAGAGGATGACACAGTGATCAACTTCGGCTATTCGTTGCACAAAATTACCCCTAAATCATTGCTCGTCACAAGCAGAATTCTTGAATGAAAGAACGAACCTGCTGTATAAACGAATGTGACTAGTAGCACAATATCTCTGTCCGCCACCCTGAAACAGGCATCAGATGATCCTATGTTAAATACATGGTCTTTTCACATGTGAGACAAAAGCATGTCTTATGGCTGCCTTTTCCTTCTCTGTAATGTACAATGTACCAGAAACAGTGCAGCTGTTTTGAAAGAGATCTAAACACCTGTACATGCCATTGCAATGTGAATTTTGTCTCTCCCAGATGACAGCACAATTGCAACATGAACTTTACCTTTCCACAGATGAGCACTAACAAAGCCTTGTGTTTTTGAAGATCATGGTGAGCTGCCAACTAATTGGGTGCAGGAGGAGCATGCTCAATAGGTTGGTCTGGTATGCCAACCTCACCAGCAGCAACACCAGCATTCCTGCGTTGCCTTTCACGAAAATAGAGAACCGTAAGAAGACAGACAAATAGAGTAAGTATTGTTGCATTCCCTTCTTCCAGGATAACATTCTCCACCCATGCTTCGATTTTTGGATAGAATTCAGGCAACGAATCAATCACGTATACCTAAAACAGAGACAAAGAACCACTGGATCGGTTAGTCGAAGTATTATAAAACAATTCTGAAACACAACCCTAAATACCAAACTAATTATGTTTGACTACAGGTATCATCTCCCCCCCATGCCCTCCTACAGAAAGCATTATCTGCAAGTTTCACATTCATTGGATATGAGCTGTGAAACATTCAATGTCTTCCCTAAATGTTTTGCCTGATTTTCATATTAGCCCTCCAAAAATTATATTTTAGCTTTAGAATCCTCACGGTAACCTAACTCCCCACTACCCAACCACAGAGAGAAGGGCATAGATTCACAGAATCAACTGCACTATAAAGGAAGTCACATGAATGCCATTATACATCAAAAGGAACTTGCACCCTAAAACAGATTAAGAAATTGAGGGTCCAAAAAAGTTCCAATTTTAGCATATTTAAAAATTAAAGGTCCACAAAATTCCAATTGTAGCACATTTATTGGTGGAAAAACAAGGAGGAATAATATTTTGTATCATTTCCTATACTACTTGCAAGAAAGAAACTAAACAAGAGAGAAACAATCTTGCACCAAAGTTTAGATAGAACGGAAATTAAAAGATTTCAGTTTCTTATTCTCCTCATTATATTTTTTTGGTAAACTCACTAAAGATTTATTCTGTTGTCCAGGACACAATAAAAAAAAATATTTTCTCCCTCATCCAATTGCTCAGCAAACCAAGAGCAAAAAATTTTTCCCATTGTAAACTGACTGTATTGGTGGGGTGAACTTTGCATGAGATAAAAGACAATTTCTAGCAAGAAGGATCACCAACAGAAGGCAAAAGTTTTCACCAGATGTTGCAGGAATTTGAGAAACTAAGAGGAAGAAAACAAAAGAACATCTATCCTTGTGATAATATGATTATTGCATCAACATTCTAATTTTCTGCTACAGAAAACCCCCAGAGACCCAAGGGACGGTAAGCTTCTGATCAGCAACAAAAAAAACATGCTATTTGAAGCAGTAAACTACATGATTTGAATAATTGAAATAAAATGCATATCGAGTCCTAAATATTCATTCAACTTTTCAGAGAAGTTTTAGCAAGTTAGGACTGAGACTTTCCAGTGGTTATAAACTTGAAACATCAAAACAAGCACTTGGTGACACAATTAACAGGGAAATAGTGGAATATGACCGGCTCATGTATACAAAGGAATTCTGATCAATTGATTTTTTTATCCAGTTTATAGAGTTGAATTCTGATAAATTGATAGAAGCTGATGTCTAATTTGCACCATCATCTAATTTTCACATCTATGCTTATAGAAGACAGCATGAAAAGCAGATAAATAAACTGACCATGAAACTGTCTGCGTAGTTCTTTCTTATCCACAAGCTTGTGAGGGCCAGTGTGACAGGTAACTTTGCTGCAGAATCGATCTCTAGAGCTTGGTCATAGTATCGCTTGGCAAGATTAAGGTCAAATGGAAGTCCTTTACCATGCTCATGCATGTAACCAAGATTGAACATAGCTTGTGCATTAGATTGAGATTTGGCATGCATGTATGCCTCTGCTGCTCGTTCATAATCCCTCACAGTGCCCTAAAAAAGGAGAAAAGAGTTTGAGAAATTTATAGGATGAAAAAACAATTCAGAAACTGAACAAAAAAGCACCAAAAGGCATCAAATTTGTGAAAGACATCACATACCCGACCATAGTAATATGCATCACCAATCAGCAAGGCAGCATGTTCATTACCCTGCTCTGAAGCTTCCCACCACAAAGAATGAGCCCGCTGGTGTCTTTCTGAATCTGTACAAAATCCAGATTCTCCCACGCACATGCTATGCTCTGCATATTTGTCAAGAATCCATGCAGCATTACTTTGTGCAATCTCATAGCCCAGCTCAGCCATCCTTGAATACAACAAGGATGCTTTGCCTACATTGCCTTTTAGGTATGATTCCAATGCCCATCTAGACAAGGAGTTCCATGGGCCTCGTTCTGCTACTAGTTTGTATAATCCAGTAGCCTGAACAAAGTAAAGCTCTCTAGTAAACGAATGGGATACAGATGTTGATACATTTTAAAACTGTTTGCAAACATACACCAATCACTAGAAGTGCAGGGTCAAAAGGCGTGTGCGTGCACATATATGTTTCTCAAAGATCCAAAAATATCTAATCTCAAAATCTCACTTTAATTGTAGGGTGGTGGTGGGATAGCATTCATACTCTAGGCATGATTGTCATTATTAGCCTCTAATTAAAAGAAGCAAGAAACATAAAATAATTTAAAGAACAGAAAACAGTGAGCTACTGTTACAATTGTATTTGGGATCTTGCCAAGTTACATTAGTTAGAAGATTTAGAGTTCAAACCAAACTCATTCACTTGATAGAAATCCAAATTACTAGGTTCCTGTAGATCCCAAACAAAATACCTTGGCAATAGAGATTACACATTTGATTAAAACTTATTAGACACTCAATATCTTCAGAACATGGGTCCGATACAGATTTATGGATCATCTGTCAGGAATCTAATCAATAACCTGATCTATTAACAAATTACCACCGGGGACTCTCAATAGCTTGGAAAAGAGATATTCTTTTGAATTTATTTAGTATTATGTCACTAGATTTTCCTAATATAAGTGCTCTGATGAACCTGGAAATTATCAACAAAGACAATGTCCAGGAGATGCAAGGATTCTGAAAGCAGTGCGAAAATAAGTGAACAACCCTAAGGCAATCTGATTGATCCTTCACTAATCTGACAAAGCGGGAAATAACTGAATAATAAGATATGGAGTTATGGGAGCAAGAGGAAAAGGAGAAAGCACATAAAAAGTTTGAGATGCATATTGTCATAAAGAGCCTGGGTAAGAGCATTGAAAGGTAAAGAAAGCAAATTTACCATAGGAAGATTCTTTTTAAGCCCCACACCCTTATGAAACATCTTTGCCAGCTGGTAAAATGCCTTTGGTTGACCTGCATTAGCAGCTACTATAAAATATTGGCATGCTAGCTTTACATCTCTCTTTACCCCAATCCCTTTAAGATGTATTACTCCAAGGTTATAGTGCCCACCAGCATCTTCATTGTCAGCAGCCCTCTCAAAGTATTCTTTTGCCTGTAAGAAAAAAAAAAGGATTAGCTTTGACGCATATTCTAAAACTATGCAATAAAACATGACAACATGCAGGCAAATACAAAGAAGATAAATTTTGAGAGATTTGAGATGTGCATACATTGCATTGATACAGAATGTTCAAAGGCCATAACTTAATCATGGTCAGATCCTGTATTTTTTCCTAAAGTCACGACTCCCAAAACTCAAACTTGCACCCTTGTGGTTGCAAAGTTGAGACTTTTACCATTGCCTGTAACAATAGACATTATAGGTACAAAAGTTCTCATGTATGAAACAGCTAAAACCACAACAGGAACCTAACCTGAAACTCTTGATGTAATTGGATAACCAGTACAGAGCATCCAATCAACTAAATCTTAACACTAGTATTTAGATAGCAAAGGAAGCCAAGCAACACAAATAACACACTGAGGATTTAAAACAAATTTATGCAATATAATCAGGGATAAATTCACAGCTTGTTAGAAACTACAAACCAGGCCTCCCTAGCAATCTCAATCTGATGAGGCAATGATCATATCAAAACAAATTTATGCACTATAATCAGGGATAAATTCACAGCTTGATTAGAAACTACAAACTAGGCCTCCCTAGCAATCTCAATCTGATGAGGCAATTATCATATCAAAGAGAAAACAGCACATGCCACGTAAGTAGACCAAAACAGGTAAGCAAGCAATCCAGTCTTTAATTCACAAAACAATAACAAGAAACGCCAAATTCAGCCAATATGATGACAACGAAGACAAAATTAACTTACTTTAGTGTAGTTCTTCTTTTCCACTCCATAGCCCTTGACATACAAATACCCCATGCCATTATAAGCCGAATAAAGCTGCTGTTTTGCTGCAAGTGTAAGCCATTCAAGCGCTTTAGTATAATTCCTCTCAACTCCAGCTCCCCGCGCATATATTTCACCAAGAAGTTCCATTGATCTAGGTTCCCCTTTCTCCACAGCCTTTGAAAACCATGCCAATGCTTTAGCATGATCACGCCTCAATCCTCTTAATCCAAAGTAGTAAAAATACCCAATTTTATACATAGCACCTGCATTCCCTTTTTGAGCTTGATATTCCAAAATCTGGAACACGTCATCATCCTCCCCTCGTGATTTCTTCAAGGCCTCCTTATTCTCCTCAGCCCCATTATGTATCCTAACTGGTTCAATCACGGGAGAATACTTTGAAATCAAAAAACTATTTACTGCTACTTCTGCTAATTCCGCATATAATTTAACTGCCTTTTCATACATCTGAAAACCAAAAAATAACATGAAATCATTATCAAAACAACAATTAAACAGTACATCAAATAAAAAAAATATCAAAACAACTCACGTGCTGCCGGTAATAAGTGTAGGCAATAGCCAGTTTAGACTGCAAATTGCCTCCCTTGGCCGCGAAATTATGATACAAAAAAGCCTTAGCTTTATTCCTCTCTTTAATTTGCCCCAACCCATACAAAAACCCTAAAACCGATTGGGCATGCGAATTCCCCTTCACACTTGCCAATTCCTCAATTTCCGCCACTGATTCCTCCATAACCCCAACCTCGCCGTCACTCACCGCCGACAACATCTTCTCCACGGCGGAGTAATACTGCTCCATCTCCGTATCGAGTTTCGATTCGGAGGTGGAGGAATTGACGGCGTCGGGTTCAAAGATCGGGCTCCAGGAGCCAGGTTCGAGTTCGTGTTCGGGTTTCGAGTCGGAGTCGCCGAACTCGTCCCACTCGGGCAGTGACTCAGCGGGGTCCGCATCGGTGGTGGTGGCGGAGGAAGGGATGTCTTTAAGGTCGTCTTGTGAGAGGATGAGAACGACTGGGCCGGCGAGGAGAGATGGGGGGAGGAGAGAGAAAATTAGGAGAGAGAGAGTGAGATTGTATTTCTGCATTTCGATTTTGATGCCGAGAGAAACGAAGGGGTGTTTTTTTTTTTAAGTTGAAGTATGTATAGGTTTCCTTGGCAGTTGCCACGTCATCTGGTGTTGAATAGCCAACGATTTCGTGCCATGTTAGCATTTCCTCCAAAGGGAAACAGAGTTTTTTTTTATCTATTGAAATTTAACTTGATTTCTGAAGATATTATTTTTATTATTGTAATTATCATAATCATGGAGTATTTGATTGAGTTCTGAAAAGATAAAACAAATTTTGTATCCACATAATTAACTAATTTACCTAATATTTTTTAATCATTTACTAATTTACATAATAAATAATATTTTATTATATGTATTTTATTTTTTTAAGATAATTACATTACATGGAAAATAAAATAAATAAAGAGGGAAATCAATGTCTCTTCTATTGGTGCTTGAAAATTTGTTCAGTTACGGTGCTAAAATATTTTAAAAAAAATTATTCTTTTTTATGTTGAAATAGTTTTAAGCCTATTGGGGGAAAAATTGAAGTTGAAATGGTATTTTCAAGTAAAAAAAAAAGTTGAAAATCATATTTTCAGGGTTTCAAAAATTGATGATACAAATGAAAGTAGTATAGAAAAAATAACAAGTTCAATAACACATAATTATACCGAATAAAAACTACACGAAAAACCTAAATTAAAATTTTATTATTAAATTTTTTTTTCAAGTAGTCTGCTTATCTAGAAAAGGTTAAAACCCCTTAAATAAACTTAAAAATTTATATAACTAATAAGAAAACCTAAAAATATAACAAATGTATTAAATTTTTAAACAAACTAGGAAAAAAAAAGTCCTATATAAATTTGAAAAAATAATAAAAGAATTTTAAACTAAATAGATAAAATAATTTTAGGTCATCTAGGAAAATATAGCAAATTTCGAATAATAACTTCTGAGAATTATCAAAAAACCTTTATAATATCTAATTACTGTGAAATTTTAACTCTGTTTGAAACAAATCCTCTAAAATCTTCTTTAAAATTTATAGTCCAATTCAATAGTTTGATCAAAATTTATGCTTAATAACATAAAATTACACATTAAAAAAAAATCTTATTCATCAATCTTTTCAGGTTGGAAAGAACTCTTCCTCGAGTTCAAGTTGCTGTTATTTTGATCTTGTGGATATTTAGTCAAAACTCTTTGATTCTTTTTTTTTTCTTCTCTTTAAGTATATAATAATTTTAGACATCAACTCTAGTCTCTTTATCTTAACATTTATACAAGAAATAACAATCAAAAAATTATTTCTCTTTCAATGACTTTTAGAGTAATAAATTGCAAATCTCAAACCTACTTCATGAATATGTGTTATATTCATATAAACCTCGAATATATCTATTTTTGTGATAACATTAAACTTGTAATCAAAAGAATCAACATGATTTAAATCAATAAAAAAATTATTGAGCACCTTTCATGTTTTTTTTTCACTCAACTTTTAACTCATCAACAAGAACACCATCAATAATATCATCACTATTATTATTACTGTAATTATTTTTATATAATCATCAATGGTATCATTATCAAAATAAAAATCATAAATTGATAGGGAATTTCAATCCACATCTATCTCAAAGCAAACAAGATCACTAAAATCTCAACAATACGTATCCCGATCAAGAAATTGCATCCTCTACTCGTGCATTTGAAATAGGTTCTCAAAACTGGTCATGGATTCATGATCACTCATCTCACGATCCTCCAATATTCTCTTATTCATCTCTGCTAATCAACGAGATATTTCTTCTAATTGCCTCACATATTTATTATCTCTAGCTGACGGTTAATTTTGTAATTTATCTTTGCATGTCTTCTATCACCAGCTCCTCAGTATTTCTCTCCAGAGGGGGAATCTCTTTATCCTTTATAAACTAAACACTTTATGCTCTATGACTTATGCAAACCATGGTTATTTAATAGCATACAACAAACAAAATATCCTGGAAATGTCTCACGATCCTCTAATATTCTCTTCTTCATCTCTGCTAATCGACAAGATATTTCTTCTAATTGCCTCACATGTTTATTATCTCTAGTTGACGAGTTAATTTTGTAATTTATCTTTACATGTCTTTTATCACCAACTCCTAAATATTTATCTCGAGAGAGAGAGAATCTCTTCATCCTCTATAAACTAAACACTTTATGCTCTATGACTTATTCAAACCATGGTTATTTAATAGCACATAACAAACAAAATAACTTGGAAATGCATCACGCAACAAGCAATAACTCGGGATCGTTGGGTTCTAATACTAATTGATACAAACATAGGCAATAAAAGGAAAGACATTAAGCATAAAAACATATAATTATACTAAATAGGGATCGCACAAAAACCCTAATCCTAAACTTTATTACTAGATAGTTTCTCTTCAAGTAATTTGTCTCTCTAGAAAGTTTACAATCCGTTAAATAAACTTTCAAACTTACAAAAACCAAGAATGAAACCCATAAATAAAGAAAAAGTACTAAATTCTTAAAAAATCAAGGATAAAAAGTCCTAAATAAATTTGAGAAAATAATAAAAGAGTTTTAAATCAAATACAAAAAAGATTCTTAAAGCAACTAGAAAAATATAGCAAATATCTAATGGTAACTTCTATGAATTATCAAAAGACCTTTATAATATCTGATTGCAATGGAATCTTAACCTTGCATGAAACAGGGCTTTTACAATTGCTCAGAAAAATTACAGTTTGATACAATGATTGGATCGAATATTATGCTCAATAACATAAAATTGTGTATTAGAAAAATCTTGACATCAACTGGGTTTGACTTTCCAGCTATTGGAGCTGGTTTAAAAGTGAACTAGAAGACAATGTGTTGTCTTCATAGGCAGGCGATGCATCGTCTATGTCATAACACAATTCTGGGTTACTCCCAAAAGCTTACCTTTTTTTTGAAAAATAAAAATCAAAAAATAAAATAAAGGCTGGCACCATGGAGACAGCAAAACGGGAAATCAAGTTGCAATTTTGAAAGAAATTTAAGATCTAATTGTACCCTATTATGCCCGAAAATAGAGAAACAATGCAAATTTAAGGTCAAATTAAATTATTATTGGATGAATTTACATAAAATTTAAGTTAAAGGATATAATTAAATTTTTAATAGGCCAATTTAATTTAATCATGGGCCAAATTGAATTTTAATTATGTTGAAGAATTAATTTTGGTCCAATTGAAGGATTTAGTTAAGCGCAAGGACTTAATTATTCTTTAAATTGGTCAAATTAATTTTATTAGGGGCTTAATTGGTGAAGAATTAAGTTTGGGAGCCTAATTTGAGCTTAATTAAGAATATTGGAATTTTAAGAGACCAAATTTAATTTTTACCAAGTTAATTGATTGAAATCAGGGGTAAAATTGAAAGAAAATTAAAGTTTTGGGGTCAATTAAAGGTCAAATTGAAGAAATTTGCAGCTAAGAACCATTTTGTAAGAGGTGTCAGACTATAGGGGCTTAATTGACAAAAATCGAAGGTGAAATTTAAGAAATCTGAGACCGAGGATCACATTGAAAAAGGCGCGTCAATCTGGGATTCAAATTCAAGTTCTACAGTGGCTATATTACACTAAATCAAAAGTATAGGTTCAATTAGGGGTGAAATTAAATCAAATTTAAAGGGGGAGGACTGAATTGTACTTTGGTAAAAAACAGAACTCTGGTACTGTTCATTATCTTTTTCATTATTTTGCTGAAAAAGTTGTCTAGGTGGCTATTTTATAAGTGCATTTAATGCCTCATATGTCCACCAAAATTGACAATACATGAACCAAAATGGTCACTTGACATCCCTTTATCCCCGAGTATGGTTCGTTCAGGCATATTATCATAAAAGCGGCCCCAGCGCTGGCCTAAAATAGACAAATCAGACAGTCTTGAACTGTCAGATTTAACAGGTCATGGTGCCTACTTTAAACCAACGGTTGAGATCCTTACCAACCGAATTTAGGGCTGAAATCTTTTCCCTGTGAAGAAAAGATTGCCCTCTTCCAACCTCTATAAATAGAGGTGGATTTCACGACCTGAGAAGGAAGAAAATCGCGTCCAAAATTGGTGAAAAACCAGCCTTCCCCACCAGTTTTTCTTCCCAGCCGACACCTCCCTCCATTTGTTTCTCTCTCTCCGTCGTCCCAGCCACCAACTGGAGTCCGTAGCCACCACTAGCTTGTCTGCCACCAAGTCCACAACACGTCATCAGTGTGATCACCAGCTGGCCTCTACCATGCCTGGAACAGTCGTCGCTCCTCCCTCTCTCTCACTTCTGCAAAATTCTTCTTCCTCCACCAACGACTAGCATCGGCCACCATCTCTATTGGGCCCAGCCCAGCCCATAAAAAGAAAACCATAACCATTTGGGCTCGGCCCATAAAAAGAAAGAGAAAAGGATCTATTGGGCTGAGATAGGCCCAACCCAACATTCATAGGCTCGACCCAGTCAGCTGGGCCAGGCTAGCCCATGTATATATATAAAAAAAAATTGTGATTTTCTCAAATATTTTTATACCAATTTTGCATAATATCGAGTTGTATATTTATACTGTAAAATACAAATCTGGTATTAAAATACCCAGTTTTCACCGAAATATTTCAAAAAAAAATTCAAAAGATTTTTTATAAAAAAGAAAAATCTTAAAAACTTTTAAATTAATTTTCCCTTTCAAAAAACAAAAAAAAATGTTTAATTTTCATACATACGACCAAATCCTAAAAATTTTCCAAGCATATTTTCATAAAAAATTTCATCTTTTTCATGTTTTGAAAATCCAAAATAAAAAATGATCATCCCTTAGAGTTTGGCCAAAATATCAAAAATCTTTTTTTCAAATTTTTTTAGGGTCCAGATGTAGATTTTAATATCTAGGGGTGTGAAAATTACACGATAGAGTATATATCCTTAGGTATTAAAGATACAATGTGTAAATAAATATGATGTTAAAATTCAAACTTTAGAATAGTTAGGATTTAACCCAATAAGATAGAGATTTTCTCATGAAGAGATACAAATCAAACAATAATGCAGCTTACCTTAGGTAGGGTGCGCTGGGGTGATGCGTCTTCCTCTTGCACAACCAGTCCCTTACCCAGACTCTTGCAGACCATAGATTTTTAGTGACCATAATACTAGGTGGCAACTCCTGAACATTAATCATAATATCATGATTAAATCGAAATCATTTCCCTTCCTAATACACACACCCACACCCATCCGGAGGTATGATTAGTAGCCTTCGTCGTTGTCAGACAACGTCGCGACGCACACACCGTGTGACAGTTTATAAAGGTGAATAATAAGTCGTCTGCTTTTAAAAATAAAGGCGCATGGATGTGGGCTTCTATGCCCATACGCCTTGATTGTTTTATTAGCCTAAGCATGACATTTTTCGATATCCCTATATTGTTTTCTTTATTTTTTAGTGTTTTTACTAAAAGAATATCTTTAAATCAATTTATTATTTAAAATCATTTTTAAGCGATTATCCAATTATGCCATTTTTTTAAAAAGAGAATCAATTATGCCATTGTTTTTTAAAAGATTATGGTTTTTTTATGATGATATCATCAATTGCTAATTATGTATTATCCTAATATGTAAAATTGAAAAACAATTTGCTCATTAATATCGAGTGATAATAAAATATTTATTTTTCATTGTTGATATATATATTGAAATTTATTTTTCTTATATTTTTTTCATATAAATATGTAAAAATGATTGATTCGTGATTTTTTTAATTTTTAATTAAAACTTACTTTCATGATCATTATAAGTTTTTACTTTAAAACAAATGCTTCTCATAAGAAAAAAACATATTTTAATGGGAAATTAAAAAAATAAATACATCAATAAAAAATTATATTTTCTATTAAAATATATATATATATATATATATATTCCATTTTAGTTCAAACCGTTATAGTTTTCATGAATATGTTTTTTTTATTGTTATTACTTTTATTCAATAAAATATGTTGCTAATAAGAAAATCATTTTATTATCAAAATAAAAATTACACTAATTAGAAAAACTCAATTTTGATTAAAAAATAGATTTTTTCTTCATAATTTTATTCGTTATTTTTTTTTCATGTGAATGCAACTTTTTATTATTACATGATTAAGTAAAACATAGATTTCAAAAAGTTTCCACAATAATGTGCTAGCAACTATGTTAATTACCTAAACACTCTAAAAGAACTAGGATTTTTTGTGATGTTTTATTGTTGTAGTGACCAATAAGCACCTTTATATATATTTTTAATTGTGTTATAACAATTTTGTGTCGTAGCTAAGTTTGTTAGTGCACGGGATAACTTTGAAGTCACATGTTCAAGTATTGGATGGTGCAAACATTTTCAGAATTGTGACAGATGATATTTTTTTTTTCAAAAAAACAAAGAGTTGATGACATATCGTCCTTCCCTTTAATAAAAAAAAAATTAAAGAAGGGCTAGGCATGCAGATCTAGCCTTCAAGTCTGCTCGTGCCTGGCTGCTACATAGACATCGACTAGGCATAGGGCCTGGGTCTTTACTATCTTTTTCTTTTTTACTCTTTTTTTCTTTGTTTTTTGTTTTGACACTCTAAATTTTTTTTATTAGATTCACTTATTCTTTAGAAACATGGTTCTTAAATACTATTATATATTTTTATTTGACTTTTAATAATTTTGTTTTTAATTTGGAAAAATTAGCTCTAACCTTTTATAGTTGGTTGATTTTTGGTTGATTTTTCTCTTTGCCTCTGTATTTTGAAAAAGACATTTTAAATCTTAAACTTTAATAACTTTATAACACTTTATATCCTCCTAATTTGGCACCAAAATAAAATTAAGGTAGAACCTTTTCAACCCAAAATCTATTTCGCCAAAACACCTAGAAAACATCATAGAGAAATTGATAAACTCATTTATGACCTCAAAAAACCTAAAAAGCAGTTTCAAAATCTGAAATCAACTCGAAACCAAAAATCTTACTGAGATATATGTTTTTCTAGGCAATTTAAAGGTAAATAATATCTAGTATGAACTCCCCTCATCAAATAGAATAATTTGACACTAATATCGATTAATTTTCTCTAACCACTTCCAAACCAAAGACCCTTGATTAATCTCAAAGAACTCTTGGTATTCTTACTAAAGGAACCTTTAATTTTTCTAGATTTAATTCTTGATTTATGGTACCTAATTAAAGATTAATTAAAGATTAATAAAGATGAAAATTAATTCTTCAACTTTTTAACTTCCAAAACTCACTATAAAATTAGGGTGAAAGAAGAGTTTCTAACTTGATTTTTCTTTTTAGATTTTTTTCATTCTTTCTCATCTCATTTTTAGTGTTTTAATTTTCTTTTATGTTTTGGTTTTTTCTTCTAAATCTAGGGCTTAGGTTAGTACTTTGTTGAGAAATATTTAAGTTCTTTTAATTTGATTCAAAGACCTTATTTAGAAGTGCATATAAATTAAAGTGGTGGTGTTGGAATATCGAGAAGTATATTACAAATATTTTAATTGTACAAGTGAATAGTAATAAAGTATTTAGAATAAATACTTTTATTTGTTTTAATTTAAACATTGCTATTTTTATTATTAGTATGCATGTTAATTAGTTTGATCTTATATATTGTAAGTTTGAATCTATGCTTAATATACATTCTAGTATTATCTTAAATTTTATTTTGTATGTTTATAGATTTTAAATTATATGTGTTATACGCTTATCTTAAATAATTTTTTATGTTTTGTATGCTATAAACTAAAAACCATTGATTACTAGTCTAATATAATACAACAATATTAGTGCTTTAAAAAAATTAGAAGTAATTAAAAATTTAATTTGAATATTTATCAAGAATTTTCATTTTATTTTATGATATGATAGCTAAAATTCAATAAATTCTTATATAAATATTTAATTATATTATATAAATGTGTGAGTATGTTTGTAAACAAACTTCTGTTGGGTATTTATTGACAAAATAAATAGTGATTTAAATTATATCACCATTTTCAAAATTTGAGAATAATTCAGAATTTAAATTGAACACGCATTGAGAAGTTTCATTTTATTGTTTAAATAAATTTAATAAATAAATAATTATATTGAATATTTCATTATTCAAATTAATCAAACTATTCAATAAATGATAACTGTCAATTCTAGTTAATGTTTATATATATATATATATATATATATATATATATATATATATAAACAGTATGTCAAATTAGAGTCCTTATCAGTAATATTATAAAAAAATAATAATCTGAAAGGCCTACCGACAACAGAAAAACAAGGCAAAATAAACTTAATCGTATTCGAGCATTTACCTTCAATTTAAATAATATTATAAAAAATAAATACCATTAAAAAACTAAATAAAAAAACATGCCATCAGTCATCCTCTTCCTTCTATCCTTAAAATATGAAATAAAAGGTTGTTTTGTGTGTAAAATTCAAATTTATTTATTTATTCAACAATAATAATTTTTTAAAAATTACTAAATAAGTTAATGATTTATTTTGCAGCGAACATAATTTATTTGTATGTTTGTACTATTCAAACTAAGGATGTAAAGTAATTCATAGATAATTTTGTTTTTAATTCAAAAAATCTTGATATTTTTCTCTCTAAAATCCTGATATTTAGAAGTTCATTAGATTTTAACTAATCCAGTCAAACTAAGTCAGCCTATTACGAAGTAAATTTTTTTTAATGATGGTGTATTTCATTTACAAGACTCGAACTATAAATTTTGTTTAAAAAGACAAGCACTGAACCATTTAAACCAATAATTATTAGTTTTTTTTTTAATTCAATATTATTAAAATTTCAAACCCTATTGGCTTATTAATTTTTTAAGAAATATCTATATGAAAATATTAACATTATTTCAGCAAAATGTGTGTCGTCTGTAAGGGTATTGGCTGTCAGCACGTAAATTGCATTTACATGCTCTTCTCTCAGGATTGAGGAAGCACAAAAACATACACAGACGGGATATGAGATACCAATCATGTCAATTTGTTTTTAGAAATTAGGATCCCATACTTATGAATAAGCTATTAAAATATTGTTTTATTATTTTTTTTTAAAAAAATAGAAAAATAATAAAAGGGTACAATAAACCAATTTTAAGAAATAGAAAATCACTATTTAGTTGGAATAAGTCATTTTGATTTTCTCTAATAACATACATCGCCTATTAATTAAAATAATTTTTTTAAAATAACAGTTGATGTATCAATAGAATACTTGATTGATATAAAAAAAATTGGTGTGCTTAAATGCAAAAAAAAGAAGTCTGTATACTCTATTGAAAAAAGTTGTAAAGTTGGTATACTATTTGTATAATTATTCTTTATTTATTTATTTATTAAATTAGGATATTTTTAAGAAATATCCCGTGTACCAAATCTAAATTTTATATCATATATAACCATAAAGAATTTTAAAGTATTATAACTAAACTCAGCTTGAGTTTGATTCGGCTAAAAGATCAGATCTCAGGTCACATAGATTAATATGAAAAAAAAATTAATTTATTTTTGAGGTTTTAATATTTTATATGAAAAAATTTAAAAATTTTTATGTATATATTCGTTATATAGAACTATTCCATATAGAGAAATTAAAGAAACATTTCATGTATATATATAGTGTATGTATATAACTATCCCATAAAAAATTAAGAAATAATCATTATGAATAAAAATTATATATAACTATTTATAATTATCTCACATTAAAAAATCAATAAACTTTTTATATTAATGAAGACTATATATATATATAATTAAAAAACACTCCATGAAGATATAAACCATAAAAAATATGTTAGATCAAGTATTTAGAAATTAATTATATATTTTTTTGGATTTATAAAAAAAACATAAAAAAAGTTGACCTGCCTTCTAGATTTGACGAGGACAATTTCAAATCTAAATATTTACAATTTGAAAGCTGCCCAATAACTCGAGGAGTCCAGGTCACATGTTTACCTGTTAGGGCACGTAGCTAAGGATGCATGCTTTGCGAAATATTAATGTGTTTCTTGAACAAAGTACACGTCTTGGTTTGGTATTGTAACAATGTATTGTACTTTAAATATTATACTGTGTTGGTATTTTACGTTCTATAAATTGAAAGAGATATTTATAAAATTAGTGTTTGGTAATTAATAGTTCTTCTTTTAAATTAGATTGGTAAATTAAAAAAAACAAAACAATTTTCTCTTATGTTGCCTTATAAAGTAAATTTCTCTTTACAAGGATTTTAACAAATTCATAGAAGATGATAAGCCGTACTGTATATTTATTTTTGCTGTATTTGTTTTTAGAAATGGCTTCACCGCTAAAAATAAAAAAAAAAACAAAAATATAAATATAAATTTATTATAAATTTACTTTTATATTTTGTTTTTTTTACTGGGAAGTAAATATAAAAATGAAAACAAAAACAAACACATCCTTAAATATCCGATGTTAAATGTTGACAGCTCCTCACCTCATGAAGGTTATACCTTTTCTACTTCCCCACCTTAACACCACATAACCCAAAAAAAAAAAAAAAAAAGAGCAGCAAAGAAAACGCTACCACCCAAATGGCGGCAGCAGCCTCTTCTCTGACAACACCAAAACTCACCTCCCCATCTCTCCAATCCCTCTACAGAAAACTCCCCCTTTCCTTCCCTCTCACCCCCTCCTCTTCCTTCCTCCCTCTCCCCAAAACCCCAACCACCACCACCACTTTCCTCTCCTCCCGCCGCCCTCTCTCTCACCACCAGCGCCGCCATCTCACTACTCGTGCGGAGGCTGAAAACGGCGCTGAACCTTCCCGCCACTATGACTTCGACCTCTTCACTATCGGTGCTGGCAGTGGAGGCGTCCGCGCTTCTCGCTTCGCAGCCAATTTCGGCGCTTCTGTTGCCGTGTGTGAGCTTCCGTTCTCCACCATCTCTTCGGAGACAACCGGAGGCGTAGGCGGCACGTAAGTAGGGACACGTGGTTGAGAACTTGATTTGCCAGATTTAATTGAACAGAAGAAAATAAGAATTCAGTCGAATTATGTTATATTTTTTAATTTTTAATATATTTAATGTAGGTGTGTCCTTCGTGGATGTGTACCAAAGAAACTGCTTGTTTATGCGTCGAAATATGCTCATGAATTTGATGAGAGTCGGGGTTTTGGATGGAAGTATGACAGCGAACCACTTCATGATTGGAATACTTTGATGGCTCACAAAAATGCCGAGTTGCAGCGCCTGACCGGTATTTATAAGCACATTCTCAATAACGCTGGTGTCACTTTAATTGAAGGCCGCGGGAAGGTAAATTAGCTTTGAATCCGTACAAGTTTGTGTAGTTGTGCTTTACATGCTGTTTGGAAATAAGATTTGAGTAGAAATGAAATCATTTCGACACCATTTATCCAATTCTAGTGTTTGGAAAGCTTTAAGCAACATAAACGAACTCTACAACCAATTAAAATTACAGATTTTTGTGGATTTGCTTCATAATTGACCCACTTAAATTAATTCTACTAACACCCCCTTCACATATGCTTGAATAGGTTTTTAGGGACGAGGGCAAGTTGGGTAAATGATATATTTTCACTAATTCAAGTCCAATGAATTTGACAATTTTAAAACTTAATCCACACCAAAGAATTCAATTAGCAAATCAAATAAATTCAATCTACACAAATAGTTGAAATCAATTTTAGTGTAGAATTGGTTCCAAACAGGCTATTAATGTTTTTTCAATTGTTGAGTTAATGTTTGTAGATTGTTGACCCACACACAGTTGATGTTGATGGAAAGCTCTATTCTGCACGGCACATACTTATTTCTGTTGGAGGACGCCCGTTCATTCCTGACATTCCTGGGAGTGAATACGCGATTGATTCTGATGCTGCACTTGATTTGCCATCTAAGCCAGAGAAAATCGCCATAGTTGGTGGAGGGTATATTGCGTTAGAATTTGCTGGAATTTTCAATGGCTTGAAGAGCGATGTTCATGTATTTATAAGGCAGAAAAAAGTATTAAGGGGATTTGATGAAGAGGTGATGAATTGTTAGTAATTCTAGTTGCTTACTGGATACATGCTTGCATTTGCCTCACAATTAATCGGTCTTTGTATGTTCCTGTAGATCAGAGATTTTGTTGCAGAGCAGATGTCTCTAAGAGGAATCGAGTTCCATACAGAGGAGTCACCTCAGGCTATTATTAAGTCAGCTGATGGTTCATTGTCACTGAAGACCAACAAAGGAACAGTTGAAGGCTTCTCACATGTCATGTTTGCCACTGGACGTCGGCCTAATACAAAGGTTTGAAATTTCATTTCTGTGGTTGCTTCCCTCTAGCCAATTTTAGTTGTCTCAAGGCTACTAGTTAAAACTTGGCATTGATGCGACTCCAATTATACATCCACTCTGACAGAAAAATTCAAACCTCAAACCTCAAACCACTCCATCTGTGAAGAATTCTTAGGGTGTCTTTGATCGTGAAAAATATAACTCTCCTTTGAGTAAAGGCACTTGATGATTCATCCTCAAACAACTTTATTTCTGTGCTTGACATCAAAGGGATGGATTGATGTAATGCCCACTTGTTATGATTGCAGAACTTGGGACTGGAGAGTTTGGGGGTAAAAATGACCAACAATGGAGCAATAGAGGTAGTACACTGAATGTTTCAGACCATTTTTTGCTCGATTTCATTTCATTTTTCCTTCAATAATTTCTCATTTTCTCCAGGTTGATGAATACTCGTGCACCTCAGTTCCTTCCATTTGGGCAGTGGGAGATGTTACAGATAGGATAAATTTGACTCCTGTTGCTTTGATGGAAGGTGGGGCATTGGCAAAAACTCTCTTTCAGAATGAGCCAACAAAACCTGATTATAGGTACCACCAGTAGTGCAATTGCTGGTTTTCTACTTCTGGGTACAATCTAATTTCATAAATGATCAGTTCTATAAGCTTATACTCACTGGTGCTTGTGATAAGTTTTTGGCTGGATTAAATGTTAAACTTCCAAGTTATTAACATTGGAAACAATTGCTTATGCTTGAAAAATGTATGCATTCTCCAATTGATGGTTTTGCAATTCTGAATAGAATATTATTTGAGAAATGATCATCTTTATAAGTCTATTTTTGCTGGTACTTGTGGTAACATTTTGAGTGGACTAAAAGTTAAACCTTCTAAGCTATTAACATGGCAACAATTGCTTATACTTGAGAAATCTATGCATGCACATTCTGTGTATGTCACAGGTGGAAAAATTTGGCTGACTTCCTCGCCCAGGCAGGTTTAGGATATAGGGAATAAAGGGTTACTTAGATACTTTATAGCTATGAGGACAAGCTAATGACTTTTTTTTTTTTAAATAGAGCTGTTCCATCTGCTGTGTTTTCACAGCCTCCAATTGGACAAGTTGGTCTTACAGAAGAACAGGTGATGGTTGTTTTATTGGGTAGAAGTGTAAAAAAGGAGTCTTGTGGTTTCAGCTATTTGCACCTCAATGACAGGTGCTATGGTTTTTGCACTCAAGTTTCAAGTGGTTAGTTTGTTAGCATTTATCAAGAGCCTTTATTCCATTAGTTTTGTATGGGTGGCACAAAGAGGTTCAACGAAACAAAGGTTTAGATGTTTAACAGGCTTGCCACCTCTTCACCCAACTAATGATATGAAGCCTCTTGCTGCTGCTAGTGGTATTTTTGTGATTGAGAGTCATCTTGAGTGCAAAACTGTGGACTTCTGTAATTGAAGTGCAAATGGCTGAAATACATGGTACTTCCTTTCTTAATAATTTTTCCTACTTTACTTGTAATAGCTAAGATTGATTTCTTGAAAGAATTATTGCAGGCTACAAAAGAGTACGGTGATATTGATGTCTTCACAGCAAATTTCAGGCCTTTGAAGGCTACTCTCTCAGGGCTTCCAGATCGGGTCTTCATGAAACTAATAGTCTGTGCTAAGACAAACAAAGTTCTTGGGTTGAACATGTGTGGAGAAGATTCACCTGAAATCGTGCAGGTGTTTTTCTTGGCTCTAACTAGTGGTTCTGTTTTTAGTGAAGTTGATTTACAAGTTCCATAACTCCTATGGTTCTCGAATCTTTAAACTTGCAGGGATTTGCAGTTGCAATCAAAGCTGGCTTGACCAAGGCAGACTTTGATTCCACAGTGGGTATTCACCCAACAGCAGCTGAGGAATTTGTTACATTGAGGACTCCTACTAGAAAGATTCGAGAGCGTCCTCCAGCTGAGGTTTGTTGAAAGCAAAGACCTTTTATATCAGTAATATGCTTTCAATCTTGGTAACAATTTTTGAAACAGCCTAATAAATTAACAATGCTGTGTCCAGAACACATTTTACAGTTCTTGGTCAAATTTTTGTAGCTGCACACTTTCTGTAAAACCAGTTTCGGTTTAAACTGGTATAAACCAGTATGTTTGTAACATCTCTGGCATAAACCGGTAATCAAGTTCTTTCATGAAGAGATGAGCCTATATTCACTAGTATCTAATTATTCTATGCCTCTTATGATCTACCCTTCAGTTTAACTTTGATTTATGTGATTTTTAATATCTTGTTTTTGTATTTAATTGTTGTTAATTGGCCGTGTACACCATCAGGGGAAGGCAGATCACGATGTTAAAGCAGCAGCAGGGGTTTAGCGTGGGTTTACTTTGTCATGATAACCCTTTCAAGGTTTGAATGCTTTCTCATGACTTCTGTAGACAAAGTATAGTTTGCGGTTATTTTACTACTTGTTTTCTTCTTGAAGAAAATATAGAATCGAACTATTTCGTTGAATTCTACTCAGTCATGAAACTCTCATTTACTGCATTTGGTTGTTTCAACAAGGACCACATGTCACTTGGATTATTTTGTTATGAGCAGGCATTTTTTGGAGTCTAATGTAGGATTACTCGGTAGTTAGTAGATGCAAGTGAAGACGAGACTGGTATGTGGTGCTTTGGGAGTCATCTCTTAAATCTGGTCTTTGGTAAAATTTTAATAAAAATTAATCAGTAGCCAGTAGGATATTCTTGTTTGTCATCACAAGGTAAAAGTTCTCGAGCTTTTCCCACAACATAAATTAACATATTATTCCCTTCAGCATTACTGAATATCTCAACCAACTGGGCAGGTCTGGCAAAATATCTGCCTGTAGAGTAGCCAAGGAATGTTCGGATGTTGATATCTGATTACAGACATCATTTGAAGCGTAAATGGTGGAAGTTCATGTTGGGGTCATTGGTGAACATAAGCAAACGAATAAAAAGCTTTCAAAAGGAATAATAATCACAAGGCAGTGTAGTTTTTGCTCTTACAAATGTGGAAATGAGTGGGGAATTGCAATCATATACATGTTAGGAATATCTGTTTCCCTGTTTTATGTTTTTCTTTTCCCCTTCGTCTTGTTTGTATACTGAAACAGTATTTGTTTATTTGAGATAATTTAAGGATGTATAATTTCATCTCGCCGCCGTCTCTCTTCACTCTCGTACCTTGTGGGGGGAAAGAAAGTAGAAAGTACTAACATGGGAGCAGATCAATGGGATTGCAGCCAGACAAAGCTGAACTTGCTAATCAATTACACCAACAAAGGCAAAACAAGGAGGGATATCGAGTAAGCACAGTGATTAACCTAATAAATGCTTGGCTGGCTGATTCTTCAACCAAATTGTGGCCTCAAACTTGAAACATAAGTTGCATCTTACTGATTAATTGGATGGAAAAAGTTATCGAAATAATCTTTGGGCTGTTATATCGATCTCGTGCATGGAGTAGCTAAGTAATTATCATCGGGACACTGTTTGCCAAAGACAACGCAAACTGTTTAGGTAGCGTTTGGAGAAATGGAGATAATAAGTATAAAAACAAACATGTTTGGATGAAGTAGAGAATTATAGAAGTGAAAGTAAATCTCTTCAGAGATATAAAAATAAATGTATTTATTATTTTTGGAGTAAATTTCTACTTCACATGTTTTTTGGATAATATTTATTATTTTTTTATTCTTAAAATATCTTTTTAAAACAATCTATTTTCAAAATTATTTAACTAATATATATAAATTAAAATATAAGTATAAAAATAATTATTATCATAGTAATAAGTTTTTCATGTAGTGTCCATGTTAGAAGGATCAAAATGACATTGCTTTGACCAAAAAGTTTTTTTTTAAAAAAAAGTTTGATTTTTTTACTCAGGTTATATCCCGGGTCGTGGATGAACCTGAGTTTTTGACTAGGTTTGGTTGAGTCAATCCTTTTCTATTTTTTAAACCTGGATTGACTTAGGCTGAGTTGACCTACTAGATTAATCTAGGTTTTATAATTAGGGTTATTAGACTATTGTTAATTTTAATATTCAATACAAACTAAAGTAATTTTTTAAAAAAATATGCAAGTTTCACAGTAATATATATATTAAAGGTAAAATAGACTTTTTAATATTTTATTATAGACTTTTTAATATTTTATTATGTCTTGTCAATAATTAACCAAATATGATACATATTTTACTTGTATATCACTATCAAATATAATTTTGTTTCTGTTTTCTATTTTATAGTCTCCTTTGTTTTAAATGCGGTTGTCTATTCTGTATCAGGACAGTAACCAAACGTTACCTTGAGATCCATATAACTTCTACAACATGGAGAACTAACTAGCCATTTTTTTTTATTTAAGAAATTCTATAATAAATTAAAGTAAAAAATAAAATTTAAAATTTAAAAATTGCTTCCTTCTATTATAGGGCAAAAATCTTTCTTAAAATAAATAAATAAAAAATCTCAGCTTTTTAGGCTAGTCTTAAATGACTAGCCTTCTACTTAGACAACTAGGATTTTAAGTGTGACACCCAATACTAACTCTGTTTGTTCAATTCTATCAAAACATACCTTGCATTTTTCTTGGTTCCTAGAAGCTGTGCACACAAACTTTTTATGTACACACAAGTCTTTCTATGTAGAGTAATCATCATTTTGTGTGCCAATGACACTGCGTATTAATAATATTTTCGCCAATAACAAACATGTCACAACAACCATGACATGATACAATAATCAATAATCACCATGACCAGCCAATGGTAACACATCAATAACACACTCCTCCTTTTTATGAAGAAATTCTAAGACCTGGGTATATAAATACACCCACTTATAGGGTAAAAATAAAGGCATAGACCATAAAACTAGCCATAAAAGGCAATCATGTCATTATAAGCTATAAAACTTTTCTCTTCGCGCATGCATTTCTTTTGCATTTTTTTCATACATACTATACTTCTCTTATACTTGCTCTGTTAAATATTAAAGGGTATTTGTTCCAAAATGGGAATTGTTTTGTGGGAAAGCTTGTGCTCTTACAGTCAAGCTCATTCACACCAACTTAGGATACAACAATGAAAAATCCAATTATTGTATAAAGCTTTTTTATGACTTCATCAACTACTACATCATCCATGAGAGGTTGAACAAAGCTAGTTCATTCCTTTTCACCCTTAATCAAAAGTATTTTTCTTGGCCGATGAAACTTCAGGACATGAGAAAGTAAATGATCTCTCTACTATAAGAACTCTAGCCCTTCTAGCTCTCTAATAACTCTCTTAACAAGTGCAAGTGCTCAACAATGTTATTTTAGTCATACAAGAACAATTCTGTACTATGCCATTCTATCAATAAAAAATTCAACATGCAACTCTATTATATGCACTAGATGCATAAAGGAAACTTCAGTTTCATAAAAGAATATGATAAAATAACGTGCAAAGTATACACAATACTCTTACTCTTCGAAGAAGCCGCTTTCACTATGAAGAGACCTCTTTACATATCCTAACTATAGGCGGGGGGTTATCTCATTCAATCCTCGAACCTTATTTGTATACTTCCCGATTAAAAAGATCCAAACGCAAGACGATATTAGAGACTGCATGATCTCCTAAGAATAAACACTATTCCTATTAGGTAAATACCATTTTTTCAAAAAGTATTACACACTCAACTCTTCAAGGATTGTGTCACCATGAATGCCAACTTGGATAACTACGATGGCCTTACAAATCCTAGAAAGCACATGCAAAATGTCAGAAGCGTAATTGAGTTTATGACACAAAAAAGTGCTGCTATATGCAAAATTTTTCCTGTAACTTTTCGAGGATCTCCTAAGGTGTGATATCACAACCTTGAACTTAGTTCCATCCTTGGTCTTCACGATCTCTACATAAAGCTCATCTCTTATTTTAGCACTAACATTCTAATTAAAAAGAGCATGACTAAACTCTTTACCATTACCAAATAAGAAGACAAAATCATCAAAACATTACTATGAGGACTTAACAAGAAAACATTTAACATGGAGAATATACTCAAAACTATTGCCACTGAGACCTTGATTAGTGGAGTATATAACTATTTTTTATGGGAACTATACACTCTTCATCACATAACTCTTATTAACATAAAACGAGTAATGAAGAACCATATTCAAGCAGAGGAAGCCAACATGACTAAGTAGGGTTAATCTTTTTTTTTAAGAGAACATAATCTCCATAACGCATCATTCTCTAATTAGAGCATCCAAAAGGAACATCAATGAGAACATTAACCACCTAACATTCGTCAAGCTTGGGACTGCACCTTTCATCACTACACACACTGAAATTTCTAGCACTATCAAGGAAAAAAAACTATGTGCAATGCCCACTTCTTATGAAAAGTGGTTCAAACATAAATAACCTAATAAGTTTTGTCTATTTTATCATGTTGGCATAACACTAAAAAATGTCACACTTTAAAAAATAATATAAAAAGATTGATTGCTAGAGGATATCTCTAATAATTTATCAACAAAAAGAGACAACCAGAACAATAAGAGAAACAAGTCTTCATATTCCATAATGATCTACTAAAGATCAGATAATCTTTAGATGATTTCTAGAATTGTATCTCCATCCTTTGAATCTTTTAATAAAGTAATGTTTCTCTATTATAAAATATCTGTCTTTATTAAATTCTCTAGTTTCCCATGACCACTTATCTTAAAAAAAGATCAATTATCCTTCACTAGATTTTCAGACCACTTATCTCTAAATGGATCAATGATCCATCTCTTGTCTTTATAACTACTCATAAATCCTTAAGCATATACACCCATTATTTTACTTAATTTTATATTTATTTTTCTTAAAACTATCTCTCTTGATAAGCAATAAAATTACACTGTTCTTTCTCTTCAAAAATCATTGACAAAAATTTACATGAAGAAATCTTATATATTTTTTTTTAATAAAAGCCACATGCAGACATTATCATGGTAACATTCTCATACAAAACATAAAAGGTAATATTTACATAATAAGTTTTTTCACCTTCACTTTTGCCAATCAAAATCTTCTAAACATGTTTTTGTAAAAGACTTTGAGGGAAAATGATAGGGTATTAGTTTTTCTAAAAAAATAATTTTCTAGCCATTTGGGCCAAGTTAAAATAGTTGGAATTCTAGCCCAGAAAACTGAAATCTTTAGCTTAACACTCGATACTGACTTTCTCTATCCAATCTTGTCTAATACACCCTTCTATGCATTTCTTTAGTTCTTATGAATCAAACATAAAAAATTTTAATGCACATAATTTTTTCTATACAGAGTAGGCATCATTTTCTACACTAATAACACTATTCATCACCAACATTTCCATCAATAACACATATGACGCAACAACTATGGCATGACACAATAACTAACTATCGTCATGGCTAGCCACTGGTAACATACCAATTTCTCCACTAATGATACATTTTCCTTCTCCATGAAGAAATTTCAAGACATGGGTTTATAAACACTCCCATTCATAGGGCAAAAATAAGGATCCTAGGCTAGAGCTCCATATAACCATTGAAAGTTAAACCTTGTAACATGCTCTCACATTCTAGGTTATAAAAGCCACCAAGGCCAACCGTGCCATTATAGGCCTAGATTATAAAAACTAACCATAAAAGCTAGATAAAAAAGGTAGCCAAAGCCACCCATGCCATTCTAGGCATAGGCAATAAAAACCAGCCATGCCATTCGAGGTTATAAAAGCTAGCCAAAGCCAATCATGCTATAAGCCATATACTCTTTGTAACACCCTACCCCAATAGCAAGATATTGTCCGTTTTGACCCACGGGCCTCACAGATTTTTTCTTAGCAGTCACACATGACCCCAAAACGCGTCTTACTAGTTAAGGTGAGTATGCTCATATAAGGCCTTCCCCCAAGTTCTCATCCGCCGATGTGGGATATTACAATCCACCCCCCTTAAGGAGCCTGACGACCCTGTCGGCACCATCGAAGAGCCAGTGAGTCGGGCTTTGATAATTGAAAAGAAAAACACCATACAATTCAGAACTTATTTGTTTTGATGATTTGACTACTTTGTCAATTAATTACCTTTCATAATATAAATTATAATTTTAAATATAATACTTAAATAAAGATATTCTAACATGTAGTTATAATTAATTTATCATATTCTTAATTCTATCATTATAATTATGCTTATGAACATACAAACAATCAAGAACATGCGAAACAAGAGCATGGAAAAGCTTTCATGTTTATCAAATAAATTGAACAACCCAATCATATATTCACATATATACAGATAATGATAAATATTTTGGAATTTCATGAATGCTATGCCATACTCATCATGAAGTTCTCCTCAGCCAATAATGTTTATGGTTATATAATTCTTAAAAGGTTGCTTTTAATAAATAGCACATATATGCATATCTATATTTCAAAAACTCTTCCTTTCTAATTCTTTTCTTTTCTTTTCTTTTCATTTTATTTTATTATAATGGAAAGTGGGAGAATAAAATAAAATCCCTCAATTACTATTTAGGGTTCATAAAAAATTGAAAGAAAACAATAATCTTTAAGTGAAAAAACATGGTCAGTTCTTAGACCTAATGTTCTAATAAAATATGTAAGCAATTCTTTAATTGTAAACACGCATTATGTTTATGTTTATGGTCCTAGAATTTTACATTCAAATAATTATTTAAAGAAAAAAAATACTTTAATCCATAATAAGTCTTTAGAGTTTGAAAATTGAATGTAATTTAATAAAGAAAATTATATTTCTCTTTAATTCTTGATTGTTTTATGTAAGTTTTTCATAAAATAAAATGTTAAGTTATAGGGTACGTAAAGCAACGACTAGTTTTTTTAATAGACTCGTTAATTAAATAAAAAACTAAGAACTACCTCTCATATTAATCAATAAGATTTTAGCGTTAATATTTATTAAATCATCTAAGAACACGTTATTTCATTCATGTTGGCCACGCATGGAATGCTCCAAATGCCAACAAATATAGACTAGAATATTACATTAATTATATCTATACCTGTCAACCCATTCTATACTAGGTAGAATTGCAGAACTGATCCGATGCGTTTTCCATTTCTTTTTTATGAAGTGTATATATATATATATATATAATACGAGCACTGTTCGTTGTCTGTCTCATATATATGTGAAACAGCTTCTTGATGAAAGGTTTCTTGGATTTTGGTTCTTTCTCAGGATAAGCTCACTTTCATTGACTTGAATCCTATACATGTATACTGTTTTGGGTCACCAAACTTCTGCCATATTTCTGGGAAAAAAAGGTTTTTTTTTTTTGGAAGATTTTGGAACGGCAAGTTCGTCCATTTATGAAAGCCCATATTCATGGTTAGTGCCATACTTCGGACAGGATGGTCTCTTGACTCAAAATCTCTTTTTATACAAGCTGTAAAACTCTTCTGGAGCCTATAAATACTCCTGCACTAGTCACCAGTACTCTTCATTCCAAACATGGCTCTCCTCCGCCCAAGCACTAAAGCAGCTATGGTATCGATACTGTCCATTTTTGTCTTCTGTTTTCCTTCTACTGTTCTCTCTGAATCCTTCAGGCAAATCTTCTTGCCACCCACAGGCTTCGGCCCTGAATCCCTTGCCTTTGAATCTCCCGGCGGAGCCTTCTATACTGGTGTTAATGACGGCCGTGTTCTTAGATAATACCAGCCACCTACTGGCTGGACATCTTTTGCCTTTACCTCACCAAACCGGTAAAGTCATCCCATGTCATAAACCAGAATTCTTCTCTCCTTTTTTTTTTGTATTATAGACACTAATCCTTTCCTTATATTAGTTTAAAAAATCTCGGAATAACTTGCTGATGATCAAATATATTGCTGCCTATTTCTCAGGACGATAGCACTTTGCGATGGCACCACTGATCCCGATAGAGGACCTATCTGCGGAAGGCCTTTGGGTTTGGCGTATAGTCCTTTCACAAAATTGCTCTACATAGCCGATGCATATTATGGACTCTTTGTTGCTGACTCAAATGGGAGACTTGCTAAACAAATTGCCACCAGTTCCGAAGGACAACGTTTTGTCGCTTGCAATGCTTTGGATATAGACCCTATCACAGGAAACATCTATTTTACAGATGCTAGTGCTGTCTATGATCTAAGGTCATCAGTTAATTTACACTAGTAGTGTCCATTTTCTTTTTGTTTGGAACGAAACGAGTTATAAAAGATCAAACATTACATGAATTTTTGCGTCTCATTTCGCAGGAATTCCTCGAAAGCTCTTCTTGCCAATGACTCAACAGGCAGGTTAATGAAATATGACGTGAGGACAAATCAAGTCACCGTGTTATTGAGAAATCTTTCGGTGGCAGTGGGGGCTGCAGTCAGTAAAGACGGCCGGTTTGTCCTCGTCTCGGAGTTTGTTGGCAATAGGATTCGACGATATTGGCTCACAGGACGGGATGCCGGGACTTCAGATATATTCTTAAGCAACCTTAACATTGTGAGGCCAAACAACATCAAGAGAACTAGTCTGGGCGATTTTCGGATAGCAGCTGCAACTGTTAGACAAGATTCACTAACACTGGTGCCCATAAGAGTCAGGGTCGACGAGCATGGTAGAATCTCGGAGACTGTGTCTCTTGAGGCACAGTATGGAAGTACTCCCATCAGCGAAGTTCAACAGTCTGGTCTCTCGTTATATGTTAGCTCAAGGGGTGTGAATTTCGTTGGTGTTTATACTCCTTAACAAGGTCCTCAAATAATACCAAGCATGCATACTAAGTGATGCATCTAAATAAAATATTTGACGTAAAAGTCTTTCTGTGTACTTTCTTTTGCAGTTATAATAAAAGGGAATCGATAAATTTATCGGAGCTGAATGTTGATGCCTTTTCCGGGCTTACTATCTGCTGCCTTTTGATGCGATCATGGATGTATTGCTGAACCAAATAAGAACTGCATCTCTGGCAATAATTTACTGAACCCAAAATCACAAGAATTGCAGGCTATGGACAGAGAACAATCCAATGTCTCACAGTTTGGCATAATTTATGGACAAATGTCATTTCAAGTGCAAAAATTATTATCCTGTGAAAATTATCTTAATAAACAAACCATTTACACGAGGTTTTGTGTTGGATATTATCCTGTGAAAATTATTATCAGAAGTTTCTAGCTCCTACGCCAAAAAGGAAAAGAAAAGATAAAATCATATTACTATTTTTCGATACACTCTTGCTGAATGTAAACTTAAGTTATGTTCAAAGAAAATTAGTGAAGTAGTTTAACATGGATAGCAATGCTAAATTGCAAAGCTAAAGAACTAAGAACAAGAAGAAATTTGAGGAAAAGATATATTTTATTAAGTGTTTTTCTTTTCTATACACTTAGTTTCTATCTTCTACACTAGTACTTATGTTTATGCTTCTCTTTACAAGTTTATTTAGAGATGTAAATTCCTAGACAAATAAAGAATTAAAATAAATAAAGAAAAACCTATTCTAAATAGGAAAAATAATTACGCCGATTTAATTGGTCGATCGATTTCTTTGTTTTTCAGAAAAACTATAAATCTAGTTTATTTTCAACACCCCTTTTAAACTTGATTTCATATAACTCCCATCATATCTCTCAATTTGACAAAACATTATGTTTGAGTGGCTTTAAGAAAATAACTGCGACTTGATCTTGGGTCTTATTTGACTTTTAACTTTTTTATTTGTAATGCAATCTCGTAGATAATGGAATCTTGTGTTAATGAACTTATTTTTGTCATGAAATACTTGATTTTTTTTTGTTAATACAATGACTAATGAGTTGTTCATATAAAATTTTATAGGCTTTTCTTGTGGCATTTGCAATTCTTTCAATAATCTTCTTAACCATATAGAATGACAAACACATGTTGTAACGGTTACTTACTCAGCTTCATATGTTGATAATGTGTTTGATTTTCATTCATTTATCATGAACTAGTAATATGATGGCTTCTTACTCCTCTTCTACTAGATTGATATTCTTTTCGGTCCTTTTGGTTTGATTCCAACAATCCCTAGCATAATGACCTATTCTTTAACAATTATAACACTTAATTTTTGTTGTCAAACCTGGGTCTCAGATTGTTACTGTCTGTGGAACCGATTAGTTTCAATCGATCGATCAATCGACCTGTTAGGGTTGCCTTCGCCTCCTCTTTCAAATCTACCTCTTCTTCCTCTTCCTCTGCCTTGTCTTAGTCTTCTATCTCATTCGGTATATCCAAAGCCATCTTGCTTCTCTTTTCTAGAGAATTTTGAGAAGAGTGCTTGTGCATCTATGTCTTATTGAATTTCGTTGACTCTTTTTTTATAGGCTTGTAGTTTTCAATGAGACCTTGAATTGTCAAAAAATTCATATTTTATGATTCCTTTATTGCGACCACTACATAGTAGAATTTCTTTTGTAGCGAGTGTAAGATCTTTTGTACCACATATGCTTCTTCTATCTTCAACCTATATCGTTTCATCTGATTGTATATGGTCAACACTCTAGCAAAGTAATTTAAAATACTTTCTGATTCAAGCATATGTAATTCTTTAAAGTTACCTCGTAACTTTTATAGGTGTATCTTTCTTATATTATCAGCTTATTGGTTTGATTGTTGCAAAACTTCACGTGCTTACTTGACGGTAGTTGTGTTAACCACTATCTCAAAAATGGTATCATTAAAACATTAATGGATGATTCTGAGTGCTTGTTAACCTTTTCTTCGTGTCTTTTGCAAGGTCTCTTTTTGGGTTGAAGTCAACGATACTCTTTTCATAGGCTCTTCAAAGTTTTTTCAATCGTTTCCCACGCATCTTAGGAATCTAGCCAAACTTTCACACGAATACACCAAATTAAAAAAGAAGTGATCACAATAACTTAAAAAAAAATATTTTTTCAAAAGGAAAAAAACGATGTAGTTTAATTCTTAGCCAATTAAATATGAAATGATGAAATTGAGTAAAAAAAAGAGCAAAAAACTGGTTTGGGTCAACCCACTTAACATGACAAACCTATAACTTAGATAATAAGGGGCAAGCCGATCAAAGTTAATCCGCAACCCAAATTATGAGATCAGGATAATCCGATAAAAAAGAAAAAGAAGAAAACCACAAACTCTATTAAAAAAAAACCAATATCGAATGATGAAATCATAAAAGAAAATAAGTAAAAAAAACAATATCAACTCGTGTTAACTATTCAAACCTATGATCTTGGCATTAGACTAGAAGCATCATATTTGAAAAATCCACGAAACCCAATCCCTAACTAATTAAATGTTAAAAGATGAAATTAAAAAAATAAAAATTCAATTATACAAAAAGATCCAAAACCAAAAATAACAATTCAAAAAATAAAAGTCAAAATTGAAATAAAAAAATAAATTAGATGACAACTATAAGTACTCAAGGGTGAATTTGAAAATAAAAATCAATTTAACAAAAAGATAAAAAAAACAATCTAAAGAATAACAAATAAATTGAAAAAAAATATATTATAAATTAAGATTGAAGAATGAATTTGAAGATAAATAAAAAATTCACAGAAAAACCAAAAAAAAAAGCTAAAATTAAAATATTAATAACTAAGAGAATAATTTTAAAGTTTTGAATGATAACATGAATTTTAAAGGCCAAACAAAAATAAAAAACAAATAATGAAAAAAAAGTTCAAATTGCAATAAATCATCCTGTTATTGCCACTATGCGATTCCAAAAGGAAAAAAAATTTCAATAACACGATAAAAAAATATTTTTAATTGGTAAAAGGAGCCGCTGCCAAAAAAAAAAAAAAAACCCATAGGGGTCGAGAAATTTTACCATCAATTAATTTAATTATACCACCAACATCAAGGCAACTATTTTTAAAAAAGAATAAAAAATAATTATACTCACGATAATAAATAATAAAATATATCTATAGGCATAGTGTTTTTACCTTTTTGTTATTTTATTACCTGCGGTCATTTGTAAGCAGACCTACTATATGAGCAACCTATATTATTTGCAAAAAATAGTTTAGTCTTTAGTTCCCAAACTCGAAAGCAGCTCGACTCAATCCAGTCTCCTACCCGTTACCCGGGAACTCAGTAACTCAGTCTCTCTTTGAGTTGGAGCTATGTCAACAAAAATAGCCCTTAAATTTTCTCGATCCAACCGTATATATCGCCCCTCTGTAAATCTTTCTCTCTCTCTAAAACACAATTTTATTCAGTATAATTTAAATTTTATTTAGTGATTGATGGTTATCATTGCTTTAATCAATCAATTTCAGGAACCTGTTGAAGGCAAAATCGTGATCAAATCTCCATCCTCAATTTCTCACTATGGAATTCGCCTCTCCGTCAACGGATCTGTTAACTTGCAGGTTCCAGGATAATTTCATCAATTTCTCTCTCTCCCTTTATCTATCTGTTTGATTTGCGAGAAATTTTTTTTAAATCTGATTTGGTGTGGTGTTGTGTTTTGAAAGCAGGTTCGAGGAGGATCAGCTGGAGTTATTGAAACCTTTTATGGTGTTGTCAAGCCAATCACCATCGTGTATGTTACTACTAGTATTTTTGCTCTATCTTCTTTTAAATTACTGTATAAAGTGTGCTTAATGTTAAATAATAGTTGATGCATTAAAAGAGAGAGAGGGAGAAAAATGGCTGCATTTCTGTTTTTCTCACAAATATGTTTTGCTTTGTGTTAATGTTTGCTGAAATTGAATTCGGTATTGAACGAGTGATCAAATCAGTGGACTTGGTGTGTGATTTTTCATGTATTGTATTTAAGCAATGGATTTTCAAGCAGAGTATTACCCTGATTGCTGTGAATGTTACTTAACATGGAAGCAGGAATAAGAGCATTGAGGTTAAACCGTCGGGAAAGATTGGTTCAGGCACAACTGAGGTATTTATAACAAACAACTCGCTCAAATTTAGTTTGATTTTAGCTTTTTGATAGCTGATGAAATATTTAATAGAAGAAATTATAATGTGGGCTGGTCTTGTCCCTCGGAATTCGTTTTTTCATGAAATATCATCTCCTTTATGCTGGTGTTATCAATCATTTTATATACCCTTTTTCACCTGTGATAGTTTTATTATTATAATTATTATTCCGTTAATTTTAGTGTTTGCTTGGTCTGGCAGGTACCATTTACCATGGTTTTGAAACAAAATGGGGAAAAAAGTTTGGAAAGATTTTATGAGACCTTTCATGGAACGGATGTTAGCATTCAGGTGAATATATTTTTTGTCCTATAAAAGAAGAAATGTGTAACTGAAATTATTCTTGTTATCTTCTTTTTAATTTTTCATGGTTCTAAGGCTTTCCCATAATTACTTTCACACTTTTGTAAGACTTGATGATTGATGATTTCTGTGATAGTATTTGTTTACTGTAGATATAGCAAGAGGATACCTTTATAAATCACTATCTGCAACCATGGAAGTTATAATTGAAAGTGATAAAGGTGTGGTGTGATTTTCTTATGATATATGTATTATTGATAGGGAATTAAATAAGCTGCTGTCTTGCTGATGCTGTTGCATTTTCAGCTGATCTGCTTGAGCGACCAGTTTCTCCTGAAATGGCTATCTTTTACATTACTCAGGACACTCAGAGACATCCTTTACTTCCTGAAATAAAGTCAGGTGCGCTTCTTAGTCATCTTAGCTAAGACTCTTTCTCCAGCCTTAATTTGAATTTTGGAGAAATAGTTTCCTCTTTTGGCATTTACATGCTTGTATTTGTGATGCAGGCACTTTAGTATCTTATTATGCAGCTTCTTATGTTCAAGTGAAACTCAACTGATTATAGATTTCCTTCAATAGGTGGTTTTCGGGTGACAGGAAGAATGTCTACTCTGTGTTCTTTGTTGGATCCCATCAGTGGAGAGTTAACAGTTGAAACATCAGCAGTTCCCATTTCCTCCATTGACATACACTTGCTCCGTGTAGAGTCAATTCTAATGGGAGAGAAATTTGTGACTGAAACTTCTTTGATTCAGACCACACAGGCATGATATGTTCCCTATCTTGCCAAAGTACTTTGACTTTTACAATGTTTTGATCTTAAACTTCTGTTTTTTCTCTGGTGTTTGTTAGATAGCGGATGGAGATGTCTGTCGTAATCTGACTTTGCCTATCTATGTTATCCTTCCCCGCCTTTTGACTTGTCCAAGTGTCTTTGCTGGGTGAGTTGCAAACTTCTCTTGACTCTTGTTTTTATCTTGTATTTTTGGATCTCCATGAAGATGGACGACACTAGTACTTATCTTTAAAAGGGGATTATAGTGATCTTAAAAAAATTACAGAATGGCTCTATGAGTTAGAGGCATAAGCACTTCATTGACATTTTAATTTACGAAAGGACATGAATTCCATCTTGGCTGGTAAAATCTGCCTATTGGTTCTGACTTAACGTGCTCTATTTGTAGTTTAAAATTTTCTCCAAGCATCCTCTTTCATTTTATTTTAAAGGGTTTGATTCTGCCAATGGAAAGGAAATTTTAGTAATTCATATAGGGGGAGAATTTTTTGATACAAGGTGGGAAAGCTATGCAAACCCACTGAGATTTTTTTTTTTCAAGTTGAAACAAAAAGTCTCTTTAAACTCAAATCCAGCGTCTGCTAAAAATATTACAATTGTATCTTTTTTTGCAAGCTATTCTTGTGAACTCGTTCTCCTCCCTAGCAGTATCACTGCTTTATGCTTAGGTTTGCTCACACATCTGATTGTTCTTAAATGCTAGCGTTTTATGCCTTGTGGTTATTTTCATTGTCTCTCTCTCTTTTTTTTTAATTCTCTTTGCAGTCCATTTTCAATTGAGTTCAAAGTGTCCATTGTCATCAGCTTTCAGTCAGAACTGTCCAAATTGCATAAAAAATCTGATCCAAGAACTCCAAGACTGTGGGTAAGCATTTCTCTGAATTTCATTGTAGAGGAAACCTATTTGTTTGCATCTAAACTGTCTTTCAAATTTCAGCTGGCAATGGAAACTTTACCGCTTGAACTTGTTCGAATAAGATGAGGTGATCTGAAAGACAATATTTGAATAACTTAGTGTATAAAATGTCAGAATACAATAGTATTTTTTATTATATATTTAATCTGCTATCATAGCTGTTGATTACCCGTATGTGATTGGTGCCCTCAACACAGGCATGCATGGGCCAAAGATCTGTAAGATATTATGATGCATTTTCAATCCTCCGAATTGAAATCATCTTCATGTTAGCAGATTAATAATTTTAATGATTCAGAAGGTTTAACATGCCTATGTTAAACACTCAAGTTGTTTTAAACATCGGGAAAACGTGCAGCCATCCTGCAATGAGGACTCTGTTTGGCATGGATTCCCTGAAATTAACATATATATATATATATATATATATATATATATATATATATATATGAACTCCTCAAACAAATAAATTTTGATTCAAGTTCTGTTGGTTTCAGCCAGGTTTTTATCCAAGAGATGGCAACTTGGTGGACAAATCCTTTCTGGATAGACAGGATTAACAACAATGGATGGTAAATTAGGTGAAACTAGTTAGACCAGTACTTTATTCAAGATTATATTAGCTTGTGTTCTTAATCAAATTCAAGATTAACAAATCCTCGAATATTAATCCACTTCAAATTAGTTTCGTAGTTCAAATGGTAGACTAATTCAAGGGAAATGAGGATGCTAATCTGAGGATGTCGAAATTTAGACTCTGTTCAAGAACTTCATATAGCTAAAGATAATTGCTGGGAATTAGATTAAGAGTAGAAAAGATGCTAGATTTTGCTAGATCTTAGCAACAGTTACAAGTAAGCTTAAATTGCAATCGTAGAATTCGATGAATAATGATGGTTTAATCTGAATTAAAGAGCACCATGTAAGGTTGATTGGCGGTCATAGTTGAATGGGATTAGGGTAATCGCGGGCAATTATAGGCCCTTTTGCAACCTTCTTACCATGTACACAAAACTCGTGTTCTTTGATGCTTTGACCAAGATTAATTGCCTCTTGATTTCTAATTGCTTTAAATCTCATTTCATCAATGCATCTAAACCCAATCTAATTATCTACCAACTCTTTCATCTTTTGGCGTCCAATAACTCCATGAATGGTCACCATCTAGCACATTTTCGGCTCCTTTTTTCCCTTTTTTTTATATTTAGATAAAAAATTGATTTAATAAAAAAAACTCATTAAACACACTGAAAGAAGTAGAATATGACGTGCAAGCATCGCTTGTTCCCTCGTTGCTTAACAAGGAGATAATGAGAATCATCGAGTCTTAGGCTACAGAACCGATAATAACTCTCCTCCTTGACCCTTTTTTATCCACAGCATGAGCATTTCTAAAGAGTCATATAGCAGCCAAGAGAACCACTATTGCGTTCACTGTCTAAGACTAGCTTATATATAGTCATCCTATTGCGTTCAATCCAACCTCATTAGCCTCAAAACATCAAGAACATCATGTACAAGATTAATGCAATTATGAGCAGAATATGTTTTAGACTGTGAAATTCAAACATGAGGATGGCAGCAAAAATCCCTGGAGATATAACAAATGCTGCATGAAACGAAAAACAAAAATTAACAAGCGTAACATATTACACTTTATCAAGCCAACGTAGATTGTAAATTTTCCGTGCAACCCTGCTGTACTGTCAAAGTTTCTTCATTATTAGAAAATTCTTCTTCTTGTAAATGTGTAATGCTCTCGATGTTCATGGACTTCGGGGGCAAATTGAAAGCATTCACCATTTGTGTTAAGAAAGAAAGCAAGTAGAATATTGGTGCAGTTGGTTAATGAGATGAGAAAAGTCATGTCAGTGGCATCCTCTCCCGCAAGAAAATTTTTGCCAAAATTCAGAATTTGAAGATTTTGGAGGTTTCCTAGATTTATTTGCACAGATCCTGAGGCATTGGCTACGGAAATTATATCTCTCCTGAACTATATGGTGAGACCAAAGATAGGTTTCTCTGTATCTTAACGCCTTCCTTAACACGGAAGCCTGTCAGATTAATTTGAAGCTCACTGCTAACCATAAATTTTGCAGCAGAGAAAACGTAAAAGGCAAGCAAGACTGCAAGTTTTTGTTTTTTTGGTAAACTGGTATGCTTTTTTCTTCATTGTGCAGAACTGGTCACATTATAAGATATTTTACAGGCACAAAAGTCTTGATTGCTAGAGCTTTGTATCAAGGAAATTTTCTCCATATATAATTAAAGATCCCTTAACTTTAGGGACCTCATTTTTGCAGATATAATTTCTGCATTTAAGTTAAATGGTTTGAATCATAGGTAAAATCGCAAGAAAATCAAAGTTTTAGAGTCAATTAAGGGTTAAATTGAAGAAATTCATACCCGAGAATCTTTTTGAAAGAGGCGCCGAACTCTGGGGACTAAATTGATCAAAATCAGGGGTGAAATTGAAGATATTTAAAAGTTTAATGCTCAATTAAGGGTCAAGTTGCATAAATCCGAAACCAAGGACCAAAATAAAAAAGGTGCTAAAATTTGAGGCTTATGCTGAAGTTCAGCAAGAGCAAAATTGCATAAAATTAAAAGTTCCAGGCCATTCAGAAGTGCAATTAAAATAAATAAAAAGCCGGAGGACTAAATTAAATTTTGACCAAATTCTTAAATTAAAACCCTAAAGCAAAAAAACGACGCTGTTTTGAAAACAGTAAAACAAAAAAGATCAGGCGAGCAATGTTATCGGTCTTGACAATGAATCTTGGTCCCAACATATATACTCTCCATATGCCAAGGCAGTGTGCACTACTGCCGTCATTTTCTTTTCATGGATCGAGTATTTCTGTTCAACATCATTCAACTTTTGACTCTCAAAAGCAATTAGATATCCCTATTGTACAAACACTACTGTAACAGCTCGACCCAACTTGCCATATATTGTCTGCTTTGGGCCTTACCGCCCTCACAGTTTTGTTCCTGGTGACATGAGCTCATAATTTGAGCCTGACGCCCCAAAACGCGTATAACAAGTTAGCAATCAGCACTCTTAATAAGGCCAACTATCAATCCCTCACCCGCCGATATGAGATATGACAATCCAAAGTTGGTCTGGGCTGTTACAACTACCCCAATAATCATATCCGAAGCATCAACATGCATTCCAAATGGCTTCTTAAAATCTAGCAGCCCCAAGACTAGAGCTGATGCTACAGTTGTCTTTAGCTTTTCAAAGGCCTATTGGCAATCAACTCACCATTCCCATCTCTAATTCTTCTTTAGAAGATCTGAGAGATAAGTTGTTTTCTTACTATAACCCTCGATGAATCGTCTATAATAGTTTGCAAGCCCCAAAATAGATCTCAATTCCATGATTGTCTTCATATGTCCCTCCCTAATTAAATAGCCTACTGCCATAATCTCAGTTTTTGCAAACTCATATTTTTCCCTCTTTACATATAATTCATATTCCCTCAATCTACTTAGAACTTTAAAAAGATGAATTACATGATCTTTAATTCCTCTACTATAGATTACAATGTCATATAAGTAGACTACAACAAAGTTGTTCAAGAAATCATATAAAACATCATTCATGAGATTACAAAATGTTGTTGGAGCATTTGTTAGGTTGAATGACATAATTAAAAACTCATATGAGTCATACCTCGTCACACAAGTAGTCTTATGCTCGTCATTCTCAGTAATCCACACTTGCCAATATCCTGATTGCAAGTCCAACTTTGTAAAAATAGAGGCTCCATACAATCTGTCCATCAAATCCTGAATTAAAGGAATTGAATATTTATTTTTATGGTTGCCATGCTAAGTGCTCGGTAGTTCACACACATACGAAGACTCCCATTTGCCTTCTTTTGAAAGAGGACTAGAGCACAATATAGAGCTTTGGAAGGTCGAATAAACTCATTTCTTAGATAGTGTGCCTTCGAGCCTTATCTCTTTCCCCTTTAAGCTCTCATCTCCTAGATAGCACGCCTTCAAGCCCTATCTTGTCATCCTTCAAGACTTTCGTGGCCAAAATGTTTTGCCAGGTAAGTCGTATTTTTCACTTGAACAGGTCGCCCATTACAATGAGACCACTTTGAAAAATCTTTGTATTTTTCACCTGGGTAGGTCGTCCATTATAATAAGACCATTTAGAAAAACCTTCACATTTTTATCTGGGCAAGTCACCCATGAAAATTTGACCATTTCAAAAATCTTTGAATTTTACCAATTGACAGGTTGCCTAATACAACTATACCACTTCAAAAAATCTTTTAGTTTTAACAAAGATCATCTTTTTCTTTACAAATCCTATCTCTTTTCTTTTGAGTACGCTTTTCAACTTTTGTATTCCAGACAATACAATTTTTAGCCATATCTCTTATCTTCCAAGTGTGCTTTCTAGCCATCGTCTCTTAGATAATGCATTTTTAACCCTATCTTTTTTTTGCACAAATTTCAAATAATAAATATTAATATGAATTAAATTTAGAAGCTCACTATTTTTTTCAATAGAATAGATCGAAAGACTTAACTAAATAAACAAGGAAAATAGCTTTAATGATTTTTTTGTGTGTAATAGTCATAAGATTAAGCTTGATAGCCCATCACTTAAATATCTCTTGTCCACAAACATCTCACTCCTAATTAGAATAAATTTATGAGGCTTAAAAACCATTATAAACTTGACTAGTTTAAATCTTTTATTATCTCAATAACATGATAAACATTACAAATATATATTACATTAAAAAATAATATAATTAAATTAAATCACAAAATGCATCATACGTGGATAAAGAAGAATTTAATTTAATAAAGGTGTGTAATAATTAAATAAACATCCCATCATCTCATTTTCTATATTTATATATTATTATTGTATAAAAGCTCCAAAATGTTTGGGTTTAGCAAGGGCATTTTATCTTTTACCTTTGATCTATTTTTAAAATGTGTACAAGTATTATAAAGTGTGCAGTCAAATGGTAAAACACATGGTTGACTCCTAAAGATGCCTTTTCTTTATTTTGACAAATAAATTAACAGCAAACACTTAATGCCACAAATCATGGAAATTAACGATAGTTAAACAATAAATCAACTTCTAGTAAACAAATAAATACATTTCAGTTTCTATGCATTTTGGTGTGCTGTTTCAAGGCTATACTATATATATATCAACATAATTTCATTTCAAATTCAAAAAAGTAAGTTAACTTGAAATTATGCAATTCAAATTTCAAACATAATGTTAAAATTTAAATATTTCTATTTAATAATTATTAGATTGTTGGTCTGTACAACACCGCGGGTCAGATTAATTTTTTTAACATAAAAAGAAACATCCAGGTGTAGCTAATATTTGTTTAGTATAAAAAAATTAAATTATATGGGAGTTGATTTGACGTGACCTAATTGACTTGACGAGTCTAAAGACAACCTATACGATTGTAAAAATATAGTTTAACTTAAAATAAATTCAAGATGACATCCTTTTATTAAATATTAAGACGATAATTTATTGGTTCAAACAATGTCAACCCATGTTATCCTTATAAATTCATAACCCGGGTCATGATACCATGATAACTTCAAATAAAATAAATTAAAACAAATTATGAAACTTAATTCCCAATAAACCTATTGTTGAGTGATAAAATTGAAAAACAAAATCAATCTAAAAGAATGACATAATAAAATGACATAAGACTACTCGGGTTAACTTGTAAAACCAGTGATCCAGATCATGAGACTAGGATAACTTCACAGAAAACAAAATGAAGTAAATGAAAAAGACTAATTCATAATCAACCAAATGTTAAAGATGTTGAATGATGAAACTGGAAAAACATATCAATTAAAAAAATAGATAAAAAACTCAAGTCAACTAGGTTAATCTGCCAAACCTATAATATGGGTCATGAAACTAAGATAACCATAAAGAAAAAAAACCATAATAAAGTATGAAGTTCAATTTCTAATAAACCAAGTATTGAAGAATAAAATTAGAGTAAACAACATAAATTTAAAAAGAAAAACATTATTCACGGAATAAAATACATGGAATGAAACTAGAATATCACACTTGAAATTTAGCCAAAAAATTCTGAATAAACCAATATTCAGATATAGATGAAATTTGTTCTGGGTTGTTTTATTTTTCTTAGATTGCATGAGATATATTGGTTATTTCAGGTAGAACAGAACATAATTGACAACTTTGGCAGAAACTGATTTAGCTATGATAGCTAATATAACCGTTGTTAGACCAAAATCACTCATATGAGCAGTATGGTCTTTATCAAGAAGGAAATTGCTTAGTTTTGTTATTCCTTTTTGAGTTGTTTCAAATTGTTTAGTTCAATTAACAACATGAAAATGCTACTTAACTAGCAAAATTAAAATATCTATGCAAAAATATACTAATTCTAATTAGATTTATCATGCATGTAAAAACATGATCAATCAATCATACTTAACTTCATCAATCATGGTCAATTGACCATGGACAATCATTGTCATTCTTAATAATTATAGTAAATCAATCATGATCAATTTGTTTTTTTAAATATTATTAACATCTTCTATGTCAGATAAATACTAAATTAAACAAATAGTCGATTTATGTTGTTTTCAAGAAATCAAAAGGTTGCCTTCATTGCTCACACCTTCAAAATGGAATCTTAAAGCTAACCATGGGTCGGCGATCACTCTTATCATGATCTCACACGTTCTCTACCTCCGCCAACTGACAGGTCAATTATGCAATCTGTCTTTATATGTCTTTTATCACTCGTTACTAAACATCTCTTTCCCAATAGGGAACATCTTTATCCTCTACTTCACGAGCAACATGTTTGCGTTCTTTTTAAGCCATGGTTAATCCAAAGCACAAAATTAACCATTATGTGTTATGGGGATATCTTGACAAGCTAATTAGGATTGGTAAGGTAAGATAAGAAAAAATAGTTTTGGTAACTAAAAGTCTTAACTAGTCTTTAGTAGTTTTAGGTAAATGGTAGGTTCTGTTAAAAGAAAGATAAAAATCACCCGAAAATATCTTACTTAAAGTAACCTGCTTCATGCTTATTTTTTATGATAAAAAGATACCTATTGTGAATTTATGCTAAGAATTTGTCTAAACTGGTATATATGCTTTTCTTACTAAAAGAAAAGGACTACGAAGACTTAAGACAATGATTTGGGATCTCGATATAACAAAAAGACCTAATCCTCACTTTTAGAATATGAACATTAAACCAAATTTGTAAGAAAGTGTGTATTTACTTTATTACAAAAATAACAAAGTTTCAACTTCACGAGAACAAAGACCTTTTATCAATTTTAACGATCAACAAACATCACACAAGGAAAAACAAAAACCTATATAATTATACCACTTCATGAAATTTAAATAATTTAAAGCACAAATACTATAATAAACAAACAAACACATTCACACATAGAAATCAACCATATATTACAAATTACTCGACAAAAGCAAATCAATTCTGGCAAACACAACATCTACATAAAGGAAATCAACAACGAATAAGCAAATACATCCACACAGAAAAAATCAATAATATATTACAAATTATTCAAAACAAGTAAATCAATGCATTAGGATTTGAAATCGACCTTTAAGAGCTGCTAGAGTCAACTGAAGTTGTTTAAAATTAAATTAGCACACAATGACACCTGTAGGTCATAGAAAAAAGATGGACAAGAGCATGAAAGGCTATGGTTTATATGCTTCACACTTCAGTGAGGGTGGAATAATGTTATTGGATTAAGTGTACCTTCTTCTCATTCTCCTTCCTAGATCAATAGTGAAATCCACTACCATCTAAGAAAGAAGATCAAGGAAGGGAAAACATATATTTGTATCATTTTCCTTTTATTGGATGGAAAATGAAGAGTTGCAACACGAGAGGCTTGGTTGTTAAGGAGAGAAGGCTACTGTGTTAGATGGAATCTGTGATGGTGTTAGTATTGATTGGGCAATGGTGTTATTGTTATTGAACAGTTGGCCATGATTTTGGTAAGGAGAAGAAGAGGATGAATGACAACACTAGTTGTATGTTGTGGCTTGTTACTAGGCTATTAATAGTGATGGTCGCAATTTATGGATAAGACAGGTCACGACGCTATTATGGTGAGAAAGAAAAGGGGGTTGATAATTGGTGACTTCCAATATGTTTTATACAAGCAAGTTTCTTGGGCAGGGAGAGGGAGGAAGATGAGATTAAGGTTTTTTTCTTTTCTTTTTCTAGGTGTGTTTTTTGGGTTGACTCATTTTGGCTAATGCCTATCTTTTATTTTAGTATTGTTAGGCTTCTTATCATATCAAGAAAAATCAAAACATGAAGATTTTAACATTATTTTCTCCTTGGATAAGGATCAATCTCTATATATTTTTTTTCCAATTTGTTTAAATCTCTATTTATTTTCTTTTCCTCATTTGTATGATTTTCCATTATAATGTTTGATCCTTTATCATTTTAGCCCCCTTTTTCTTTCTTGTTCATCATTTCATACCTTAATCTTTTTTTCTATTTCTTCTTTGGTCTTTTTTTTATATATATAAATATTTATACAAAATAAACACAGAAGTGCCAAAAATAATGAAATGACCTTAAATTGATTAAATCACATAAAAGACATCCTTTTAAAATTTTTTATAATCTTGAAAATACATTGGAAATGGAGTCAAAATGGGTTATGACACCAAGAATTGTTGATTGTTGATCTCTAATACCAAATGATGTAGAAAAAAATAACACAAGAAAGACAATTAGTACAAAGAAAAGCAAAATTTTGTTAGAAAAAGGTCTCAACTACAAGAACCTTAATTTGAATTTTTATTACTCAATATTTTCTTTAATCAAAGTTAGATATTAAAGCTCTTCTAGGTTGCTTATATGCTAGTGAAAATATCCTAAATAAAATTAGAAAAATAATAAATAAGTCCTAAACTAAATAGGAAAAGAAATTCTAAATCAACTAGGAAAATATAGCAAATCCTAAACAATAAAATATAAGACTAATTTGAAAGTCTTAAAGATCTCGAATGGCTACAAAAACTAGATCATATAGGGAAAAGATAATCTATTAATAAAATTTTAGTCCGATTCAACAGTCAAATTAAAATTTATATTTGTTACTATAAGGCTCGACCAAAATCCCCTATATTAATTTGACAATACACCTTCGAGCTAATTTGGTTAAACCACATCAAATTCAGATTAATACCATTGGTTAAGAAAGTGAGGAATGTTAAATCAGAAGTATTCTCATTCCCAAGAAGGTTGTTGCTAAAATTTATCGCTTCTAGATTTTGGAAGTTTACCAAATTCTCTGTAGGCTCTTTCAAAAGGTCAATACCTAAATCAAGTTTTGTGCAAGCCCTTTTCACTTATTTAGTTGTCTAATCTGAAAAATAGATGTATTGAAGAGATTTGTAAATCCATTTAGGAACCATTGCAGATAAGTTTTTGAAGACATTCTATAGAGCTTTAATAAAATGCCTAGCTCTCTAAGAATTTCTCTTGGAATTATTTCAATGTAGATTCAAGTCTCTCAGATTTGAACAATGACTCGGGTTGCTATATCAAGAAATAGATTTTGTAGATGAAATTTTGCGTTCCCTTCAATTTCTTTAATTTAGTATTTGCATTCTGTTTCTGCAATTTTTGTTTGTTTTGGAGTAATTATATAACTTCAAGAAGATATTTGTTTAGCTTCTGGGATATCTGTTTAGTTTCTGCAATTTAATATTTTGTTTTTCACTGCTTTTGCATTCTGGTTCTCTTTGATTGTTGATTTATGGCTACTGAAAGAGATGATTCACTTTAGTCTGTGAGTGTGAGGTTGGATGAGAAGAGCTATTCGTATTGAAGTTATGTAATGAAAAGTTTCCTTAAGGGTAAAAGGATGTGGGAATATGTTAGTGGAACTTATGTGATACCTAAGAATACTAAGGATGTGGATGTTGCTTTGATAGATGCATGAGAAGCAAACAATGCAAAGATTGTTATTTGGATTAACAATTTCTGTTAAGCATTCTATAGGAACACAGTTGGAGAAGTATAAGATATCAAATGAGGTTTGAAATCATCTGCAAAAGTTATTCATGCAATTAAATTTTACAAAGCAGTATCAATTATAGAATGACATACGAGCTCTTCACCAAAAGAATGAGTATTTAGAAGTTTTATTTTGCTATGACAGATCTTTAGGATCAATTGACTCTTATAGAATCGGTAGAATTAAAGGCATGTGGTGCCTATATTGATCGTAGAGAGTAGCAATGACTAATACAATTTTTAACAGCACTTCACAATGATTTTGAAGGACTTAGATGTTCAATTCTGCATCATTCCTCACTGCTTTCTGTTGACTCTATAGTCAGTGTATTATTGGCTAAAAAAATACGTCTTTAGTCTTATTCTGAAAAGGAAATTCTTTTTGCTTCAAACCTTTCTATACTAATAGTATCCTCTAAGTCATTCTCTAATTAGCAGAAGAAACCTTACACAAGGGTTGTCTTCGACGAGTGCAGTTTCTATAAGTAAAAAGGTTATTGTAAGGCTTAGTGTCTCAGGTTGAGACAATAGAATCTAGCTTAAAAGACTGACAGTCAGTCACAATCTAATGCTTATAGGCCACCTCAAGGTTATAAACCACCACACCATAATACTACAGCAGTACTTTTATCAAGCTCTATCATCGATCCTAGTACTCTGACTGAGTAATTTCAGAAGTTTGTCTCTTTACATTCACAAGTATTGTTCGCTTCCTCTTCCGAAGGTTAATTGTCTCATAATTCCTTTGGTATGTTACATTTTGAATGGGTCTTGGATTCTGGTGCTTCACATCATATGTCTCCAGATTCTTCATCTTTTACTTATATGTCCTCTTCGTCCTCTATTTTTGTTATGACTGCTGATGACACTTTCGTGCCCTTAGCAAGTGTTGGTTCTATTATCACACCTCACTTGTCTCTCCCTAATGTTTATCTTATTCTAAAACTCAGATTGAATCTTGCTTTTATTGGTCAATTATGTGATTCTAATTATTATTTAATCACTTTTTCCTCTTCTTTTTGTTGTGTACAGGATTTGCAATCTTAGAAGTTGAATGAGATAGGTCATAAGGAGAATGAACTATATATTTTAGATGAGTTAAAAGTGTTAGTTGTTGCTGTTACTACTATTGGTGTTGTTTTGTCTTCTTTTCATTTAAGTCCTTCCCCTTTTAGCTTTTATTTATAGCATTCTCGTCTAGGTCATGTTTCATCTTCTCGTTTGATATTTTTAGCATCCACATGAGCTTTAGAAAATTTGCAAACTTGTGATATTTCTGATTGTAGTGGATGTAAACTGGCAAAATTTTTAGTTTTACCTTTTAATCGAAGTATTTTTGTTTTTTCTTCCCTATTTGACTTGATTTATTCTGATGTATGGGGACCTTCTCCTGTTACCACAAAAGAAGGGTCTCGATATTTTTTTTTATTGATGATCATACTCGTTATTGTTGAGTTTATTTAATGAAACATTGTTTTAAATTCTTTGAGATATATACAACCTTTCGAGCTCTTGTAAAAACTCAATATTCTGCTATTATTAAATGTTTTAGGTGTGATTTTTATGGGGAATACACCTCTAATAAATTTTGTGAGTTGCTTGTCTTAAATGGAACCATTCACCAAACTTCATGTACATATACTTTTGAGCAAAATAGAGTTGCTGAAAGAAAACATAGGCACATTGTCGAAACTACTCGTTCTCTCTTGTTATCTACTTTTGTTCTTAGTGAGTTTTGGGAAGAAAATTACCTTACTATTATAAGTTTGATTAATACAATTATATCTTCTCATATTTCAGGCTTTTCTCCTTTTGAAAAGTTGTATGGATATGCCCCTAATTATTCCTCCTTTAAAGTTTTTTGTTGTACTTGTTTTTTGTTCGTCCTCGTGTAGATTATAGTACGTTGTCCTCTCGATCTACTATTTGTGTCTTTCTTCATTATGGTGAAGGTAAAAAGGGTATCGTTGTTTTTATCTAATAATTCAGAAACTTTATGTGTCTCATCATATTGTCTTTCTCGAGCATATACTTTTCTTTTCTATTTCACCCACTACTTATAGCTTGACTAGATCTGATCTTATTCGTATAGAACTTTTTTTCTGAGGATTCTGATAGTTTATCATCTCAGGTTCTTAGTACCTTAGATTCTTCTCCCCATGTTCGACCAATTTGTACTCATCATTCAGCAGGTACTAACACTTTACTCTCTGACACACCTGAAGTTTCATTCTCATCTATAGTCCCTTAAACTTCATATGAGATTGTGGATCCACCTTTATGTCAATCCATATGCATTTGTAAATCCACAAAGCTACCAAATTTTACTTATTCTTGTTATTCTTCATCATTTACTTTCTTTTTAACTTCTATTCATTGTTTCTTTGAGCCCTCTTCCTATAAAGAGGTAATTCTGATCCTATTTGATAACAAGTTATGGATGAGGAACTTTCTACTTTGCATAAGACAGATACTTGAGATTTGATTTCTCTACCTCCTTGTAAAAGTGTTATTGGTTGTCGTTAGGTGTATAAGATCAAGAGTAATTCTGATGGGTCTATTGAGCGATACAAGGCTAGGTTAATTGTAAAAGGGTACTATCAATAGTTTGGCATGGATTATGAGGAGATATTTGCCCCTGTTGCAAAAATTACTATTATTCATACTCTTATTGCCATAACTTTGATTCGTTAGTGGCATATCTCTCAACTTGATGTTAAAAATATGTTTTTGAATTGAGATCTTCAAGAAGAAGTTTACATGATGCTTCCTCCAGGTGTTTCACATGACTCTGGGTATGTTTGTAAGCTTAAGAAAGCGTTATATGGACTCAAACAAGCACCTCATTCTTGGTTTGAGAAATTCTTCATTGTACTCTCGTCTCTTGGATTTGTTTCTAGTAGTCATGATTCCACTTTTTTTATAAAGTGCACTGATGCAGATCGTATCATTCTGTCTTTATATGTTGATGACATGATTATTACTGGTGATGCCATTGATGATATTTCATTTTTGAAGACAAAGTTAACTAGATAATTTGAAATGAAAGATTTGGGTCATCTTTGATATTTCCTGGGTATTGAGGTAGCTCACTCACCTAAAGATTACCTACTTTCTTAGTCAAAATATATTGCAGATATTCTTGAGCGGGCCAGATTTATTGATAACAAGATTGTAGATACTCCTATTGAGGTTAACACAAAGGATTCTTCTTCTGATGGTTTACCTTTGACAGATCCTACTTTATACCATACTATTGTTGGAAGCTTGGTATATCTCACTATTACTCATCCAAATATTGCATATACTGTTTATGTTGTTAGTCTGTTTGTTGTTTCTCCTACTACCATTCACTAGGCAACTATTCTTTGTATTTTACAATATCTTCGAGGTACAATCTTTCAGAGTCTTTTACTTCCATCCACCTCTTCCTTGGAGCTGCGAGTATACTCTAATACTAATCATGACAGTGATCCATAGATCACAAGTTTGTTATTGGTTTATGTATCTTTTTAGGTGATTCTCTTATTTCTTGAAAGAGTAAGAAGCAATCTATTATTTCTCAATCTTCAACTGAAGCAGAATATCATGCTGACATCTACTACCAAAGAGATTGTTTGGTTACACTGGTTACTTGTGGATATGAGAGTTTCACTTTCTCATCCTACTTCTATGTTTTGTGATAACCAGAGTTCTATTCAGATTGCTCACAACTTGGTTTTTCATAAACGAACTAAGCACATTAAGATCGATTATTATCTTACTCGTCATCATCTCAAGCATGACACCATTACTATACCTTTTAGTTCTTCTTCTTTGCAGATTGTAGATTTCTTTACTAAGTCGCATTTCATTTCTTATTTTCGTTTTCTAGTTGGCAAACTCTCGATGCTTGTAGCTGCCGTATCGTGAGTTTGAGAGGAGATGTTAAGAAATAATATTTATTTTATTTTATTTATTAAGGGTGGAATAATATTTTTAGTTTAGCCTATATATAATCTCTTTGTATTTAGATTAAAACAATTACTTCAGAATAAAGTGATCAATGAAACCTTAGCCTTCTTTTCTCTTGTATTTGTATTTCTTTTATGTTAGTTTGGATCGCTTTAACAATAAAAACATGTATAACTAACACCAAGGAACAAAACAAATTAAAATTTCTCGAGTTAAGAAAGTGATTTGTTTAGCTGAGAAACACAAAGTTCCTGTAACACTGTTGTGGGATTTTGTGAGAGAAAAAACCTGAGAAAGCCGTGAAGGGTTAAAATGGTTCAGGCTTCAGAGAGTGGAGAATAGGCTATTTGCAACTTGCAGATGGAATCATTTCTGTGGGATATTCTTGAGAAGAAGGTTTGATTTCTACTAATGAATCTTTATTATAATGTACTGGCAAGCTAGGTCCATAACCTTAAAAGAGTCTAGTACATTCATTTTACTAGAAGAAAATGAGCTGCTGCATTCAACATTACTTATTCTGACCAAAAAAATAAAACAAAAACAAATTATGCCACTTATCATAAATTACAGCACTTGAGATCTCTCTAGCTGTTAGAGAGAATCTTGGTAATTTTATGCAGTTCCGAGGGAACATCTCCTATATCCATTCTTTCACATGGCAAATCAGCAGAACATCGAAGTCCAACTTGCAGGATTGATGCCAAGCACTCCTTTACCTTTCCGATGTTGATGCTTCTGCTGCCTCTTGGACCATTTCTCCTTGTCTGAGCTTCCTCTTGGATATCATTTGAGAGTAGAGGATCAATAATCTCCATTACCTGATCAGGAAGGGCTGCTTTAACAAAACTATGCAAGTTAAATTCCCCTGTAAACATGCTGTCGATGGGCCTTTTTCCTGTGAACATCTCCAGTAAGAGAATTCCATAGCTATACACATCACCATGTGTTGAAGCCTCTCCTCCCATTCCGTATTCTGCAATTTAAGCAAAAACTAAGAAAGTCTTTTACTAAGATTTCCTAGATAGCATAGACATCATGTTCGAAATGATGTTATATATCGTCTTCAAATTGGAATTATAAAGCAACACGTCACATGTATAGTAGAAAATACAAACATATTTATTGGATATGTAGCAAGTTGATTTCTAAATGAATACGAGGAAGAGTAATTGCTTAATATTTTACCTGGTGCTACATAACCAATGGTTCCTCGTATGCAAATTGAGCTGGACTCAGTAGAAAATGACTCCCCAAGAGCAGCTAAAAGAATTTTTGCCAGGCCAAAATCACCCACATGAGCAGTAAGGTCATTGTCAAGAAGGATGTTGCTCGGTTTTAGATCACAATGAACTACTGTTGTTTCACATTGGTTGTGAAGATAATCTAATGCTAGGGCCACATCAGTCGCTATGCTTATCCTTTGCAGCAGACTCAAATTTTTGAAATCTTCTGATTCCGTTGAACTTGCATGTAACCAGCTCTCCAAACTCCCATTTGACATAAACTCCATGATCAAAGCTTTGAAGTCATCGCCTTTGAAATCAATGGTTGAGCAAGAATTTACAATTCTAACAAGATTTCGGTGTCTGATATTCCTCAACGCGTTGATTTCAGCCATGAAAGTATTGTTGGCTCCTCTTTGTTGAAGCTTGAATACCTTTACAGCTACTTGATCATCAGATCCAAGTATACCTTTGTAGACGGTACCATATTTTCCGTCCCCAATTATGTTGGTCGAAGAGAACCCACCAGTAGCACGTGCAAGTTCCGAATAGGAAACTCTTTGGTATTTCTTCTCTAATGGTGAGACCAAAGAAGGTCCACTTTTGTTTGTTTTTTTGCTGTGTATAACAGCACAGACAGATGCCAACAACAGGAGAAGGAAAAGTGCAACACTACTTATAAGAATTACTACCTTCCGAGGAAAACCATTCTCTTGTCTCTGTTTTGGGCATTCATGCAATTGCAGTGCCTTGATTCCTCCACATAGCTTGTCATTTCCGGCAACTGAAAATGCACTAGCATTGTTGAAAACTCCTCCAGTTGGCACTTCACCATCAAAACTGTTAACGGAAAGGTTGAGATAACCAAGAAGAGGTAATTCACCAAGAAACTTGGGAATTTGCCCAGACAAATTGTTGCGGGCAAGGTTGAGGACTCGAATACTTCTTAGCTTCTTGAAAGAAGAAGGAATAGTTCCTTCAAAGAAGTTGCCCTCCATGTTGAGGTTTTCCAACATGACACAATTCTCGATAGAACGTGGAATTTCTCCAGATAATTTGTTTTCTGAAATATCCAATTCATTAAGATTTCTTGCATTACCCAGTTGAGATGGTAATGGACCTGTTAAATTATTTAAAGCTAAGAAGAGGCCAAATAGAGAATCAATACCAGCAAGTTTCTCAGGTATCACACCACTAAGATGATTGTATGAAAGTTTCAAACCTTCTAGTTGACTGTAATTTGCCAGAGAAACTGGTATAGTTCCCTCAAGAAAATTGTCTGCTAGATTGAGACGAAGTATTCCAGAAAGGTTTCCGAAGGAGGATGGAATATTTCCAGAGATTTTGTTGGTGTAAATATGAAGCTCTTGCAACTTGGAAAGTTTTCCAATAGAATCAGGTAATCTTCCTGTAAGCATGTTTCCAGGAAATGCAAGATACTCCAGGTTCTTAAGATTTTCAATCTCTACAGGAATGTCTCCAGTTATGTAGTTAGTCTGCAATGTTAACCAATAGAGGCTGGTAGAGAGATTTGCAATAGAGATTGGCAATACGCCTCTAAGGTGATTTTCAAAAAACCACACCTCTCTTAAATTGGTGCAATTGGTTAAGGAGGTAAGAAAGGTTAAATCACTCGTATTCTCATCCCCAAGCGGATTGCCGCCAAAGTTTATTGTTTCAAGATTTTGCAGGTTTCCCAAATTATTTGGAACAGGCCCCGTTAAGGAATTATATGCTAAATCAATATCTATGAGGCTTGAGAAATTGACTATAGATTTTGGAATATGACCAACGAATTGGTTTGTTCCAAGATAAAGATTTTGCAGATTGGGTAGGGTTAAGCCTATATCATGTGGGAGGCGACCTGTTAATTGGTTCTCCGCAAAGGAAAGCAAATTGATGGATGAGATATTGTAAAGCTGTTCAGGAACCATACCAGACAATTTGTTGGAATACAAATTTAGAAAATCTAAGGTTGAGAGTCGTCCAAGTTCAGCAGGAATGATTCCTTCCAGATTGTTCAATGCTAGACTTGCACGCTCCATACTGGAAAGGTTCCCAAATGAAGGTGGTATTGCGCCTGTGAAATGATTGCTGGCGAGGCCCAACCTGCGGAGCCTAGACAAAGAGCCAAGTGCACTAGGAATTTTCCCTCTAAAATTGTTTCCATATAGATTCAGGAATATGAGGTTTGAACAAATACTCAAGGTGGAAGGAAGTTCACCTTGGAAGGAGTTATTTGCTAGAGAAAGATATCTCAATCGAAACAATTGACCAACTTCTGGTGGAAAAATATGATGGAATCTGTTTCTACTGAGATCAATCACCCTGAGGAATGTAAGATTCCCAATATGGGGAGATAGTGAACCTGCCAGTTCAAGTGAAGACAGATTCAGGGAAGTCACTCTTCGATGTCTGCGACCGCATGTTACTCCTTGCCAACTGCAAAACTGCAGTGAGTTGTTCCATGAGCTTAAACTATTGAAAGGATCCTCTGATATAAGATCCTTAATGGCAAGCAAAGCTTGCTGGTCTGTCTCATTTGTGAAGCCAAAAGTGGCAGTTACAGTGGTGGCTTCTATGTAGTTGATGAACAAAAGAATGCCCAAGAACCAAAGAAATGAGTTCAGTAGCCCTGAAAGCATTTTTCTTTTCTGATTTTTTCGGTGTTTGTGCCTGATGAAGCCAGGATGAGCTTAAGCAAGTCAATAAGAAGCCAAGATCCTCCATTTTGTAGTTAAGGATTGGAATCTTGGAGGACCGCTAGTTCAGTATACAGTGAAGAGGCAGTACTGTCATAACTACGTGGAAACCAACACGAATCTACGAATGCATACAGGGGCCATTTACTTCACTGCATGAAGATGCATACAGGGGCCATTTATCTTCAGAAAGTAGATAAAATGAAAGAAAAAAAGAGTAAAATTGTACTACGGCAAGACAAATCAAGGGGGTTTGCCATTGATTAACATGAATTTTCCTCTTTACATATCAGGGTTCAAATCTCATAAGAATTAAAATGTTCATGCATTTCCTCTTTAAAGTTTCATGGACTGAATTATAAAATAAAATAAATTTATATATGAAAAGCTAAGTTCTCAAAATACAGGGATAAAAAATGAAAAAGTTCAAAAATGAAGACTAAAATATACTTTTCCACACTCATAAAAACAAAAAAGGTGATATTATTCTGTCTATTTATCATATATCATTAATCTATGTTACAATATAAGAATAAAGATTTGACTTATTAATTGGATGGTGTAGCAAATGAAAATCGGAAAGAACGGTGGTTAAATTGTCAAAGAAAAGAAGAATGAGGGGCCGAAATGAAAACAAATTAAAGAGATATAAAAAGGAAACATGAAGAAAAAGACTCAAACATCTTAAAAGCCTATTTCCATCTCTCTCCACCCCTTTAAGAACCTGTTTTTCCATTCACATGGAAGTCTTTCTTTCTCGCTGATCAGACCCTCTAAGGAATGACAGCTCCAACACCAGCCCACTTCATGATGGTGACCTCCACGACTGTCATAGAAAGGAATAGGTGGAGAAGCTAATGTTTTTCCACCATAAAACTCCACCCAGAAGTGATGGAGCATTATCCCACGCGTGGATAGTTATGGTGGTGAGGGCGGCCTAACTGGTGCAGGGTGTTTTTTATTCTCTTACCCTTTATGTTCTCTAGATGAAATGAATGACAACATGTGAAGAGAGATCAGAGATCTTTCAACTTCATATCTTTTGCTCTTGCACATATAAGTTTATTTATAATATTATTCTTTAAGGTATGTTACATGTATTTTTTTTATAACGTGAATGTTCGAGCCAGTTTGTGTATATCTTGTCTAATCCTACAAATTTTAAAATTAACGATTATATAAACATTCAGTAATCCTGAAAGGACTTGAACTCGTAATTATTTGAGAGCAAATCTTAAACCTGGTCAATTGAGTAACTACTCTTTAAAGTTTACATGTTTTATACCATTAACTTGATTAAGAATTTCTTATTGTTAAAACTAAAATGTTGTTTGAAAAAAATTAATGATAGTTTACTTCAGCTATATCATACATTTTTTTTATGCAAAGTGAGGATATTAAAAAGAAATTTAAATCGCATAGGGAAGATTTATTGAATTTTTTTTTTCAAAAAGAAACTATCATAAATATCTTTCTAAACAAAAGGTTTTTATTTTTTTGAAAGTTACACTACAAAATCATGTTTCCCAAGACTAAGATCATGCAAATACAATTGCAATAAAATATTTTTCGGGTACTACAAAATGAAAGGATATAAAATTGTAACCATGTGTTCAAAATAAAAATAATTATATACAAAAAAGCAACAAATCCTAGGGATTTTATATACAAATATATAAAAATGTAAAGTGGTCAAACATTATTTGATATACATATGTAATTTCACCTTAACAATAAAAAAAAATCAAATTAGATTCTTTAGAGCTTTTAAAATCATAATATGGCTAGACTTAAATATTATATTTTTTGGATTTTTAATAATTTAATATATGTTTATCTCAAATATTATAATGAGATTGTAGCTGCAATTATGGTTGTGATTGCTATCGTACTTGTAAGTAAAATATAAGTGTATTTGATTAATGATGTGATTAGTGGATGTAGTTAGCAATAGTACTCACTTATTTTAAAATTTTGTTTTGATTATGTGTTTTATATAGAATGAAATATAATTAATAAAATAATTTATTAAGATATTATCTTATATAAGTGAATTTTAATGATAATTTATTATTGTTGTTACTACTACTAATCTCTTGTATTATTGTGGACACAATATTAATGCACTATTTAAAAATAGAATAATACTCTAACTGTTTTAAAAACTAGAGTCAAAACAAGCAAAACTGGAACTTTATGTCGCAATGCAATATTTTTACACTTATAAAATTGAAAAACTAGTTTTAAAAATTTTCAAATTTATTTTGAGTTTGAAAAACACATTTTAAAGGTTTTTCATAATTTTTATTTACATGTTTCAAACTCTTTTTCAAATGAAAATCGACATCAATAATACAATTTTTTTTATATACAAACAATTTTTTATTAATTATAAAACATTAAAATTATTTTTTATATATAATTTTCACATTTAGTTATTATAATAAATTTATTGTTTATTATAAATCTAATATAAAAGATTTTCTTAAGTTAAAAAGTATAACTTTTCATGATAATTTTTAATTTAAATAAAATAAAATTATTTTTTTATAATTAGATTATACTAGATTCAAAATATTAAGATAATCATTATAAATTATTCTTTTGATTTTTTTTAGAAAATAGTTTTAAACTTGACACAATTCTTTTTGTTTATGGTGCATCCACCGCCGGGTACGGGGGGATGAGAATCACTTATATGACTGTGAGAAGAAATCACTTCTATAAAAATTACTATTTGAAATCATGACGTGTTTTGGACCAAAACAAATATAATCTTGAGAACTAAAATTTTTAAAAAAGAAACTGTATGATTTTTATTATTGAGATTTGCATTAAAGGTTGAATAGTTCAAGATGTGATGTTCACCAGTTAGCTGAGTGAATCTGATAGTTTTTTATTAGAGAAGGTTCAAGACCAAAAACTACCTTACCCGATGTACAGACTTTCTATTGTTACATTATTTCATGTGTCTAGTTTATATTTTATTTTGGCCAAACAATTTTAATTCGCGTAGAAGATTGTAAGGATGGACGAAAAGTTATGTCTGATGAATGGAAAATTGTGTTTGTTAAAACTCTTAAATCAAGAGTTGTGTTTGTTAGAACTCTAGTTAAAATTAAGTTATGTCTTTTCAAATAGAGTAATGTTTTTTTTAAAGATGTGTTTGTGTGTTTTAGCTATCAAAATTATATATATATATATGTAAAGACAATTATGAGAGAGAGAGAGAGACATCAATAAAAACTCTTTTATTTCTAAAACATTTTACAAAAAGGAACGCAAAGAATTTGGTTTGCTATTTATTCTCATTTGATCTAATGAGAATAAGAAACTAAGTAAGCTATAGAAATAATATTATAATTGCACTGTTAGCACTAGAGAGCATGAAATAAAAAACTTTTAAGGCTAGATGATTAATATTTTTCTTAATCTATATATGTTCAAGTTTATTTTTAGTAAACAAATAATATAAGTTTATTTTTCTTATAAATATTGATTTTTTAGAAACCAAACCATCAAAGCAAAGTAACAACACATTATAATGTTAATCATTGGGATTTATTTTTATTTTTTTAGAGGTAGTGATTGTCTTAAAATCATCACATCAACACTTAAGGCAAATGAATTATATATACAACTTATAACTACAAAATTTAACAAAGAACACCTTGTAAGCAATGCTAAAATAATTGCATATAGTACAAATTATTCCTTAAAAAAACATAATGCTTGGAAGTTAATTGATGAAATAAGCCATTGCTTCAGCCTTATTGTTACTACTAGTTCTTTGTTAAAGTTGTTGGGATCTCTTAGATTGATAAGGTTCGGGTTTCATTGTTTTTAGGAATTTAATGGTTTAAAGTCATACATAAAAATTTCTAGTTTTAAGGGACAAGTAATTCTTTGCTTTGCAATTAGTTATATACCACGATTCTAGGACTGTAAAGTCATAGGTTGTTATTTCCTTTTCTGTTTTGATGAAAGGCTATTTAATAGCTAAGTTGTTTCTTTAACTAAAAAATAGTTCTTTCTACATTTATGAGTTATAGTACTTTTGTTTCTGTAAAGTTCTTTGTCAATTGTATTTGGTTCTAACATTGAATATTAGAGCACCATCACGGGGCCTAACCAACACCACAGACATCAAGTGTGAAAGACTAACATGATAAGTGAGAGCAACTTTGTGTAGCCTGTTATCCCATGGTTCGATGGACACTATGATCATTGGAGTATACTTATGGAGAATTTTCTATGTTCCAAAGAGTATTTGAGTTTGGTGGAAATTGGGATCTCTATAACAACGAAAGAGACATATCTCATTAAGGAACTGAAAAAGGTGATTAAGGATCAAAAGTTAAAGGACCTAAATGCTAAGAATTATTTGTTGCAAGCCATTGATCGATCTATTTTGGAGACAATATTGAAAAAGAACACAGCAAAAGATATTTGGAACTCTTTGAAGCAGAAGTACCAAGGGACAACACGAGTTAAACATGCTCAACTCTAAGCTCTTTATAGGGAGTTTGAAGTGTTGCACATAAAAGCTAAGGAATCAATAAATGACTACTTTAGAAGAATTCTTACCACAACCAATAAGATGAGAATTCACAGTGAAAGAATGATGGATGTGGTAATCATCGAGAAAATCTTGAGATCCATGATTCTAAAGTACAACTATGTTGTATGCTTGATCAAGAAATCAATTGATTTGGATACTTTATCCCTAGATGAGCCTCAAAGTAGTCTGCTGGTGCATGAAGAATGGATCAACCATCACATTGTGGATGAACAAGCCCTTCAAATCATTTACGAACCTCAACTAAGAGGAATGAGTGATGATAGAGGTTCTTATCGAGGTAGGGGCAAATTTAGGTTAGATAAAACTATCCTAAAGTGTTATAACTTACATGAGTTGGGTCATTTTCAATGGGAATGTCCCAAAAAATCAAGATATACAAGGGTTAACTTTGTTGAAACCAGTGAAGAAATGTTGTTAATAGCATATATGGATGGCAACGAGGCTGGAAGAGATCACTTGTTGTTTCTTGATTCTGGTCTAGTAATCATATGTATGGGAAAAGAGAGTTATTTTCACAATTTGATAATAATTTCAGAGAAAAAGTGAAGCTGGGCAATAATACAAGTCTCATTATACAAGGAAGAGGCAATATTTGAATGGAGATAAATGAGATCATGCAGGTGATTATTGATCTTTTCTTTGTGCCAGAGTTGAAGAATAATTTACTAAGCATTGGTCAATTGCAATAGAAGGGTTTTGCAGTGCTCATGCAACATAAAAAGTGCAAAATTTATCATTCTGAAAAGGGCTTAATCATGGAAACTAAGATGGCATGTAACAAAATGTTCGTTGTGCTTGGTTGTTGTCCACAAAAAAAGGAAGGTTGTTTCTCCTTTATACCACAGATCAAACTCAACTTTGGCATTGCCATTATGGTCATCTCAATTGGAATGGTCTCAAGGTGATCCAACAAAAGAATATGGTGGATGGATTGCCTCAATTAAAAGATCCTCTAAAGATTTGCAAAGACTGCTTGATAGGAAAACAACATCGTGTTCCTTTTCCAAATAAAAGTATAAGGAGGGCATCTAGAGTTCTTTAGCTAGTTCATGCAGACATATATAGGCCAATAAACCCAATCTAAAACAACAAGAAAGTTATCTCATTACCTTTATTGATGACTATAGCAAAAAAAACTTGGGATTATTTCTTGGTTGAAAAATTAGAAGCAATTGTTATCTTTAAATCCCATAAAACTAGAGTTGAGAAAGAAACTGGTGCATTCATAAAGCGTCTTCGAACTGATCGTAGGGAAGAATTTACATCACAAAATTTCACACATTTCTGTGATGAGAATGACATTCAAAGGCAATTAACAGCTACATACACACCTCAACAGAACGGGGTCACAGAGAGAAAAAAAATCACACTACTATGAATATGGTGCGCAACATGCTGTCAAAGAAGCAAATCACAAAGAATTTTTTGCCTAAAGCAGTAAATTGGACAGTGCATATCTTGAAAGAAGCCTGGCACTTATTGTGAGAAGCAAGACACCAGAAAAGGCCTGAAATGGATTCAAACCTTCAATAAGTCACTTTAGGATTTTTGGATGCATTTCTCATGTTTATATACCTGATAGTAACAAAGTAAAGCTTGATGCCAAAAGTCTGAAATGCATATTACTTGTGGTAAATGAAGAATCCAAAGCCTACAGATTATTTGATCATATCTCTTAAAATATAATTGTGAGTCAAGATGTGATTTTTTAAGAAGACCAAAGGTCGAACTGAGATGCTAATCACAAGGAAACTATCTTGATTGAGTTGGAATGGAAGGAAGATAAAGATGCAGGTACAAATGAAAGCCTTGGGAAGGAAACTAAAGCAAACATCACTTCTGCTAAAGCAAACATCACTCCTGCAAATGAACTTGAAAACATAGGGTCTGTTCAAAGCGACTCACTCGAAGAGGGAGAGTTTTTAAATGATGGCAAAGGATGAATTTCTTCAAATGATGACAAAGGATGATTTTGAAGACCACCAAGATATATACAAGATTATGTAAGTGGACAAGACCTCTCTGATAAAGAAAATATCGATATGGCTCATCTAGCCTTATTCTCTGGCTATGATCCTTTGACATATGAGGATGCAGTGAAGAGTAGCAAATGGAGACAAGTCATGAATGCTAAAATCAAAACAATTATGAAGAATTATATATAGGAACTCACTAAGTTGCCATCTGGAGTGAAGACAATTGGAGTAAAATGGGTTTTTAAAACGAAACTCAATGAATATAGGAAAGTGGACAAATACAAGGCTCGACTTGTTGCAAAAAGGTACAATCAATAGTATAGAGTGGACTATGCCAAGGTGTTTGCACTAGGAGCTCGTTTGGAAACCATTCACACAGTAATCTCATTTTTTGTTCAGAAAAGCTAGATGATCTATCAACTACACGTCAAATCTGCATTTTTGCATTCAGAGATAGATGAAGAAGTGTTTATGGATTGACCACTAGGTTATGAACATAAGGGACAAGAATCTAAGGTATATCAACTGAAGAAGGCTTTGTATGGACTCAAACAAGCTTCCTGAGCTTTGTATAGTTAAATAGAGACCTATTTTGTTTAAGAAGGCTTTGAGAAGTGCCCTTATGAACTAACTCTATTATTAAAAATAGGAGAGGGAGACAACTCTTTTATTGTGTGTCTTTATATTGATGACCTTATATTTATTGGTAATGATGAGATTATGTTTGAACACTTTAAGAAATCCATGATGGTTGAATTTGACATGAGTGATCTTAGTAAGATGATGTATTTTCTTGGAATTGAAGTTTTGCAAATGGTGGCTGTTATATTCATCAATCAACGGAAGTATGTTGTAGGAGGTTTTGGAGAAATTTAATATAGAATAGTGCAATCCAGTGCAAAATCTAATGGTACCTAGCTTTAAACTTATTAGGGATGAAAATGGAGGAAGGATCGATGAGATATTTTACAAACAAATCACGGGAAGCCTTATGTACTTGACTGTCACTCGTCCTGATTTGATGTTTGTAGTAAGTTTAATTAACAGATACATGGAATGACCCATTGAGACTCATTTATAAGCAGCGAAAAGAGTGTTAAGGTATTTGAAGGATACAATCAGCTTTGGATTGTTCTAAAAGAAGGGAGGAACTAAGGAACTTGTTAGTGATCAGAATGATAGAAAGAACACCTCTGGTTATGTTTTTATTCTAAATTCAAGTGCAGTGTCTTGGTCTTTCAAGAAACAACTAGTAGTCATTCTCTCAACTACCGAAGCAGAGTTCATTACTGCTGCATCTAGTGTTTGTCAAGCTGTGTGGCTAAGAAGGATCTTGAAGCAGCTTAATCATTGTCAAAACAAACCAATAGTGGTTCATTATGATAACATCTCATATAATAAACTGTCAAAGAATCCAGTCATGCATGGTCGTATCAAACATATTGATGTGTTTTTTCACTTTCTTCAAAATCTCATTAAAGATGAAGTTGTTAAACTGGTACAGTGTTCTACTCGGGAATAAATTACAGACATTTTGACAAAGCCACTAAAGCTCAAGGTGTTTGTGAAGATGCGTGGTTTTATTAGTGTATATGAATATCCAGAGATAAATTGAATGTTGATATATTCAATTTAAGGAAGGATGTTAAAGTTGTTAGGATCTCCTAGATTGATAAGGTTTGAGTTTCACTGTTTTTAGGATTTTAGTGGTTTGAAATCACGCATAATAATTCCTAGTCCTAAAGGACAAGTAATTCTCTGTTTTGCAATTAATTATGCACCACGATTCTAGGACTGTAAAGTCGTGGGTTGTTATTTCCTTTTTTGTTTTGATGAAAGGCTATTTAATAGCCAAGTTGGTTTTTTAACTAAAAAAGAGTTCTCCTTGCATCTGTGAGTTATAATGTTGATGCGAACTTTAGCGGAATTGAATGAAATTCATGAACCCAAGATCTACCAAATCCAAGTTTGTTAAAAATAGAATAAGCTTATCACAATAGAAGACCTGTTCCAAGGCAACAAGACTATAAACCAACTCAATCACAACGCCTACACATAGAGACAAGCAAAAGGAGTATAAATTCACAACAAAGATTGGTCAATTCTTTAAAGAGTTGAAAGTTCTATCAAGAATCAAAATTGACAACCAAAAGTCGGCAAAAATTAGAATATTATTAGAAAAAAAAAGTGTGCTGAAAATTATTCTCAAGAGTATTTATACCCCAAGCAAAAAAAAACTCTAGTTTTTCTAATGGGTCACATATAAGCCCAATTTAAATAATAATCAATCCAAACTAAAACTAGCCCAAACTAATTAAAATCAATAAAATAAACAAGTCTAAAACCCAAACAAGTGTTTCCTCACAAAATAAAGAAAGTTTAATAGTCCAACTAATTTAATAAGACAAGTTCGGTTAATTCCGTATTTTGTTTGGCAGCAGGAAAGCTCAACTTCAAATGGGTGGTTCTCTCTCATCTTAAATAATTAGAAAGCGTGCCATATATCGTTGGAAAGGCATGGAAGTCTAGTTTCCAGCCCAACTTGAATCACCATAAAATTTGACCTGTAACTCCAGTTATGATTAAAAAAAAAGTAGTTAAAGGTCAAACTGACCGAATCTAGTCTTTTTCTCTCAATCCTTGTGTAATGGTCTTGGTTCCACCAATAAGCCCCTCTTGAACATGAATAAGATTAATCACGGCTTGCTCATCATTATTTAATATCCTTTTGAACTCCACCTTAACTCACGTATCTTGAAGAAGTCCTTAAAAAGCCTCTTTAAACCTCTTAGCTCTAAGCCTTATAACTTGACCAACCGAAACCTCCAACGGTTCCTTTAATGCTTGCATCGCATCAAGTGCTTTTGTTTATGTAAAGTTCTTTATCAATTGTACTTAGTTCTAACACTCTTACCCTGAAGAAACCAATATATTAACATATCATCATGAATGGCCTATATTATCAAAATCTTACACTGGTATAATTATTTTTTTATAAAAAAAAGTGGTTTTTATAGGAAGTGAATCACTAGAAAGTGGATTATTTTTCAATGTTTGACAGTGTTAAAGAAAATGAGTTAGAAAATATTTTTTGATGTTTTACTATATCATAGAAAATAAGTTGGAAAATAACTTTTTAATTTTTTTTCAAGTTTATTAAAAGAATTAGAGATCAAAACTATCAAATAAAAAAGTTGAAAAAAGATGAGATTAAAAAAAATTATAATTTCATAAATTATTTTAAATAAGACAAATAAAAATAAAAAATAAAAATCAAATATAATAGATAAAAAAACAATCAGAAAAAAAGATAAAAGAAAAATAAATAACAACTAAAAGAATGAGCATCAAAGTTGATATAAAAATTCAATTAAATCAAATTCAAGAGAATGAAATTGAAAAAAAAAACACAGATTCAAAACAAAATATATAGGAATCAAAAGTTATATTAACTTTTCTTTTTCCAATAAAAAGCTAATTATTAGTAGTTATATTAATAATATAATTTTTAAGAAATAATTTAATCCTATTTTTCTATCTAAGTTTACCCTTGAAAAATATAAAATCTTAAATAATATAAAAAAATTTCTTAAGTCACCCCTTACCTATTTAATTAGAAGCCTTAACCTATAATAACTACTAAAATTAAAAAAGACTTCATCGTGCCTATATTTTTTTATTACATTTCATACCAAATGTCGCACCCTCGCGAGCGAAGCGCGGCGATCCTCGATTGATTTTGGGGTATTTTGTTTTTTTGTGTAAAAGGGAATCGCCACCTAGTATATGGTCACTAGGAACCCTAACTAGTCTTTCAGAGATTCTAAGGTAAGGGACTGGTTGCGTAAAGGGAAGGTATTAGCACCCCTAGTACGCCCTACCTAAAGTAAGCTGCTTAGTGTTTGGTTTGCTTTATAATTGCTATAGTGTTGGTGTTTTCTAATCCCATCAGTTTTTCTAGGTTTGATTCAAACTAAATTTATTAAAATAGAAATCCAAGGAGGTTCTATATGCTTTAAAAGCTCATTTTCCCCTTAGTTTTTCAAGAGTTTGCGACTCGTAAATCGCAAGGAAGAGGAACAAAAATTTAGAAATCTAGGGTGCTTTAAAAATCTTTTTTTTTTTTGTCTTAGTGTTTTATACTCTCACGGCTCGTAAATCGTGGAGTAAGAAATTAAAATGTCCTCGATTATAATCAAGGTTTCTTTCAAGGATGTGTGCGGATTTATAATTCCTAGAAAATTATTTTTGGATATTTACCACTCCGGGTTTTTTTATCCAAATATTAACAGTGAATAATAACAAATTATTCCCAATAATATTTTGGATATTCATCTTTTAAGGATTTCTTTATTCAAACATTAGCGGTGAATAATAGATGAATTCCCCCCAAAATAAGATTTTTATATTTTTTGGAATATTGGCCAATACCCTTTGGAGTTTTACAAACATGTTTTAAAATCCAGAAATGCAAGAAAATAAATTTTTTGTGTTTAAGAAATCCATGAAAAAACACATTTTGAAACTTCCAATATTTTTTTGTATAAAAAAAAGCGTTCAAAACATGTTAGGGTATTGGCCGTATGCAACACACAAGAAAACATTTTTTTTTACAACAAACACTCAAGTGCTTAACCATAAATGATAAAACATTGCACATTTGTTTTAAAACAAACACTCCAGTGCTATAAATGATAAACCATGCTTGTAAAGGGATGATGCATTCACATGCAAAGACAGTATTCAAGAAGGAAAATGCATTTAAAGAAGACCCGGCTATTGTTCAAGTGAATTATATTTCGCTTTAACAATACAAACACAAAGGAAAATGCATGCAAAAAGGTGAAGAGAACAAACCTGGAGGCAGACAAAGGAGCTGCAACGCTGTTGAAGGCTTGCTGGCTAAACGATCAGTGTGGTCGTCTGTTCCAGCTCTTTCCCCCCCATTCTCTGTTCGTCTCTTGAGTTTTAACGTCTGCAATCTTCGTCAGTCCTTCTCCAACAGGTTCTTGCACTTCCTTCGTCCCTGCTGCAGATCTTATATGCCAAAAAAAAATGAAGCCAAGACCAACAGGTAGTCCCTGCTGGTTTATGGTTTCTCTTCTCTTTTCCCTTTTTTCCTTTTCTTTCTCTTCTCTTTCAATCTTCCCAACCTCACAGTAACACTTTCCTCTAGCAGGCGTAAGAAGAGAAAAGAATGTGAGGGTCCTTAAAGTTCTCGCAGCTGGAGCACTAGGGAAGAAACACCTGCATATCCTGTTTTGCAGGAAATGAAACAAAAGACCAAGAAACAGCTCACGCGTGCCTCCTGACGGATGAAAACAATGACGCCGAAGCTGTGATGTGCTGGTGGAGTCTATTCTCTTGCTTTTTCTTGTTTTTCCTACAGCTTGCCTCTCTTTTTCTCCTTCTTTTGTTTTTCTTCTCATCCTTTTTTCTGCCCCCTTTTATGTTTTTTTTTTGGCGTTTTCACCTTCCTTTCTAGGTCATTAGAGGGCTTATATATAGTCTAATATATCTGTCTGATTTCTTTCCAGTTTTAGAGGATGGTGTGGCTCTTTTCTTTCCTTCCATAGGGCCAGTGATTAGTACTTAAAAGTGCATTTTCATTAAGGCTTTTATATCATCATATTACACTAAAGTATCATTAAATTCCCTAACTAAAGCATGTTTTATAATAACAAGTCTGATAATATAATATATCTTTAATTTATGGTAAATGCTTGTTTTTAATATAGATATACCTCACAATTCAAAGGATTGATTGATGTGATTAACTATTGAAAGTGAAGAGACAAAAAGAGGACTAGGCTAAGAGAAGAGATGCTGGTTCAATTCCAAACTGAACACCATTCGGTTATTGGATCATAACTGGAGTTGTAGAACTCGGATTTAGGTGTACTTTATATGGATGGAAAGCTAAGACATAGACCTAAAACTTTCATGAGAGTCTAAGACTCAATTCTGCTGTTTTCAAGTTCAAATCTTAGCAACAACGAAGAAGTCGGAACCTGTCCTGCAGCTCAGACACTGTTCGGTTTTCAGCTCATATCTTGAGTTCTAGACGTCCAAATGAGCTCTTGTTTTTTTTTTTTTGAAAGCTAAGACAATTGCCCACATCTTTCATGAAACAAAGAGCTCAAATTCTGATGTTAGCAATGATATTTTGGCCAGCCAACAATATCAATAACCAGCAGCCAACGATGTCAAAAACCAGCCACCAACTATTTTCTTAGTCAACCAATTAATAGTTCTGAATCTTAGCTTATAAAAGGAGGCATTTGCCATGTATTTAGTCATCTTGGTTTTCAAATCAAGATCATGTTCTTGCTTTCTTTCTTTACATTTTTGTAATGCTTAAGTTTTGCTTTCATTAATCTCTTGTTTATGCTTTTCATCATAACTATGTTCTTATCTAGTTTATTTATGTTCTTCTTCTTCATTATGTTTAGCTAAGTTTATTATGTCAAGGTGAAAAGGTTTTACTAATGGTGTTAGAATATGTATAATATAAACTCAACATGGACTTTAATGTTTATATCCAAGAAAGTTTGCTATCAACATGTCTTATCTTTTTATCTTACTAATTATTAATACCTTGCTTGTTAAATGGTTAACTAAATTTGTGTTGTATAACACTTGGTACATCAAATGCTTGATCCTTCATAGTTTTCAGCCGACATCATTGTTATAAGAGGAACTTGATTTGTTGTTAACATAAGTTAGCATCATGAATGCCTGATGATATTTATAAGTATGGTGTTACTTAGGTAAGATGATTAATATGATCATGTTAATAATTTATAATGAGCTAATAACGATAAATCATCCGATTGAAACCTTCTTTGTGTGTGGTTTCCAGTTGAGTAATAAAAAGAGTTTATACTTTACTTATTTATAATACTATTAGTGGATCCTTTAACTTTGACAATTGTTTTTATCATTGTTTAGTCTTCACATTAGTCTTTTCATCTCAAAGTCATCTTTAAATCATCATCATCATCATTATTATTATTATTTATAATTTATATAGTTCACCTCTCTGTGGTTCGACCCCGGTTTTGCCGGGTTATTTATTACTTTGACACTCTTACACCTGGGATAAGACATCAACTCTTTGATCGTGTCAGCCAGCTGCTCCCTTTGAAATGAGGGAATGAAAACGTGGTTGCAGCTTCAAAAATTAGGCATGATGATAAAGGAAAAACAGCAGGAATTTGCAGAGAAAAAAGGAAAGAAATCAGATGGAGGGTGCAACTGCAAAGTCTTATTTTCCTTATTCGGTGTGGTAAAAATCTTGTCATTTATGATGATCCAACCCCCCTCTCCAACTTTCAATATCCTTCTTCAATTCAATCCCTCATTTTAGCACTTTTTGATTTAGTCCTTGGTCCAAAAAAATCCTTCGAATCAGTCCCGCGAACTTGGGCTAAATCCTTCCCACGGCAGAATTCTTTGCCTTCACGCTAGATATTCAAACAAGAATATCTTGAGCTTCTGATATCAAAATCAAGTGATTCAAAAGCCCAAATTTATCTACGCGTCCAGGAGTACAACTTTGATGAAGGAGTCAAAGTGAGATAAAATCGTTTTAGAGAACAGAATCTGACAGTAATCTAGTTGGTCAAAAAAGATCTCCGGGTCTAATTCAAAAACTGAAAAATGTCGAGAATCCTGATATGACTGAGAGTATGATCTAAGAACAAAATCAACAAAATTTGTGATGGAAATAAAATTTTTTTAGTGCAAAACGCGGGTCAGGATCCTTCGCAGGGCAGAATTCTCTACCTTCTCGTTAGATATTCAAACGGGAATATCTTAAGCTTCTGATATCGAAATCAAGTGATTCAAAAGCCCAAAATTATCTACACGTCCAAGACTACAAATTTGATGAAAGAGTCAAAGTGAGATAAAATCATTTTAGAGAACAGAATCTGGCAGTAATCTAGTTGGTAAAAAAGAATCTCTGGGTCTAATTCTAAAGCTGACAAATGACGAGAATCCTGATATGACTGAGAGTATGATCTACGAACAAATCAACAAAATTTGTGGTGGAAATAGAGTTTTTAGTGCAAAACTCGAGTCAGGATCCTTCGCACGACATAATTCTCTGCTTTCTCGTTAGATATTCAAACAGGAATATCTTGAGCTTCTGATATCGAAATCAAGCAATTCTAAAGCCCAAAATCATTTACGTGTCTAGGACTACAACTTTGATGAAAGAGTCAAAGTGAGATAAAATCGTTTTAGAGAACAAAATCTGGCAGTAATCTAGTTGGTCAAAAAGGTTCTTGATCTGACAATGCTGAGCATCCAAATCTAACTGAGAATCTGCCATAAGAACAATGTTCCCTAGGACCTAATAAAGGTGTACGTCAATTTTTCAACATATCATGAGTGACAGAATATACCTAGAATGGTCAGATATCGTACGAAACCGAGTCAGAATCAGAGCCTAAGTTGGAACAAAAAATTGCGACAGCAGCAGAACCAGTTTTTTTTAGTGCAAATTCTGAGGGATTTATCTAACCTTAAAGACCAGAAAAAGAAGGAATGATTTAGCATTATGAAGACTTCTGATCAATCTAAGAAAACCTGACGATTTTGGCAGCAAAGGGGAAGGATAAAGAGAGTAGAAAACAGTTCAAACAGGGTTTCGAAAAAAAATATTTCTTTCTTTGCTTTTGTCAATCTTCCAGCAAACATGAGTTAAACTCCTACTCTCAGTTCAAAAGAGATATACACCGTCTCCAGCACGTGAGGTCAAAAAATGAGTAACAACACCAAGTATAATTAAAATCCACAAAACAAATAGATAATAATTCATGAAACTATTAAATTGGAATTATTCAACAAGGAATCCTTTAAGTAATCGTTTACTTCTTTAGTTGAAAATATTTATATTTATATTTTTTTAATTAAAACAATTCTTTACATGCTTGGAAAAAAAAGAATAAAGTTTTGTTTCTCTTTGTTTTGAAAAAAAAAGGACATGGTATAAAAAATATAGTCTTAGTTTTTAAGTATGCTTATACGAGAAGTTTTTGAAGATTTAAGGATTATTTCTTAAAATTTCTCGTGATAGAATTTGTATTTCCTAGTTGTTAACTATTGAAACAATTCGTGATATATTAACAAAAATATTAAATACATAATTGATTAATACACATACGAAACATGTGATAAGAAAATTAATAATAAAAACTATTTAAAGAATTTAATTTTTTTAAAATATCAAATATGAACTTATCAGTTTATAAAAAATATAATAAAACTTTATGGTTTTGTTATGAACTTGTTGATAATTTTTAATAATAAAAATACAAGGTATATAACAATATGGTGAAGTTTTTTTTTTTAGAGTTTATTATCAGTAATTGTATTTAGTGTGTATTAGAATATAGGTGGTTTTCATCAAATTTAATATTCCTAAATTTCATTTGATTGGATTTAATCTCTTGAATGTTATTTTTTTAAAATTAGTTTTAATATTTTATATCACTATTATTTGATAAATATGCAGCGCATATGCTAAAACTATGTTATTTTATTTTATTTTATTTATTTATTTGTTGTTTACCTAACCTAATTTGGACCGGATTTAACTGGATCAATTAAATTAAATTATTATTACCAAACCAATATCTCATTTGGTTCAACAAAAAACCTGCCCAGGTCAAGCTCTCAATCTCAGTTTTTCAGGCCACCCCACCAGGATAGAACGAGTTTAAAAACTAAAGCTTCTAAAGAAATAACTCCATCTTTTTAGCGTAAGACAAAATAAAACTTTCCATCTAAAAAAAGATTAGGATTTAAATGGCTAGCTCTTTTATAAAACTGGCATGTCCAAAATATCTGTACGGGAAAAAGAAAGAAAACCAAGGTTTCTTTAGAATTTTGAACCTCCCTTGGCAGAAAATGAAAATTAATTAATTAATTAATTATATATATATATATATATATATATATATATATATGTTGTCTTGTCTTGTATTATCATTGAATATATGTGCTAATTATTTTAAAACTTATAGCACATTAGTTTCAGATATAATAGTAAAAAAAACAAAGTTGATGATATAGTAAAAAAAAAAAAAACTAGACTCAATGCTCGCACTTCATCATGGGATCGAATTATTTTTTTATGTAAATAATAATGATCAATTTCTGAAAAGGGGTAAAAAAATAAAATAAAAATCTTCATAACAAAGTTGCAACCACGCTAATTAGAGTTGAGTCAATACATGATATCTCATCAAACCCACGATCTAAATTATATGATTGGAATAACCCAATAAAAAAAACTAAAGAGAATTATAAGGCTTTTTTTTATAAAAACAAAAATAAAAAATCATTTTCAAACTCATAACTCGAGTCAGTAGACTCGAAACACCTAATCTGAAAAAATTATGAAGTTCAATTCTTAATCAATCATTTATTGAAGCATGAAATTGAAAAAAAAATTATACAAAAAAAATTAAAATAGAAATAAAAAGAATGAGGACCAAAATTAAAATATAAAATAAATTTCATATTTAATTGAAGGGTGAAATTGAAAAACAAAATCAATTTAGTAAAGGGACCAAAAAAATAAAAGAATGAGGTTCAAAATTGACATAAAAATAAAAAATATATATTTTAATTAAAGGATGAAATTAAAAAGAATAATAAATTTTATAAAAAGGTAAAAAAAAATCAAAATCAAAACAACAAGGATCAAATTGAAAAACTTAAAACTATCAATTTGAATTAAAGGATTAAATTGAAAACCAATAAAACTTTTACAAAATGGCTAAAGAAAAAAAATTAGAAATCCAAAAAATAAGGACCAAATTGAAGAATACAATATTTGGTAAATTGAGATTTGATGATAAAATTAAACAAAATAAGAAAGTTCTACAAAATGGGTAAGACAAAAAATAAGAAATTAAAATAATAGAGATTGAAGTTGAAATACCAACGATCAAGATAGTCAAACTATAATTTTTAATGGGGGAGAGAGAAAGAGAAGAAGGGGGAGAAAAGAAAAATGTTCATTGGCAACAAACCGAACCACCATCAAAGACATGCAGAAGGGCATTTTTAGATGTTGGGAGGTGTCGCATATGTTGCTCCAAAAGCGCGAGGGCCTACCCCGCATCCCTTGGCGAGCCATTTTTTTTTGCTTTTTTATCTAGCTAAATACAAAAGTGATCTTGAAATAACTTTCTAATTACAAAAAAGGCCATTGTGAAAAACCAAAAATGCCCCATGATCTTAGGCTTAATTTTTTTTTTATCTTAAGGATATTTTCATCATTTTACTGTGCATTTAATTGTTTATTATTTTTTATATTTGATCAAATATCAAATTGCTCCTCAACCTAAATTGTAGTAATGAAAAAACGATTATAAAAATACTCCTTGATGCCAAGTTTTAATTTTTTGTTTTCAAAAGTATTCTAGTCGATTCACTATGCAATCAAGATGAGAAAATATTTTTTTATCCTCAGTCAATTTGAAATGATAAGCGAGCCATGTGAAAAAAATTTAATGCTCTTAGAAGTCATTGCAAAGTTTTTTGGATGGAAAGACAAAATCATCATTATACTATTTTAGTAAATATTGCAAATGAATCTAGAGTTATAGTAATTTTTCAAGGCCATTTAAATTTTGTTAGTATGAGAGAAAAAATAATTCCACTATGTTTTCAAAAAATATGAAATAATTGAATATATTTTTTGTAATTTATTATTATAAAAAAAAGATTTTTTGTTTAGAGATTTTTAAAAAAAAAAATGAGTGTGATTGAGTCTAAAAGCCTCATCCATGTGCTTAAGATCTAGAGCATGAGGTATTTTTTTTTATAATTAGCGGACAACACGTCATTTATGACAACCATTTTTTGTCTTTAAAAATTGTTTTGGTAGTTAAAAATTCAAGATTTAAATTTATAAACACAAAAATTAAAATTATTGGTGACCAAACAACTAAAGAGCTTTCTCTCTCCTAAAACTTTTTTTTTTTACAATTTTCTTTTTTCTTTGCCAACCTTTAAGGACTAAATCATGATAAAAAAATAAAGTTTAGCACCTAAACACAATAAGCCAGAATAACAAGGATTGGTTATCAACAAAATTAAAATGTGAGGGACCAAATAGTAGTTTTTCAATTTCAGTCCTTTATGTCAATTTCAGTTCCACCTCTTTACTCCCTTCGTTTCTTCTGATACAGAAAATTGGATTGGCAATAATCATCCAACTCAACATACTTGCTCCCCAAGTAACACCTGTAGAGCATGAGCAAACATGGTTCCAACACTTCCTCAAGATCTTCTGAGGACCAGTTAGGGAGATTTTAAGGATTGCATTTCAATCTTTTTCTCGTCGCAACAGAGGACAAAACATTAGAGAAAGTACAAACAATCAGTATGGTGTCACTAAGGATACAGAAGAGGCTAGCTGCTAGTATTCTTAATTGTGGTAATGGTAATTTGTGCCTTGATCCCAATGAGACCATTGACAACTCCATGGTAACTCTAGTATGTCTTGTATCCTACTATTACATCTCTTTCTCAATTTGCTAGTTCTATCTTTTTGATGCTGAACAAAATATTGACTGCATAAATAAATTTCATCATGCAGAAGATTTGATGTCCTATGAGACAATGACTAGTAATGGAAGACGAAATTTGCAGGGATGAACATAAGAAAGCTCATAGAGGATGGTTTTGTTATGAAAAAAATCAATCATAACCCATTCAAGATCAAGGACTAGGAAAGTGAAAGAAGCCAAGACCAAAGGGAGGCACCCAGGTTAAGAAAGGAAGGGAGAAGCCACTTTTGGATCAATTTAGGGCCAAGAAAGCTAAAAAAAGCATCAACCTGGAAAAGAAGACAATATTAAATAACCGTCAAAATAATGATTCTCACCAGGAAGAACATTTTAGTGCAAATTATGGGTATGTGTTCATATATTTTTGCATTTACTAGTGCCTGCTCTGCAAGATATCAATTTGTTCGGCTAATGGCAGATTGGGCTTGTGTCGTAATAAAGTTAGCCGACCTTAAAGTTGGGTCATGCTTGTCTCCTAAATTAATTTCTTACCGCAAATTTTAAATTATTCTTCCACAAACAGAAAATCTAAAAATTGTCAAGAATCATTATAGATTTAGAACAGTAAAATTGCAGATGGTCGTTGCGTGCATCAATTGCTCTGATTAAACGTTCCTTGAATGAAATGTTAGGAAATTAAATTTCAACTATAGCTGGCATTATTAAAATTTAAAAATAGAAAAGAAAAGAAAATCAAACTCCCAACTGCTAAGGAGACTGGTATTTCCTGTGCCCAAACAAACCAAATTCAACAATAAGAAAAAATCGAGGAGACAAAGCACTCTTGACATTCTGCCAAAATTAAGGATATAAGAAAAGAACAAATGTATAACAGAAGATACTGGCCTGAAGAGCATGACTGATCATAACATCAACTGCAGAAGAACGAGGTTCAAGTTGATGAACAGGAGAAGGCCGCAATAAATCTCCATCACCACCCAGGGCTGATTAATTAGATTCAGGAAAATATGAGGCGATGCTTTTATATTCATCTTCGCTTCAAATTATAAACTTCATAATATCCTTTGCTCTTTTCACTTTTTTAATCACCTTACGAGCTTAAACATACCACAACATTCATATATAACCTATTCCCTTAGTTCTAAACAGTCAAATTTGCTACCATTTGTAATCCTTAATGATTTAGGTGCTGTAAAGTGAAGTGCATGAAAAGGGAAATGTTATTTGAGCAAGAAAAAACCGCACATCTGACATCAAGGTAATTTTACCAAAACTAAGCTGTTGATGAGCTAAATCCAAAAGTGGATGGGGAAATGCAAGTGATTTGGCTACATCCAAAACCATATCCTAAAATCTGAAAATTGAAGTATTGCAAATAGATGTGAACAAATGCTTAATAATCCCTTAGATTAATTCAGATCACTTGAGCTTCAATACGAGCTTAATTAATGTGGCACATAACACAAAGCTAGTGCAACAAACATAATTATATTTCCTATAACAACGAACAGATCAGTTGACTGAAAGAACTACCAATTGCTAGAAAGAACATCATATCCAAACACTATAAAAGGATAACTAAAGGAACCAAATTCAATCAAGCATTAGATATGTATCATCTTAGTGTAACTTGCCAGATTTTGGACCAAAGTACCATGGAAATGAGCTTTGGTATCACCTCTCGGAAACTGTGTACGTAAGTCTCGAAGACCCTGCAACCAAGGAAAAATCACCCCAAACCGCCACAGCCCACTAAAACAAATGCAAGATTAAGATGCCAATATATAAAGTAAGCACAGAATTTATAAAAGAGTAATAGGCCTGGCCACATGGATGGGAAAACTAACAGATGACAAACTACTCTGAAGAAATCTTACAAAAGATTGAAAAATCTGGGGAGAAAGAGGGAAGGGAAAGCCCGTTACTCTTCCCAGAACATTTGGAACTAAGACTCAGTAAAACATGCGTTTGCGCTTGTATTCAGAGGCCCAGTCTCAACCAACACCTCCTTTTTTGATAAAGGTAACCATAAGCTCCACTGATAGAATTTGAACTCGGAGTCACAAAAACTTTACATATCAAGTTATAAATCTATTTCAACCCATTCTTTTGTTAACTTCAATTGATGAAAACAAATGCAAATCACAAAGAACTGCAGCAGCCAAAATTTAATGTAAGATGGGAAAAAAAAAATACGTAGACAGAAAAAAGTTTGATATTTCAAGAACATCAAGTCAGGCGCACCGTTATTCAGGAAGAAAAAAAAAAAAGAGAGAACAAATATGACATTCTCCACTAATATCAACATGAAATCTTCTATTACTGAATAATGGCTGAAACTCTGTCAAGAAAATATAAGCAGCAGGAGTTTCATGATTAAAATCTAGA
>Ga0325404_1000081_pt1 | contig 84719 bp, 37 predicted proteins | sample PopdelMetagenome_18_FD_205664 | JGI IMG/M metagenome (GOLD analysis project Ga0325404, IMG submission 205664) | Populus deltoides microbial communities from Bellville, Georgia, United States - Xylem-Control-R1 | ecosystem: Host-associated > Plants > Phyllosphere > Stem > Wood/Secondary xylem...
CATCAAAAGAACCATTAAGGGCTTTTCCCATCTCCAAGTTCCAATTGTAGGCAAATAAACATCCTTGAACCAATTTCAAATTGATTTCTAATTTTTAACTCCGATGCAGCTTCAATTATTCCAATTTCACTCGTCAAGGCCCTTTGTAGTTGTTTCGCTCTCGCTCTTGTCATTGGACCATCTGAATCCTCTTGCATATTAGTTTTAGCTTTACAAGATGGATTATAATTCCCATGATGCACATCAGTGTGTTTCAGGTTTGTCAGTGTTTGTTGTTTCAGGTGATGTCTTCTATACTCTATCTTTCTACCTTAGAACATTGAGGACAATGTCTCGTTTTGGTTGGGGGGGAAAGGGTAGTCGATACCTAAAAAAATTAAAAAAATTAACTAACCGTGTTTTCTATTTGCAAAACCGTTGTTACTAAGATGGCAGAGTTAAGGAGTTCTTTTGTTAAAGTGACTCTTAAGACACATCATAGTAAACATTCTTAACAAGGTCTATCATAATACTTCTTGAAATATTCAGGTTTACAAACTCTTGCATCATTATCAATTGATTCTACTTATATACTAATTTAACGAGTATTTTTAAACCTTCATTTCACACACACTTTAATATATGATTATGGGTCGCATATTGGAACTTGCAAATTGGATAAATGGAAATTAAATGATAAATGCCTTGCTTTGTGGAACTTGCAAATTGTTTTTCTATTTTAACACTTTGATTACTAGGGACTAGTAATAAGCTGGTTGGGGGGTGTGATTAGTACTTAAAAGTGCATTTTTATCAAGGTTTTATATCATCATTTTGCGCTTGAAGTATCAATAACTCCTTAACTAGAACATGTTTTATAATAACAAGTTTGATAATATAAAATAGCTTTAATTTATGGTAAATGCTCATTTAAATGCAAGCATATCTTACAATTCAAAGTATTGATTGATGTGATTAACTATTGAAAGTAAAAGGACAAAGAAAAGGCTAAGCTTAGAAAGGAGATAGCGATTCAATTCAAATTGAAACACTGTTCGGTTATTAGGTCATATCTGAAGCTGTAGATCTTGGATTTCAGTTTCATTTATATGCCTACAATGTTCATGAATAGTGGAAGACCCAAGTATGCTGTTTTCAAATTCAAAGTTTGGCCACAAAAGAGAAGTCAGAATCTGTCCTGCAATCCATCCCAAACACTGCTCAGAATGTTACCTATATCTGGAGTTTTAGAAGGCAAAATGACGTGACATTTGGTGGGTGGAAGGAAAAGACAATTTCCAACAACTTTCATGCGGTAAACCTGCTCAAATTCCGATAGTAACAATGACATTTCATCCAGACAAGAGCTTGAAGGCTATCCACCACGTCCACCAGCAGCACTACTCAATAGTTTAGCCATATCTCGAGCTCTGGTGATCCAAATGCTCTAACATTTTATGGGTTGAAAGATAAGATGATTGCAAACAACTGTCATAAAGAACACTTTGCCAAATTCTGATTGCATCAATGTCATTTCATCCAGCCAAAATACTTAAGTGCTATTGTCCACCAAGTCCACTAAATCAATAGTTGGCCACTACATCAATAATCAATTACCAAATGAATAGTTTCAAATTTTAGCCTATAAAAGGAGGCATTTGCCATTTATTTAGGAATCTTGGTTTTTCAAATCAAGATCATGTTCTTGCTCTCTCTTTTTATATTTTTGTAATGCTTAAGTTTTGCTTTCATTAATCTCTTGTTCATGCTTTTCATTTCCTTTACTATATTTAGTTAACTTATATCATGTTTATGTTCTTATATTGTTTTTTTATGTTTTTCTTCTTCATAATGTCTAGCTAAGTTAATTATGTCAAGGTGAAAAGGTTTCACTAATGGTGTTAGAATATGTATAATATAAACTCAACATGGACTTTAATGTTTATATCCAAGAAAGTTTGCTATTAACTTGTCTTATCATTTTTATCTTATTAACTCTTAATATCTTACTTGTTAAATGGTTAATCTAGATTTGTGTTGTATAACACTTGGTACATCAAATACTTGATTCTTCATAGTCTTCGGCCGTCATCGTTGTTATGAGAGGAATTTGATTTGTTGTCAACATAAGTTAGCATCATGAATACCTGATAAAATTTATAAGTATGGTGTTACGTAAATAAGATGATTAATATGATCATGTTGATAATTTATAAAGAGTTATACTTTACTTATCTTTAATACTATTAGTGGATCATCTAACATTGACATTTGTTTTTATCATTGTTTAATCTTCACATTTATCTTACATCTCAAAGTCCTTTTTAACTCACCATCACCATCACCATCATTGTTGTTGTTGTTGTTGTTATTTATAATTTATATAGTTCAACTCCCTGTGGTTCGACCCCGATCTTGCCGCGTTATTTATTACTTTGACACTCCTGCACTTGGGATAAAACATCAACTCTTTGATCATGTCAATGCCACAAATTATCTTTTAAACGACTTGTTTCTTTTCTATTTTTTTATAATATGCCACAACTTTAAGGAGAAGAAGAAATTGGACACTAAGGAAATGTTTATTTCTTTTAGAATCAACAAAAAATGAAAATTTCAAAAGGATATAACCTGATTAATAGAGCCAAGCTCTAATACCAAATAACACAAACCTCGTGATCACGTGGTACGCAACCCACACGCCTTTCACCAAATTCCCAGAAAGCTAAGTAAATTAGGTTTAGTAGGAGTGTGACACAAAGATAATTTTTACCTAGGCACCAACATTATTGGAAACGGAAACCCCTACCCAGTGAATATTCATTCGTGAATGAGAAGTATAAGGATGATGCCATGAAGTCTGTTGTTCTTCCATAAGTGGTTTCAATTCTTTAGAGAACTAAGGAAGGGAGAATATCTCACCACAAGATGTTGCAGCACAAGATGTTTATTTATCTGAAAAATTTGGGGGCCCCACACGTTTGGTTATGGCTTTATTTATACTGTCTCTAGACTAAAATAAACCCTAATGGACCCCTTTTATGTGGACTTATATGAAGCCCACTTAGAATTGACTCAAATAAGTAATAATAAACCAAAGACTAAGAAGAAAATAATAAAAATCCAAAATTAATATCTTAGATATGTTAGAATCAGATTTGCTATCTCTAAGAAGTGCCAAATAGACTAGAAAATATGATCTGAATGTAGAATTAATTATGAAGTCTTCTTGCCTTGTTGTACTTGGTTTCCTTATTTTGCATTGACAATTAATGAAGAAAATCTCCCTCTTTTATGCTTGCCAATTTAGTTTCTTTCCTACAGTAAAAGAATCATTAAATAATTAGGAAATCAGATCTGGCAACCCTTTGATCCACATGAATTGGGCTTTTCTTCAACTTGGATTAGATGAATTAGAAGTTGTCCTTCATGTTCCATAGGCGTCCCAAGCTCCTCAAGGTCCATCTTGCTCCATATGTTCTGAACAAACTCATTCAATATCTCTTTAAGCTTCTTTGTCCTAACTCTTGTAATTGACCCACTTGGTATTTCCAATGGGTCTTTGACATGATTAAGCTTGATGTTGGGCTGATTCGCATCAAGTTAAGAGTTAGAGGAACAAAAAAGGAGGGATCAATAGTTCTCAGTCCCTTTTGCAATATTGTGGGCAATAGATCATGGATGAGGAATTTAAGGAACAAGATGGAGAAGGAACAAGATGTTTTGCAATGCTCTAAGAGACAAAAGAAAGAGGAGTTGTGAATTGTCTGAATTGTAGTCTTGGTAGAGGGTTTGATTTTTTCTTGAAAAAGAAAATATGTATAAACTGGAGCCTAGACGTTCCCATCCACTAGCCAAAAACCATCCATAACCTCAGAACAAACCCTCTAGAAAGCCCAAAACAAATGACAACACAACAACTCTGGAACCAACCCCTAATAACAATCAAATCGGAACCAAACTCGCCTCCTTTAACTTGGGTTAGGTTCTTCTGAAGTGAATCTTTAGTTTTTCTTGAATAATCCTTATTTTTAGGGTTTATTAACCATTCTTGTTTGATTAATTGCAGTCAAACAAGAATTGGGTCTGTCTTTGTGATTATTTAGGTTTAGCATTTTTTTTTACATACATGAAATGCATTTAAGAAGAAAGTTTGGTTTGGTTACAAAAAAGTAGTGCTTAGAGGAAGTAATAAAGATCATTGCTTTCTTCTTTTGTTTTTTTTTTTTTTTATCAATGTTGTTATTGTGCTATATGTTTGAAGAGGAAGAGAAGATGATAGAAATGCTACAAAAATTATGATTATGATTATTGTATTCTTTAAGATTGTTTTCTATTTCATTTGTTCTTTAGTTAACCATGGTCTTAGCTAGACCAAGATAATTAGATTGGTTGTTTAGGATTTTGCTAATAAGTGGAAGGCTCTCAATTTCAAAAGGAGTAAATTCCTTGGGAATCTCCGAGCTTCATGATCTAGGATGGTGATTTTGCTCGAGGTGGTTGACAAGTTGGACAGTGAACCTATAATGAGAAGCTTTTATATGAGAGCTTCAAGATGGAACAAATTGGACCAGGTAAGTTAGCACTATTTTTCTGTGTATTGTTAGTTCTAGCCATGAAGTCGTTGAAATAGGTTGTAGTGTTTATTGCTGCGTATCTAAATCATAGATTTTAATATCTTTTGCTATTCTTTACTAACAATGTTGTTTTCAATGGAAAAAACAGGACCAATGTTAATAGATCACATTTTATACTATCATGTAATGATAATTTGGTTGGTGTGCCTAGCTGTGGTGGGCCCTTTCCCACCATCCTCTTATGATTTTATTACATTGGTTAGGATTTTTAATGCTACATTGGTTTAGTATTGATTAAGCTATAATTACAGATCCAATGTTGCTGCAATTTCCTATTCTTATGTATGCCTTGTTATTTTTTCTTTTTTCTTTTTGGTCTTGATTGAGTTGAAAATGTCTTTTTAGATTCCTTTTTAGTGGCATTTGCAATACTGGTGATTTGTGGATTGCTTGATTCCTTCTTCACTTTTCAAAGTTTTAATCTTTGATCTATTTTTTTATGACATTTAGGTTTGGCTGAACCAGTTTATTCAAGGAAATCAATGGTGCATTTAGTGATTTTTCCTCAAAACCGCATATTTTACCAAGATTTCTACAGTTTATGGATGTGGGGTGGATGTGGGGAAAAGGGCTGGTTTTATTCCTTTAACAATAGGGAGAGTTACCTTGGTCTTGGTTTATTCGACAAATGTCAGCACTCCCAAACCTTTTTTCTTTTTGATCGTATTAGCTAACACAAATGTTGGTTCGTGTGAGATCATTCTAGGGCAAAATTTATAAACTAATTTTCAATTCAGGGAAAAATTTTGAGGGAGATTAAGAAAAAAGACAAATATTACTTCTTAAGAAATATATCATGCTGATCTTATTACCCTATTGCGCAAAAGGCTGAATTATACAAAAGTTTATGTTGAGATTAGTGGTACAGGGCTGCTGGTTAAGGAATATCATTTACACTATCCAAATGGGAATTGTATAACCATTTAAGGAATATCAAATGTAGTTATTGCAAAGTTTTCGGACATTCAACACCTATGTGCTTTAATAATAAGACTGAACACCCTACAATGGCGGGAGAAGCTAAAAGGAATAATGAGGTTGTTAGAACTATTGCCTCCATTAGCAAGTCAAATCAGTTTCAATGGCAACAACTATGTAAAAGGAATAAAAGTTCAGAGTTTAGTGACAATGATGCTTAGGGTGCGTCATTCTGAGTGTTATTGTTCATGAGAAGACAACCCCTAACTCTACTATTAGTACCCGAGAAGAAATTGTGAAGGATGATGGAGATGGATGTGTTTTTATGCTTATAAGGAATGTCAACTCCAATATTGCTAATTGTGAGAATAATGACAGAAATCCTATGTCTGCTTTGGCTTTAAGTGAATTAGAAGGGCGTAGGGAGGAGATTATACTGGAAGTTAAGGGGAGGGGATAAGGTAAAGGATGGGGTTTGCACTGATCATGTTTGATGTGCATCATGAGTCAAACATGGAAGGGGTTGATTCTAATATGTATGGGCATTCAGATAGTCCAATGATGAGAGCTCGAGCAAAACAACTACAAAGTGCCTTAACAAGTCAGATAGTCCAATAGCTGTTTTAGTTTTGTGTGTCTGTTTGTGTCTTCTATGAGTCAAAAACATGTGCTATTTATTATTTGTCTAGTTTTCTGAACAAATTCATTTAGTTGGGTCTCCATTATGTTATTTTGTTATTTTCTAGACTTGGAGGGTTGTTCCAAGTATATAATGATGTTTCAGACCATGTATTGGAACTTTTTGGGCTATAATATTAAACTTTTCAACTTCTCATTCAGAGAGTTTTCTCCCTTGTTCTTCCATTTCCAGAATTGGTTGAAGAATGAATCAGATTTATCACTCTTAATCACAAAGAGTGTGGTTCTTTATCCTAGATTGGTTTTTGTGGCGTCCAGATCGACTTATCAAAATATCATTATAGTCTATCCCCCATCTCATTTACCTTAAATTCACTACAATCCAACGTAAACACCAAAAGAAAGACAGCACAACCAGACTCATCCTTCATCAATTTTCATCAGGAATTCATTGTTGGTGATTTTCGAATCATTCGCGGGCCATCAATGTCTCAGTGAGTCCTTTACCTCAATTTCCTTTGCATTCCAGCAACTAGCAAGTAAGGCTAAAAGACTCTCTCGAGAAAAAGAAGATGGGATTGATGGATTCGTCCAAAAAGAATAAGAAATCTGCCTATTCGTGAGGGGGCAAGACGAGGTAATGCTTGGGTTGTTGTTTGTCTCCCTTTTTTTTTCTATGTTTATTTGGTTGGTAGAATATTAGAGGGTTGAATGACCCCTTAAACATTCAGAATTGTGTCATCATCTCCAGTAGGAGAGGGTGGCTCGTTTTGGTTTGATTGAGACTAGATTTAGAGAATGTAATAAAGAAAGTGTTTCTAAGCTTATTCTTTAGAATTTGTCATTCTTGTATAATTATGATTTCTCTCATAGTGGCCAAATTTGGATATGTTAGGATGCAAATATAGTGAAGGTGGATCATTTAGGAGGTTCAGATCATGTTCTACATGTTCGTGTTACTTTGTTAGGTACCAATACTTGCTTCAATGTTTCTATTATTTATAGAGATAATATCTCCTCTCATCAGGAGGCTCTATTGTATGATATTGTTAGATATAGCCATAGGTGGGAGGATACCCCTTGGTTCCTTATGGGCAACTTCAATGCAATTTGGTTTTTAGTTGAGAAGAGGGGTGGAGCTATGAGTTGGGAATCATAACAGAATGATGTAAACAAATTGTATGACTCAATCTTGTTTAGAAGACCTTCGGTTCTTGAGTTCCATGTTCACTTGGACTAACTGGCAATGTATTAGCCATATCTTGAAAAAATTAGATCGGGTGATTGTAAATATGAAGTGGAAGTGTGATTTCTCGGCTTCTAAAACTACTTTTCATCCTTTTGGCATATCCAATCATTCTCCGATGTTAATGAAACTAGCGAGCATGCCCAAAAGAAAGTTTCCCTTCAAGTTTATTTATTTATTTTTGGGCAGATCATCCTCAATTTAATAAGACAATTGTTGAGGCTTAGGAGGTGGAAGTTTTTGGTACTCCTATGTTTATCTTGTGTAAGAAGTTGAAGCATGTTAAAATTGCCTCGAAAGACTTTAATAAGAAATTTTTTGCAAAGTTTTCTGATAGGGTTTATTTTTTGCAAAGATTTCTGATATGGTTTACATAGCAAAGAAGGCAAGGAAGATGTTCAAATTATGATGTAGCAGAATCCTCGTGACATAGGTATTCATAAAACTGAACTTATATTGGTTAAGGAGTATGTGAGACTTGCTCAAGCCGAGGAGAACTTAGGCAAAAATCTTGGGTTCAGTGGCTGAATCTAGGGGATAAGAATTTGAGTTTCTTCTTCAACTCTGTTAAGAGTCATCACTGTCTAACAAAATTCTCTCAATTCAAGGTGATGATAGCACTTGTATTACTCAAGCAAAGGAGGTAAATGACACCATTGTTAATTACTTCGAGAAACTTTTGGGAGGGCCACGTTCAGAATATGTTGATCTCTCTTTTTTGTGAGGTTCTTCCTCAACGATTGTCTTCATCTCAAATCACTAGCCTTGATAATAAGAATAGTGATGATGAGATTCAGAAGGTCTTCTTCTCTCTTAAGAATAATAAGGCTCCTGGTATGGATTTAGTATGGGTTTCTTTAAGAAAGCTTGAAGTATTGTTGGTCAAGACACCATTGCTGGTGTTCGGTCCTTTTTTCAGTTCTTGCCTATTACTCAAACAGGTGAATGCAACTACCATAGCCTTAATCTCTAAGGTAGCTAATCCTTTTAGGGTTAAGGATTTTAGGCCTATTTCTTGTTGTAAACCATTTACAAATGCATTGCCAAGATTATGAGTTAATAGAGTGCTTCCTGACTTGGTTGGCCCATTTTAGTCTGCTTTGATAGAGAGACACAATATTAGTGACCACATCTTACTTTCACAAGAGATTCTTCATAATAATCATAGAAAAAGAGGTCCTCCTAGGTGTTCTTTAAAGGTGGATTTGATGGAAAGCTTATGATTTAATCGAGTTGGACTTCGTTTTAACCATTCTTTGTATAGTTGGCTTTCCTCCCTGTATGGTTAATTGGATTAGCAAATGTATCTCCATTACTAGATTTTATGTTTCTATTAATGGGGAGCTTCATGGCTTCTTTACTAGTAATGGAGGGTTAAGGCACGGAGATCCTTTGTCACCTTATTTATTTTTTCTTGCTATAGAAGTCTTCTCAGGGTTGATGGGTCGATTTGGGTAGAGATCAGGATTTCAGATACAATTAGCGGTGTGAGAAGGAGAAAGTTACTCACTTGTGTTTTGTTAATGATTTGATGATTTTTCGTCGGGCTGAAGTGGGTGCAATTTCCTTAATCAAGAAGTGCATTGACCAATTAGGCTTCTTTCTGGTTTGTCTCCTAACCATGACAAAAGTAGCATGTTTTTGTGTGGTGTTGAGCATATTTCTAATAATCGGCTTCTTGAGGTCCTTGGTTATAAAGAAGGGAATTTGCCAATCAAGTACCTATGTGTTTCTTTTATCACTAAAAAACTCCCATCTTCTAATTACTTGATCCTTGTGAACTGTATTATGGCTAAGGCTAGGACTTGGATGAATTGCACCCTCTCATATGAAGGTAGACTTCAACTTATTAAGTTCATCCTCTTTTCTATTTACGTGTACTGGTCTTCTCTTTTCATTCTTTCGAAGGCTATTACAATGAAGATTACATCCTTGTTATATAGATTTTTAGAGTTATGCTTAATAGCGTAAAACTGGACGGTAGAAAATTTTACGTCAAAATCCAAATCTTATCTTGCTTGGGTTGTATCACAAGGCTGAACCGTATCAAATTATTTTCTTTTTTTTTACTTTTTTTTAATTCTATTAGTGTGTGGGAAAAGTTCTTATTGGATTTTGTCTCTTTTATCAATTTTGGTGTAGTGTAGAAAAGATTCGTATTACGAATGAATTTTTTTCATTTTTTATTGTTTTAAAATATGTTTTGGTTTTAAGTCTACTTTTCAACTATAATGGAATTATTGTGCCTTTAATGGTATTAAAAAGCACATTAATAATTATTACTATTTGTTTCTTATCATTACTTATAAAAAATAATATTTATAAGCCACTAATTATGATATGACCATTACTTTATTAATGTATGGGAAAAAGTAAATATAAATAAAATTACATTAATGTTTTGCTAGAATTCAAAAATAGACCACAAAGGCATAGGTAAAAGGAGTATATCTAATAAAAAAATTAATTTTTAAATATACAACTAAAATATATTCGAACAAATTCAACTATATAAAAAGTCATTACTCAAATTTATTAAAATTATTACTCAATATTTCAATTAGGTTTTTTAGAAAATAGAGTGCACAATTAATAAAGAATACCCTTTATTTGTTTAGAGTTACCCCAAATTTGTAGATGGTAATGGTTAGATCATAGTTTTTAGATTTTATTTTAGTTATGATTATTATACTATATATATTAAAAAACATGGAGTCTTCAAGTGATGCGAACCTCGTGATCATGTGGTTTGATAGGAGTGTCACACAATAGAAACCTGTCCTAAGGCACCAACATTATTGGAATGAGTAGAATGACGTCATGAAACCAGTTAATCTTCGATAAGTCAGATTCAGTTCATTCAAGAACTGAAGAATGCAAGAATGACTCTCACACGTTAAAATTGAAAAATCTAGAAGTAATAATCATCAAAGCTGCCGAAATATAAGTTACATGTGTTTAAATAGTTCTTAAAAGTAACTCTAATGGATCTACCCTTGTGGGCTGAACTGACCCCCATACAAAACTGACTCAAAAACCCTAAACGAAAAGCCCATATCCTGATCCAAACAAGCCTTGGATCCTAGCTCAAAACAAAGTTTTAATTAAACCCAAACATGAAAGAAAATAATAAAAATAACTAATGTGTCATTAAATACCACTAGCCCTTCTTTCCTTGTGTAGTTAGGATGAATAAGGAATCCTTATAAGAAAAAGATTCTGAAACATTAATGAATCCTTGTTACACTTGGAGATTATATTGCAGCTCATTAAAGATCCTTGTGGAATTAGGAAATTCCCAAAACCAACTGCCACATCCTTGTAGGAAAAGAATTCTAACCAAATAGGAAGTCCACAAGTCAAATGAAAGTAAATAACAAAATTCGTACAACCCCTGTTAACAAGTATTGTGGTGCCTTTTCGAACTTCGATTGACCTGAAATTTTAAACCATAGTAGGAAACCATGTCTGGAGAGACCACATAAAATTTTAGCCTGATTCAACGGTCGGATTGAGAATTATGACTATTGCCGTAAACCAGGACTGTTGCGCTTTTTACGCCAAAATCCAAATCTGACCTTACTTGGGTTGTATCACAGGGCTGAACTGTATCTTTCCCTCCCTCTTCAAGAACATTCACCCTCGAATCTTGAATAGGATTAGTATCGACTTTAGTAGCCTCTTGTTTAAGCCTTCAGAATTCCCTTATTGCTAACACCTTTCTCCAACAACACTGTATAGATGTAATGACTGACAAGAATTTTAAATAAGCACGCCATACTAACCACTTGCGTACATACTTTTGAATAATAACCATAGCGGCTCTCCTTCGTCTTTCATTCTTTTGGTGTTGTACCTCTTTTTCCCATGACACTTGAAGATCATAAAATAATCTTCTACACTTATCAACTTCTCGTTCTAAAACCCCCAAACCATGACTTAGTTTTTCACATCGTTGATCTACAATCCTCCTTTGTTCCCTCTCCTTTGGTAAATACATGACACAAATAGGGGGAAAAAAAGAGAAGAAGATAAAGACAAGAATAGAGTTTATAACAGGAAGAACACTGATTTAGACTCAAGATTACAAATCTGACTTTTGTTTGGGCCAGAACTGATCGAAAACAAACAAATATGAAATTGATGAGAATGACTCAAACAACAGCCAAATATCCCAAATATGATGATAATATACTGGAAGGAACAAAATCAACAGAAACAAAACAAGTTTTGAAAGACAACGCAAAACAAATTGTTACAGCAAGACAAAAACCTGATTCTGGAAACTAAAGAAAACACAATCCAAATGACCTAGAATTTAATTTATAATATTAGGATACCAAGAAAACAACAAATCTCAGTTTACAGGTCGTTCTATTATGTCTAGGTACCCAAACCCCGTGTATGATCAGTTTGCGGCAAAATTAAACCTCCAATTAAAACCTCAAGAAGCTGATATCAAAATAATCCCAAATTTAATATTTGGTGTGATATCATCCCCAATATATAGAATATGAAGTTTCAAATGATTCTAAGGAGGTTTGCTTATGGTTCACTAAGAGTAGTGTTTCTGCAGCAGAATTGAACCTCGAATTAAAAAATCAAGTAAACAATATCATAATAAGCCAAAATTTGATATATGATGCGATCTTATCTCCAATAGACTGAATATGAAGTTTCAATTGATTCTAAGATGGTTTGCTTATGGTTCACCAAGAATAGTGTTTCTGCGGCAAAAATTGAACCTCGAATTAAAACCTCAAGTAACAAATATCATAATAAGCCCAAATTTGATACATGATGTGATCTTACCCCCAATAGAGTGAATATGAAGTTTCAATTGATTCTGAGGTGGTTTGCTTATGGTTCACCAAGAGTTGTGTTTCTGCAGCAAAAATTGAATGATCCTTCAAATTTCAATAAATACCTCTCTTTCTTTCTTTTTTATTTTATTTTTAATATACTGATATGATTAGAGATAGTAACAAGATGAAATATAACCCCCTTTTTGTTTTTTGCTTAGATGACGCAGACATGAAGAACAAGAAGATGGACGCAAACACTGAAAAACTTAAAGGAACACTAAAAAAAATGAAAATAACAGAAGGATATGACCTTGTTTCGGAGCCTAGCTCTGATACCAACTGATGTGAACCTAGTGATTACGTGGTCACGCAACCCGCAATCAAGATTGAGATCTGATCTCGGAAGCCGAAATAGGTCTGATAGGAGTGTCACACAATGGAAACCTGCCCCAAGGCACCAACATTATTGGATTGACTAGAATGACGCCACGAAACCAGTTAATCTTTGATTAGTCAGATTTAGTTCGTTCAAGACCTGAAGAATGCAAGAATCACTCTCACACGTTAAAAATGAAAAATCTAGAAGTAATAATCATCAAAGCTGTCGAAATATAGGTTACATGTGTTTAAATAGTTCTTAAAAGTAACTCTAATGGATCTACTCTTGTGGGCTGAACTGACCCCCATACAAAACTGACTCAAAAACCCTAAATGAAAAGCCCATAACCTGATCCAAACAAGCCCTGGATTCTAGCTCAAAACAAAGTTTTAATTAAGCCCAAACATGAAAGAAAATAATAAAAATAACTAATATGTCATTAAATACCACTAGCCCTTCTTTCCTTGTGTAGCTAGGATGAATAATGGAAGTAAATAACAAAATTCGTACAGCCTCTGTTAACCAGTATTGTGGTGCCTTTTCGAACTTCGATTGACCTGAAATTTTAAACCATAGTAGGAAACCATGTCTGGAGAGTCCACATAAAAGTTTAGCCTGATCCAACGGTCGGATTGAGAATTATGACTGTTGCCGTAAACATGGACTGTTGCGCTTTTTACGCCAAAATCCAAATCTGACCTTACTTGGGTTGTATCACAAGGCTGAACCGTATCATCAAGTTTTTTTCTTCATTTGTATCCTTGTTTTATTGGATCCTTTCAAAAAAAAATCATTTGCATTTTTTTTATTGAGTCCTTTTGTTTTTCATTTAACAATTATAGTTTGGTTTTGCAAAATTAACACTCGATAATTCATGAAACGATATTGGAATCATGAACATGAAAGACAATACGAGATGAAAGAACTATTAGAAAAACGATGAAAATGCAACATAGAAGAAAAACATAATTTATTGTGGGTTGTAATGGTTACCCATAATATTTTCTTTTTTCTTTCCTTTTCTTTTCTTTTTTGTAAGTTGACTTTTTTTATTTCTAACTTAATCCTTTCACATTAAGTTGACTTGAGATTGATTTTAATTTTTTTATTTTAAGTGGTTTTATATAAGACTTTCATGGTATTAAGAATATGTTTTTATATCGAGTTAATGCTTAATTTGACAAAATTAAATTAAATTAAATTTTATTAATCCAAACCAATTAAAACTTTGGAGACCTAATTTCAAACTAAAATAAATATTCAGTCTCTTTTTTTTTTAATAAATAGTATATCTATTTCAGTTTTTTGACTTAATTTTTGGTTGGAATAAATAAAAAAAATATTTATTAACATATATAATTTTCAATTTATTTTATTAAACAATCGTATAAACTTTTGAGTTTGCAATTAATTTATTTTTTAATGATAGAAAAAACATTAACAATGTCATTTTTTTTGGCATTAAGAAAAAAAAAAGCTTTATCCCATATATTAACGCAGGAACCAAATCCTTTACTATTGTTGTGAGGTTTATATCAAAATACTTCACCATCATCGTGGCTTTATGAAAAGTTCAATTGCAATCTACATCTTTTCGGAATTTATGATAAGATTTATAATGTGTACCATATAATTTTAGCATATTAATATATGAAAAATATATTTATTATATTTAATAATTATGTATCATAATAAATATAAATTTAACATAAAATATGTGATTTTTTTATTATTTCAATGCAAATGCATTTTAAATTGTATTTTAAACTAAACACATATAATGAATATGAGCTCTATTTACTTTTGCAATGTTTCTTGATGCCTTCATCAATGAATTTTACATAAAAAATGAATGGTTATATTCGAGATGTAACTGGTGATTTAAAATTTAATGATTTAAATTGAATAAAAAAATTAAAAGTAATTTGTTATTATTTTTATAATACATTAAATTATACTCATTCAAGTTAAATTTAATTATTTATATTTAACAAATATGATAGTTATGTTTTCCGAAAAACATAAAACAATTTCAATGCATGGACGAAATACTTTGATAGTTCTTAAATATGGTGATTTGGCATTTGCTATTTACTTTGCTCATTGAGTAAATTATCATCAGAACTCGAGTTTTCAAAATTTTACTTGTAGAATTGCTATGAAACAATGGGATCTTACATCCTAGAATGTTGTTTAGAAATTTGACCCGCAAACGTCCCCCTCAAACTACCAAATATAAACATAAATCTTGCCGACAATCACGGTACGAATGGGAACTTTTACATAGACAGTGAAAGGGTACCCTGCAGGCTGCAACATCTTATCATAAATTCTCGATGAAACTTACCTTGTCTTCGACTATCAATCCACTTCTAAGCTTGGGTCCCATACCACGTGATTAGAATTGTCACCCCTTTCAATGTACTGGACCCTTGTATAAACATACTCCCACCAACTTAGAAAGCATTATTAAGTATAACTAGAAGGCATCAGTTTGTTACTGTGCTTGAAATACTGTGCATTCTTTCATGTATATTATGGATTTGAATAATATATTTTTTAATAATTTTTATTTTGATTCTTAAACTTTTATTTTAAACAATTTGATATTTTTTTATCCCAAATTAACATGTAATAGCATATTTTTTTTAAGAGGATGGGTTGAACTAAAAGTTAAAGGACTAAAGTGAAAATTTCACATAACATGGGGCGGGTTGAAAATTTCATTGAAATATTCATTTTAATCACTCATATTTTTTTATATATTAGGTAACTAAACCCTTGAATTTGAAGACTATACATTTTGGTGCCAAACTTTATTTTTCTTTTTTCTTTTTCCAGTCCATTTATGTTGGGAGGAGAGAGATGGATCATTGAATTTTAGGAGAGAAAGTAGTTATTGAAGAAGATTTTAGCCACCAAAACAGTTGATTCTTGTGTCAAAAGGTTTCATATGATAAGAAGGTTATATTTATGTGTTTTTTTTTTACCTTGAAAACACCTAAAACAATAAGATCTGAGCTTGAGAAGAATTTTTGTTTCGGATAGATTTTGGGTCGGTTTATTGGCTTTTTGGTGACCATGAATTGATTTAACGAGGTCTCAAAGGTGTTTTCTAAGTGTTTTTGAGTCAAAATGGGTTGAAAATGACATTTTTGATAGATAAAAAAAACAAAGGACCTTGTTTTCCCGACTACCACAGTGATTGAATTCTACGTTGAGAAGACGACAAGTCGTCTGTTAACGTAGGCGACATGTCATTTTTTTAAAAATAATTGGTTGGATGAAATTTAAAAAAAAATAAAGGCCCGCGCATGGGTCATTGCTTTATTGGGTCAAGCTTACCAGGGCCAGCAGTGGTTTTTTTAATTCTCTTTTTATTTAAAAAAAAATAATGCATTATTTGTGTATATTTTTTCAAATAAATTTTGTGTTTGTGTTTTAATTAGATTATGATTATTGTTAAATGACATTAGGTGTGTTTAATTTTTAGAGAGGTAATTATGATTCATCTGTAATTTTTTCTTAATTTTATATATATTAAATTTGTTTTTTACAAGATTTTTCATATGTATAACCTTGCATTAATTTTTTAATTATTGTTCAATAAATTTTATTTTTTTTTCTATTACAAATTTATTTTGATAAAGGAATTCATTAAATATAATTAGGTAAATTACACATATTGCGATGTTAGATCTCTTGATCTTTGTTTTTCACTCTTTCTTTCAATTTTTTTTATTGTTGATGAATTGTTTTTATTGCTTTACACAATGGTTATTGGGTTATTTAATTAAATGCGTGCATAAATTTTTCAATTTATATTTAGGAGTTTTTTTAGTGTAAAAGAACACGTTGAAGAATTATATATATTCAAAAAAATTATTATGTTTTAATGTTTAGGATTTGATGCTTATTCTTATGATTTTTTATTTTTTTCCTTGATTTTTTTTATGAAAGTTTCATTGTTTTTAGTTTCACCCTTCAATATAAGTTTATAGTGTATTTTTTTTTGTCTTTATTCTTTTGATTTTTGTCCTTTTATTAATGTTTTTATTCTTTTCAATTTAACTCTCAAATTTAAAATTTGTTATTACCTTTTGATTTATTTTTTATTGCAATTTTAAAATTCATTATTTTTATTGTAGTTTTTTTTTATTTTGGAAATTTTTGTGTTGTTTTGTTTTTATTATTTTAACCCTCACAATTTTTTCATATATGGTGCTTTTGGTCTTAAGACTGGGGTCAAGGTTTAAAAAGTTAACAATAATTGACTTTTTTGTCTTATTTTTTATATTAATATTTTTTTATTTTTTTCTATGAAATTATCCTATTCTCATTTAATTTTTACTTTGTTAACAAATAAGATCATTGAGATGTTTTTTGAATATTGTGAAGATATATTTCTATAATATTGACAAGCGTTCATCTTTTGAATTGAATCGTTGTTTTTTTTCGCTTTGTTTGTTGTCGGTATCTTATTTTATAATGATATTATTAAATTAACAGAGTTTATTAAACTCACTCGAGTTAATTACATATTATATTTTTTATTTAAAAAAAATAACTTTTTTTGATATTTTTTATGTCAAAACAAAGGTTAGCTCGTGGTGCAGCTTGAGCCACCTAACTAGTTATAAGATAAAAGAGATTAGGCTTTCACTATGCGAATTTACAACGAAAACGTAATTTTGCCCTTGACTTTGTTTAATGTTTGTGCACTTTGTACGTATACCCGGGCAAAGTGAAATTCAAGCGCTAATGAATATAGTTTTTTTTTATATAATATCTCTTATTAGATCCCTTTCTCTCTCTCTCTCTCTCTATATATATATATATATATATATATATATAAATATATATAAAGAGGTCAGGATTTTAATGAGTGAATCTACATGGGAAGCCTGTTTTGCTTTTGGTGGGCAAGGTTGGCTTTAGAGGTATAAAATTTTTTTTCATGAGACTTATTAGTAATTAGATTAAGGAATGATGTTAATTAGTAATTTTATGTTTTTTTCTACAGTATAATTACCAAATAACTTTTAAAAAATCCCTTTTAGTTCAGGAGGTTTTTAGTTTTTTCTCTTTTTTATGCATGTCAATTACTTAAATGTCCCTAAAAAAAACTCTCTTTACTATGAATGCAAGGTCATTTTAGTTTTTTGCTATGGTGTCTTTAATTCTCATGTGGGGTTAGGGGTGATTTGATATTTTAATATATATAAATTAATATTAAATTGCAAAGGTTGGTGGCGTATGCATAACACGCGCCCGCAAGTGGGTGCCGCCGCCTGTGCCCTTTAGGTGGTGCATGCGGCGCCCACACATCGTCGAATACCACCGTATAGGGCGGCATTCAATGCACCTCACCAACTCTATCACGTTGGTGAGGCATATGTTCTCTGACGGCATACGAAGGAGCTCCGACAAGGAGTTTTTCTCTTCCTCCCTCTTTTTCCTCTCTCCATCAAGAAAACCATGTTAACCATTGAAAAAAAAAAGAAAAAAAAAACAAGAAGAAGAAAGTCTAGCTATTTGTTTGTTAAGTTAAATTAGATCCTCATTCTTTTGATTGCAATGTATTTGGTCTTGAATCATTTATTAAGTTAATTTATTTTTCCAATTTTATCCCTTGATAATTTATTTTTATATTAGGTTTGTTCCTCATTCTTTTAATTGCAATGTATTTGGTCTTGGATCATTTATTTAAGTTAATTGTTTTTTCAATTACATCCCTTTACATTTTATTTTTATATTAGATTTGGTCCATATTCTTTTAATTATGATGTTTTTGATCTTGAATTAATTTGTCTTTGGATTTCATGCATTGACATTTTATTTTTATATCAAATATGGTCCTCATTCTTTTTAATTGTTATTTTTAGTTATTCTTATCATTTTTTTAATTGAATTTTTTTTTTAATTTCATCATTTATGATTTGGTTACTAAGTTACTAGTTGAATTAAACAAATTTTAACATAAAAAATGATATATTTTTTTAAATTCTTATCAAACTTCATGAACTTTAATGAATTTAATAATTTTTTTCAATTTAGTTATATGATAAATAAATATAAAGATTAATTTAAAATTAAAAATAGAATTAAAAATAAATTAACAACATTCATAATTCATTGTTGATTTCATTTTCTTTGGATCTGTATTGAACAAACTAGAAAGAAGTAACAGAAAAGCAATCCTCACCTAAATGTCAGACCAGACAAATTCCAAGAACTTTTGTATCTGTACTGAAGAAACTGAAAAAATCTCCAAACCCATGTGATAATGTCATACCCAAAGCAAATTCCACTTACCAATCTAATATGCTCTTCAATCAATCAAGTCACAGCATGACAAAATTCAATTGGTTAATTTTTCTATTATATAAAACTATGAAGCCAACCAATAGTTTAATTAGCATAGGAGAATAGAGGTAAAGGAAGAGAGATTAGAGGAAGGGAAGTCTGGCGGTTTGAAGCACTAAATTTTTTTTTATTATAAAGTTGTATGATATGTATGTGATTTTTTCAAACTTTAAGGTTATGCTTGTTTTTTTGGGGTTGGGTTTTGGATAGGGTAGGGTAGTATTTATAATCAAACCATTTTTTATTTTTGAGTTTTACTCAAACCCAAACTATCCATAAAATTTTCTATTTATTCAGGTTAGATCGGGTCAGTATCTATCCATACAAGTGAAATTATCATCCCTGCATTTACTAGGTAAATTTGATTTTTTTTAACTTCTCTTATGATAAAGAAAAAACAATAAACTTTAAACAAATATAAAATTTAAAAGATACATATAACTCAATTTAGATGATTAAATAAAACACACGAGTTTTTTTTCTGGGAAAGTAGCATATTAGAAGAAAAAAAACACAATTCAAAATTTATATAGTAAAAAGCACATTTTAGCAAATCGCAGATAATATCTACGACTCTCTAAAAAAGAATTGGCATAGCCAAATTTAAATGCTATTTTAAAATTTAAATATTTGAATTTAAAAATTACATCAAACTTTATTTTTATACAAGAATAACTGTTTTATTCTCCAACAAACTCTACAATACAAGAATTAATGCTCTATTATAATATAAACTTAGAAGTAAAAAGAGTCATGTATTTGGTGTAAAATTAAAGAAGTTTGAATAAGATAGGATTAAATCTATTTTTGGAAGGAGAAAAAATTACAACTTTTAATTATAAAAAAATATTTTATGTATTATTTATAATTATTTTTTTCTTTAAAAATACAGATGCATTCATGAACATGATTTTTAATTTTTAGCTATAATTGTTTCTCATTTCAAAACAGTTTTAATTCTTTTTTATGCTAAATTCATTTAATTTTATAACAAAAACATAAATCTTTTTACTTGTAGAGTTTATATAAAAATAAAATACTTAGTAGAGTTTGTATTGAATAAAATTTGATTTAGTTTTTAAATTCAAATTTTAAAATAGCTTTTAAAATTATCTTTGGTAAATTAAAAGCCCTTAATTTTTTTACTCTTCATCAAGAGATAAATAATTGTGGATTGGAACAGTATAAAGACAATTTCACCCTTGCTAAAAATTCTGACTAAGCATGCAATTGAGGGTAGAATAATCTTTTCTATGGGATACATTTGTCATTGCAAAAATGACTGGGAACAAAATGGATCGTTCAATTATTTTTTGCTGCAGTGTTATTGTGATGTCTCGGTCACACAAATTATTTACTCTAACTTAAATAAACAAAATAGTATAAAGCAAGTAAGGGGGTTGATTCCACAAGGAATGTTTAGTTCAGATTTTTATGCTAGATGATATGCAATTTGAGGGGGGGTTTGAGGTTATCTATGCTATAGTTGAAGAAAACAATCAAGCTAAATTAAATAAATTAGAAAACTATCAAGAAAACAAACCTTGGTTTCAAGTAGACGTCCATCTACGAAAATCAGAACCGATCATTGAAAAGATACATCAATTATATTCTAAATATTTATATTTTTTTAGTATTAGTTAGTTAACCAATCAGCAGTGTAACTAACCCTAACCATCAAACAACCACAGTGTCTGAAATAGTAATTTAATTAAATGGTAGCCTTAAAAACTAGATAAGTTGATTAATTTAGACATATAATTGCTTGCAGTACATGTTTGATTTGATTGAATGTTTTTTCTAAGATTAATAAAATCGATTCGCCACGATTATTAAACTCAGTTGTTTCACAAATTTATGTACCACAACTCTGGTTTTGATAGCAAACTTAGCAATAGATTATTTACAATAATAACTTAGAGTCTGCTCTAGCAATTAAAATAAACAATTATAAAAAATAGGTATATTCATCATATAAACTAAAAAGAAAAGGTAAAATAAATCTCACAGTTCTTAAAATCTGAAGTTTTTTGTGTCCTTGCAACTAAGAAAAAAAGCTCAGCTTTACATGTCTATTGAACAACTAATCAAAAGGAAAGAAGAATACATGATTTCGAGTTTTTGGAGGAAAGGGTGCATTTTTCTTCTCTTTCTGGCCACCTCCTTTCCTTTCTCTCTTTCTTTTAATTTGATAGGAAACCATAATCCCCCTTTCCTACAAAATAATCTTTTTCTAAGTAGACAATTTACATTTAAGTATTTCAATAACTATTTTTCTAAAAAAGAAGAAATGGTCTTGCATAAAATCTTTAAACTTTGACTTTGGACTTAGAGGAGCTAAATTGTCAAAATAAAGACTTGGATGTCGGTTTGAATGCTTTGGGAAGTACTTTGGACTTGTTACTTCACAAAACCTGTCTGTTCGCAGAATTCATGTGTCAACTTAGAAAAATCATATCCCTCTCATATGAGCTCGTTTTCAATTGATATTTGGTAGGCTGATAGGTCTTCAAGTAAAAAATCCAAAATAATTGAGTTTGCATTTAATGCCCTTCTCTAGATCAAGATATTCAAGTCGAAATGATCGAAGGTCAACAATGACAGAATGTTAGATGTGTCTTTGAAGGCTGCGAATCGTCAGGCTGAAAGACAACATGTTTGCCTTATTAGGCTTTGGTCGCATACATGGTTTTTCTTTTCAGTCTGCTGCCGCACACTCTCATAGAGTGTCTTTACCACCTGTGCTTTACGATTATCATCCAAACTAACCCTTTAATCAACATGCAATGCAATCAAATCCATGAGAGTTAAAGGGTTAAATCCATACACAATTTCAAATGGTGAAAATTCAGTAGTAGAGTGCACACTGCGATTATATGCAAACTCTATAAATGGCAAACAATCTTCCCAATTCTGTAAGTTCTTTTGAATGATGGCATGCATAAGTTGTGTTAAGGTCCTATTAACTATTTGGGTTTGTCCATCTATTTGGGGGTGACAAGTAGTTGAAAACAATAGTTTAGTACCCAATTTGCCCCATAATAACTTCCAAAAATAGCTAAGGAACTTCACATTTCTATCAGAAACAATGCTCTTAGGGTCCTCGTGAAGCCATATTATCTCCCTAAAAAACAAATCAACAATGTTAGTTGCATTTTCGGTTTTATGACATGGAATGAAATGTGTCATCTTAGCAAACACAATCAATACTTACTTAGTAACCTTCACTTCACCACATTCATTCAACCATTGCAATCTATAAGGTCTGAGATGCTTAATACAACTCAGATTCAATTTCTTCACAAGAGTATCACTAGCTATATTAGCACAACTACCTCCATCGATTATTATGCTACATACCTTGTTATGGATGTGACATCGAGTGTGAAATATGTTTTCCCGTTGCTGATCTACATCATCTTTTTTGATTTGCATGTTCACCGCATACCTTATAAGTAAGGCCTCCCCCTCAATAGGATATGCAATCTCCTCATCAATACAATCCACCAAAGGTGGCATCTCTTTACTTTCAGATTTTTCACTTTCAAATTCAACCTCCCTATTGTCTCTTGTATGCATAACTCTTCGGTATGAATACTGAGATGCGATGTGCCCCTTCCTTAAACACTTAAAACATTTAATATCTCTACCACGAGTAGGTTGAGATTCAGATTTACCTTTCCCATCTGTATAAGCATCCTTTTTGGCCTTAGGTGGTTCAGCCTTTCCATAAGGCTTTGGTTGGACAGCCCCCTCTCTTTTCAGATTCGGTCTCCATGATGAGGAAGATGAAGTCAAACTGGTCTGAAAACGTGTACTGCCCCTTCTCTTTATTTGTCTCTCCACCTTCGTGGCCATATGGACCATGTCCTTCAATTCCACACAATGTTGTAATTCTATAATATTCACAATGTCCTTATTCAGCCTATTTAGAAATCTAGCTATAGTAGCTTCCCTCAATCACATTGGCCCAAATCATTGGGATCTCCATCTCTTTGAAATACTTATCCATGGACCTAAAACCCTGATTCAAATCCTGCAATTTCAAATACAAATCTCTATAATAGTGGTTAGGCACAAATCGCCTTCTCATCAACACTTTCATCTCCTCACACGACGCTACTAGCCTCTCTTCACTCATACTATCCATGAATTCGATTACTACCAATTTTACTTTCTTCGCCTCCGAATAGTTATGGCAATAAAAAATCCAATCAACATTTTTCTCCCACTCCAAATTCATCTCGGGTTTGTTTTTACCTTGAAAGGAAGGTATTTTCAGTTTGAAAGCATCCAAATCATCATGTCTCCCAACACTACAGATATTTCCCCTTTAGCCGAATTGGCCCCTAGTTCTATTCCCAAAATCCCTTCGGTTTCTAGGCTTCTGAAAACCTTCCTAATGGCTTATAGTCTCATCCTTAAAACCACCATCACCAATATCATTGACATCCACCTCAAAATCCTCATAATTAGCCCACCTTGGCCTTTCGGCCCTACTGCCATTGTTTGCTCTCGGTTCAGCTCCAACCTTCCTCACGTCTTGGGTTGTAGTGCCAGCCTCATTGCCATGTCTCTCCACCCTATCAAGTCTGTTACACATGTTCCCCATCACAAATTCATCCTCTCCATCATCTGCATCATGGCTTGCATTTGGAACTTAAATTCTCCATTCTTTATGCCACGAAAATTCATATTCCTCCTAGCCCTATTTGGTCCAGACTTGATTCCTTGGCCAGAAGATGCAAAATCATAATCATCTTCATCTTCATTTTCATCAACAAACTCTTCAAAATCATATCTAACATTTAGTACGGCCCTACGGAACGTATTTCCTCGGCGATCAGCCCCACTATTTAGTTGCCTTATCGAATTCACCTCATCTTTCGGATCCTTATACGTCCTAGACAACAGCTCAAGTAGCTGGTTATGGCTCGCAATTGGAAAGCAACATCAGCATTTTGTGTCGTTGATTCATTATTTTCAGACATTCTTTGATTCAGCAAAATTTGGTTATCTCACAAACATAAATACAAGTTCCAAATATTTTGTTGATGTGGACAAATCAGTCCACTAGGGTAAAATCCATTAGGGTTAATTTTTCAAGAACTATTTAATCTCATCGAACCTAAATTTTAGTAGCCATTAATGAATATTACTTTTGAATTTTTCAGTTTTTACGTATGAGAGTGATTCTTGCATTCTTCAGTTCTTGAACGAATGGAATCTAACTTATGGAAGATTAACTGACTCTGTGGAATCATTCGATTTCATTCCAATAGTATTGGTGCCTTCGGGAAAGTTTCTATTGCGTCACACTCCTATTGACCTATTTTAGCTTTCCGAAATTAGATCTCAATCTTAATTATAGATTGTGTGACCACATAATCACAAGATGCGCATCATTAGGTTCTTAAAGGTAACTTAACAACTTATCAAATAATCAATCAAAATAACGTAATGATTTTATAATATACAAAATTAATCAAAACTTAACTTAAGTACAAATTTATGAATAACAATGTAAATTCATGCGAAATATAATGATGAAAATAAGACATTAAATAAAAGCAATAGAGGTTATGTTAGAGATTCAAAGAAAACTAACTAATTCAAGAAATCAAGATTTAACTTCAAGAATTTTAAGAAAGTAATTAAATAAAGCAAGAAAGCAACAAAATTGTAATCAAACAAGGAAAGATAATCCAAGAAAAACAAGAATTCAATACGACAATACCAAGATTTGGTATGTAAATATTCAATAAAAGTCAATAAAATATTCAAAAGACTTTTAGCCCACCTAAAAATCAAGAGCTTGTATTTGGTTAAGTCCTAACTTGTCAATTCTTGCAAAGTTTCCTTTTTTTCTACTCTAGGTGATACGGTTCACCCTTGTGATACAACCTAAACAAGGTCAGATTTGGATTTTAGCGTAAAATTATTTATCGTCCAGTTTGACGCCATTGAGCATAACTCCAAATCCAACTGTTAGATCAAGCAGAAACTTTACCAGAGGATTCCAAAGGTAATGGTCTATGTTGGGGTAATGTTTCAGGTGAATAGGTGTTTGGGAAGGACTTGCAATATATGTCCGAACAAGCTATATGAATTTTATTATTTACATTCTTTTGACCTGTGGACTTCCTATTTAGCAAGGATCCTTTTCCTGCTAGGATGTGAGAGCTTCTTTTGGGAATTTCCTAGTACCACAAAGATTTTTAATGATCTGAAATATAATTTCCAAGTGTGGCAAGGATTCATAAATGTTTGAGAATCCTTTTCTTATAAGGATTCCTTATTCATCCTAACTACACAAGGAAAGAAGGGCTGGTGGTATTTAATGATAGATTAGTTATTTTTATTATTTTCTTTCATGTTTGGGCTTAATTAATATTTTGTTTTCAGCTAGAATCCATAGCTTATTTGGATCAGGTTATAGGCTTTTAAGTTTAAGATTTTTGGGTCAGTTTTGAGTGGACCTCATATAAGTCCACATAAGGGGTCTATTAAGGTTAATTTTTCAAGAACTATTTAAACTCATGTAATCAAAGTTTTGGTAGCCATTGATGAATATTACTTCTGAATTTTTAGTTTTAACGTGTGAGAGTGATTCTTGCATTCTTCAGTTTTTGAACGAACTGAATCCGACTTATCAAAGATTAATTAGCTTAGTGGCATCATTCTACTCATTCCAATAGTGTTGGTGCCTTAGGGCAGGTTCCTATTGTGTCACACTCCTATCAGATTTATTTCATCTTTGCATAATCTGATCTCAATCTTGATTGTGGGTTGCGTGACCGTGTGATCACGAGATTCGCATCATTAGGCCAAAATCAAGAAGGATAGAAGATGAAGATCATAATTTTTCTTTGATGTATTCGGGAAAATCAAGAATCTAAGCAATATAATTTTTTTATATATAGGGTTTGACAAAAACTATAAAATAATAATAGAGGAATATACTCTTTTTTTTTAAAAAAAAAGGAGACCTTAACTAAAACTTGGAAGAAATAAAATTAAGAAATGACACATACTAAAAAATAAAGGAATATAACTTGATGATATCATAAACTCTGATACTAACTAATATAGTCACATCCCAAGATACATTAAAATCATATTTAAATGGTTTACAACTAGACCCAACAAGAACTTGCCTTGGAGAACCAAATTTAAATGCAATGATCAATCTCACCCTATATCTATAAACAGACACAAACGAGTCATATAAAATCATAACTATATTAATCAATCCTTCAAATCGGATTTTGATATAAAATGTGCACCTATTCAGTTTTATAGCAACAATCATAATTCTCAATCCGACCGTTGGATCGAACTCTAATTTTAGTTAGAGTCTCCTGACATGTTGTCGTACCTTAAGTTAAACTTTCAGGTCAATCAAATTTTGGAAAGGCATCGCAATATCGGTCAACAGAGGCTGTACGAATTTTGTTATTTACTTCCTTTTGACTTGTGGACTTCCTATTTGGCAAGGATCCTTTTCCTACAAGGATATGATAGCTTGTTTTGGGAATCTCCTAGCTCTACAAGGATCTTTAATGGGCTGCAATATAATTTTCAAGTGTGGCAAGGATTCATAAATGTTTCAATATCATTTTCTTATAAGAATTCCTTATTCATCCTAGCTACAACAAGTAAAGAAGAGTTGAGAATTAATTCTATCTTCAAATCAAATTTGAGACTTTTTAAGGGTAACAAATCTAATCTAGCATATTTAGGATAGTGATTTTTGAATTTTTATTATTTTCTTCTTAGTCTTTGGGTTATTATTACTTATTTGGGTCAATTGTAAGTGAACCTCATATAAGTCCACCTAAGGGGGTCCATTATGGTTTATAAGTATAAGTAAAGTAAAGTCATAACCAGACATGTAAGTTAGACAATTCAAATTAATAAAACTTCTTGTTTGCCGCACTTTGTGTGTGTGTGTGTGCGTATTGGTGAGATAATCTCCTTTCCATAGTTCTCTAAAGAACTGAAAACGACTTAGTGAAGAACAACTGGCTTCGTGGTGTCATCCTGATACTTCTTGTTCGCGAATCAATATTCGTTGGGTGGGGTTTTCCTTTTCCAATAGTGCTAGTGCCTAAGTACAAGTTATCTTTGGGTCACACTCCTATCAAACCTGATTTACTTGGTTTTCTGGGAATTAATGTCTTTGCTTATGGGTTGCGTGACCACGTGATCACGAGGTTCGCATCAAAAACTTAGTATGGGAATCACTCAACCACACAAAAATAGTAATATTATCAATTTACATATTAAAAAATAGTTTCGTTTTCTTTTCCAAAAAATCTCCACAAAAGAGTATTTACGCTATAAATAATCCTAAGTTTAATAGGATATCTCTAATGATTATAGATAAACCTAATAAATAATAATAATCCAATGAACCCAAATCTAAATAAAGGTTCCAATATCTCTAAAAGCCTAATAATAGCTAAAAGATAAATAAAACAATATACCAACTAATTTAAATAAGACTAAAGTCATTTTCATAATCCACATGTAGAATTAAAACCCAACTTCAAACACATGATTCTCCATCATCTTAATGAATTAGAAAGCATGTTATATATATAATTGAAAATCAATGGGATGTCTTCTTTCTAATGTAACTAGAATCACATTAAAAATCTTTCTCTAGTTCTATTTATGAACAAAACAACAGCAAAAGGTCTAAATTGATAGATTTGAATCTTCTTATTCCATTCCTTTTGTAACATCTGAATGTCCAACCTTTAAGCCCTTCTCAAATATGAATTAAATTAATCAAGGTTTGTGTGACTTTCGTATAAGAGATGATAGAGGCAACAAAATACATGATGATCCTTGAAGCTATTAGGTATGCATGAAGGTAGAGAGGAGGTGTATCTATATATTGATGCCAATCAAGTTGTTGATTGTTAAATACTTAAAAATACATTTTTATTAAGGTTTTATATCATCATATTACACTTAAAGTATCATTAAATTATCTAACTTAAGCATGTTTTATAATAACAAGTTTGATAATGTAAGATATCTTTAATTTATGGTAAATGCTCAATTTTAAATGAAATTTGTAAAATAGGCATAGCTCACAATTTAGAAGACTGCTTAATGTGTTTAATTATTGAAATTGGGGTTTTTATGAAGAGATAAAAACAGAGCTAGGTTTAGATAAGAAATCCTAGTTGGATGGTTCTATTCAAATTAGAACACCATTTGATTTCTAAGTTATAACAGTAGCTATTGACCTTGGATTCATGTGTGGTTTATCTTGATGGAAAAATAAGACCTGCATATAACATTCATGAAAAGACTAAGGCTCATTACTACCCTTTTTAAATTCAAATTTTAGTAACAAAAGAGAAGTCTGAATTTGTTTTGTAGTTTAGACACTGTTTAGTTTCAGCAGATCTGGAGTTCTAGAAGTCTAAATATGCCTATTTTTTTTTTAAAGATTAGACAAATACTTACAACTTTTATGAAAATCTTTTATTCATATTATGATGTTATCAATGTCGTTTTGTTCATCCACCAAATCAATAATTAGCCATCAAATTAATTAACCACCAAATTAATTAGCCACCATATCAATAGCTCTAAATTTTAGCCTATAAAAGGAGATATTTTCCATCCATTTAGACACTTTGGTTTTCATACCAAGATCCATGCTCTTGCATTATTTCTTTGCATTTTTGTAGTATTTAAGTTTCATTTTTTTGTTATATTATCTTTAATTTCTTATTTATGCTTATTATTATTTTTATTATACTTAATTAATTTATATCATAACTATGTTTTTATCTCGTTTGTTTATGGTTTTCTTTTTAATTATGTTTAGTTAGGTTTATTTTTGTCAATGTAAAAAGGTTACACTTTTAGTGTAAGAATAAGCCTAGTACAAACTTAACATGGATTGTGATGTTTGTTATTAACATGTGTTGTAATTGTTATCATAAGTAATCTTAATACTCTCCTTGTTAAGTGGTGAGTCTTGATTCGTGATATACAATCCTTAGCACAACAAATACTTGATTCTTTCATAGTCTACCGCATGGAAAACTAGTATTTGTGTTATGAAATGATCTTGATTTGTTGTTGACATAAGTTAGCATCATGAATACTTAACAACATTTTCATGTGTTGGCGTTACTTAAATAAGATAATTAAAGATAATTATATATGCTCATGTTAGTAACTCAAAATGAACTTGATGTGGACCAGCCCAGAAACTCCAGCAAGGACCCATTACATGTTCCAAATGATCCTATGACTAGGTCCAAGACAAAGGCATTGAATGCATTGGTTTTGAACGTTTCAACCAAGTCAGAATTGAAAGGTCCATTAGAGTATTAAGAGGAGATCCTAGTACATCTTATCCATGTGCAAGAGGGGTCCAATACAACCTTATATGGGTCATGAGGTGAGGACAACAAAGGAAACATAAAGCATCTGATACGATCCAGGAAAGGTCAAATTCAGATTTTGACGTAAAATGTGCAACTATCCATTTTTACGGCAACGGTCATAATTCTCAATCCAACAATTGGATCGGACTGCAATTTTACATGGAATATCCAGACATATTGTCCTACCTTGGGTTAAAATTTCAAATCAATCGAAGTTTGGAAAGGCATCTAAAAATGGGTCAATAGAGGCTGTATGAATTTTGTTATTTGCTTCCTTTTGACTTGTGGACTTCCTATTTGGCTAGGATTCTTTTCCTAAAAGGATGTCGCAACTTATTTTGGGAATCTTCTAATTCTACAAAGATGTTTAATGGGCTGCAACATAGTTTTCAAGTGTGGCAAGGATTCATAAATGTTCTAGAATCCTTTTCTTACAAGGAAGGATTCATCCTAGCTACAAAAAAAGAAAATAAGATTTCAGAATTAATTATACCTTCAAATTTGGTTATCTTAGCTTATATAGGACTTCTATAGGGCAACAAATTTGATCCTATTATATTTAGGATATTGAATTCGGATTTATTATTGTTATTATTATTTTCTTCTTAGTTTAGGGTTTATTTATATTATTTGGGTTTAATTGTATGTGGGCATCATATAAGTCCATATAAGGGGTCCATTAGGGTTTATTTTAGTTTGGAGTCACTATAAATAAGGGCATAACAAGACATATAAGGTTAGACAATTCAGATTAATAAAACTTCTTGTTTGCCACACTTTGTGTGTGTGTGTGTGTGTGTGTGTTGGTGAGATAATCTACCTTCCATGGTTCTCTAATGAACTGAAAAATGACTTATCAAAGAACATCTATCTTCGTGGCATCATCCTTATACTTCTCGTTCGCGAATCAATATCATTTCCAATAGTGCTGGTGCCTCGGTACAAGTTATCTTTGTATCACACTCCTATCAAACCTGATTTACTTGTCTTTCCGGGAATTGGTGTCTTTGAGTGTGGGTTGCGTGACCACGTGATCACGAGTTTCACATCATTTGGTATCAAAGCTTGGCTCCATTAATCAGGTTATATCCTTCTGAAATTTTTGTTTCTTGTTGTTTCCGCAAAAATTCCTTAGTGTTCAATTTCTTCTTCTCCTTGATTTTGCAGCATATAAAAAAATAAAAAAATTAGTTATTTCATTCTTTTCTTGTTCAAAATATATCAGAAGCATCAAAAACAAAAAAAAATAGAAAAGAAAAAAAAATCGTTCAAAAAGACGTTTATTGGATTCTGCCACAGAAAACTAAACAAGAGAAAATTGGACTAAATCAACTCGGAATTAGCTCAAATTTGATACTCTGATTACTGGGGTCCTAATCGTTGTACATATTGATTTTAGGGTCAATTGGATATTGTTTGGGCTGTCGACTCCATGCGTCACCCGTCACAACAGTTCGATTATGATATATGACTCCCTAAGAGCTGTTTGGCTGTGGAATCCATCAGTCACCCGTGACAGCATTTCGTTGATGATTTATGAGTCCCTAGGGGCTGTTTGGGCTGTAGAATGCAACTGTCACACGTGAAAGCAGTTCCTTGATGATTTTTGAGTCCCTAGAAGTTGTTTGGGCTTTCGAATGCAACTGTCACACGTGACAGCAGTTCGTTGATGATTTCTGAGTCCCTAAATGTGTTTGGGCTATCAAATCCAACTATCACCCGTGACAGGTGTTCGTTGATGATTTATGAGTCCCTAGGGGCTGTTTAGGCTATTGAATGCAACTGTCACCCATGATAGCAGTTCGATGATGATTTTTGAGTCCCTAGGGGCTGTTTGGGCTGTCGAATCCATGTGTCACGAGTCACAGCAGTTCGTTTATGATTTTTTACTCCCTAGGGGTTGTTTGGGCAGTCGAATCCATCCGTCACCCGTGACAGCATTTAGTTGACGATTTATGAGTCCCTATGGGCTGTTTGGGCTGTAGAATGCAACTGTCACACGTGAAAGCAGTTCATTGATAATTTCTGAGTCCCTAGAAGCTGTTTGGGCTGTCGAATGCAACTGTCATACGTGATAGCAGTTCGTTGATGATTTTTGAGTCCCTAGGGGCTGTTTGGGCTGTCGAATCCATGCGACACGAGTCACAACAATTCGTTTATTATTTTTGACTCCATAGGGGTTGTTTGGGCAGTCGAATCCATCTATCACTCGTGACAGCATTTCGTTGATGATTTATGAGTCCCTAGGGGCTGTTTGAGCTGTCGAATCCAACTACCACCCGTGACAGGTGTTCGTTGATGATTTCTGAGTCTCTAGGGGCTGTTTGGGCTGTCGAATCCATTTATCACACGTGACAGCTGTTCGTTGATGATTTATGAGTCCCTAGAGGCTGTTTGAGATCTCGAATCCAACTATCACCCGTGACAGGTGTTCGTTGATGATTTCTGAGTCTCTAGGGGCTGTTGGGCTGTCGAATCCATCTGTCACACATGACAGCTGTTCATTGATGATTTATGAGTCCCTAGAGACTGTTTGGGCTGTCGAGTTCAACTATCACCCGTGACAGCAGTTCGTTGATGATTTATGAGTCCCTAGGTGCTGTTTGAGATGTCGAATCCAACGATCACCCGTGACAGGTGTTCGTTGATGATTTCTGAGTCTCTAGGGGCTGTTTGGCCTGTCGAATCCATCTGTCACACGTGACAGCTGTTCGTTGATGATTTATGTGTCCCTATAGGCTGTTTGGGCTGTCGAGTTCAACTATCACCCGTGACAGCAGTTCGTTGTTGATTTCTGAGTCCCTACGGGCTCTTTGGGCTGTCGACTCCATGCGTCACCCGTCACAACAGTTCGTTTATGATATATGACTCCCTAGGGGCTGTGTGGCTGTGGAATCCATCAGTCACCCGTGACAGCATTTCGTTGATGATTTATGAGTCCCTAGAGGCTGTTTGGGTTGTAGAATGCAACTGTCACAAGTGAAAGCAGTTCATTGATGATTTCCGATTCCCTAGAAGCTGTTTGGGCTTTCGAATGGAACTGTCACACGTGATAGCAGTTCGTTGATGATTTCTGAGTCAATAAGTATGTTTGGGCTGTCAAATCCAACTATCACCCGAGACAGGTGTTCGTTGATGATTTATGAGTCTCTAGGGGCTGTTTGGGCTGTCGAAGCAACTCTCACACGTGACAGCTGTTCGTTGATGATTTATGAATCCCTAGGGCTGTTTGAGATGTCGAATCCAACTATCACCCGTGACAGGTGTTCGTTGATGATTTCTGAGTCTCTAGGGGTTGTTTGGGCTGTCGAATCCATCAGTCACACGTGACAGCTGTTCGTTGATGATTTATCTGTCCCTAGAGGCTGTTTGGGCTGTCGAGTTCAATTATCACCCGTGACAGCAGTTCGTTGATGATTTCTGAGTCCCTAGGGCTCTTTGGGCCGTCGTATCCATGTGTCACCCGTTACAGCAATTCGTTTATGGTATATGACTCCTAAGACGCTGTGTGGCTCTGGAATCCATTAGTCACCCGTGACAGCATTTCGTTGATGATTTATGAATCCCTAGGGCTGTTTGAGATGTCGAATCCAACTATCACCCGTGACAGGTGTTCGTTGATGATTTCTGAGTCTCTAGGGGTTGTTTGGGCTGTCGAATCCATCAGTCACACGTGACAGCTGTTCGTTGATGATTTATCTGTCCCTAGAGGCTGTTTGGGCTGTCGAGTTCAATTATCACCCGTGACAGCAGTTCGTTGATGATTTCTGAGTCCCTAGGGCTCTTTGGGCCGTCGTATCCATGTGTCACCCGTTACAGCAATTCGTTTATGGTATATGACTCCTAAGACGCTGTGTGGCTCTGGAATCCATTAGTCACCCGTGACAGCATTTCGTTGATGATTTATGAGTCCCAAAGGGCTGTTTGGGCTGCCGAGTGCACCTATCACCCGAGACAGCAGTTCGTTAATGATTTATGAGTCCCTAAGGGCTCTTTGGGCTGTCGACTCCATGCGTCTCCCGTCACAGCAGTTTGTTTATGATATATGACTCCCTAGGGGCTGTTTGGCTGTGGAATCCATCAATCACCCGTGACAGCATTTCGTTGATGATTTATGAGTCCCTAGGGGCTGTTTGGGCTGTCGAATGCAACTGTCACACGTGAAAGTAGTTCCTTGATGATTTCTGAGTCCCTAGAAGCTGTTTGGGCTTTCGAATGCAACTGTCACACGTGACAGCAGTTCGTTGATGATTTATGAGTCCCTACGTGGGTTTGGGCTGTCAAATCCAACTATCACCCGTGACATGTGTTCGTTGATGATTATGAGTCCCAGGGGCTGTTTGGGCTGTCGAATGCAACTGTCACACGTGATAGCAGTTCGTTGATGATTTTTGAGTCCCTAGGGCCTCTTTGGGCTGTCGAATCCATGTGTCACTCGTCACAGCAGTTCGTTTATGATATATGACTCCCTAGATGCTGTTTGGCTCTGGAATCCATCAGTCACCCGTGACAGCATTTCGTTGATGATTTATGAGTCCCTAGGGGCTGTTTCGGCTGTCGAATCCAACTATCACCCGTGACAGGTGTTCGTTGATGATTTCTCAGTCCCTAGGGGCAGTTTGGGCAGTCGAATCCATGTGTCACCCGTGACAGCATTTTGTTGATTATTTGTGAGTCCCTAGGGGCTCTTTGGCCTGTCGAATCCATGTGTCACTCGTCACAGCAGTTTGTTTATGATATATGACTCCCTAGAGGCTGTTTGGCTCTGGAATCCATCAGTCATCCGTGACAGCATTTCGTTGATGATTTATGAGTCCCTAGGGGTTGTTTGGGCTGTCGAATCCAACTATCACCCGTGACACCTGTTCGTTGATGATTTCTGAGTCCCTAGGGGCTGTTTGCGCTGTCGAATCCATCTGTCACACGTGACAGCTGTTCGTTGATGATTTCTAAGTCCCTAGTAGCTGTTTGGGCTATCGACTTCAACTATAACCCGTGACAGCAGTTCGTTGATGATTTCTAAGTACCTAGGGGCTCTTTGTGCTGTCAAATGCAACTGTCACACGTGATAGCAGGTCGTTGATGATTTTTGAGTCCCTAGGGGCTATTTGGGCTGTCGAATCCATGCGTCACGAGTCACAGCAGTTCGTTTATGATTTTTGACTCCCTAGGGGTGTTTGGACAGTCAAATCCATCTATCAACCATGACAACATTTTATTGATGATTTATGAGTCCCTAGGGCTGTTTGGGCTGTCGAATCCAACTATCACCCGTGACACGTGTTTGTTGATGATTTCTGAGTCCCCAGGGGCTGTTTGCGCTGTCGAATCCATCTGTCACACGTGACAACTGTTCATTGATGATTTATGAGTCCCTAGAAGCTGTTTGGGCTGTCGACTTCAACTGTCACCCGTGACAGCAGTTCGTTGATGATTTCTGAGTCCCTAGGGGCTGTTTGGGATGTCGAATCCATGCGTCACGAGTCACAGCAGTTCGTTTATGATATGTGACTCCTAGGGCTGTTTAGCTGTGGAATCCATTAGTCACCCGTGACAGCATTTCGTTGATGATTTATGAGTCCCTAGGGGCTGTTTGGGCTGTACAATGCAACTGTTTCACGTGAAAGCAGTTCCTTGATGATGTCAGAGTCCATAGAAGCTGTTTGGGCTGTCGAATGCAACTGACACACGTGACAACAGTTCGTTGATGATTTATGAGTCCCTTCATGGGTTAGGGCTGTCAAATCCAACTATCACTCGTGACGTGTGTTCATTGATGATTTATGAGTCCAGGGGCTGTTTGGGCTGTCGAATGCAACTGTCAGCCGTGATAGCAGCTCGATGATGATTTTTGAGTCCCTAGGGGCTGTATGGGCAGTAGAATCCATCCGTCACGAGTCACAACAGTTCGTTTATGATTTTTGACTCCCTAGAGGTTGATTGGGCAGTCGAATCCATGCGACACCCGTCACAATAGTTCGTATATGATATATGCCTCCCTAGGGGCTGTTTGGCTGTGGAATCCATCAGTCACCCGTGACAGGTGTTCGTTGATGATTTATGAGTCTCTAGGAGCTGTTTGGGCTGTCGAATATAACTGTCACACGTGAAAGCAGTTCTTTGATGATTTTTGAGTCCCTAGGGGCTGTTTGGGATGTCGAATCCATGCGTCACGAGTTACAACAGTTCATTTATGATTTCTCACTCCCTATGGGTTGTTTGGGCAGTCGAATCCATCCGTCACCCGTGACAGTATTTCGTTGATGATTTATGAGTACCTAGGGGCTGTTTGGGCTGTCGAATCCAACTACCACCTGTGACAGGTGTTCGTTGATGATTTCCGGGTCTATAGGGGCTGTTTGGGCTGTCGAATCCATCTGTCACACCTGACAGCATTTCGTTGATTATTTATGAGTCCCTAGGGGCTCTTTGGGCTGTTGAATCCATGTGTCACTCGTCACAGCAGTTTGTTTATGATATATGACTCCCTAGAGGCTGTTTGGCTATGGAATCCATCAGTCACCCGTGACAGCATTTCGTTGATGATTTATGAGTCCCTAGGGTCTGTTTGGGCTGTCGAATCCAACTATCACCCGTGACATGTGTTCGTTGATGATTTCTGAGTCTCTAGGGGCTGTTTGGGCTGTTGAATCCATCTGTCACACGTGACAGCTGTTCGTTGATGATTTATGAGTCCCAAGAGGCTGTTTGGGCAATCGAGTTCAACTATCACTCGTGACAAAAGCTCGTTGATGATTTTTGAGTCCCTAGGGGCTGTTTGGGCCGTTAAACCAATGCGTCACGAGTCACAGCAGTTCGTTTATGATTTTTGACTCCCCAGGGGTGTTTGGGCAGTCAACTCCATCCATCACCCGTGACAGCATTTCGCTGATGATTTATGAGTCCTTAGGGCTGTTTGGGCTGTGGAATTCAACTATCACCCGTGACAGGTGTTCGCTGATGATTTCTGAGTCCCTAGGGGCTGTTTGCGCTATCGAATCCATCTGTCACACGTGACAACTGTTCGTTGATGATTTATAAGTCCCTGTGGCTGTTTGAGCTGTCGAATGCAACTGTCACACGTGACAGCAGTTCGTTGATGATTTATGAGTCCCTTGGGGCTGTTTGGGCTGTCGAATGCAACTGTCACACGTGACAGCAGTTCGTTGATGATTTTTGAGTCCCTAGGGGCTGTTTGGGCCGTCGAATCAATGCGTCACGAGTCACAGCAGTTCGTTTATGATTTTTGACTCCCTAGGGGTGTTTGGACAGTCGAATCCATCTATCACCCATGACAACATTTTGTTGATGATTTATGAGTCCCTAGGGCTGTTTGGGCTGTTGCATCCAACTATCACCCGTGACACGTGTTAGTTGATGATTTCTGAGTCCCTAGGGGCTGTTTGCGCTGTCGAATCCATCTGTCACACATGACACTTGTTCGTTGATGATTTATGAGTCCCTAGAAGCTGTTTGGGCTGTCGACTTCAACTATCACCCGTGACAGCAGTTCGTTGATGATTTCTGAGTCCCTAGGGGCTCTTTATGCTGTCAAATGCAACTGTCACACGTGATAGCAGTTCGTTGATGATTTTTGAGTCCCTAAGGGCTGTTTGGGCTATCGAATCCATGCGTCACGAGTCATAGCAATTCGTTTATGATATATGATTCCCTAGGGGCTGTTTGGCTATGGAATCCATTAGTCACCCGTGACATCATTTCGTTGTGATTTATGAGTCCCTATGGGCTGTATGGGCTGTACAATGCAACTGTCACACGTGAAAGCAGTTCCTTGATGATTTCTAAGTCCCTAGAAGCTGTTTGGGCTATCGAATGCAAGTGTCACACGTGATAGCATGTCGTTGATGATTTTTGAGTCCCTAGGGGCTGTTGGGGCTGTCGAATCCATGCGTCACCAATCACAGCACTTCGTTTATGATTTTTGACTCCCTAGGGGGTGTTTAGGCAGTCGAATCCATCCATCACCCTTGACAGCATTTCGTTGATGGTCTATGTGGCCCTAGGGCTGTTTGGGTTGTGGAATCCAACTATCACCCGTGACAGTTGTTCGTTTATGATTTCTGAGTCCATAAGGGCTGTTTGGGCTATCGAATCCATCTGTCAAACGTGACAGCTGTTCGTTGATGATTTATGAGTCCCTAGGGGCTGTTTGGCTGTGGAATCCATTAGTCACCCGAGACAGTATTTCCTTGATGATTTATGAGTCCCTAGGAGTTGTTTGGGCTGTCGAATCCATGCGTCACCCGTGACAGCAGTTCGTTGATAATTTTTGAGTCCCTAGGGGCTGTTTGGGCTATCGAATGCAACTGTCACACGTGACAGCAGTTCTTTGATGATTTTTGAGTCCCTAGGGGCTGTTTGAGCTGTCGAATCAATGCGTCACGAGTCACAACAACTTGTTTATGATTTTTGACTCCCTAGGGGTGTTTGGGCAGTCGAATCCATCCATCACCCGTGGCAGCATTTCGTTGATGATTTATGATTCCCTAGGGCTGTTTGGGCTGTCGAATCCAACTATCACCCGTGACACGTGTTCGTTGATGATTTCTGAGTCCCTAGGGGCTGTTTGCGCTGTCGAATCCATCTATCACACGTGACAGCTGTACGTTTATGATTTTTGAGTCCTTAGGGGCTCTTTGGGCTGTCGAATCCATCCATCACCCATGACAGCATTTCGTTGATGATTTATGAGCCCCTAGGGGTTGTTTGGGCTGTTGAAACCATGCGTCACCGGTGACAGCAGTTCGTTGATGATTTATGAGTTCCTAGGGGCTGTTTGGGCTGTTGAATGCTACTGTCATACGTGACAGCAGTTGGTTGATGATTTCTGAGTCCCTATAGGCTGTTTGGGCTGTCGAATCCATGCGTCAGAAGTCATAGCAGTTTGTTGATGATTTATGAGTCCTTAGGGGCTGTTTGGGCTGTCAAATGCAACTGTCGCACGTGACAGCAGTTCATTGATGATTTCTCAGTCCCTAAGGGCTGTTGAATCCATGCGTCACCAATCATAGCATTTCGTTTATGATTTTTCACACCCTAGGGGCTGTTTGGGATGTCGAATCCACCTCTCACCCATGACAGGTGTTCGTTGATGATTTCTGAGTCCCTAGGGGCTGTTTGCGCTGTCCAATCCATCTGTCACACGTGACAGCTATTCGTTGATGATTTATGAGTCCCTTGAAGCTGTTTGGGCTGTCAAATGCAACTGTCACACATGATAGCAGTTCGTTGATGATTTTTGAGTCCCTATGGGCTGTTTGGGCTGTCGACTCCATGCGTCTCCCGTCACAGCAGTTTGTTTATGATATATGACTCCCTAGGGCTGTTTGGCTGTGGAATCCATCAATCACCCGTGACAGCATTTCGTTGATGATTTATGAGTCCCTAGGGGCTGTTTGGGCTGTTGAGTGCACCTATCACCAGAGACAGTAGTTCGTTGACGATTTCTGAGTCCCAGGTGCTGTTTGGGCTGTTTACTCCATGCTTGACCCGTCACAGCAGTTCGTTTATGATATGTGACTCCCTAGGGGCTGTTTGGCTGTGGAATCCATCAGTCACCCGTGACAGCATTTCGTTGATGATTTATGAGTCCTTAGGAGCTGTTTGGGCTGTCGAATCCAACTATCACCCGTGACATGTGTTCGGTGATGATTTCTCAGTCTCTAAGGACTGTTTGGGCCGTCGAATCCATCTGTCACACGTGACAGCTGTTCGTTGATGATTTATGAGTCCCAAGAGGCTGTTTGGGCATTCGAGTTCAACTATCACCCGTGACAGCAGCTCGTTGATGATTTTTGAGTCCATAGGGGCTGTTTGGGCCGTCGAATCAATGCGTCACAAGTCAAAGCAGTTCGTTTATGATTTTTGACTCCCTAAAGGTGTTTGGACAGTTGAATCCAACTATCACTCGTGACACTTGTTCGTTGATGATTTCTCAGTCCCTAGAGGCTGTTTGCGCTGTCCAATCCATCTGTCACACGTGACAGCTGTTCGTTGATGATTTATGAGTCCCTTGAAGCTGTTTGGGCTGTCGACTTCTACTGTCACCTGTGACAGTAGTTGGTTGATGATTTCTGAGTCCCTAGGGGCTCTTTGTGCTGTCAAATGCAACTGTCACACGTGAAAGCAGTTCGTTGATGATTTTTGAGTCTCTTGGGGCTGTTTGGGCTGTCGATTCCATGCGTCACGAGTCACAACAGCTCGTTTATGATATATGACTCCCTAGGGGCTGTTTGGCTGTGGAATCCATCAGTCACCCTTGACAGCATTTCGTTGATGATTTATGAGTCCCTAGGGGCTGTTTGGGCTGTACAATGCAACTATCACACGTGAAAGCAGTTCCTTGATGATTTCTGAGTCCCTAGAAGCTGTTTGGGCTTTCGAATGCAACTGTCACACGTGATAGCATGTCGTTGATGATTTTTGAATCCCTAGGGGCTGTTTGGGCTGTCGAATCCATGCGTCACCAGTCACAGCAGTTCGTTTATGATTTTGGACTCCCTAGGGTTGTTTGGGCAGTCGAATCCATCCATCACCCGTGACAGCATTTCGTTGATGATTTAGGAGTCCCTAAGGGCTGTTTGGGCTGTCGAATCCATCCGTCACCCGTGACAGCACTTCATTGATGATTTACGAGTCCCTAGGGGCTGTTTGGGCTGTCGAATGCAACTGTCATACATGATAGCTGTTCGTTGATGATATTTGAGTCCCTAGGGGCTCTTTGTGCTGTCAAATGCAACTGTCACACGTGAGAGCAGTTCGTTGATGATTTTTGAGTCCCTAGGGGCTGTTTGGGCTGTCGAATCCATGCGTCACCAGTCACAGCAGTTCGTTTATGATTTTTGACTCCCTAATGGTGTTTGGGCAGTCGAATCCATCCATCACCCGTGACAGCATTTCGTTGATGATTTATGAGTACCTAGGGCTGTTTGGGCTGTCGAATCCACCTCTCACCCGTGACAGGTGTTCGTTGATGATTTCTGAGTCTCTAGGGGCTGTTTGCGCTGTGGAATCCATCTGTCAGATGTGACAGCTGTTCGTTTATGATTTCTGAGTCCCTAGGGGCTCTTTGGGCTGTCGAATCCATCCATCACCCGTGAGAGCATTTCGTTGATGATTTCTGAGTCCCTAGGGGCTCTTTGGGCAGTCGAATCCATCCATCACCCGTGACAACATTTCGTTGATGATTTATGAGTCCATAGGGGCTGTTTGGGCTGTCAAGTGCAACTGGCGCACATGACAGTAGTTCGTTGATGATTTCTAAGTCCCGAGGGGCTGTTTGGGATATCGAATCCAACTATCACCCGTGACAGGTGTTCGTTGATGATTTCTGATTGCTGTTTGCGCTGTGGAGTCCATCTGTCACACGTGACAGCTGTTTGTTGATGATTTATGAGTTCCTAGGGGCTGTTTGGGATGTCGAATCCACCTCTCACCCGTGACAGGTGTTCGTTGATGATTTCTGAGTCTCTAGGGGCTGTTTGCGCTGTGGAATCCATCTGTCAGATGTGACAGCTGTTCGTTTATGATTTCTGAGTCCCTAGGGGCTCTTTGGGCTGTCGAATCCATCCATCACCCGTGAGAGCATTTCGTTGATGATTTCTGAGTCCCTAGGGGCTCTTTGGGCAGTCGAATCCATCCATCACCCGTGACAACATTTCGTTGATGATTTATGAGTCCATAGGGGCTGTTTGGGCTGTCAAGTGCAACTGGCGCACATGACAGTAGTTCGTTGATGATTTCTAAGTCCCGAGGGGCTGTTTGGGATATCGAATCCAACTATCACCCGTGACAGGTGTTCGTTGATGATTTCTGATTGCTGTTTGCGCTGTTGAATCCATCTGTCACACGTGACAGCTGTTTATTGATGATTTATGAGTCCCTAGAGGCTGTTTGGGCTATCGAGTTCAACTATCACCCGTAACAGCAGTTCATTAATGATTTCTGAGTCCCTAGGGGCTGTTTGGGTTGTCGAATCCATGCGTCACCCATCACAGCAGTTCGTTTATTATATATGATTCCATAGAGGCTCTTAGGCTCCGGAATTCATCAGTCACCCGTGACAACATTTGTTTTATGATTTATGTGTCCCTATGGGCTGTTTCAGCTATCAAGGTCAACTATCACCCGACACAGCAGTTCGTTGATGATTTATGAGTCCCTAGGGCTGTTTGGGCTGTCGACTTCGTGCGTCACCCGTCATAGCAGTTCGTTTATGATATATGATTCCCTAGGGGCTGTTTGGCTATGGAATCCATCAATCACCCGTGACAGCATTTCGTTGATGATTTATGAGTCCCTAGGGGATGTTCGGGCTGTCGAATCCATGCGTCACTTGTGACAGCATTTCGTTGATGATTTCTGAGTCCCTAGAAGCTGTTTTGGCTGTCGAATGCAACTGTCACAAGTGAGAGCAGGTCGTTGATGATTTTTGAGTCCCTAGGGCTGTTTGGGCTGTCGAATCCATGCGTCACCAGTCACAGCACTTCGTTTATGATTTGTGGCTCCCTAGGGGTTGTTTGTGCAGTCGAATCCATCCATCACCCTTAACAGTATTTAGTTGATGATTTATGTGTTCTTAGGTGCTGTTTGGGCTGTCAAGTCCACCTCTCACCCGTGACAAGTGTTCGTTGATGATTTCTGAGTCTCTAGGGGCTGTTTGGCTGTGGAATCCATCAATCACCCGTGACAGCATTTCGTTGATGATTTATGAGTCCCTAGGGCTGTTTGGGTTGTAGAATGCAACCGTCACACGTGAAAGCTGTTCATTGATGATTTCTGAGTCCCTAGGGCTATTTGCGCTGTCGAATCCATCTGTCATAACTGATAGCAGGTCGTTGATGATTTTTGAGTCCCTAGGGGCTCTTTGGGCTGTCGAATCCATGCGTCAGCAGTCACAGCACTTCGTTTATAATTTTTGACTCCCTAGGGGGTGTTTGGGCAGTCGAATCCATCATCACCCTTAACAGCATTTAGTTTATGATTTATGTGTTCTTAGGGGCTGTTTAGGCTGTCAAGTCCAACTATCACCCGTGACAGGTGTTCGTTGATGATTTCTGAGTCTCTAGGGGCTGTTAGGCTGTGGAATCCATCAGTCACCCGTGACAGCATTTCGTTGATGATTTATGAGTCCCTAGGGCTGTTTGGGCTGTAGAATGCAACTGTCACACGTGAAAGCAATTCATTGATGATTTCTGAGTCCCTAGAAGCTGTTTGGGCTGTCGAATGCAACTGTCACATCTGATAGCAGGTCGTTGATGATTTTGGAGTCCCTAGGGGCTATTTGGGCTGTCGAATCCAAGCGTCACCAGTCACAACACTTCGTTTATGATTTTTGACTCCCTAGGGGTTGTTTGGGCACACGAATCCATCCATCACCCTTGACAGCATTTAGTTGATGATTTATGAGTTCCTAGGGGCTGTTTGGGCCGTCCAGTCCAACTATCACCCGTGACAGGTGTTTGTTGATGATTTCTGAGTCTCTAGGGGCTGTTTGGCTGTGGAATTCATCAGTCACCCGTGACAGCATTTCGTTGATGATTTATGAGTCCCTAAGGCTGTTTGGGCTGTAGAATGCAACTGTCACCCGTGAAAGCAGTTCATTGATGATTTCTAAGTCCTTAAAACCTGTTTGTGCTTTCGAATGCAACTGTCACACGTGACAGCAGTTCGTTGATGATTTCTGAGTCCATAAGTGTGTTTGGGCTGCAAATCCAACTATCACCCGTGAAAGGTGTTCGTTGATGATTTCAGAGTCTCTAGGGCTGTTTGGGCTATCCAATCCATCTGTCACACATGACAGCTGTTCGTTGATGATTTATGAGTCCCGAGGGCTGTTTGGGCTGTCGAATATATGTGTCACCCGTGACAGCAGTTCGTTGATGATTTCTCAGTCCCTAGGGGCTCTTTGGGCTGTCGAATGCAACTGTCACACCTTAGAGCAGTTCGTTGATGATTTTTGAGTCCCTAAGGGCTGTTTGGGCTGTCCAATCCATGCGTCACGAATCACAGCATTTCCTTTATGATTTTTAACTCCCTAGGGGTTCTTTGGGCAGTCGAATCCATCCATCACCCGTGACAGCATTTCGTTGATGATTTATGAGTCCCTAGGGGCTGTTTGGGCTGTCGAATCCAACTATCAACCGTGACAGGTGTTTGTTGATTATTTCAGAGTCGCTAGGGGCTATTTGGGCTGTCGAATCCAACTATCACACGTGACAGGTGTTTGTTGATGATTTCTGAGTCCCTAGGGGCTTTTTGGGCTGTCGAATCCATCTGTCACACGTGATAGCTGTTCGTTGATGATTTCTGAGTCCCTATGGGCTGTTTAGGCTGTCGAATCCATCTGTCACCCGTGACAGGTGTTCGTTGATGATTTGTGAGTCCCTAGGGGCTGTTTGGGCTGTCGAATCTAACTATCAACCGTGACAAGTGTTTGTTGATTATTTCAGAGTCGCTAGGGGCTGTTTGGGCTGTCGAATGCAATTGTCACAAGTGATAGCAGGTCGTTGATGATTTTTGAGTCCCTAGGGGCTGTTTGGGCTATCGAATCCATGCGTCACCAGTCACAGCACTTTGTTTATGATTTTTGACTCCCTAAGGGTTGTTTGGGCAGTTGAATCCATCCATCACCCTTTACAGCATTTAGTTGATGATTTATGAGTCCCTACGGGCTGTTTGGGCTGTCGAATCCAACTATCAACCGTGACAGGTGTTTGTTGATTATTTCAGAGTCGCCAGGGGCTATTTGGGCTGTCGAATCCAACTATCACACGTCACAGGTGTTCGTTGATGATTTCTGAGTCCCTAGGGGCTGTTTGGGCTGTCGAATCCATCTGTCACACGTGACAGCTGTTCGTTGATGATTTCTGAGTCCCTATGGGCTGTTTGGGCTGTCGAATCCATCTGTCACCCGTGACAGGTGTTCGTTGATGATTTGTGAGTCCCTAGGGGTTGTTTGGGCTGTCGAATCCATCTGTCACACGTGATAGCTGATCGTTGATGATTTCTGAGTCCCTATAGGCTGTTTGGGCTTTCGAATTCAACTGTAACACGTGACAACAGTTCGTTGATGATTTTTGATACCCTAGAGGCTGTTTGGGCTATCGAGTTCAACTATCACCCGTGACAGCAGTTCGTTAATGATTTCTGAGTCCCTAGGGGCTGTTTGGGCTGTCGAATCCATGCGTCACCCATCACAGCAGTTTGTTTATTATATATGATTCCATAGAGGCTCTTAGGCTCCGGAATTCATCAGTCACCCGTGACAGCATTTTTTTTATGATTTATGTGTCCCTATGGGCTGTTTCGGCTGTCAAGGTCAACTATCACCCGACACAGCAGTTCGTTGATGATTTATGAGTCCCTAGGGCTGTTTGGGCTGTCGACTCCGTGCGTCACCCGTCATAGCAGTTCGTTTATGATATATGAGTCCCTAGGGGCTGTTTGGCTGTGGAATCCATCAATCACCCGTGACAGCATTTCGTTGATGATTTATGAGTCCCTAGGGGATGTTCGGGCTGTCGAATCCATGCGTCACTTGTGACAGCATTTCATTGATGATTTCTGAGTCCCTAGAAGCTGTTTTGGCTGTCGAATGCAACTGTCACAAGTGAGAGCAGGTCGTTGATGATTTTTGAGTCCCTAGGGCTGTTTGGGCTGTCGAATCTATGCGTCACCAGTCACAGCACTTCGTTTATGATTTTTGACTCTCTAGGGGTTGTTTGGGCAGTCGAATCCATCCATCACCCTTGACAGCATTTCGTTGATGGTCTTTGTGTCCCTAGGGCTGTTTAGGATGTCCAGTCCAACTATCACCCATGACAGGTGTTCGTTGATGATTTCTGATTCTCTAGGGGCTGTTTGGCTGTGGAATCCATTAGTCACCCGTGACAGCATTTCGTTGATGATTTATGAGTCCCTGGGGATGTTTGGGTTGTAGAATGCAACTGTCACACGTGAAAGTAGTTCATTGATGATTTCTGAGTCCCTAAAAGCTGTTTGGGCTGTCGAATGCAACTGTCAGAAGTGATAGCAGGTTGTTGATGATTTTTGAGTCCCTAGGGGCTGTTTGGGCTGTCGAATCCATGCGTCACCAGTCACAGCACTTCGTTTATGATTTGTGACTCCCTAGGGGTTGTTTGTGCAGTCGAATCCATCCATCACCCTTAACAGCATTTAGTTGATGATTTATGTGTTCTTTGGTGCTGTTTGGGTTGTCAAGTCCACCTATTACCCGTGACAGGTGTTCGTTGATGATTTCTGAGTCTCTAGGGGCTGTTAGGCTGTGGAATCCATCAGTCACCCGTGCCAGCATTTCGTTGATGTTTTATGAGTCCCTAGGGCTGTTTGGGCTGTAGAATGCAACAGTCACACGTGAAAGCAATTCATTGATGATTTCTGAGTCCCTAGAAGCTATTTGGGCTGTCGAATGCAACTGTCACAACTGATACCAGGTCGTTGATGATTTTTGAGTCCCTAGGGGCTATTTGGGCTGTCGAATCTATGCGTCACCAGTCACAGCACTTCGTTTATGATTTTTGACTCCCTAAGGGTTGTTTGGGCAGTCGAATCAATCAATGACCCGAGACAGCATTTCGTTGATGATTTATGAGACCCTAGGGGCGGTTTGGGCTATCGAATCCAACTATCACCCGTGACAGGTGTTCGTTGATGATTTGTGATTCCCTAGGGGCTGTTTGGGCTGTCGAATCCATCTGTCACACGTGACAGCTTTTCGTTGATGATTTATGAGTCTCTAGAGGCTGTTTGGGTTTTCGAATTCAACTATCACCCGTGACAGCAGTTCGTTGATTTTTTTAGTCCCTAAGGGCTGTTTAGGCTGCCGATTCCATGCGTCACCCATCACAGCTGTTCGTTTATGATATATGACTCCCTAGGGGCTGTTTGGCTCTGAAATCCATCAGTCACCAGTGACAGCAGTTCGTTGATGATTTCTGAGTCCCTAAGTGTGTTTGGGCTGTCAAATCCAACTATCACCCGTCACAGCAGTTCGTTGATGATTTCTGAGTCCCTAGGGGCTGTTTGGGCTGTCGAATCCATTTGTCACACGTGACAGATGTTCGTTGATGATTTATGAGTCCCTAGAGGCTGTTTGGGCTGTCGAGTTCAACTATCACCCCTGACAGCAGTTCGTTGGTGATTTATGAGTCCCTAGGGGCTGTTTGGGCTGTCTAATCCATGCGTCACCCGTCACACCAGTTCGTTTATGATTTTTGACTCCCTAGGGGTTGTTTGGGCAGTCGAATCCATCCATCACCCTTGACAGCTTTTAGTTGATGATTTAGGAGTCCCTAGGGGCTGTTTGGGCTGTCAAATCAAACTATAACCCGTAACAGGTGTTCGTTGCTGATTTCTGAGTCTTTAGGGGCTGTTTGGGCTGTCGAATCCATCTGTCACACGTAACAGCTGTTCGTTGATGATTTATGAGTCCTAGAGGTTGTTTGGGCTGTCGAGTTCAATTATCACCCGTGACAGCAGCTCGTTGATCATTTCTGAGTCCCTAGGGGCTGTTTGGGCTGTCGAATCAATGCGTCACCCATCACAGCAGTTCATTTATGATATATGACTCCCTAGAGGCTCTTAGGCTCTGGAATCCATCAGTCACCCGTGACAACATTTTGTTGATGATTTATGTGTCCCTATGGCTGTTTGGGCTGTCGAGGTCAACTATCACCCGAGACAGCAGTTTGTTAATGATATATGAATCCCTAGGGGCTGTTTGGGTTGTCGATTCCATGCGTCACCGTCACAGCAGTTCGTTTATGATATATGATTCCCTAGGGGCTGTTTGGCTGTGAAATCCTCAATCACCCGTGACAGCATTTTGTTGATGATTTATGTGTCCCTATGGGCTGTTTGGGCTGTCGAGATCAACTATCACCCGAGACAGCAGTTCGTTGATGATTTATGAGTCCCTAGAGACTGTTTGGGCTGTCGATTCCATGCGTCACCGTCCCAGCCATTCATTTATGAAATATGAGTCCCTAGGGGCTGTTTGGCTGTGAAATCCATCAGTTAGGGGTGAGCAAAAAAACCAAAAAACTGATTAAACAGAGAAAACCGAGAAAAAAATAACCGAAAAAACCGAACCGAAAAAAAAACCGATTAAACCGATTAAAATTTTTGTAAAAATTTTCGGTTCGGTTCGGTTTCGGTTTCAAAAACCTGAAACCAGAAAAACCCCAACCGAACCGAACCGGTTCGGTTTAAGGGGTACTATAGTATAAATACAAAAAAAAACGCGTTATCTTTCTTAACCCTAGCCGTCCTTCTCTTTGCTCCTGAGCCGCTCCCTCAACTCACAATTCACAATTCACAATTTCACATCTGTAACAAAATCAATCCATCTTCATCTACAGGACCACAGCTAGCCACATCCCTCTCTCACCATCTTCATCTTCAAACGCCAGTCAGCCACATCCCTCTCGTCCCTCCCTCACACGGTCACACCCAACCTTGAGTCCAACTCCAAATTTAGCAAAAAAGACACAAAAAGAAAAAGCAGGAAGGCATTCGTCATTTGTTGTGGGGGGGTTTGTAAAGCACTCCACTCCATGTTTTTGAAACGCTGCAGCTGCAATTCCTTCACTAGCTAGATCTACTTGTTTGGCTTTGGACATTCCTTCCACTTGAATCCACAGAGAGGAGAGGAAGCTTGGAGTTTTGCTAAGGAAGTTGCATTTGTTTCTGGATCCAAGCGCCATCATTTGAATCCAAGGATATATGTTTTGCTTTATCTTCTTCTTCGCTTTTAGCATGTAAATTTTTAGTTTTTTTTTTTATAAATTAAATTCGATCATTCTGTAGGATGTCTTGTTGTTGTGGTGATTAATTGAGAAGCAGGCTTGTTTAGCTTAAAAATGGAGGAACCACTAGGTGACGAGGGGGCTAGAAAGGCCCCGACTTCAGAGAGACAGGTTTTCCGGTTTTTCTATTAAAAAACCGAACAGAACCGAAACCGGTCGGTTCGAACCGGTTTCGGTTCGATTTCGGTTTGAATTTTTAAGTTTTTTAAAATTTGATTTTGGTTAGTTTTTTAGTTAAAAACCGAACCGAACCGGTTTTCCTCACCCCTACCATCAGTCACCAGTGACAGCATTTCGTTGATGATTTATGAGTCTGTATGGGCTGTTTGGCTGTCGAATGCAACTGTCACACGTGATAGCAGTTTGTTGAAGATTTCTGAGTCCGTAGGGGTGTTTGGGTTGTCCAATCCAAACGTCAACCGTCACAACAATTCTTTTATGCTATATGACTCCTTAGGGGCTGTTTGGCTCTGGAATCCATCCGTCAACCATGACAGCATTTTGTTGATGATTTATGAGTTCGTAGGGGCTGCTTGGCTGTCGAGTGCAACCGTCACACTTGACAACAGTTCGTTGTTGATTTCTGAGTCCCTAGGGGCTGTTTGGGCTGTCGAATCCATGCGTCACCCGTCACAGCAGTTCGTTTATGGTATATGACTCCCTAGGGGCTGTTTGGGCTGTCGAATCCATGCGTCACCCGTGACAGCAGTTCGTTGATGATTTATGAGTCCCTAGGGCTTGTTTGGGCTGTCGAATGCTACTGTTGCACGTGACAACAGTTCGTTGATGATTTGTGAGTCCCTAGGGGCTGTTTGGGCTGTCGAATCCATTTGTCACACGTGACAGATGTTCATTGATGATTTATGAGTCCCTAGAGGCTGTTTGGGTTTTCGAGTTCAACTATCACCCCTGACAGCAGTTCGTTGGTGATTTATGAGTCCCTAGGGGCTGTTTGGGCTGCCTAATCCATGCGTCACCCGTCACACCAGTTCGTTTATGATTTTTGACTCCTTAGGGGTTGTTTGGGCAGTCGAATCCATCCATCACCCTTGACAGCTTTTAGTTGATGATTTAGGAGTCCCTAGGGGCTGTTTGGCTCTGGAATCCATCAGTCACCAATGACAGCAGTTCGTTGATGATTTCTGAGTCCCTAAGTGCTGTTTGGCTGTGGAACCCATCAGTTACCCATGACAGCATTTCGTTGATGATTTATGAGTCCCAAGGGGCTGTTTAGGCTGTAAAATGCAACTGTCACACCTGAAAGCAGTTCATTAATGATTTCTGATTCCCTAAAAACTGTTTGGCTGTCGAATGCAACTGTCACACGTGATAGCAGTTCGTTTGGGCTGTCAAATCCATACGTCACAAGTCACATCAGTTCGTTTATGATTTTTGACACCACAGGGGTTGTTTGTGCAGTCAAATCCATCCATCAATCGTCATAGCATGTCGTTGATGATTTATGAGTCCCAAGGGGTTGTTTGGGCTGTCGAAACCAACTATCACCCGTGACAGGTATTACTTGATGATTTCTGAGTCCCTAGGGGCTGTTTGGGCTGTCGAATCCATCTGTCACACATGGCAGCTGTTTATTGATGATTTATGAGTTCCTACAAGCTGTTTGGGCTGTCGAGTTCAACTATCACCCGTGACAGCAGTTCGTTGATGATTTCTGAGTCCCTAGGGGCTGTTTGGGCTGTCGAATCCATATGTCACACGTGGCAGCTGTTCGTTGATGATTTATGAGTTCCTACAAGCTGTTTGGGCTGTCGAGTTCAACTATCACCCGTGACAGCAGTTCGTTGATGATTTCTGAGTCCCTAGGGGATGTTTGGGCTGCCGACTCCATGCGTCACCCGTCATAGGAGATCGTTTATGATATATGACTCCCTAGGGGCTGTTTGGCTGTGGAATCCTTTAGTCAACCGTAACAGCATTTCGTTGATGATTTATGAGTCCCTAGGCGCTGTTTGGGATGTCGAATGCAACTGTTACACAAGAGAGCAGTTTGTTGATGATTTTTGACTCCCTAGGGGTGTTTGGGCAGATGAATTCATCCATGACCCGTGACAGCATTTCGTTGATGATTTATGAGTCCCTAGGGGCTGTTTGGGCTGTTGAATGCAACTCTCACCCGTGACAGGTGTTCGTTGATGATATGTGAGTGCCTCAGGGTTGTTTGGGCTGTCGAATCCATCTGTCACACGTGACAGCTGTTCGTTGATGATTTATGAGTCGTTAGTGGCTATTTGGGCTGTCGAGTTCAACTCTCACCCGTGACAGCAGTTCGTTGATGATTTACGAGTCCCTATGGGCTGTTTGGGCTGTCGAATCAATACGTCACGAGTCACAGCAATTCGTTTTTGATTTTTGACTCCCTAGGGGTTGTTTGGGCAGTTGAATCCATCCATCACCCGTGACAGCATTTCGTTGATGATTTATGAGTCCCTAGGGGCTGTTTGGGCTGTCGTATCCAACTAGCACTCGTGACAGGTGTTCGTTGATGATTTCTCAGTCGCTAGTGGCTGTTTGGGCTGTCGAATCCATCTGTCACTCGTGACAGCAGTTCGTTTATGATTTCTGAGTCCTTAAAGGCTGTTTGGGCTGTCGAGGGCAACTATCACCCGTGACAACAGTTCGTTGATGATTTCTGAATCCCTTGGAGCTCTTTAGGCTGTTGAATCCATGCGTCACCTGTGACGGCAGTTCGTTGATGATTTTTGAGTCCCTAGGAGCCGTTTGGGCTTTCGAACGCAACTATCGCACGTGAGAGCAGTTCGTTGATGATTTCTTAGTCCCTTGGGGCTGTTTGGGCTCTCAAATCCATGCGTCACCAGTCATAGCAGTTCATTTATGATTTTTGACTCCTTAGGGTTTGTTTGGGCACTAGAATCCATGCATCACCCGTGACAGCATTTCGTTGATGATTTGCGAGTCCCTAGGGGCTGTTTGGGTTGTCGATTTCATCTATCACCCGTGACAGCAGTTCGTTGATGATGTATGAGTCCCTAGGGGCTGTGGAATCCATGCGTCACCAGTCACAGCAGTTCGTTGATGATTTATGAGTCCCTAGGGGCTCTTTGGACTGTCGACTCCATTCGTCTCCCGTCACAGCAGTTCGTTTATGGAATATGACTCCCTAGGGGCTGTTTGGCTGTGGAATCCATCAGTCACACGTGACAGCATTTCGTTGATAATTTATGAGTCCCTAGGGGCTGTTTGGGTAGTCGAATCCATCCATCACCCGTGACAGCATTTCGTTGATGATTTATGAGTCCATAAGGGCTGTTTGGGCTGTAGAATCCATGCGTCACCCGTGACAGCAATTTGTTGATGATTTATGAGTCCCTACGGGCTGTTTGTGCTGTCCAATGCAACTATCGCACGCGACAGCAGTTCGTTGATGATTTCTGAGTCCCTAGGGGCTGTTTGGGCTGTCGAATCCTTGTGTCACGAGTCCCAGCAGTTCGTTTATGATTTTTGACACCCTAAGGGTTGTTTGGAATGTCGAATCCATCCATCACCCGTGACAGCATTTCGTTGATGATTTATGAGTCCCTAGGGGCTGTTCGGGCTGTCGAATCCAACTCTCACCCGTGACAGGTGTTCGGTGATGATTTCTGAGTCCCTAGAGGCTGTTTGGGCTGTCGAATCCATGCGTCACCGGTCACAGCAGTTTGTTGATGATTTATGAGTCCCTAGGGGCTGTTTGGGTTGTGGAATGCAACTGTCGTACATGACAGTAGTTGGTTGACGATTTTTGAGTCCCTAGAGGCTGTTTGGGCTGTCGAATCCATGCGTCACCAGTCACAGCAGTTTGTTGATGATTTATGAGTCCCTAGGGGCTGTTTGGGCTGTCGAATGCAACTGTGGCACCTGACAGCAGTTCATTGATGATTTTTCAGTCCCTAGGGCTGTTTGGGCTGTCGAATCCATGCGTCACCAGTCACAGCAGTTTGTTTATGATTTTTGACTCCCTTGGGGTTGTTTGGGCTGTCGAATCCATCTATCACCCGTGACAGCATTTCCTTGATGATTTAGGAGTCCCTAGGGGCTGTCTAGGCTGTGGAATCCAACTATCACCCGTGACAGGTGTTCGTTGATGATTTCTGACTCCCTAGGGGCTGTTTGGGCTGTCGAATCTATCCATCACCCGTGACAGCATTTCGTTGATGATTTATGAGTCCCTAAGGGCTGTTTGGGCTGTCGAATCCAACGATCACCCGTCAAACGTGTTCGGTGATGATGTCTGAGTCTTTAGGGGTAGTTTGGGCTGTCGAATCCATCCATCACCCATCACCCGTGACAGCATTTCGTTGATGATTTATGAGTCCCTAGGTGTTGTTCGGGCTATCGAATGCATGCGTCACCCGTAACAGCATTTCATTGATGATTTGTGAGTCCCTAGGGGTTGTTTGGGCTGTCGAATCTATCCATCACCCGTGACAGCATTTCGTTGACGATTTATGAATCCCTAGGGGCTGTTTGGGCTATCGAATCCAACTATCACCCGTGACAGGTGTTCATTGATGATTTCTGAGTCCCTAGGGGTGTTTGGGCAGTCGAATCCATCCATCACTCGTGACAGCATTTTGTTAATGATTTATGAGTCCCTAGGTGGTGTTCGGGCTGTCGAATCCATGCATCACCCGTAACAGCATTTCATTGATGATTTATGAGTCCCTAGGGGCTGTTTGGGCTGTCGAATCCATCCCTCACCCGTGACAGCATTTCGTTGATGATTTATGAGTCCCTAAGGGCTGTTTGGGCTGTCGAATCCAACGATCACCCGTGACAGGTGTTCGGTGAGGATGTCTGAGTCTCTAGGGGTTGTTTGGATTGTCGTATCCATCCATCACCCGTGACAGCACTTCGTTGATGTTTATGAGACCCTAGGTGTTGTTCGGGCTGTCGAATCCATGCGTCACCCGTGACAGCATTTCGTTGATGATTTATCAGTCCCTAGGGGCTGTTGGGACTGTCGAATCCAACTATCACCCGTTCGTTGATGATTTCTGAGTCCCTAGGGGCTGTTTGGGCTGTCGAATCTATCCATCACCCGTGACAGCACTTCGTTGATGATTTTTATGGCCATAGGTGTTGTTCGGGCTGTCGAATCCATGCGTCACCCGTGACAGCATTTCGTTCATGATTTATAAGTCCCTAGGGGCTGTTTGGGCTGTCGAATCCAACTATCACCAGTGACAGGTGTTCGTTGATGATTTCTGAGTCCCTAGGGGCTGTTTGGGTTGTCGAATGCATGCGTCACCTGTGACAGCATTTCGTTGATGATTTATCAGTCCCTTGGGGCTGTTGGGGTTGTCGAATCCAACTATCACCAGTGACAGGTGTTCGTTGATGATTTCTGAGTCCCTAGGGGCTGTTTGGGATGTCGAATCTATTCATCACCCGTGATAGCATTTCGTTGATGATTTATGAGTCCCTAAGGGCTGTTTGGGTTGTCGAATCCAACTATCACCCATGATAGGTGTTCGGTGATGATGTCTGAGTCTCTAGGGGTTGTTTGGGCTGTCGTATCCATCCATCACCCGTGACAGCATTTCGTTGATGATTTATGAGACCCTAGGTGGTGTTCGGGCTGTCGAATCCATGCGTCACCTGTGACAACATTTCGTTCATGATTTATAAGTCCCTAGGGGCTGTTTGGGCTGTCGAATCCAACTATCACCAGTGACAAGAGTTCGTTGATGATTTCTGAGTCCCTAGGGGCTGTTTGGGCTATCGAATCTATCCATCACCCGTGACAGCATTTCGTTGATGATTTATGAGTCCTTAAGGCTGTCGAATCCAACTATCACCCGTGACAGGTGTTCGGTGATGATGTCTGAGTCTCTAGGGGTTGTTTGGGCTGTTGTATCCATCCATCACCCGTGACAGCACTTCGTTGATGATTTATGAGTCCGTAGGTGGTGTTCGGGCTGTTGTATCCTTCCGTCACCCGTGACAGCACTTCGTTGATGATTTATGAGTCCCTAGGTGCTGTTCGGGCTGTCGTATCCATCCGTCACCCGTGACAGCATTTCGTTGATGATTTATAAGTCCCTAGGGGCTGTTTGGACTGTCGAATCCAACTATTACCCGTGACAGGTGTTCGTTGATGATTTCTGAGTCCTTAGGTGCTGTTTGGGCTGTCGAATCCATCCAACACCCGTGACAGCATTTCGTTGATGATTTATGAGTCCTTAAGGCTGTCAAATCCAACTATCACCCGTGACAGGTGTTCGTTGATGGTTTCTGAGTCCCTAGGGGTTGTTTGGGCAGTCGAATCCATCCATCACCCGTGACAGCATTTCATTGATGATTTATGAGTCCCTAGGTGTTGTTCGGGCTGTCGAATCCATTCGTCACCCGTCACAGCATTTCAGTGATGATTTATGAGTCCCTAGGTGCTGTTTGGGCTGTTGAATCTATCCATCACACGTGACAGCATTTCGTTGATGATTTAGGAGACCCTAAGGGCTGTTTGGGCTGTCGAATCCAACTATCACTAATGACAGGTGTTCGTTGATGATTTCTGCGTCCCTAGGGGCTGTTTGGGATGTCGAATCCATCCATCACCCGTGACAGCATTTCGTTGATAATTTATGAGTTCCTAGGGGCTGTTGGGGATGTCGAATCCATGCGTCACCCGTGACAGCAATTTCGTTGATGATTTATGAGTCCCTAAGGGCTGTTTGGCTGTGGAACCCATCAGTCACCCTTGACAGCATTTCGTTGATGATTTATGAGTCCCTGGAGGCTGTTTGGGCTGCAAAATGCAAGTGTCACACCTGAAAGCAGTTCATTGATGATTTCTGAGTCCCTAGAAGCTGTTTGGGCTGTCGAATCTAACTCTCACCCGTGACAGGTGTTCGTTGATGATTTGTGAGTGCCTAGGGGTTGTTTGGGCTGTCGAGGGCAACTGTGACCTGTAACAGCAGTTCGTTGATGATTTCTGAGTCCCTAGGGGCTCTTTGGGCTGTCGAATCCAGGCGTCACCCATGACAGCAGTTCGTTGATGATTTATGAGTCCTTAGGCGCTGTTTGGGCTGTCGAGGGCAACTGTCACCTGTAACAGCAGTTCGTTGATGATTTCTGAGTCCTTAGAGGCTCTTTGGGCTGTCGAATCCAGGAGTCACCCATGACAGCAGTCCGTTGATGATTTATGAGTCCGTAGGGGCTATTTGGGCTGTCGAATCCAACTATCACCCGTGACAGGTCTTCGTTGATGATTTCTTAGCCCCTAGGGGCTGTTTGGGCTGTCGAATCCATCTGTCACACGTGACATCTGTTCGTTGATGATTTATAAGTCCTTACAGGCTGTTTGGGCTGTTGAATCCATGCGTCACCCGTGACAGCAGTTCGTTGATGATTTATGAGTCCCTAGGCCTGTTTGGGCTGTCGAATGCAACTGTTGCACGTGACAGCAATTCGTTGATGATTTCTGAGTCCCTAGGGGCTGTTTGGGCTGTCGAATCCATGCGTCACTAGTAACAGCAGTTCGTTTATGATTTTTGACTCCCTAGGGGTTGTTTGGCAGTCGAATCCATCCATCGCCCGTGACTGCATTTCGTTGATGATTTATGAGTCCCTAAGGGCTGTTTGGGCTGTCGAATCCAACCATCACCCGTCACAGGTGTTCGGTGATGATTTCTGAGTCCCTAGAAGCTGTTTGGGCTGTCGAATCCAACTCTCACCCGTGACAGGTGTTCGTTGATGATTTGTGAGTGCCTAGGGGTTGTTTGGGCTGTCGAGGGCAACTGTTACCTGTAACAGCAGTTCGTTGATGATTTCTGAGTCCCTAGGGGCTCTTTGGGCTGTCGAATCCAGGCGTCACCCATGACAGCAGTTCGTTGATGATTTATGAGTCCTTAGGGGCTGTTTGGGCTGTTGAAGGCAACTGTCACCTGTAACAGCAGTTCGTTGATGATTTCTGAGTCCCTAGGGGCTCTTTGGGCTGTCGAATCCAGGCGTCACCCATGACAGCAGTTCGTTGATGATTTGTGAGTGCCTAGGGGTTGTTTGGGCTGTCGAATCCATCTGTCACACGTGACAACTGTTCGTTGATGATCTCTGAGTCCCAATAGGCTGTTTGGGCTGTCGAGTTCAACTCTCATCCGTGACAGTAGTTCGTTGATGATTTCTTAGTTCCCAGGGGCTGTTTGGGCTGTCGATACCATGCGTCACCCATCACAGCAGTTCGTTTATGATATATGACTCCCTAGAGGCTGTTTTCCTCTAGAATCCATCAGTCACCCGTGACAACATTTTATTGATGATTCATGTGTCCCTAGGAGCTGTTTGGGCTGTCGAATCCAACTATCACCGGTGACAGGTGTTCGTTGATGCTTTCTGAGTCCCTAGGGGCTCTTTAGGCTGTCGAATCCAACTATCACCCGTGACAGTAGTTCGTTGATGATTTATGAGTCCCTAAGGGTTCTTTGGCTGTGGAACCCATCAGTCGCCCATGACAACATTTCGTTGATGATTTATGAGTCCCTAGGGGCTGTTTGGGCTGTAAAATGCAACTGTCACACCTGAAAGCAGTTCATTGATGAATTCTGAGTCCCTAAAAGTTGTTTGGGCTGTCGAATGAACCTGTCACATGTGATAGCAGTTCGTTGATGATTTTTGAGTCCCAGGGGTTGTTTGGGCTGTCGAATCCATACGTCACGAGTCACATCAGTTTGTTTATGATTTTTGACACCGTAGGGATTGTTTGTGTAGTCGAATCCATCCATCACCCGTCACAGCATGTCGTTGATGATTTATGAGTCCCAAGGGGGTGTTTGGGCTGTCAAAACCAACTATCACCCGTGACAGGTGTTGCTTGATGATTTTTGAGTCCCTAGGGGCTGTTTGGGCTGTTGAATCCATCTGTCACACGTGACAGCTGTTCGTTAATGATTTATGAGTCCCTACAGGCTGTCTGGGCTATCTGGGCTGTCGAGTTCAACTATCACCCGTCATAGTAGTTTGTTGATGATTTCTGAGTCCCTAGGGGCTGTCGACTCCATGTGTCACCCGTCATAGCAGATCGTTTATGATATATGACTCCCTAGGGGTTGTTTGGCTGTGGAATCCTTCACTCAACCGTGACAGCATTTCGTTGATGATTTATGAGTCCCTAGGGACTGTTTGGGCTGTCGAATGCAACTGTTACACGTGAGAGCAGTTTGTTGATGATTTTTGAGTCTCTAGTGGCTGTTTGGGATGTCGAATCCAACTATCACCCGTGACAGGTGTTGCTTGATGATTTTTGAGTCCCTAGGGGCTGTTTGGGCTGTTGAATCCATCTGTCACACGTGACAGCTGTTCGTTAATGATTTATGAGTTCATAGGGGCTGTTTGGGCTGTCGAATGCAACTGTCGCACGTGACAGCAGTTCGTTGATGATTTCGGTGTCCCTAGGGTGTGTTTGGGCTGTTGAATCCTTGCGTCACCAGTCACAGCTCATCCTTAATGATTTTTTACTCCCTAGGGGTGTTTGGGCAGTCGAATCCATCCATGACCCGTGACAGCATTTCGTTAATGATTTATGAGTCCCTAGGGGCTGTTTGGGCTGTCGAATCCAACTCTCACCCGTGACAGGTGTTCGTTGATGATTTGTGAGTGCCTAGGGGTTGTTTGAGCTGTCGAATCCATCGGTCACACGTGAAAGCTGTTCGTTGATGATTTCTGAGTCCCTAGGGGCTGTTTGGGCTGTCGAATCCATGCGTCACCCGTCACAGTAGTTCGTTTATGATATAGGACTCCCTAGAGGCTCTTAGGCTCCGGAATCCATCAGTCACCCGTGACAGCATTATGTTGATGATTTATGTGTCCCTATGGGCTGTTTGGGCTGTCGAGGTGAACTATCACCCGAGACAGCAGTTCGTTGATGATTTATGAGTCCCTAGGGGCTGTTTGGGCTGTTGACTACATGCGTCACCCGTCACAGCAGTTTGTTTATGATATATGATTCCCTAGGGGCTGTTTGGCTGTGGAATCCATCAGTCACCCGTGACAGCATTTCGTTGATGATTTATGAGTTTGTTGTGGCTGTTTGGCTGTCGAATGCAATTGTCACACGTGACAGCAGTTTGTTGAAGATTTCTGAGTCCGTAGGGGTGTTTGGGCTGTCCATTCCAAGCATCAACCGTCACAGCAATTCTTTTATGCTATATGACTCCCTAGGGGCTGTTTGGCTCTGGAATCCATCTGTCAACCATGACAGCATGTCGTTGATGATTTAAGAGTCCCTAGGGGCTGTTTGGGCTGTCTAATCCAACTATCACCCGTGACAGGTGTTCATTGATGATTTATGCGTCCCTAGGGGCTGTTTGGGCTGTCGAATCCATCTGTCACACGTGACAACTGTTCGTTGATGATTTATGAGTCCCTAGGGGCTGTTTGGCCTGTCGAATGCAACTGTCGCATGTGACAGCAGTTCGTTGATGATTTCAGTGTCCCTAGGGGCTGTTTTGGATATCGAATCCATGCTTCACCAGTCACTGCTCATCCTTAATGATTTTTGACTCCCTAGGGGTGTTTGGGCAGTCGAATCCATCCATGACCCGTGACAGCATTTCGTTGATGATTTATGAGTCCCTAGGGGCTGTTTCGGCTGTCGAATCCAACTCTCACCCGTGACAGGTGTTCGTTGATGATCTGTGAGTGCCTAGGGGTTGTTTGGGCTGTCGAATCCATCGGTCACACGTGAAAGCTGTTCGTTGATGATTTCTGAGTCCCAAGGGGCTGTTTGGGCTGTCGAAACCATCCCTCACCTGTGACAACATTTCGTTGATGATTTAAGAGGCCCTAGGGGCTGTTTGGGATGTCGAATCCAGCTATCACCCGTGACAGGTGTTCGTTGATGATTTCTGAGTCCCTAGGGGCTGTTTGGGCTGTCGAATCCATCTGTCACACGTGACAACTGTTCGTTGATGAGTTATGAGTCCGTAGGGGCTGTTTGGGCTGTCGAATGCAACTGTCGCACGTGACAGCAGTTCGTTGATGATTTCGGTGTCCCTAGGGTGTGTTTGGGCTGTTGAATCCTTGCGTCACCAGTCACAGCTCATCCTTAATGATTTTTGACTCCCTAGGGGTGTTTGGGCAGTCGAATCCATCCATGACCCGTGACAGCATTTCGTTGATGATTTATGAGTCCCTAGGGGCTGTTTGGGCTGTCGAATCCAACTCTCACCCGTGACAGGTGTTCGTTGATGATTTGTGAGTGCCTAGGGGTTGTTTGGGCTGTCGAATCCATCGGTCACACGTGAAAGCTGTTCGTTTATGATTTCTGAGTCCCTAGGGGCTGTTTAGGCTGTCGAATCCATGCGTCACCCGTCACAGTAGTTCGTTTATGATATAGGACTCCCTAGAGGCTCTTAGGCTCCGGAATCCATCAGTCACCCGTGACAGCATTTTGTTGATGATTTATGTGTCCCTATGGGCTGTTTGGGCTGTCGAGGTGAACTATCACCCGAGACAGCAGTTCGTTGATGATTTATGAGTCCCTAGTGGCTGTTTGGGCTGTTGACTACATGCGTCACCCGTCACAGCAGTTTGTTTATGATATATGATTCCCTAGGGGCTGTTTGGCTGGGGAATCCATCAGTCACCCGTGACAGCATTTCGTTGATGATTTATGAGTTTGTTGTGGCTGTTTGGCTGTCGAATGCAATTGTCACACGTGACAGCAGTTTGTTGAAGATTTCTGAGTCCGTAGGGGTGTTTGGGCTGTCCATTCCAAGCGTCAACCGTCACAGCAATTCTTTTATGCTATATGACTCCCTAGGGGCTGTTTGGCTCTGGAATCCATCTGTCAACCATGGCAGCATCTCGTTGATGATTTAAGAGTCCCTAGGGGCTGTTTGGGCTGTCGAATCCAACTATCACCCGTGACAGGTGTTCGTTGATGATTTATGCGTCCCTAGGGGCTGTTTGGGCTGTCGAATCCATCTGTCACACGTGACAACTGTTCGTTGATGATTTATGAGTCCCTAGGGGCTGTTTAATTTTCGTTTCAAGGATCGGTTCTAATTTCTGTTGGTGGATGTGTGCTTGCAACCAAGGTTTGTTTTCTTGATAAGTTTCGGTTTTAATTAATTTTGTTTACTAGTTTAATTGCTGTCATAGTTTAGATAATCACAAACCAAATCCCCCCAATTACATAACGTACAACATAAAAATCTGACTTGAAACTTCCTCGTGCGATCGACCCCTTGCTTGCTCTATACTATCTTGTGTGTTGTATTTGAAGCTAGGGTAATTGATTTGTGCGACCGCAACATCGCAACATGACCGCATTTTGTATGTAATTTATGAGTCCCTAGGGGCTGTTTGGGCTGTCGAATCCATGCGTCACCTGTGGCAGCAGTTCACTGATGATTTATGAGTCCCCACGTGCTGTTTGGGCTGTAGAATGCAACTATCACACGTGAAAGCAGTTCAGTGATAATTTCTGAGTCCCTAGGGGCTGTTTGGGCTGTCTAATCCATGTGTCACCCATGACAGCAGTTTGTTGATGATTTATGAGTCCCTAAGGGCTGTTTTGGCTGTCGAATCCATGCGTCACCAATCACAGCAGTTTGTTTATGATTTTTAACACCCTAGGGGTTGTTTGGGCTGTCGAATCCATCCATCACCCGTGACAGCATTTCGTTGATGATTTATAAGTCCCTAGGGGCTGTTTGGGCTGTCAAATCCATCCATCACCCGTGACAGCATTTCGTTAATCATTTATGAGTCCCTAGAAACTTTTTTGGCTGTCGAATCGATGCGTCACCCGTGACACCAGTTCGATGATGATTTATGAGTCGCTAGAGGCTGTTTGGGCTGTAGAATACAACTGTCACACGTGAAAGCAGTTTAGTGATGATTTCTGAGTCCCTAGGGGGTGTTTTAGCTGTCGAATGCATGCGTCACCAGTCACAGCAGTTCGTTTATGATTTTTGACACCCTAGGGGCTGTTTGGGACGTAAAATCCATCCATCACCCGTGACAGCATTTCGTTGATGATTTATGAGCCCCTAGGGGCTGTTTGGGTTGTCGAATCCATGCGTCACCCGTGACAGCATTTCAGTGATGATTTATGAGTCCCTAGGGGTTGTTTGGGATGTCGAATCCAACTATCACGCGTGACAGGTGTTCGTTGATGATTTCTGAGTCCCTAGGTGCAGTATGGGTTGTCGAATCCATCCATCACCCGTGACAGCAGTTGGTTGATGATTTCTGAGTCCCTAGAGGCTATTTGGGCTGTCGAATGCATGCGTCACCAGTCACAGCAGTTAGTTGATGATTTATGAGTCCCTAGGGGCTGTTTGGGCTGTCGAATGCAACTGTCGCACGTGACAGCAGTTCATTGATGATTTCTCAGTCCCTACGAGCTGTTTGGGCTGTCGAATCCATGCGTCCCTAGTCATAGCAGTTCGTTGATGATTTATGAGTCCCTAGGGGCTGTTTTGGCTGTCGAATCCATGCGTCACCAGTCACAGCAGTTTGTTTATGATTTTTGACACCCCAAGGGTTGTTTGGGCTGTCGAATCCATCCATCACCCATGACAGCATTTCGTTGTTGATTTACGAGTCCCTAGGGGATGTTTGGGCTGTTGAATCCAACGATCACCCGTGACAGGTGTTTGTTGGTGATTTATGAGTCCCTAGGGGCTGTTTGGGCTGTCGAATCCATTCATCACCCGTGACCGCATTTCGTATGTAATTTATGAGTCCCTAGGGGCTGTTTGGGCTGTCGAATCCATGCGTCACCCGTGGCAGCAGTTCACTGATGATTTATGAGTCCCCACGTGCTGTTTGGGCTGTAGAATGCAACTATCACACGTGAAAGCAGTTCAGTGATAATTTCTGAGTCCCTAGGGGCTGTTTGGGCTGTCTAATCCATGTGTCACCCATGACAGCAGTTTGTTGATGATTTATGAGTCCCTAAGGGCTGTTTTGGCTCTCGAATCCATGCGTCACCAATCACAGCAGTTTGTTTATGATTTTTAACACCCTAGGGGCTGTTTGGGCTGTCGAATCCATTCATCACCCGTGACCGCATTTCGTATGTAATTTATGAGTCCCTAGGGGCTGTTTGGGCTGTCGAATCCATGCGTCACCCGTGGCAGCAATTCACTGATGATTTATGAGTCCCTAGGGGCTGTTCGGGCTCTCGAATCCATGCGTCACCCGTGGCAGCAGTTCACTGATGATTTAGGAGTCCCTAGGGGCTGTTCGCGCTGTCGAATACATGCGTCACCCGTGACAGCAGTTCGTTGATGACTTATGAGTCCCTAGGGGCTGTTGGGGCTGTCGAATCCATGCGTCACCCGTGACAGCATTTCGTTGATGATTTCTGAGTCCCTAGGGGATGTTTGTGCTGTCGAATCCATTCGTCACCAGTCACAGCAGTTCGTTTACGATTGTTGACTCCTTAGGGGCTGTTTCGGCTTTGGAATGCAACTATCGCATGGGACAGGAATTCGTTGATGATTTATGAGTCCCTATAGGCTATTTGGGCTGTCGAATCCATACGTCACCAGTCACAGCAGTTCGTTTATGATTCTTGACGCCCTAGGGGCTGTTTGGGCGTTCGAATCCAACTATCACCCATGACAGGTATTCGTTGATGATTTATAAGCCCCTAGGGGCTGTTTGGGCTGTCGAATCCAACTATCAGCCGTGACAGGTGTTCGTTGGTGATTTATGAGTCCCTAGGGGCTGTTTGGGATGTCGAATCCAACTATCACCCGTGACAGGTGTTCGTTGCTGATTTCTAAGTCCCTAGGCGCAGTTTGGGCTGTCGAATCCATCCATCACCCGTGACAGCATTTCGTTGATGATTTGTGAGCCCCTAGGGGCTGTTTGGGCTGTCTAATCCATTCGGCACCCGTGACAGCATTTCATTGATGATTTATGAGCCCCTACGGCCTGTTTGGGCTTTCGAATCCATGCGTCACCCGTGACAGCACTTCGTTGATGATTTAGGAGTGCCTAGGGGCTGTTTGGGCTTTCGAATGTAACTGTCGCGCGAGACAGCAGTTCGTTGATATTTTTGAGTCCCTAGGGGCTGTTTGGGCTGTCGAATCTATGCGTCACCAGTCACAGCAGTTCGTTTATGATTTTTGACACCCACGGATTGTTTGGGATGTCGAATCCATCCATCACCCGTGACAGCATTTCGTTGATGATTTGTGAGCCCCTAGGGGCTGTTCGGGCTGTCGAATCCACGCGTCACACGTGACAGTAGTTCGTTGATGATTTATGAGTCCCTAGGGGCTGTTTGGGCTGTAGAATCCAACTATCACCCGTGACAGGTGTTCGTTGATGATTTCTGAGTGCCTAGGGCCGTTTGGGCTGTCGAATCCATGCGTCACCAGTCACAGCAGTTCGTTTATGATTTTTGACACCCTAGGGCTTGTTTGGCCTGTCGAATCCATCCATCACCCGTGACACCATTTCGTTGATGATCTATGAGTCCCTAGGGGCTGTTTGGGCTGTCGAATGCAACTGTTGCACGTGACAGCAGTTCATTGATGATTTCTTAGTCCCTAGGGGCTGTTTGGGATCTCGAATCCATCCATCACCAGTGACAGCAGTTCGTTGATGATGTATGAGTCCCTATGAGTCCTTATGGCCTGTTTGGGCTGTCGAATCCATGCGTCACCCGTGGTAGCAGTTCACAAATGATTTATGAGTCCAGGGGCTGTTTGGGCTGTAGAATGCAACTATCACACGTGAAAGCAGTTCAGTGATAATTTCTGAGTCCGTAGCGGCTGTTTGGGCTGTCTAATCCATGTGTCACCCATGACAGCAGTTTGTTGATGATTTATGAGTCCCTAAGGGCTGTTTTGGCTGTCGAATCCATGCGTCACCAGTCACAGCAGTTTGTTTATGATTTTTAACACCCTAGGGGTTGTTTGGGCTGTCGAATCCATCCATCACCCGTGACAGCATTTCGTTGATGATTTATGAGTCCCTAGGGGCTGTTTGGGCTGTCAAATCCATCCATCACCCGTGACAGCATTTCGTTGATCATTTATGAGTCCCTAGAAACTGTTTGGGCTGTCGAATCCAACTATCACCGTGACAGGTGTTTGTTGATGATTTCTAAGTCCCTAGGCGCAGTTTGGGCTGTCGAATCCATCCATCACCCGTGACAGCATTTCGTTGATGATTTGTGAGCCCCTGGGCTGTTCAGGCTGTCGAATCCATGCGTCACGTGTGACAGCAGTTCGTTGATGATTTATGAGTCCCTATGGGCTGTTGGGGCTGTCGAATCTAACTATCACCCGTGACAGGTGTTCGTTGATGGTTTTTCTGAGTCCCCAGGGCTGTTTGGGCTGTCGAATCCATCCAACACACGTGACCGCATTTCGTATGTAATTTATGAGTCCCTAGGGGCTGTTTGGGCTGTCGAATCCATGCGTCACGCGTGACAGCAGTTCGTTGATGATTTATGAGTCCCTAGGGCTGTTCGGGCTGTCGAATCCAACTATCAACCGTGACAGGTGTTCGTTGGTGATTTATGAGTCCCTAGGGCTGTTTGGGCTATCGAATCCATCCATCACCCGTGACCACATTTCGTATGTAATTTATGAGTCCCTAGGGGCTGTTTGGGCTGTTGAATCCATCCGTCACCCGTGGCAGCAGTTCACTGATGATTTATGAGTCCCTAGGGGCTGTTCGGGCTTTCGAATCCATGCGTCACCCGTGGCAGCAGTTCACTGATGATTTAGGAGTCCCTAGGGGTTGCTCGGGCTGTCGAATACATGCGTCACCTGTCACAGCAGTTCGTTTATGATTCTTGACACCCTAGGGGCTGTTTGGGCTGTCGAATCCAACTATCACCCGTGACAGGTGTTCGTTGATGATTTCTAAGTCCCTAGGCGCAGTTTGGGCTGTTGAATCCATCCATCACCCGTGACAGCATTTCGTTGATCATTTATGAGTCCCTACGGGCTGTTTGGGCTGTCGAATCCAACTATCACCCGTGACAGGTGTTCGTTGATGATTTCTGAGTCCCTATGGGCTATTTGGGCTGTCGAATCCATGCGTCACCAGTCACAGCAGTTCGTTTATGATTCTTAACACCCTAGGGGCTGTTTGGGCTGTCGAATCCAACTATCACCCGTGACAGGTGTTCGTTGATGATTTCTAAGTCCCTAGGCGCAGTTTGGGCTGTCGAATCCATCCATCACCCGTGACAACATTTTATTGATGATTTGTGAGCCCCTAGGGGCTGTTCGGGCTGTTGAATCCATCCGTCACCCGTGGCAGGAGTTCACTGATGATTTATGAGTCCAGGGGCTGTTTGGGCTGTAGAATGCAACTATCACACGTGAAAGCAGTTCAGTGATAATTTCTGAGTCCCTAGCGGCTGTTTGGGCTGTCTAATCCATGTGTCACCCGTGACAGCAGTTCGTTGATGATTTATGAGTCCCTAGGGGCTGTTCGGGCTGTCGAATCCAACTATCAACCGTGACAGGTGTTCGTTGGTGATTTATGAGTCCCTAAGGGCTGTTTGGGCTGTCGAATCCATCCATCACCCGTGACCACATTTCGTATGTAATTTATGAGTCCCTAGGGGCTGTTTGGGCTGTCGAATCCAACTATCACCCGTGACAGGTATTCGTTGATGATTTCTTAGTCCCTAGGGGCTGTTTGGGCTGTCGAATCCAACTATCAGCCGTGACAGGTGTTCGTTGGTGATTTATGAGTCCCTAAGGGCTGTTTGGGCTGTCGAATCCATCCATCACCCGTGACCACATTTCGTATGTAATTTATGAGTCCCTAGGGGCTGTTTGGGCTATTGAATCCATGCGTCACCCGTGGCAGCAATTCACTGATGATTTATGAGTCCCTAGGGGCTGTTTGGGCTGTAGAATGCAACTATCACACGTGAAAGCAGTTCAGTGATAATTTCTGAGTCCCTAGCGGCTGTTTGGGCTGTCTAATCCATGTGTCACCCGTGACAGCAGTTCGTTGATGATTTATGAGTCCCTAGGGGCTGTTCGGGCTGTCGAATCCAACTATCAACCGTGACAGGTGTTCGTTGGTGATTTATGAGTCCCTAAGGGCTGTTTGGGCTGTCGAATCCATCCATCACCCGTGACCACATTTCGTATGTAATTTATGAGTCCCTAGGGGCTGTTTGGGCTATTGAATCCATGCGTCACCCGTGGCAGCAATTCACTGATGATTTATGAGTCCCTAGGGGCTGTTTGGGCTGTAGAATGCAACTATCACACGTGAAAGCAGTTCAGTGATAATTTCTGAGTCCCTAGCGGCTGTTTGGGCTGTCTAATCCATGTGTCACCCGTGACAGCAGTTCGTTGATGATTTATGAGTCCCTAGGGGCTGTTCGGGCTGTCGAATCCAACTATCAACCGTGACAGGTGTTCGTTGGTGATTTATGAGTCCCTAAGGGCTGTTTGGGCTGTCGAATCCATCCATCACCCGTGACCACATTTCGTATGTAATTTATGAGTCCCTAGGGGCTGTTTGGGCTGTCGAATCCAACTATCACCCGTGACAGGTATTCGTTGATGATTTCTTAGTCCCTAGGGGCTGTTTGGGCTGTCGAATCCAACTATCAGCCGTGACAGGTGTTCGTTGGTGATTTATGAGTCCCTAAGGGCTGTTTGGGCTGTCGAATCCATCCATCACCCGTGACCACATTTCGTATGTAATTTATGAGTCCCTAGGGGCTGTTTGGGCTATTGAATCCATGCGTCACCCGTGGCAGCAATTCACTGATGATTTATGAGTCCCTAGGGGCTGTTTGGGCTGTAGAATGCAACTATCACACGTGAAAGCAGTTCAGTGATAATTTCTGAGTCCCTAGCGGCTGTTTGGGCTGTCTAATCCATGTGTCACCCGTGACAGCAGTTCGTTGATGATTTATGAGTCCCTAGGGGCTGTTCGGGCTGTCGAATCCAACTATCAACCGTGACAGGTGTTCGTTGGTGATTTATGAGTCCCTAAGGGCTGTTTGGGCTGTCGAATCCATCCATCACCCGTGACCACATTTCGTATGTAATTTATGAGTCCCTAGGGGCTGTTTGGGCTATTGAATCCATGCGTCACCCGTGGCAGCAATTCACTGATGATTTATGAGTCCCTAGGGGCTGTTTGGGCTGTAGAATGCAACTATCACACGTGAAAGCAGTTCAGTGATAATTTCTGAGTCCCTAGCGGCTGTTTGGGCTGTCTAATCCATGTGTCACCCGTGACAGCAGTTCGTTGATGATTTATGAGTCCCTAACGGCTGTTTTGGCTGTCGAATCCATGCGTCACCAGTCACAACAGTTCGTTTATGATTTTGGACACCGTAGGGGTTGCTTGGGCTGTCGAATCAATCCATCCCCCGTGAGAGCATTTCGTTGATGATTTATGAGCCCCTAGGGGCTGTGTGGGTGTCGAATCCATGCGACACCAGTCACAGCATTTCGTTGATCATTTATGAGTCCCTAGGGGCTGTTCGGGCTGTTGAATCCATGCGTCACCCGTGACAGCATTTTGTTGATGTTTTATGAGTCTTTAGGGGCTGTTTGGGCTGTCGAATCCAACTATCCCCCAAGACAGGTGTTCATTGATGATTTCTGAGTCTCTAGAGCTGTTTGGGTTGTCGAATCCATCCATCACCCGTAACAGAAGTTCCTTGATGATTTAGGAGTCCCTAGGGGCTGTTTGGGCTATCGAATGCAACTATCACACGGGACAGCAGTTCGTTGATTATTTTTGAGTCCCTACGGGCTGTTTGGGCTGTCGAATCCATGAATCACCAGTCACAGCAGTTCGTTTATGATTTTTGACACCCAAGGGGTTGTTTGGTCTGTCGAATCCATCCATCACCCGTGACAGCATTTCGTTGATGATTTATGAGTCCCTAGGGGCTGTTCGGGCTGTCGAATCCATGCGTCACCCGTGACAGCATTTCGTTGATGATTTATGAATCCCTACGGGCTGTTTGGGTTGTCGAATCCATGCGTCACCCGTGGCAGCAGTTCACTGATAATTTATGAGTCCCTAGGGGCTGTTTGGGCTGTCGAATCCATGCGTCACCCGTGGCAGCAGTTCACTGATGATTTATGAGTCCCTAGGGGCTGTTCGGGCTGTCGAATACATGCATCATTCGTGACAGCAGTTCGTTGATGATTTATGAATCCCTAGGGGCTGTTTGGGCTGTCGAATCCATGCGTCACCAGTCACAGCAGTTCGTTTATGATTTTTGACACCCTAGGGGTTGTTTGGGCTGTCGAATCCATCCATCACCCGTGACAGCATTTGGTTGATGATTTATGAGTCTTTAAGGGCTGTTTGGGCTGTCGAATCCAACTATCCCCCAAGACAGGTGTTCAATGATGATTTCTGAGTCTCTAGAGCTGTTTGGGTTGTCGAATCCATCCATCACCCGTAACAGAAGTTCCTTGATGATTTTGGAGTCCCTAGGGGCTGTTTGGGCTGTCGATGCAACTATCACACGGGACAGCAGTTCGTTGATGATTTTTGAGTCCCTACGGGCTGTTTGGGCTGTCGAATCCATGCATCACCAGTCACAGCAGTTCGTTTAAGATTTTTGAAACCCAAGGGGTTGTTTGGTCTGTCGAATCCATCCATCACCCGTGACAACATTTCGTTGATGATTTATGAGTCCCTACGGGCTGTTTGGGTTGTCGAATCCATGCGTCACCCGTGGCAGCAGTTCACTGATAATTTATGAGTCCCTAGGGGCTGTTTGGGCTGTCGAATCCATGCGTCACCCGTGGCAGCAGTTCACTGATGATTTACGAGTCCCTAGGGGCTGTTCGGGCTGTCGAATACATGCGTCATTCGTGACAGCAGTTCGTTGATGACTTATGAGTTCCTAGGGGCTGTTTGGGCTGTCGAATCCATGCGTCACCCGTCACAGCAGTTCGTTTATGATTTTTGACACCCTAGGGGTTGTTTGGGCTGTGGAATCCATCTATCACCCGTGACAGCATTTCGTTGAAGATTTAGGAGTCCCTAGGGGCTGTTCGGGCTGTCGAATCCATGCGTCACCTGTGACAGCAATTCGTTGATGATTTATGAGTCCCTAAGGCTGTTTGGGCTGTCGAACGCCACCGTCACACGGGACAGCAGTTCGTTGATGATTTTTGAGTCCCTACGGGCTGTTTGGGCTGTCGAATCCATGCATCACCAGTCACAGCAGTTCGTTTATGATTTTGGACACCCAAGGGGTTGTTTGGTCTGTCGAATCCATCCATCACCCGTGACAGCATTTTGTTGATGATTTATGAGTCCCTAGGGGCTGTTCAGGCTGTCGAATCCATGCGTCACCCGTGACAGCATTTCGTTGATGATTTATGAATCCCTACGGGCTGTTTGGGTTGTCGAATCCATGCGTCACCCGTGGCAGCATTTCACTGATAATTTAGGAGTCCCTAGGGGCTGTTTGGGCTGTCGAATCCATGCGTCACCAGTGGCAGCTGTTCACTGATGATTTACGAGTCCCTAGGGGCTGTTCGGGCTGTCGAATACATGCGTCATCGGTGACAGCAGTTCGTTGATAACTTATGAGTTCCTAGGGGCTGTTTGGGCTGTCGAATCCATGCGTCACCCATCACAGCAGTTCGTTTATGATTTTTGACACCCTAGGGGTTGTTTGGGCTGTGGAATCCATCCATCACCCGTGACAGCATTTCGTTGAAGATTTAGGAGTCCCTAAGGGCTGTTCGGGCTGTCGAATCCATGCGTCACCCGTGACAGCTGTTCGTTGATGATTTACGAGTCCGTAGGTGCTGTTTGGGCTGTCAAATGCAACTGTCGCACGAGACAGCAGTTGGTTGGTGATTTCTGAGTCCCTATAGGCTGTTTGGGCTGTCAAATACTTGCGTCACCTGTCACAACAGTTCGTTTATGATTTTTGACTCCCTAGCATTGGTTGGGCAGTCGAATCCATCCATCACACGTGCCAGCTTTTCGTTGGTGATTTCTGAGTCCCAGGGGCTTTTTGTGCTGTCGAATCCATGCGTCACCAGTCACAGCAGTTCGTTTATGATTTTTGACTCCTTAGGGGCTGTTTCGGATGTCGAATGCAACTATCACACGGGACAACAATTCGTTGATGATTTCTGAGTCCCTTAGGGCTGTTTGGGCTGTCGAATCCATTCGTCACCAGTCACAGCAGTTCGTTTATGATTTTTGACACCCTAGGGGTTGTTTGGTCTGTTGAATCCATCCATCACCCGTGACAGAATTTCGTTGATGATTTATGAGTCCCAGGGGCTGTTCGGGCTGTCGAATCCATGCGTCACCCGTGACAGCATTTCGTTGATGATTTATGAGTCTTTAGGGGCTGTTTGGGCTGTCGAATCCAACTATCACCCCTGAAAGGTGTTCGTTGATGATTTCTGAGTCTCTAGGGGCTGTTTGGGCTGTCGAGTCGATCAATCACCCGTGACTGCATTTTGTTGATAATTTGAGTCCCTAGGGGCTGTTTGGGCTGTCGAATCCATGCGTCACCCGTGACAGCAGTTCATTGATGATTTAAGAGTCCCTAGGGGCTGTTTGGGCTGTCGAATGCAACTGTTGCACGTGACAGGAGTTCGTTGATGATTTCTATGTCCCTAAAGGCTGTTTGGGCTGTCGAATCCATGCGTCAGTCACAGTAGGTCGTTTATGATTTTTGACACACAAGGGGTTGGTTGGGCTGTCGAATACATCCATCACCCGTGACAGCATTTCGTTAATGATTTATGAGTCCCTAGGGCTGTTTGGGCTGTCGAATGCCACCGTCACACGGGACAGCAGTTCGTTGATGATTTTTGAGTCCCTACGGGCTGTTTGGGCTGTCGAATCCATGCATCACCAGTCACAGCTGTTCGTTTATGATTTTGGACACCCAAGGGGTTGTTTGGTCTGTAGAATCCATCCATCACCCGTGACAGCATTTCGTTGATGATTTATGAGTCCCTAGGGGCTGTTCAGGCTGTCGAATCCATGCGTCACACGTGACAGCATTTCGTTGATGATTTATGAGTCCCTAGGAGCTGTTTGGGCTGTCGAATCTAACTATCACCCCTGACAGGTGTTCGTTGATGATTTCTGAGTCCCTAGGGGCTGTTTGGGCTGTCGAATCCATCAATGACCTGTGACTGCATTTCGTTGATAATATATGAATCCCTAGGGGCTGTTTGGGCTGTCGAATTCATGCGTCACCCGTGAGAGCATTTCGTTGATGATTTATGAGTCCCAAAGGGCTGTTTGGGCTGTCGAATGCCACTGTCGCACGGGATAGCAGTTCGTTGATGATTTCTGAGTCCCTAAGGGCTGTTTGGGCTGTCGAATCCATGCGTCAGTCACAGCAAGTCGTTTATGATTTTGGACACCTAAGGGGTTGGTTGAGCTGTCGAATACATCCATCACCCGTGATAGCATTTCATTGATGATGTATGAGTCCCTAGGGGCTGTTTGGGCTGTCGAATGCCACTGTCGCACGGGACAGCAGTTCATTGATGATTTCACAGTCCCTAGGGGTTGTTTGGGCTCTCGACTCCATGCGTCACCCTTCACAGCAGTTCTTTTATGATATATGACACCCTAGGGGTTGTTTCGGCTGTTGAATCCATCCATCACCCGTGACAGCATTTTGTTGATGATTTATGAGTCCCTAGCGGCTGTTGGGGCTGTCGAATCCATGCATCACCCGTGACAGCAGTTCGTTGATGATTTATGAGTCCCTATGGGCTGTTTGGGCTGTCGAATCCAACTATCACCCCTGACAGTTGTTTCTTGATGATTTCTGAGTCCCTAGGGCTGTTTGGGCTGTCGAATCCATGCGTCACCCGTGGCAGCTGTTCCCTGATGATTTATGAGTCCCTAGGGGCTGTTCGGGCTTTTGAATCCATGCGTCACCCGTGGCAGCAGTTCACTGATGATTTAGGAGTCCCTAGGGGTTGTTCGGGCTGTCGAATACATGCGTCACCAGTCACAGCAGTTCGTTTATGATTCTTGACACCCTAGGGGCTGTTTGGGCTGTCGAATCCATCCATCACCCGTGACAGCATTTGGTTGATGATTTATGAGTCCCTAGGCGCAGTTTGGGCTGTCGAATCCATCCATCATCCGTGACAGCATTTCGTTGATGATTTATGAGTCCCTACGGGCTGTTTGGGCTGTCGAATCCAACTATCACCCGTGACAGGTGTTCGTTGATGATTTCTGAGTCCCTATGGGCTATTTGGGCTGTCGAATCCATGCGTCACCAGTCACAGCAGTTTGTTTATGATTCTTGACACCCTAGGGGCTGTTTGGGCTGTCGAATCCAACTATCACCCGTGACAGGTGTTCGTTGATGATTTCTGAGTCCCTAGGGCTGTTTGGGCTGTCGAATCCATGCGTCACCCGTGGCAGCTGTTCACTGATGATTTATGAGTCCCTAGGGGCTGTTCGGGCTTTCGAATCAATGCGTCACTCGTGGCAGCAATTCACTGATGATTTAGGAGTCCCTAGGGGTTGTTCGGGCTGTCGAATACATGCGTCACCAGTCACAGCAGTTCGTTTATGATTCTTGACACCCTAGGGGCTGTTTGGGCTGTCGAATCCATCCATCACCCGTGACAGCATTTGGTTGATGATTTATGAGTCCCTAGGCGCAGTTTGGGCTGTCGAATCCATCCATCATCCGTGACAGCATTTCGTTGATGATTTATGAGTCCCTACGGGCTGTTTGGGCTGTCGAATCCAACTATCACCCGTGACAGGTGTTCGTTGATGATTTCTGAGTCCCTATGGGCTATTTGGGCTGTCGAATCCATGCATCACCAGTCACAGCAGTTTGTTTATGATTCTTGACACCCTAGGGGCTGTTTGGGCTGTCGAATCCAACTATCACCCGTGACAAGTGTTCGTTGATGATTTCTAAGTCCCTAGGCACAGTTTGGGCTATCGAATCCATCCATCACCCGTGACAGCATTTCGTTGATGATTTGTGAGCCCGTAGGGGCTGTTCGGGCTGTCGAATCCATGCGTCACGCGTGACAGCAGTTCGTTGATGATTTATGAGTCCCTAGGGGCTGTTTGGGCTGTAGAATCCAACTATCACCCGTGACAGGTGCTCGTTGATGATTTCTGAGTGCCTAGGGCTGTTTGGGCTGTCGAATCCATGCGTCACCAGTCACAGCAGTTCGTTTATGATTTTTGACACCCTAGGGGTTGTTTGGCCTGTCGAATCCATCCATCACCCGTGACAGCATTTTGTTGATGATCTATGAGTCCCTAGGGGCTGTTTGAGCTGTCGAATGCAACTGTTGCACGTGACAGCAGTTCATTGATGATTTCTTAGTCCCTAGGGGCTGTTTGGGATCTCGAATCCATCCATCACCCGTGACAGCATTTCGTTGATGATTTATGAGTCCCTAAGGGTTGTTTTGGCTGTCGAATCCATGCGTCACCAGTCACAACAGTTCGTTTATAATTTTTCACACCCTAGGGGTTGTTTGGGCTGTCGAATCCATCCATCCCCCGTGACAGCAGTTCGTTGATGATTTATGAGCCCCTAGGGGCTGTTTGGGCTGTCTAATCCATTCGTCACCCGTGACAGCATTTCATTGATGATTTATGAGTCCCTAGGGGCTGTTTGGGATGTCGAATCCAAGTATCACCCGTGGCAGGTGTTCGTTAATGATTTCTATGTCCCTAGGCGCAGTTTGGGCTGTCGAATCCATCCATCACCCGTGACAGCATTTTGTTGATGATTTGTGAGCCCCTAGGGGCTGTTCGGGCTGTCGAATCCATGCGTCACGCGTGACAGCAGTTCGTTGATGATTTATGAGTCCCTAGGGGCTGTCCAGGCTGTCGAATCCAACTATCAACCGTGACAGGTGTTCGTTGGTGATTTATGAGTCCCTAGGGCTGTTTGGGCTGTCGAATCCATCCATCACCCGTGACCACATTTCGTATGTAATTTATGAGTCCCTAGGGGCTGTTTGGGCTGTTGAATCCATCCGTCACCCGTGGCAGTAGTTCACTGATGATTTATGAGTCCAGGGGCTGTTTGGGCTGTAGAATGCAACTATCACACGTGAAAGCAGTTCAGTGATAATTTCTGAGTCCCTAGCGGCTGTTTGGGCTGTCTAATCCATGTGTCACCCGTGACAGCAGTTCGTTGATGATTTATGAGTCCCTAGGGGCTGTTCGGGCTGTCGAATCCAACTATCAACCGTGACAGGTGTTCGTTGGTGATTTATGAGTCCCTAAGGGCTGTTTGGGCTGTCGAATCCATCCATCACCCGTGACCACATTTCGTATGTAATTTATGAGTCCCTAGGGGCTGTTTGGGCTGTCGAATCCAACTATCACCCGTGACAGGTATTCGTTGATGATTTCTTAGTCCCTAGGGGCTGTTTGGGCTGTCGAATCCAACTATCAGCCGTGACAGGTGTTCGTTGGTGATTTATGAGTCCCTAAGGGCTGTTTGGGCTGTCGAATCCATCCATCACCCGTGACCACATTTCGTATGTAATTTATGAGTCCCTAGGGGCTGTTTGGGCTATTGAATCCATGCGTCACCCGTGGCAGCAATTCACTGATGATTTATGAGTCCCTAGGGGCTGTTTGGGCTGTAGAATGCAACTATCACACGTGAAAGTAGTTCAGTGATAATTTCTGAGTCCCTAGCGGCTGTTTGGGCTGTCTAATCCATGTGTCACTCGTGACAGCAGTTCGTTGATGATTTATGAGTCCCTAACGGCTGTTTTGGCTGTCGAATCCATGCGTCACCAATCACAACAGTTCGTTTATGATTTTGGACACCCTAGGGGTTGCTTGGGCTGTCGAATCAATCCATCCCCCGTGAGAGCATTTCGTTGATGATTTATGAGCCCCTAGGGGCTGTTTGGGCTGTCGAATCCATGCGACACCAGTCACAGCATTTCGTTGATCATTTATGAGTCCCTAGGGCATGTTCGGGCTGTTGAATCCATGCGTCACCCGTGACAGCATTTTGTTGATGTTTTATGAGTCTTTAGGGGCTGTTTGGGCTGTCGAATCCAACTATCCCCCAAGACAGGAGTTCATTGATGATTTCTGAGTCTCTAGAGCTGTTTGGGTTGTCGAATCCATCCATCACCCGTAACAGAAGTTCCTTGATGATTTAGGAGTCCCTAGGGGCTGTTTGGGCTGTCGAATGCAACTATCACACGGGACAGCAGTTCGTTGATTATTTTTGAGTCCCTACGGGCTGTTTGGGCTGTCGAATCCATGCATCACCAGTCACAGCAGTTCGTTTATGATTTTTGACACCCAAGGGGTTGTTTGGTCTGTCGAATCCATCCATCACCCGTGACAGCATTTCGTTGATGATTTATGAGTCCCTAGGGGCTGTTCGGGCTGTCGAATCCATGCGTCACCCGTGACAGCATTTCGTAGATGATTTATGGATCCCTACGGGCTGTTTGGGTTGTCGAATCCATGCGTCAACCGTGGCAGCAGTTCACTAATAATTTATGAGTCCCTAGGGGCTGTTTGGGCTGTCGAATCCATGCGTCACCCGTGGCAGCAGTTCACTGATGATTTATGAGTCCCTAGGGGCTGTTCGGGCTGTCGAATACATTCGTCATCCGTGACAACAGTTCGTTGATGATTTATGAATCCCTACGGGCTGTTTGGGCTGTCGAATCCATGCGTCACCAGTCACAGCAGTTCGTTTATGATTTTTGACACCCTAGGCGTTGTTTGGGCTGTCGAATCCATCCATCACCCGTGACAGCATTTGGTTGATGATTTATGAGTCCCTAGCGGCTGTTCGGGCTGTCGAATCCATGCATCACCCGTGACAGCAGTTCGTTGATGATTTACGAGTTCCTACGGGCTGTTCGGGCTGTCGAATCCATGCGTCACCGGTCACAGCAGTTCGTTTATGATTTTTAACACCCTAGGGGTTGTTTGGGCTGTGGAATCCATCCATCACCCATGACAGCATTTCGTTGAAGATTTAGGAGTCCCTAGGGGCTGTTCGGGCTGTCGAATCCATGCGTCACCTGTGACAGCAATTCGTTGATGACTTATGAGTCCCTTGGGGTTGTTGGAGCTGTCGAATCCATGCGTCACCTGTGACAGCAGTTCGTTGATGATTTCTGAGTCCCTACGGGCTGTTTGGGCTGTCGAATCCATGCATCACCAGTCACAGCAGTTCGTTTATGATTTTGGACACCCAAGGGGTTGTTTGGTCTGTCGAATCCATCCATCACCCGTGACAGCATTTCGTTGAAGATTTAGCAGTCCCTAGGGCTGTTCGGGCTGTCGAATCCATGTGTCACCCGTGATCGCTGTTCGTTGATGATTTACGAGTCCGTAGGTGCTGTTTGGGCTGTCAAATGCAACTGTCGCACGAGACAGCAGTTGGTTGGTGATTTCTGAGTCCCTATAGGCTGTTTGGGCTGTCAAATACTTGCGTCACCTGTCACAACAGTTCGTTTATGATTTTTGACTCCCTAGCATTGGTTGGGCAGTCGAATCCATCCATCACACGTGCCAGCTTTTCGTTGGTGATTTCTGAGTCCCAGGGGCTTTTTGTGCTGTCGAATCCATGCGTCACCAGTCACAGCAGTTCGTTTATGATTTTTGACTCCTTAGGGGCTGTTTCGGATGTCGAATGCAACTATCACACGGGACAACAATTCGTTGATGATTTCTGAGTCCCTTAGGGCTGTTTGGGCTGTCGAATCCATTCGTCACCAGTCACAGCAGTTCGTTTATGATTTTTGACACCCTAGGGGTTGTTTGGTCTGTTGAATCCATCCATCACCCGTGACAGAATTTCGTTGATGATTTATGAGTCCCAGGGGCTGTTCGGGCTGTCGAATCCATGCGTCACCCGTGACAGCATTTCGTTGATGATTTATGAGTCTTTAGGGGCTGTTTGGGCTGTCGAATCCAACTATCACCCCTGAAAGGTGTTCGTTGATGATTTCTGAGTCACTAGGGGCTGTTTGGGCTGTCGAGTCGATCAATCACCCGTGACTGCATTTTGTTGATAATTTATGAGTCCCTATGGGCTGTTTGGGCTGTCGAATCCATGCGTCACCCGTGACAGCAGTTCATTGATGATTTAAGAGTCCCTAGGGGCTGTTTGGGTTGTCGAATGCAACTGTTGCACGTGACAGGAGTTCGTTGATGATTTCTATGTCCCTAAAGGCTGTTTGGGCTGTCGAATCCATGCGTCAGTCACAGCAGGTCGTTTATGATTTTTGACACACAAGGGGTTGGTTGGGCTGTCGAATACATCCATCACCCGTGACAGCATTTCGTTGATGATTTATGAGTCCCTGGGGCTGTTTGGGCTGTCGAACGCCACCGTCACACGGGACAGCAGTTCGTTGATGATTTTTGAGTCCCTACGGGCTGTTTGGGCTGTCGAATCCATGCATCACCAGTCACAGCAGTTCGTTTATGATTTTGGACACCCAAGGGGTTGTTTGGTCTGTCGAATCCATCCATCACCCGTGACAGCATTTCGTTGATGATTTATGAGTCCCTAGGGGCTGTTCAGGCTGTCGAATTCATGCGTCACCCGTGAGAGCATTTCGTTGATGATTTATGAGTCCCAAAGGGCTGTTTGGGCTGTCGAACGCCACTGTCGCACGGGATAGCAGTTCGTTGATGATTTCTGAGTCCCTAAGGGCTGTGTGGGCTGTCGAATCCATGCGTCAGTCACAGCAAGTTGTTTATGATTTTGGACACCTAAGGGGTTGGTTGAGCTGTCGAATACATCCATCACCCGTGATAGCATTTCATTGATGATGTATGAGTCCCTAGGGGCTGTTTGGGTTGTCGAACGCCACTGTCGCACGGGACAGCAGTTCATTGATGATTTCACAGTCCCTAGGGGTTGTTTGGGCTCTCGACGCCATGCGTCACCCTTCACAGCAGTTCTTTTATGATATATGACACCCAAGGGGTTGTTTCGGTTGTTGAATCCATCCATCACCCGTGACAGCATTTTGTTGATGATTTATGAGTCCCTAGCGGCTGTTGGGGCCGTCGAATCCATGCATCACCCGTGACAGCAGTTCGTTGATGATTTATGAGTCCCTATGGGCTGTTTGGGCTGTCGAATCCAACTATCACCCTTGACAGTTGTTTGTTGATGATTTCTGAGTCCCTAGGGCTGTTTGGGCTGTCGCATCCATCCATCGCCCGTGACTGCATTTCGTTGATAATTTATGACTCCCTAGGGGCTGTTTCGGCTGTCGAATGCAACTGTCGCACGTGACAGCAATTCGTTGATGATTTTTGAGTCCCTTCGGGCTGTTTGTGCTGTCGAGTGCGCCTACCACTTGAGACAGCAGTTCGTTGATGATTTTTGAGTTCCTAGGGGCTGTTTGGGATGTTGAATCCATGCGTCACCAGTCACAGCAGTTCGTTTATGATTTTTGACACCCTAGGGGTTCTTTGGTCTGTGGAATCCATCCATCACCCGTGACAGAATTTCGTTGAGTATTTATAAGTCCCTAGGGGCTGTTTGGGCTATTGAACGCAACTGTTGCAGGGGACACCATTTCGTTGATGATTTATGAGTCCCTAGGGGCTGTTTGGGCTGTCGACTCCAACGATCACCCGTGACAGGTGTTCGTTGATGATTTCTGAGTCCCTAGGGGTTGTTGGGGATGTCGAATAAATCCATCACCCGTGACAGCATTTCGTTGATGATTTATGAGTCCCTTGGGCTGTTCGGGCTGTCGAATTCATGCGTCACCATTCACAGGTGTTCATTGATGATTTATGAGTCCCTAGGGGCTGTTTGGGATGTCGAATCCATCCATCAGCCGTGACAACATTTTGTTGATGATTTATGAGTCCCTAGCGGCTGTTCGGGCTGTCGAATCCATGCGTCACCCTTGACAGGATTTCGTTGATGATTTTTGAGTCCCTTTGGGCTGTTTGCGCTGTCGAATCCAACTATCACACGTGACAGTTGTTCGTTGATGATTTCTTAGTCTCTAGGGGCTGTTTGGGGTGTCGAATCCATCCATCACCCGTGACAGCATTTCGTTGATGATTTATGAGTCCCTAGGGGATGTTCGGGCTGTCGAATCCATGCGTCACCGGTGACAGCATTTCGTTGATGACTTATGTGTCCCCTGGGGCTGTTTGGGATCTCAAATCCATCCATCACCCGTGACAGCATTTGGTTGATGATTTATGAGTCCCTAGGGGCTGTTCGGGCTGTCGAATCCATGCGTCACCCGTGACAGCATTTCGTTGATGATTTATGAGTCCCTAGGGGCTGTTCGGGCTGTCGAATGCATGCGTCACCATTCACAGGTGTTCATTGATGATTTCTGAGTCCCTAGGGGCTGTTTGGGTTGTCAAATCCATCCATCACCCGTGACAGCATTTCGTTGATGATTTATGAGTCTGTAGGGGCTGTTTGGGCTGTCGAATCCAACTATCACCCCTGACAGGAGTTCGTTGATGATTTTTGAGTCCTAGGGGCTTTTAAGCTGTCGAATCCATCCATCACCTGTGACTGCATTTCGTTGATCATTTATGAGTCCCTAGGGGCTGTTCGAGCTGTCGAATCCATGCGTCACCCTTGACAGCATTTCGTTGATGATTTATGAGTCCCTAGGGGCCGTTCAGGCTGTCGAATGCATGCGTCACCATTCACAGGTGTTCATTGATGATTTCTGAGTCCCTAGGGGCTGTTCGGGCTGTCGAATCCATCCATCACCCGTGACAGCATTTCGTTGATGATTTATGAGTCTGTAGGGGCTGTTTGGGCTGTCGAATCCAACTATCACCCCTGACAGGAGTTCGTTGATGATTTTTGAGTCCTAGGGGCTTTTAAGCTGTCGAATCCATCCATCACCCGTGACAGCATTTCGTTGATGATTTATGAGTCCCTAGAGGCTGTTTGGGCTGTCGAATCCAACTATCACCCGTGACAAGTGTTCATTGATGATTTCTGAGTCCCTAGGAGCTGTTTGTGCTTTCGAGTGCACCTATCACCCGAGACAGCAGTTCGTTGATGATTTCTGAGTCCCTAGGGGCTGTTTGGGCTGCCGAATCCATCTGTCACTAGTCACAGCAGTTCGTTTATGATTTTTGACACTTAAGGGGTTGTTTGGGCTGTTGAATCCATCCATCACCCGTGGTAGCATTTCGTTGATGATTTATGAGTCCCTAGCGGCTATTCAGGCTGCAGAATCCATGCGTCACCAGTTACAGCAGTTCGTTTATGATTTTTGACTCCCTAGGGGCTGTTTTGGTTGTCGAATGCAAATGTCGCACGGGACAGCAGTTCGTTGATGATTGCTGAGTCCCTAGGGGCTGTTTGGGTGTCGAATCCATCCCTCACCCGAGACAGCATTTCGTTGATGATTTATGAGTCCCTATTGGCTGTTGGGGCTGTCGAATCGTTGTGTCACCCGTGACAGCAGTTCGTTGATGGTTTATTAGTCCCTAATGGCTATTTGGGCTATCGAATCCATGCGTCACCCGTGACAGCAGTTCGTTGATGATTTATGAAGTCCTAGTGCCTGTTTGGGCTGTTCAATTCATCTGTCGCACATGATAGCAGTTCTTTGATGATTTCTCAGTCCCTACGGGCTGTTTGGGCTGTCGAATCCATGTGTCACCAGTCACAGCAGTTCGTTTATGATTTTTGACTCCCTAGGGGCTGTTTTGGCTGTCGAATGCAACTGTCGCACGGGACAGCAGTTCGTTGATGATTCCTGAGTCCCTAGGGGCTGTTTGGGTGTCGAATCCATCCCTCACCCGTGACAGCATTTCGTTGATGATTTATGAGTCGCTAGGGGCTGTTGGGGCTGTCGAATCAATGCGTCACCCGTGACAGCAGTTCGTTGATGATTTATTAGTCCATAGTGGCTATTGGGGCTGTCGAATCCATCCCTCACCCGTGACAGCATTTCGTTGATGATTTCTAAGTCCCTAGGGGCTGTTGGGGCTGTCGAATCAATGCGTCACCCGTGACAGCAGTTCGTTGATGATTTATTAGTCCATAGTGGCTATTGGGGCTGTCGAATCCATGCATCACCCGTGACAGCATTTTGTTGATGATTTATGAGTCCCTAGCGGCTGTTCGAGCTGTCAAATCCATGCGTCACCCTTGACAGCATTTCGTTGATGATTTATGATTCCCTAGGGGCCGTTCGGGCTGTCGAACTCATGTGTCACCATTCACAGGTGTTCATTGATGATTTCTGAGTCCCTTGGGGCTGTTAGGGTTGTCGAATCCATCCATCACCCGTGACAGCATTTCGTTGATGATTTATGAGTCCCTAGGGGCTGTTCAGGCTGTCGAATCCATGCGTCACCCGTGACAGCATTTCGTTGATGATTTATGAGTCCCTAAGGGCAGTTTGGGCTGGCGAATGCAACTGTCGCATGTGACAGCTATTCCTTGATGATTTCTGAGTCCCTAGAGGCTGTTCGGGATGTCGAATACATGCGTCACCATTCACAGGTGTTCATTGATGATTTATGAGTCCTTAGGGGATGTTCGGGCTGTCGAATCCATGCTTCACCGGTGACAGCATTTCGTTGATGACGTACGAGTCCCTAGGGGCTGTTTGGGCTGTCGAATCCATCCATCACCCGTGACAGCATTTGGTTGATGATTTATGAGTCCCTAGGGGCTGTTCAGGCTGTCGAATACATGCGTCACCCGTGACAGCATTTCGTTGATGATTTATGAGTCCCTAGGGGCTGTTTGGGATGTCGAATCTATTCATCACCCGTGACAGCATTTCGTTGATGATTTATGAGTCGCTAGGGGCTGTTGAATCGATGCGTCACCCGTGACAGCAGTTCGTTGATGATTTATTAGTCCGTAGTGGCTCTTTGGGCTGTCGAATCCATGCGTCACCCGTGACAGCAGTTCGTGGATGATTTAGGAGTCCTTAGGGGCTCTTTGGCCTGTTGAATGCAACTGTCGCACGTGACAGCAGTTCGTTGATGATTTCTGAGTCCCTAGGCGCTGTTTGTGCTGTCGAGTGCACCTATCACCCGAGACAGCAGTTCGTTGATGATTTCTGAGTCCCTAGGGGCTGTTTGGGCTGCCCAATCCATCCGTCACTAGTCGTAGCAGTTCGTTTATGATTTTTGACACCCAAGGGTTTGTTTGGGCTGTCGAATCGATGCGTCACCTATGACAGCAGTTTGTTGATGATTTATTAGTCCCTAGTGGCTGTTTCGGCTGTTGAATCAATGCGTCACCCGTGACAGCAGTTTGTTGATGATTTAGGAGTCCCTAGGGGCTCATTGGGCTGTCGAATGCAACTGTCGCACGTGACAGCAGTTCGTTGATGATTTCTATGTCCCTAAGGGTTGTCGAATCTATGCGTCAGTCACAACAGGTCGTTTATGATTTTGGACACCCAAGGGGTTGTTTGAGCTGTCGAATACATCCATCACCCGTGACAGCATTTTGTTGATGATTTATGAGTCCCTAGCGGCTGTTCGAGCTGTCAAATCCATGCGTCACCCTTGACAGCATTTCGTTGATGATTTATGAGTCCCTAGGGGCGTTCGGGCTGTCGAACTCATACGTCACCATTCACAGGTGTTCATTGATGATTTCTGAGTCCCTTGGGGCTGTTTGGGTTGTCAAATCCATCCATCACCCGTGACAGCATTTCGTTGATGATTTATGAGTCCCTAGGGGCTGTTCAGGCTGTCGAATCCATGCGTCACCCGTGACAGCATTTCGTTGATGATTTATGAGTCCCTAAAGGCATTTTGGGCTGTTGAATGCAACTGTCGCATGTGACAGCTGTTCCTTGATGATTTCTGAGTCCCTAGGGGCTGTTCTGGATGTCGAATTCATGCGTCACCATTCACAGGTGTTCATTGATGATTTATGAGTCCTTAGGGGATGTTCGGGCTGTCGAATCCATGCTTCACCGGTGACAGCATTTCGTTGATGACGTACGAGTCCCTAGGGGCTGTTTGGGCTGTCGAATCCATCCATCACCCGTGACAGCATTTGGTTGATGATTTATGAGTCCCTAGGGGCTGTTCAGGCTGTCGAATAAATGCGTCACCCGTGACAGCATTTCGTTGATGATTTATGAGTCCCTAGGGGCTGTTTGGGTTGTTGAATCCAACTATCACCTGTGACAGGTGTTCATTGATGATTTCTGAGTTCCTAAGGGCAGTTTGGGCTATCGACTCCATCCATCACCCGTGACAGCATTTCGTTGATGATTTATGAGTCCCTAGGGGCTGTTTGGGCTATCGAATCCATGTTTCACCGGTGACAACATTTCGTTGATGACTTATGAGTCCCTAGGGGCTGTTTGGGTTGTCGAAATCATCCATCACCCGTGGCAGCATTTCGTTGATGATTTATGAGTCCCTAGGTGCTGTTGGGGCTGTCGAATCGATGTGTCACCCGTGACAGCAGTTCGTTGATGATTTATTAGTCCCTAGTGGCTGTTTGGCTGTCGAATCCATGCGTCACCCGTGACAGTAGTTCGTGGATGATTTAGGTGTCCTTAGGGGCTCATTGGGCTGTCGAATGCAACTGTCGCACGTGACAGCAGTTCGTTGATGATTTCTATGTCTCTAAGGGCTGTTTGGGCTATCGAATCTATGTGTCAGTCACAACAGGTCGTTTATAATTTTTGAGACCCAAGGGGTTGTTTGGGCTGTCGAATACATCCATCACCCGTGACAACATTTTGTTGATGATTTATGAGTCCCTAGCGGCTGTTCAAGTTGTCGAATCCATGCGTCACCCTTGAAGCATTTCGTTGATGATTTATGAGTCCCAAGAGGCCGTTCGGGCTGTCGAATTCATGCGTCACCATTCACTAGTGTTCATTGATGATTTCTGAGTCCCTTGGGGCTGTTTGGGTTGTCGAATCCATCCATCACCCGTGACAGCATTTCGTTGATGATTTATGAGTCCCCAGGGGCTGTTCAGGCTGTCGAATCCATGCGTCACCCGTGACAGCATTTCGTTGATGATTTATGAGTCCCTAGGGGCTGTTTGGGCTGTCGAATGCAACTGTCGCACGTGACAGCTGTTCCTTGATGATTTCCGAGTCCCTAAGGGCTGTTTGGGCTGTCGAATCCGTGCGTCACCGGTCAATGCAGTTCGTTTATGATTTTTGACACCCTAGGGGTTGTTTGGGCTGTTGAATCCATCAATCACCCGTGACAGCATTTCGTTGATGATTTAGGAGTCCCTAGGGGTTGTTCGGGCTGTCGAATCCATGCGTCACCCGTGACAGTAGTTCGTTGATGATTTACGAGTCCCTAGGTGTTGTTCGGGCTGTCGAATCCATGCGTCACCCGTGACAGTAGTTCGTTGATGATTTCTGAGTCCCTAAGGGCTGTTTGGGTTGTCGAATCCATGCGTCACCAGTCACAGCGGTTCGTTTATGATTTTTGACACCCTAGGGGTTGTTTGGGCTCTCAAATCCATCCATCACCCGTGACAGCATTTCGTTGATGATTTATGAGTCTCAGGGGCTGTTCGGGCTGT
>Ga0325404_1000083_pt1 | contig 84643 bp, 58 predicted proteins | sample PopdelMetagenome_18_FD_205664 | JGI IMG/M metagenome (GOLD analysis project Ga0325404, IMG submission 205664) | Populus deltoides microbial communities from Bellville, Georgia, United States - Xylem-Control-R1 | ecosystem: Host-associated > Plants > Phyllosphere > Stem > Wood/Secondary xylem...
ACCAAATTTAAAAATTTAAAAACCAAGATTATGGATCCAAGGATGAAATTGAAAATAAAATAAAATTTGATAGAAAGGCTAAGAATCAAAATTTGAAATCAAAAAATTGAGTGCTATCTTAAATATCATCAAACTTTGAATAAAAGGGTGAAATTGAAAAGAAAAATCAAATTAACAAAAGAATTTAAAACAAAAAAATAAAATAAAGAGAATGATGATCAAATATAAAAAAATCAGGATTGTAAATCCAATAATGAAGTTAAAAATAAATTAAATTTTGATAAAAAGATCTAAAAATTAAAATTTAAAATCAAAATATTGAGGACCTTATGTATCATTAAACTTTGAATTGAAGGGTATGATTGAAAAAAAATCAAATTCACAAAAAAATCCAAATAAAAAATGAAAATCAAGACAATGTGGACCAAACTTGAAGAAATTAAAAATGAAGATTATGGATCCAAGGATGAAATTGAAAACAAAATAAAATTTGATAAAAGAACTAAAAATCAAACTTAAAAATCAAAACATTGAGAGCCAAATATGAAATGTCATAAAATAAGAGGACAAAATTGATTTTTTAATAGCCAACATAAAATTCAATGAGGGATGAGATAGAGAAGAGGATAAGAAAAAAAAGGGGCGGTTGACAACAAATTATCATTGAAAACACCACATGCGCCGCCCCACATAGAAGAGGGGGTTGTGGAGCTTTAAACGTTGTAGCAGAAGCTGGTGTTATTTCATCGGATGATAGCTCACACATTGCTCAAAGAGTATGGAGCGGCATCACACGTTACGCAGGCACTAGCAACATTTTTTTAATAATTTATAAAAATAGAGAAAGACTGAATCGTCCCTAACCCAACTTAATAATAACAGAAAAATATATAGGAAATGACAAAACACATCCATGAACACAAAGCTTAGAAAATTTGATTTTAGAAGCAATTTAGTCATTTCAATTTAAAACAAAAAAACACCCTTTAAAGTAAAATGAAAATAACTTTTAAGAACAATTTAATATTTAAATATATGAGATGACTATGACCCTTCTGAATTTGACAATATATTTGAACCCTTATGAAAAGAAGAAATTACCCTCCTAACAAAGCATGTTATTTTGTAGGACAGGGGTAAAATGGTAAATTTATTATGCAAAAGTACAATAAACTATAAGTGTGAGAATAATTGAACTCTTTTAATTTTTTTATATAATTTTCAAGTAATAATAAAACAATAATCTCTATTTGTTGTTCTAGAAAGTTATGTATTTACTAACAAGTAAAGGCTCTCTAATGAGTACTTCATATGAATCTTAAAATCTAAATGCCTCTTAATGCCTTTTAATGTGTGTATTTAAGGTCATCTTGTAGAATATTTCGTATTAATATACTTTATTAATTTAAATGTTGGATTTACATATTTAAATTGTATGGTTTTTTATATTTAAATATGTAAATTGAGTGTTTAATTTGATAAAAAATATACTCAAAATCATATAAATAACTAAAGTAAATCAGACCTTTCTAATAAATATGTCTTGATATGAATTTTGTAAGTGTATATTTTATATTATAGTGCAAAGTATTTTTTGTTTTAAAATATATTAAAATATTTTTTTAAGATTTTTTATATTTAGAATTAAAACATGAAAATCATTGAAAGATATAAAAAAAAATTATTAATTTAAAATTATTTTTAAAATAAATATATTTTTAAAAAGTACATGGAGGAAGTTCAATAGCCAAAAGTAAACTTAACGTCCAGTCAGCTGATAATGTTATAAAGTGTTCTATTCATGACGCGGTTTACTGCCAAGTGTCGGTGAAAGGGACTGGATACCCGGTCACTTAGGTTGATTTTCCATTAATTAACAGCCTAAAACCAATCACTCTCTGATTAAGATTTAAAAAAGCCATTTATTTATTGTGTTAATTTTTCTCGCCCCAGTAGGGACCATTTCTACCTGTTTGAAACGTCGTCAAAACGGTGGAAGTGGTCAAACATCTGAAGGTCTGATTTGATTTTACGTTGTGGTCAAACTGTTAGTTTAAAATTTAATTTTTTATTTAAAATTATTATTTCTAACGTTAAAAATAATTTTTTAAAGAAAAATATTTTAATATATTATTAAAAAACACTTTAAAATATAATATCGTCAGACTTTTAAAGCTCGGAGACAAGGGGTCAAAGATCACGTGTGAAATCATACTATGGTTAGGAAAAAGTTGACAAAACGTGACGTTTGGGAAGGAAAAAAAACAGGGCGGGGGGGTCTGATTATGAGTCGGGTCAAATGCTTCTTTGGTTTGCAGAAGCAGCAAAGGCTTCTTCCTTCTTTGGTTTCTTACAGCTGTGTTATGCGAAGAAAACAAGCTTCGAATCCTGAGGAGTGGATAACTGGTTCACCTAATTTTTGATAAAAAGTAATGAATTTCCAGTCATTATTAATAATTAGGAGGTGAAATCTTGTTATTTTCACCAACTTTCTTTTACCTATTCGTGGTCTGCCCATGTACGACAATTGAATTTTCAAGTTGTATTCAAACTCAAACACGATTGCTTCGTTCAATCACTTTGTTTTTCTAGAAGTGAAATGTACTATATTCACACTCCAATACTATTTAATCAAGTCAATTCTAATAATTCTTATTTTAAATAAATATTATTATTTTTAAATAAATTTAGGATGGAGGCATAAGTTTATGATCAAATTTATAATCGTAGATCAAATCCGTAACTAACTTGGTAGCTCTAGTTGGGAAGTTATTATTTTCTTATAAAAAAATAAATAAAAATTTTTTTTGAATAAAATTGAAATAAAACGATTTAAAATATAAAAAAAAAATTTTAGTAAAAAAATTAAATTTTTATGGAACACGGTTTGCATCGCGTTTCCAAATATTTTTTTAATCACTTTGTTTTTCTAGTAGTGAAATGTACTTTACTCAAGCTCGAGTGATATCTAATCATGTTAATTCTAGTAATTTTTATTTTTATTTTATAAAAACATTATTTTTTAAATAAATTTGAATTAAACAGAAAAATTTATGAACTTAAATCAAATCCATAACTAACTTGAAAACTCTAGTTGCGATGATGGAAGTTATTATTTTCTTACAAAAATAAATAAATAAATAAAATGTTTTTGATAAATGATAAAATAAATAGAATAAATCAAATAATGAGAAAGAAGGGGAATACGAGCAAAGACCAAAGCATTAATTTAAATAACAAGCGACCTTCAAAGATCAAGGACAAAACTACTTAATTTTCATGCGATACCATACCATGTTGTCCCACAAGATGGAATGATTATTGAGCACGTGATGTGTTAATTGTTGGGTCACGTGATTTAACGGGTAACCTAACAAAAACCAAAAAGAGTTAAACCGGCCAAAGCTCAAACTTCAAAGGCGTGTACTACGACTATCAAGTCAAGCAAATGTCGGGACAGCTGGATCCTAGCTGTCTTCACCTCTTTCTCTAAGCCCAATGTCATGTCATCACTCACGACCTTTTTACTTCTTTCTGAATATAATGCACCGTCGTCACCGTCTTATTCCCGTACCGTACACAAGGACGGTTTCCGCGTACACTGGCAGCAGCCGGTTGACCATGTGGATACACTATGTTTAATCTCATAAGTGCCCCGGGGCCTTGAATGAAGCGGTGAGAGGGGAAAAAAAAAAAAAACTGATAAAAAATAATTTTAAATTCATAGGTGCCCCCAGGGCTTTCGATATGTTGCCGTATGAGTAGGATTTTAAGTTAAATCTCAAAAGAAAAAAAATAATTATGCCATGCATAAATTTTTTAGTTAAAAAATAAAAAGATATTATTTATATTTTATAAAATAAATTTAAAATATATGAACAGGTGAATAGGTAGGTGAGATACCTTTTTTTATCATCTTCAATGACCAGAAAATCACGGTCAAAGTATTAAAATTTTAAAATCTATTTTTTAACTTATTTTTACTTGAAAATACTTCAAAAACCCCATATAAACCTTAATTAATATATTTCCAACCCTAAAACGCTCTTTAATCACTTAAAAACGAAAGATAAATGAATAAAAAATCTTAATGGAACCCAATCTTATTTTTCTAGCATGGTTATAAGTAAACACCATCTCCATTGATTTTCTCTCAAGAAAGTGAACCCATTAACACAAAGATTACAATTTTGATGGCCAGAATGCGACCTTTCAAGCATTTCTCTTTTAAATTTTTTGAGTGACTTTCTATCTTCTCTCTCAATGCTCAAGAACTGAAAATTAAAGAAAATTAAAGAATGTGACCATTCAAGCATTTTTCTCTCAAATCTTTTATTTATTTTACCTTATATGATAATCTATATTGCTAGTAACAAAGGATTTTGGTTTCATAAATGCATCATATAGATACAACTCATATATACGAGGAAAAATATTGAAAACAAATTATACTAATCTCTCGGAGCTTTATGAAACTAAAGAAATATTAAAAGATAAAAAATGTTGCCCCCAATATCTCCACCAATAATAAGCATGACCCAATACCCAAAAATGTTTTCCTTCTCTATAAATAAATAGATCACAAGTCTTAAACTTCACACACAATCATTAAAGGTGTCGCGCCTTGTGCGCGACATCAAGCAGCAATAGGTTTGCTTTCTGAGAGGATATGTGAAAAGGGTTTTGAATATAATCATGAAATTATGATTATAAGGTTCAGGAGTCACAATCTATTATTATGGTTACTAAAAAACCTATGATCCACGAGAGTCCAAGAAAAGAGACTGGTTATGCAAGGGGAAGATGCATCATCCCTAGTGCACCGTAACTAAGGTTTGTTGTTTGATTATTTTTCTTGGTCATGTTTCTGTTCCTTGATCTTTTCTAAGGTTCAAGATAGATCTTCATTCATGAGAAAATCTCTACCTTATTGGGTTAAAGCCTAATTGTTCTAAAGCTCAAATTATAACATCACATTTATTTCATAAATATAACTAATTCATATTGTTTCGAACAAAATAATTGTTATGGATTTCTTTATATTTTAGTCAAACCTTAAAGAATAATCATAAATTGGTTACGATACCTATTTTTGCATTTTTAAAATATGATAAAAATGATTTTATCTCCTTTTTAGAAAATATACATGAAAAAAACTTTTTAGGATTTGGCCGTATACAAGAAAACCAAACATTTTTTTAAGAGGAAATTAATTTAAATTTTTTTGAATTTTTAATTTTTTTTAAAGAAACTTTTTGGAGAAAACCAGGTATTTTAATATTGGATTTGTATCTTACAGTGTAAATATACAGTCTAATATTATGCAAAATTATTGTTAAAACATGCGAGAAAATAAAAAATATTTTGAAAGGACTTTTGGAAAAATTTGAAAATTTTTTAATATTATATTATTATTATATGGGCTGTGCTCGGCCCAACTATCTGGGCTGGACCTAGTCAGGTTGGGTTGGGCCAACAGATGGCCCAACAGACCTGCCCTCTCTGTTTTTTTTAAGTAGGCTAGACCTAACCCAGCCTAGCCATTTGGGCTGGGCTGAAATGAGTCCAACCTGGCTAGGCTGAGCCGATTGCCATCCCAACAACTTCTTTTTTTAGTGGACCCAACCTAGTCATATGGGTTGGGTTAAAATAGGCCCAGCCCATCACTTCATGGTCATTAGCTTAGCCAAGTGACCATGCTAATTAAATCTTGAGTTGCATACGTAACAAATTCATGTTCTGCATGCAGCGACTATGATTGCAGCATGAAGAGGAAAGAATTACCTAGAGTCAAGGTGTCTAGCTGGTCATGACGGGAGGCTAGTGTGAGGTTGGTGGTAGCGTTGGTGAAGGAGTTGGCGGCTGATGTCAGTTGCTGAAGGAGAAGAAACCTACGGTAGAGAGGAAGAATGAGAGATTGGCGGTGGTGGTTCTTATCGCCAGGGAGGAGATTGGTTGGTAGAGGATGTTGTGTTATAGTTGTTTGTGGTGGTTTTGAGGTTGTGGTGGCTGAAGAGGTGGCGCGGGGAGAGGAGAAAGACGATAATGACACAAAAAAATAAGGGGAAGGCTGATTTTTCTCCCACTTCGACCTTAGATTTCTCCTTACTTGGGGTATGAAATCCACTCTTATTTATAAGGGGGTGGAAGAGGGATGTTTTATCTTTACTGGTGCCAAATCTTGACCCTTAATTCAAACCGAAACGATCCTAACTATTGGTTCAAAGTTGTCATTATGAAATGTCAGATTTTGACAACTCAAGGTTACTTGAGTTGACTTCTTTAATGCGGCACCACAATGCATGTGGTGTCAATCAGCTGGACAGGACCATACTGAGGTGTAGTCAAATATCAGGCCATCATTTTGGTGTATGTTTTGTCAAATTTGGTGAAGAGACAAAGCATTAAATACCCCTGAAACGTAGCTCTCTCAGCAGTCTTTTCAGACAAAATGAAGAAGAAGATGAACAATAACCAAAACAACATTGTTTTGGTAAAATTCAATTTAATCCTTTGATTTGTGATTTTTTTCAGTTACACCCCTGATTGGCTTCAAATTTTTAATTTTGTGCAATTTTGCCCCTACCAAACTTCAACATCACATCTGAAGTTTGACACTGTTTTTTTTTATTTTGGTCCTTAGTCTCTGATTTATACAATTTGACCATCAATCGACCATTAAACTCTCAATTCTCTTCAATTTCACCCTTAATTTCAATCAATTGGGTCCCTAGGATTCGACATATTTTACAAAATAGTCATTGGCTGTGAATTTCTTCAATTTAGCCTTTAATCGACCACAAACTTTCAATTTCTTGTGATTTTACCCCTGATTTCAACTAATTGACTTTGTAAAAATTAAATTTGATTTTCTAAAATTCCAATCTTTTCAATTAAGCCCAAATTGGGCTCCCAAACTTAATTTTTCACTAATTAAGCTCCTAATAAAATTAATTTGACCTATTTAAAGTATAATTAAGTCCTTGCAACCAATTAAATCATTTAATTGGACCCAAATTAATTTTTAAACATAATTAAACTTTTAATTTGGCCCATAATTAAATCAAATTAGCCCATTAAAAATCAAATTATGTCCCTAGGCTTAATTTTTATATAGATTCATCCAATAATGAATTAATTTGACCTTTCACTATTATTTTTTATTTTTTATATGGAAGGAAAAAAAAGGTAAAAATTAGAGAATAAACCAAAAATGAGTTATGACAAAAGGCTTGGCCATGCAATCTCGTACATGATCATCAACCACCCAACAATTCCATAAACTACCAACAACTTTTAGAACCATAAAAAACCACCCCACAACTTACGAACCACCAACAACCACTCAATAATTCATGGAGCATACAATTTATATTACATTTTTCTATTATTTTTCAATTTACCATATGTTATTTTTTTCCTTCTACATTCTACTAACATAAGCATCAAAATGTTTTATGTGCTCACATGAGACTTGCTTTCCAGCAAAGCCCATAGACCAGCTCAAAATTGCGATCTTGGAAAGCCTAATTCTTGTATGATGTTTTTGACAACCTCATCGGTGGTGTTATCTATGAGAAAATGAGTAAGAACTAGTTTATTCCTTTTTGACAAAAAGTTTTTTTCATGGCTGACGAAACTCTAAGACATGGAAGAATAATTAATCTCTCTATTATAGGAACTCCCCTAGATCTCCATCAACTCTCTCATCAAGTTTAAATTCTTAACATTGTTGTTCTATCTGTACAAGAAAATCTTTGCACTCTATCATTCCGTCAACATACAATACAACATACAACTTTATTACATATACTATGTGCTTAGAGACAACTCTAGTTATAAAAAGGAATATGATTAAATGATGTGTAAAGTAGGAATGATATTATAACTCCATAAAGGACTCGTTCTCGCTATAAAGAGTGATCCTTAATAGACTTGAGTCATAATCATGGTTGTTTTCAACAATATTTTTCTAACTCTCACTCACATGCTCTTTGTAAAAAGAGACCTAGATGTGAGATAAGATCAATAACTGTATGAGCTAATAAGAATGAATATCACAATCACCCAAGTGGGAGACTCTCCATTATATCATCAGGTATTACACATTCATATCTTCAAAGATTGTGTCTTTGTGAAAGCCAACTTAGATAATCATGATGGTTTTATAAATTCTAAGGAGTACATATAAAATATGAGAAACATTTTAGAGCTTGTAATGCAAAAGAATGATTCTGTGTGAAAAATCCTACCTATGACATTCAATGGATCTACTCTGGTGTGGTATCCTAGCTTTACGTCTGGCTCCATCTCTGGCATTCATAATATCCATGTTAAGCTCATCTCTCATTTCAGCACTAGTATTCCAACTAAAAAAGAGCATGGTTGAGCTTTTTTCTATCACTCAACAAGAAGATGAAAGTGTTAGAGTATATATCTAGAGCTTTAACAAGGAAATGATAAAACATTTAAGATTTGCTTGAATCCATTATCATTGAAGCCCTGATCAGTGGAGCCCATATTACTCTTTATAAGAAAGCTTATATATTCTTTTTGACTTGACTCTTCTTGATGTAAAATAGGTGATAAAGAATAATATTCGTGTAGAATAAAAAGTATGACAAGAAAGGGACACTCTCATTTCCAAAATATACACAGTTCCATCAGTCTCTCACTATGGCGTCCAAAAGGAATATTAAGAGATCTATTTATGATAATCTAGCATTTCTTGAGCTTCTGACCATATGCCTTACTAGTCCATATGTCAAGCTATTTATTGTTATTCAAGGAAATGATCTCATGTGATATCCACCTCTAATGAAGAGTGGCACAAACTTAAAGAACCGTAACAAATCTGTCGCTTTCACTATGATCATGGTCATGACACTAAGAAATGCCATGCCTTGAAAAAGAAGATAGAAATATTGATCTCTAGGAGATACCCTTAATAATTTTTTAAGAAACATGAAAAAGTCCCTATAATCCACTATCTTTTAAACTTTTCAATAAAAGTAATAATGTTTTTCCATGTCTCTAATGTCTCCAATAAAAATTCTCTATATATCTAATTATATCCCCATGTCTTTGACAAAAAAATCTTTATATCTTCAATGAAAAATCTGTCTCTAAATGAATTCTTCATACGTGTCTCTAATGTCTCTAACAAAACTCTTCACAGTAAGATCTCTAGTGAAATCTTCATGTTTTTATACAACATCTCCTTATATAATGCTTTCATAAAAAACAAAAATCTCTATTTTTCTAGTAATAATGTTCTCTACTATAAATTAAACACATAAAACTAATCAAATTCTCATTTTGGGCAATGCCTGAATGACTAGAAACCTAGCATTGTAGGCCCTAACTTAATTCTAACTCATCTCAATTTGTTTAATTTTGCCTTAGCACACACCTCTATATATTTTTTAAGTTCCTAGGAGTCGCGTATATAGTTTTATTTACACACAATACGTTTTCTACATAATGCAATGTGCCTACCTGATATAAATTAAGACTTTTAAAATTGATTGGAAAATATTAAAAATGGATATACCACCTATTTTTTTTTTTAAAGAAAACTAAGAATTTTAAAAAATAAATTGATTGTAAACATTTTTAATAGGTGGTTTTGTATGCTTAAAGAAAGATAATCATTAACCTTACAATATCCTTTTCGAGGAAAGGTTATCTTAGTTTTGTGTTTTCTTCTAAATTTATTTCATCCATGCCATTAATTGTCTAAATATTTTCCAAACTTATTTGCAAGTTATTTATTATTGATAAATGTTTATTTGAGTAAGCATCAAACCTTGAATCAAGAGTCTTACAACTTGATGATTTGTTTTTATGTTTTTAGTAAAAAAATCTCATTAAGCCTACAACCGTTTCTAAAACTAGGAGACTCATCAACCTAACCGTTTAAAAAACTTAAACAAAAATTGATAAACTTGTCAATGTTTTGAGCTCATTTTAAGTCTAAACATCAAGTGTTAGGTTTATTTTGGTCCCTAAAACTAGGAGACTCATCAACCTAACCATCTAAAAAGCTTAAACAAAACTTGATGAAATCTCATCTATACATTTTTTTAACTCATTTTAAGTTTAAAAACCAATTCTTATGTTCATGTCAGTTCTTAAAACTAGGAGACTCATTAACCTAAACTAGAAGACTCATTAAAAGGATAAAAATTGTGAAATAGGCACGAATTGTATCAAGAACACATTTTCCTTGGAAATCTTATAGCTTTTATATTAAAAAAAAACAATAAGAAAAGCTATTGAATCAAAATACAAAAAAACTTGTCAAAAGGTTAAAAATCACAAAATGGCTATAAATTGGTTGAATTGCATGACACATTTTACTTGGAAATTTCATATTTTTTTGCAATATTTTTATATTTTAAAACAAAATAATAGGAAAAGTGATTGAAATGAGGGTCAAAATTGAGTTATAATAAAAAATCATGTAAAGGATAAAATTTTCGAGATGGTTGTGAATTTGTCGAATTGCATTGAGAATATATTTTCCTTGAAATTTTCATATTTTTGCAATTTTTATATTTTAAAACAAAAAAATTATTTTACATATGGATCAAAATCAAGTTATGACAATTGCCTTATCTTTACAATGCTTATAGTACAAACTCTATGAAAAGTGCTTTTTCTTAGGCTTTGTTTAATAAGCTTGTAAATATAAGGTAATTGCAATAACCTGGATTTGGTTTTTTTGAACCTTTGTTGGACTCAAAATAAAAACAAAGATTTTTCAAAATTCCTCGTAAGCTCAATATCGAAGAAAGATTGGCGAGAACCCTCATAGGCTTTAATATCATAAAACAAAATATTTGTGGGAGATCTCATATGTTTAATATCGCATAATGATTTGTGAAAGTCATGTGAGACTAAAAAATAAAAAGTTTTGCGAGAGTTCTCATAGGCTTAATATCACAAAAACATTTTCCAGAGCTTTCTAAGACTAACAAATAAAAAGTCAATGAGAGCCCTTATAGACTCATTATCACAAAATGATTTGTGAGAGACATATGAGACTTTAAAATATCAAGTCTTATGAAAGCTCTTATAATCTCAATATTGCAAGAAGATTTGTGAGAGTCCTCATAGGCTTAATATCATAGAAATATTTACAAGAGTTTTATGAAAATAAAAAAATAAAAAGTCTCTTGAAAAAGCCATTTTAGGCTTAATATCATAAAAGGGTTTGGGAGAGTCCTCATATGCTCAATATTATAGAAAGATATGTGAAAGCCTTTATAGGCTCAATATCATAAAAAACAAATTTGCAAAAGCTTTTTGGGACTAAAAAATAAAAAGTCTTATAAGATCCCTCGTATGCTCAATATTCTCGCTCAAGTGTGTTTGATAGTGTGGTAGCTTTTGTGGTTGTGGTTTGAAAAAAATTGTTTTATAAAAGTACTTTTAGTTGAGGTTGGTTTGATATTTATACATGTTTGGTTAAAACTGTAGTTGAAATTGATGTTGAATAAAAAGTAGTTTAATGTGTTTGGCTAAGAATGCTTTTCAATTTGAGATTATAAATAACTAAAAAAAGATATATATTAATATTGATGTTTTTAATTTAAATATTATAAATTTAACTACTGCTATTATATCATGAAATAAATAATACTTTATATAAATTCATCCAACAAAGACTACAATTTCCATGATTTTTTGAGCGTGCAACAAAATCAGGTAAAATATCATTAGGAATAAAATTGGGATTACGATCAAATTCTGTAAATGCTACACCGTCATGCGATCTCTTTCTAATTGATGCAGTGTCTTTGAATAATGTTAAATAATAGTTTTTCAAATAAAACACAATTAAAAATTAAAAAAAAATTGGTTTTTTTTACTGGGTCGGACCCAGTCCAATATATTTAGGTTCAGGCTGGACCCGGTCCGACCATTAACAATGGATAAACCAAACAGTGCAAAGTGAGTTTTTAATTCACTTTGCACTGTTCACTCAGTGCAAAGTGAATTAAAAACTCACTTTGCATAGTTCTCTAGAGTGAATTATTCACTATGCACGTAAAGACAGAATACAGGCGAAAGCAGCAACTTTTTGCTTTTGTTAAACTTCAAACATAGCCGCAAGTGTGGTGGGTTCCAAAAAAAAAAAACTATGTTTTTTAATTTAATCAAACATCAATATCTATGGTATATAATCAACCTCATTCATAGCTACATTACCAAACATGCATTCAATATCATAGAAGGATTTTCTGGACCCTTATGAGATTAAAAATAAAAAAAATCCTTGCAAGGTTTGAATTTACTAGAGTTTTATTGGACTTGAATTTCCCATAGCCTTGATAGGTTTTTTTTTTTTTTAAAAAATTTATAGAATCTTTGTTGGGTTCAAGATAGAAAGAACCTTGGAATGTAATGACAATTATATACTAAAGAAATTGGATGCTTACCTGTGAAAAAGTATAGCCATTTCTTTCGATGTTCAACTCCCCTAGTGATGAATGAAATTGAAAGCTCACATTTTTGCTAATATTTTGACTCCCAACTTACTGACTTGCTCAATCTTACTTGGGTATAATATCTACATGGATGCTTTTGCTGATACAACAGCTTCATAAGACCTAATTATTAAGGTTAAATAAGTATGTTAAATAAAATAGAAAATAGAAAATAGAAAAAAGGAAAATATTATATGTTATTAAGGTTTGTTGGAAAAGCTATGGAAGATTTTATTCAGCAAATATGTCTGTAAATGAACTAATTAATATTTATTAAAAGTTAAACATCTATTTGTTGAGGAAACCGTGAAAGAGTTATTTCAAAAAACATGTTATTTTTTTATTGAAAATATTCACTTTTATGGAGAAGTTTTTGAAGATTCTGTTCATTGCATTAGACCATTAATGAAATACTATGTATTATTAAAAATAATAAATAAAACTAATTCATTTTTATTAAAAATTAGATACCTATTTTTTTGAGAAAATATTTAAAATATTATTAAAATATTGTCTAGCTATATAGGTAATTTCAATGTTAAAATAAAAAATTTTAGTCTCAGAGTTTAAAAAACATTAATTAAGAATTTTCATATATTTCTAAAGCTTTCTATCCAAGTTATTTTATTTTTTAAATTAAAAAATTTCATTTTACATAGAACTTAATGAAAAATTTAAGTAAAAAAATCAAAATAGTTTAATGATAAAAATAGTATAAAAACTAATAATTTAATAATAGATTTGGTGTTTGTCATGAAAAGAAATATGGATCCTCGGATACCCAAGCCCATGCGTAAATGGCCTTATACCAAGCCAGATAAAATCTGAATATCGTTGGACCCTATCCAATACGGCCTCGTTTATATATATTTTCCCTGAGCAGCTAACCAAAATGGTGCGCAAGTAAAGCGACCCTGGCAGGCACTCGTACACCAACAATTTTTGTTCCTAAATAAAAATGTTAACTTCCTTTAAAAATAATTTTTTTTATTAAAAAATATATATTTTAGATGGAATGGAAAGCTTAACATATATTTTTGAAACTTGAGGAATAAAATTTACAGTAAAATTTGTTTGGGAGCAAAACTGAAACTATTTGAATCGGGGAGCAACACCACCTGTTTTATTGTTTATATAAATAGTAAAGTGGGTTTTTTTTTTCATTTTAATTATTTATTTTTATTTAGGGTTTTTTTTTAATAATGTTGTAGAATTTGGTTGATACTTAACTTTATAATTATTTATTTTTGTTACCATATAATTCATTAAAAAATAATTAAAAAAATAGAATTATTAAACCTAGTAAAGTCTATGACTTGAATCATGAGTTAAACTACAAAATTTGTTCAATTTATTAATATGTTATCATCTCAATATTTTTTTTAAAAAAATATATTATTTTAAAATTAAATTATATTTTTACTGGATAAATTTTGGATTCACTAATTTCCCGGGAAAACCTTTTTTATTTTTGTAAAAAATTGCTGTTTATACTTTTTGATAAAAAAAAATAAAATTCAGTAATTCTTTAGTGTCATAAGAGCGGCGGGGACAAGGCTGAGCATTTCTTCATGTAGGAGCGTGCACTCAAAATGCTATATATTAAAATAATCCGGATTGCTCTTAGATAGATTCTTTTGTGGCTCTATGGATCCATAAACGAAACTTACCATAATATTAACAGGAAATTGTTTAATATAATAATATGGTACATGAGAAAATAAAATAATATCATAAAATCTCAAATATATGAGAATCATATGATCTTACAATCACAAGAAGGTGGTAAGAAGTAGTCAACGTGGGAGATACTTTAGACCCTCTCGCCACATCATCCACTAAGGAGAAAGGGGAAGTCTTCTACAAGCTGACAAAAGCCAAGTTCAGAAACACTTTAATCCCCTCAAATGGGACCCTCCAAAACCGCCCATCTGAATAAACTATAAAAACGTCCTTCCAGCACTGACCCTTTCTGCGGATAAATTATTCTCCTTCAAAACACTAATAATTCCCCCGTTTGCTAATTAATTTATCAATTCTTGACAGTTAACCAGCGACCAGGCAGAGAACTTATACCTTCTTTTACTAGAATAATTCCTTAGTTAAAATCACAAATACATGCAATATACAGGTCAAAGTCTATATATATAAAGCCGAGTATACGTCAAAAGCAATTACGTATATAATTATATTAGTGCAGCGTCCAATATTCAAAGGATACGTATATTCATGATCAGCACACGTTACCTAAGGATCCCAAAGAGAATCTGTTTGCTTGTTGTCCCACTCCTCCTCCTCCCCAAGGTCAATGGAGGAGTAAATCATGGACTCTTCTGGCATTGCTATCCCTGACATTTGCATCCACATCTTTGGTGAATCCAAGGGTGACTCGTTAATGGCTTGGATTTGGCTAGGTGAGAGCCTAACCGTGATGGGACCAACGTTTGAGCTAGAGCTGCCACCTTGGGAGGACTCAACTGTAGAGGGCCTAAGGCTCATAGCTGCCTCATGGGCTGCTATGCGAATATCTTCAGCATCAGAGCTTGCTGGCTTTGGTAGGCTATGAACCAAGTCAGGGAAATTAAGTTTTGCATCATATCCCCTAAAATGCAAAGCAGCAACATCATAAGCTGTTGCTGCCATTTCTGGTGTCTCAAAACTCCCTAACCAAATTCTACTTTTTTTCCCTGGCTCACGTATCTCTGACACCCATTTGCCCCATTTCCTCTTTCGTACCCCTCTATAGCAAGAACTCATACCACCATGGCTAGCAGTGTTTCTCTCTTCCATCTATAGTTCCAGCTAAGTTAGCTAGTGAGGTTTGAGGGAATTAATGATCGATATAGGCTGGCACGAGGTGGTGTTATCCGGTTATATTACTCCAGTATATATAGATATTTGTGGGCATGCATATGATATCTAAGTTGATAGAAACGTGGAGACTCAGTAGGAGAGGAAGTGAGCTTCCAAGTAGTTGCATTGGTGACAGATGTGTTCTTGTGCATGTTCACAATCTAAATTTCTTCTGTTTTGAAACCTAAGAAATTGTAGATTTTCATGGACCAACCAATCACATACTTACAAGTGTATAATTTTTTTTTAACAGTTAGCATCACGTATGTTTACGCGTAATTTAATTAATATTTTAAGGTTTTAAAGTTAATGATGATGTAAATTTTTAATAATTTTAAAATTTACAATACTTGAATTTATAATTTTTTTTAAAATAAATCAATAAACTCAAAACCTAACCGATTATACGCAATTTAACGTGAAAAGTTTTGAACACTGCAATTCATAGGAGAATGTTTTTTTGGAGGCAAGAAATCATGTTAATTAACAATTAGTACTGTTTATAAACGCGGTTTGAAACTTGGTGGAATAGATTTGGACCCACTTATCCTCCTACGGGTCTATTTAATTTTCTTGATGTGCTTAGGTCATTCTGGAGATGCTGGTTTCATTTACTGGAGTCCATGGCCATGGCGCACCTTCCTTTTTTCACGAGCGAGTGACACATGCATCTCTTGGATCAAGAGAGCAAAATATCACTGAAAGATAAATTAGGAAATGCAGAAATGATATCATCAAAAGAATGACAGGTGAAGGATATTCATTTTATTAACCATGTGGACGTGGAGTCTTATCTTGTGTTTTTTTTTTTAAATATTCTTTTTTATTTTTAATATTAGTAGATGAAAATCATATAAAAATATTTAAAAATATTAATTTTTTCAAATAAAAAACAATTTAAATATTTTATAGAGTAAGTTAATTTTAACACAAAATAAATATTTTATATAAAAAGTGCTATATAGTCTTCAAGGGTATCTCTATGGTTCTAAATGCCAAGGCTTGTATACATTCTTGTAGGAGTGTTTATCGATGCAGTTGGGATGGGTTTCGATTGATAATTATATAAAATTTAATTTTTAATATTTTATAAATTATAAACTCAAATTATTCATTTTTTTAGTAACCAAATGAATTTGATATATCAGGCTAGTTAAATGTTTTTTTGAATATTACAAATATCTACAAGTTAGAACTTATATTTCTAATTTTCATAGGTTTAGCTTAATTAGAATTAAGATTTGGGCTCAATAAATTAGCCTAAAACGTATTATAAGGTGTAACAAAAAAAATTAGGTTTAATATATTAATTGAATCAATTAACTAAAATGAAAGAATCGATTAAAAAAAAAAGACATAACATAAACAATTAAATTAAGTTTGTTGTTATAGAGTTTATGAGTTAATTAGGTTGGGTTGACTAGATTTTTATAATCTTGATCCGCCATCTAACCCATGATAACAATTTTTAATTTTTTTTATCCATTATCATGTATAATATTCATATTATTTAATTTTAACAGGTTGAGTGGATTTAGATAATATACATATTATAGATGAGCTAGTTTTTTTCAATACCCCTACATTAACATACACCATTTTTAACTTGAAAATCTAAATTATTAGATTATAAATCCATATTTATATATAAGTAACCGCTTCAAATTTATCATCCTAACTAATTAATATGAGGTTCTTTAATAACTTATTTAACTCAATAACTACTTCCAAAAAATTGACAAATACAAATGGGATACCGACGAAAAAATTCTGTTGGTAGATTACGATAAACATTACCAACAGAATAATCCCTCATTGTATCTATTGGTATACACCAACAGAAATATATCCTCTGTATATACTGAAGGAATTACAATGAGAAAAAAAGAAATTAAAAAAAAATCAAAAGGTACAATGACATGTTATTTATATAGATATAATTATTGATGAAATGAACTTGATGGTGAAATTTATCCATCAATCCATTAGTAATATTTAATTCATGACATGACAAGTAACCCCGCTCTCCTCCCTCGTTTTTTCTTTTTCCTCCATCAGCTTCGCAACAAACAACATAACCCCCTTTCCTATTTTATCATAAATCAACTTCCCATGACAAATTCAGCCACCCCAAGTTCTGTCAGCATCCCTATTCGAATTCAATATTTTTTTAGGACTATCCACATCAAGTAAGCAAAATTATCCAATTTTTTTATTTGAACTTAATTTTAAAGTGTTAATTTTTATTGCATATTTTTGTAGTATATGTAGTTTGTTTGTGTGTTTACTTGTTTTATAGCTTTTCCCATATAAATTTGTTGTATGAATATATGATTTGTACATGTTATGGTCTGTTTAAGATTTTGAAAAATTATATTTGTTTGTAATTTGATGAAGTTGATTTTGAATTTATAACTTAGGTGTTTTATAATGAAGCAAATAATAGCTTATTTAATGGATACATTTTATATTTTATCAATTTTATTATTGAGTTGAAATTTTAGTAAATGTGTATGAATTAGAATTTATATAGATAATTGATAATGATTAAAGAGTACTATTAAAATAGATTGAACAACTTTGAGTTAAACCAATGTTAGTTAATTTATTTAGTTTACATAATTAATTAATACATGTTGTCATCAATATTCTATATAGGTTTGATATAAGTAAAGGGTAATCGTTTATGAATGTATCGAGATTCACCTAGAGGGTTGCGTAAGATGAATTATTGTAATGAAGTTGAGAGTTTTATTAATCATACACTATCTAATCTGAGAAATATTAGTAGAGATAATATTAGATGTTCATGTAAAAGTTGTAAAAATAAAAATATTCTCGATCTAGATGTTATAATGATTCATCTTCTACAAAAAAAAAAAGGTTCATGGAGAAATACTTATGTTGGTTTGCACATGGAGAACCATATGTTCCTTATAAGACAATGGTATAAAGGATTGTTGGGTCAACCTTTAGTTCTAGAAACGTGCATGGAGTTGTAGATGAAAATAATAATCCTTATAAAAATATGGTTATGGATGTGATGTGAATGTTCAATCATAAATGAAGAACAAAATGCAGACACGACTAAGTTTTTTTGTTCTTTTGAAAGATTCCGATGAACCATTATGGGATGGGTGGATAAATTATAGTAAATTATCGGTTGTTACATATGTGTTCACTATCAAGTTAGATAATAGGTTGAGTGAGACCGGTTATGATAGAATTATCGAATGAGCGAGAAGCATTTTACCTGAAGGGAATAGGATGAAAGAGAACTTATATACTGTTAAATCCATGATGAAACCCCTTCAGCCTAGGATACTAGAAAATTAACATGTGTCTAAACTTCTGTTTGTTGTATTACATTGAAAATATAGAGTTGATCGAGTGCAGAACATGTGGGCTTGCTTGTTATAAACCCAAAAATGGTAGGGGAAGGACTTTTGTCACACATATAAAACTTACATACTCCCCAATCACTTCTAGATCGCAAAGACTATTCATGTCTCCAAAGATTAAGTATATGACATAGAATCATTCACAAGATGCGGTGTATGAAGTCATCGTGCACCCATCTGATCGTAAAGCCTGGAAACATTTTAATAGGGCATCTACAGTTTCAATGAAATCAAGGAACATACGTCTCAGGTTATGTACAGGCAAATTTAATCCATTTGGGTCATTTACTGTTTCTTATTCTTGTTGATTAGTGATACTTATGGTTTATAACTTGCCACCGAGGATGTGTATAAGGCCAGAGTTCATGTTTTTATCTATGATTATACCCGGTTCTAATAGTTTAGGTTGGAATATAGATGTTTATCTTTGACTATTAATTGATGAGTTGAAGCAGTTGTGGTCATTCAAGATTTTAACTTATGATATCTCGAGAAAATATAATTTTCAAATGAAAACAGCTTTGATGTGGACTATTAATGATTTCTTGTGTATGGAATGGTTTCTAGTTGGAGCACGCATGAAAAATAACAAGGCTTTCACGTTGGAAATGGTGGTAAAGAAATTTTTTATTGCCATCGACGATTTTTGCCAACGAATTACAAGTATAGAAAGAACATAAATGACTTATTTATTGGTAGAGTTGAAAGAGATGTTGCACTATCGCTACCGTTAGGTGTAGAATTGTATGCCATGATGTCATAGTATGATGACATTGTTTTGGTTTTCAATCTGGTAAGTAGAAATTTTCTGGTTTTGGTGTGACCTATAATTAGGTATAGCGAAATATTTTCTGAAAGTTTTCTTATTAGGCGGTCAATCTTTTCCGCCATAACCTTGATGTCATGCACATTATGTGTATTCTCATGAAAAGAAAAAAAAAATCACTAAACCTATGACAATGATTTGAGACTTGGGTTTGATAACAAAACTTAATCCTCACTTTTAAAGCACATGCATTAGATATTAGATTTGAAAGGATGATAAATGATAAATTAGGCTTTGAGCTTATTTTCTGAGTTATATCCAAAATAGGCTTAAAGGTCTCTACACATATTTATTGGGCCTTGATAGGGTTATATCAACTCAACTCAATTTTACTCGCAATGATGGAACAATGTCCTAACATGTGAAATATTATAAACAAGATTTTTCATATATTGATCAAAATAAAAAGAAAAAAACATTTATGAATAACGATAAAATTCACATGATGTGTGTGTATAAAAAGAATGTTCTAATCAAAAGTACGACTCTTTTAAAAAAATAAATAAAAAAACCTTTTCAACTCACATATCATATCCACATTTAAGAAAAAACAATATATATGTATAACTTTAAAAACATGTCAATTTTTAAACTTTCAAAAGAAAAGACCCGTTTAATGATCATACTATCTTTAAGTTAAATATAAATAACATAAAATAAATTAAAAATATTTTTTTCTTTATTATAAGAAAACTAACAAAGTTTTAACATAAAATGAACATCACTCGTTTAGTGATCATATTGATAAAAACAAATAACACAAGCTTTTACACACATACACAAGAAAATACTCCTGCCACTGGTTTTTTTTTTTTTATCATCGAAAATCTTAGTATTCTGGATTAAAAAAAAATCCACATGTAAACTTATCCAACATGAAAATAAAATGTCTACCCACAAAAGTTATCCATACATACCAATCAACCATGTTCATATTAAATCAATAAAATCATGCTAAAAATTATACAAAACAAACAAATTCATTTTGGGCACGAAATTGACCTTCTACAACTACCAGAAATGAACCGGAAAGAGGTAGAGCAGTGTTGGTGCGGCTGACATACAAAAACAATGGCTTTTTAGGTGGTAATCAAGTTGTGATTTCTAGTTTTTTCTTGGGTTTTCTTCGGCTAGAATCTCGGGTGGTTTTGTGAGGACAGATCAAGACTAATTTTTGAGGAAGCAGCTGATATAAATCATTCATAATGCAGAGCAAACGATTGTGTCGTGGCGCAATTTTGTGTTTATATTGTTGCAAAGGCTTGGAGAATGGCTTCTCCGTGGTGTTGCTATTATGAAGGATTGCAGAGAAGATGACTTCGGTTGGATTGGATTTGATGTTGGAGAAAAAGGAGTATGACAGATCGGAGTCGAAAAACATGGTAACTGGTGGCAGATGGTTTTGTTGATGATCAAAAGATGGAAATGGGGCTGCCACTAGCTTTTTTTTTTTTTTTTTTTAACTACAGTGAGAAAAGAAAGGCTGTAGAAGGAGAAGATTTGTTACCGCAACTAATTGTCTATATTGTGGAAGAAATGTCTGTAAAGATCTTCATGCGAAAGCTGGAAAGTGACAAAATGTTCTAAAATTAGGTGACTCAAGAGGCTCATGTAGTCATCAAAAATTAAATGACAATGTTGTTTTAGTGTGAGTTTTGTGATTTTTTCAGAAACTACGAAGAACTCGTCTGAATATGGTGCTCAAAGTGAAAGCCGAGATAGAAAGGTTACGGGATGCTAGTTTTTTGGAGGTGGTTAAATATCTACAATGAGTATCTAATAAAGTAATAGTTCCTAAGAAAGGGATAAAATTAGAGTATGTGTAGGATATAGGGATTTAAATAAAGCAAGCCTCAAAGACGACTTCTCTTTGCCATACATCGATAATGCAACACGAAACTCAATGTACTCCTTCATGGATGGTTTATTTGGGTACAAACACATCAAAATGACCAACGAAGTTAAAGACAAGACAACCTTCGTTAATCTGTAGGGCCACTTATCAAAGGGAAATGATAACTCAATTTTACAATATGATCCATAAAAAAAATTTAAGTGTATGTGGACGATATGATTGCTAAATCCAAAGAGGGAGAAGACCATTGTCAGAATATGAGAAAACTGTTTGAAAGGTTGGGAAAGTATTAGTTGAAGCTGAACCCTGTAAAATGCTCATTCGGGGTAAAATCCAGAAAGCTAATAGGATTTGTGTTAAGTAACCAAGGTATTGAAGTCGACCCCGATAAAGTTAAAGCAATCAGGTCATGCCATCTTCTAAAACAGAAAAAGAAGTAAGAGGGTTCTTGGGTCATTTTAATTACATTGCTCGATTTATATCTCAAATGACAACAACTTGTGAGTCAATCTTCAGACTCCTTTGAAAGAAAAATCCTAATGTATGGAATGAGGAATGCTAAGAAACTTTAAATAAAATCAAACAGTATTTGCAATATTCATTTTTTATGGTGCCTCCCATGCCTGGTAGATTATTGATTATATATCTGACAAAAAAAAAAGGGATATGTACTTAGGCAACATGATGAGTCTGATAAAAAAGAGAAAGCAATATATTATTTGAGAAAGAAGTTCACAGATTACGAGTCCATATATATAATGGTAGAGAAGCTTTGATGTGCTCTTATATGAGTTGCAAAACAACTTCGACAGTACATGTTGTATTACACTACATGGCTGATTTCAAAATTCAATCCTCTAAGATATTTCTTTGAAAAGCCTTATTTATCAAGAAAAATAGCAAGATGACATGTGTTGTTGGCTGGGTATAATATAGTGTACATAATAAGAGAAGTCGCAAAAAGAAGTGTTATCGATGATGATTTGGTAGACAATGCAATTAAAGGTTATGAGCTTTTGAATTTTTCTTTCCTACATGAAGATATGCTGGTAGTAGAAAAATAAAAACTAGATTGGTGGATAATGTGTTTTGACGGAGCAGTAAATGTATATGGCAATATGGCAGGGCAGGAGCAATGATAATTTATCCTAACAGAAAACAATATCCTATTTCGATGAAATTGCATTTTGAATGTAACAAAAATATGGCTAGTATGAAACTTACATCCTCGGATAGAAGTTGTATTAAAATTAAAGATAAAGAAACTTGATGTCTATGGAAACTCAATGCTGATAGTCTTCCAAGTGAAAGGAGAATGATAGAAAAAAGATGAGAAACCGAGCCTATATCAAGAATAATTGTTCAAACTAGCAAAAGATTTTGACAAGATAACATCCACTCATATGGGAAAAGACAAAAACTAATTTGTTGATGCTTTAGCCATTTTAGCTTTCACGGCCAAAATTGATTATGGGAATAGAGTGCAACCCATAAGTATTGAAGTCATAATTTTTTTGGCTCACTACTGCTCAGTTGAGGAAGAAATGGATGGGATTTTATGGTATAATGATATCAAACAATTTATCCAATATCAGAAGTATCCCCTCGGGGCATCCAATATAGATATGAAAACCTTGTGAAGGTTAGCCATGAACTATTACCTTGATGTAGAAACACTATACAAGAGGTCTTCTGATGGAACATTGTTGAGATGTTTAGATGAGATAGAAGCAAAAAAAAAAAAACACTTCAGGAAGTTTATAAAGGGATTTGTGCAACTCATGTTAGTGGACATATGATGGCTAGGCAAATATAGAGGTCGGGGTATTTTTGGATGACCATGGAAAATGATTGCATATAATTTGTCAGAAAATGCCATGAATATTAGGTGTACAATGATAAGATAAATATGCCTCCTACTCTTCTATTCAATTTAACATCTTAATGGCCATTTGTAATATGAGGAATCGATGTAATTAGGCATGTCAAACCAAAATCTAGCAATGAAATTGGTTTATCCTAGTGGTCATTGACTAATTCATAAAATGGGTGGAAGCTAGTTCAAATGCTCATGTTACCTAAAAGGTAGTGAAGAGATTTATTGAATGAGATTTAATTTGTTGATATGGAGCACTTGAAAAGATAGTGACTGATAATGCCCAAAACTTCAATGAAAGAATGATAGTAGAGCTTTACATAAAACGAAAAATCAAGCACTTAAATTCATCTCCATACAAGCCAAAGATGAATGGTGTTGTACCTGTCAACAAGAATATCAAGAAGATTATGCAGAAGATGGTAGTCATGTACAAGTACTACATGCATATCATACCACAGTAAGGATATCTATAGGAGCTACACCTCATTCCTTGGTTTACAGGATGAAAGCAATTATGCCATTAGAAGAAGAAATCTCATCTCTAAAGGTACTAATGGAATCAGAACTTAAGAAAGTTGATTGAGTCAATATGAGATACAAGACGTTAAATCTGACAAATGAAAAGAGGTTAGCTGCAATCTGTCATTACTAGTCGTATCGACAAAGAATGGCTAAAGCATATGACAAGAAAGTTAGATCTATTGGCATAACCCAACATGTTGTAACCTTCCACAATTCATGCTACAGTAGTGGAGAGACGTTGACGGATGATTAGTGTATCAATGGCAACAACCCAGCATACTATGGTAGTTCAGCCACCTAAGGAAAGAGATGTTGAAGAATGATTGGTGTATCAATGACAACAACCCAGCATGCTATAGTAGTTCAACCAACTAAGGAAATTTCAACGAATTGATTGAGCAAATCTTGGATTCAAAACAAGGACATAACATATCCTAGCAGGGCATATCTTGGAATATTAATACAGCTTTAATGTAATTACCATTCCTGAAAACCTTGGACTCATCCTGGCAGAGCATATCATGGAGATTTAATATCTTTACCTCTCCTTGTTTGTGTTTAAATAGAGGACGTGGCCCTCAGTATTTTGTATTGTGAAAAATAAAAGTAAATAATAATTACTTCTTTAGCTGTGTTCACGTTTAGAGGAGCCTGACTTGCTCATCCCATTCTTCCTCCTGTTCTTCTTTTTTTCTTCTTGGTATCAGAGCAACTGTGAACACAGCTTAATCCAGTATCTCAAAAACAAGCCTCCAAATAATTATGACTTCACTCTCACTCAATGTTGGAAATTTTATCACCCTTAAACACAGTCCCACAAACTATCCATTATGGCGTGAACAAGCCTTAGCCCTTGCAGAAAGCCAAGAATTGCTTGGTCATCTTACTAACAAGGATCCTGCCCCACCCACATATAGCATACCGGATGCTGATGACACCCCAAATACAGAAACCTCTGCAACAAGATTAACCAAAGCATACATTGCATGGTGAAAAACAGATCATCTCCTTCGAGGTTGGATAATTGGAACACTCTCTGAAGAAACACTTGGTCTCGTTATGGGCTTAGAAACAACATATATTGTATAGGAAGCATTGAAAAATGCCTACACAGAAAACTCTCAAGAACGAGAGTTCACACTTAGACAACAAGTCACATATCTACAGAAAGAAGATGACAAAACAATTGGAGAACACATTCGAACATTCAAAGGCCTATGTGACGGCCTTGCAACAATTGGGAAACCAGTTCTAGACAAAGAAAATGTATTTTATCTTCTCACAAGTCTTGGTCCTCAATATGAAACTTTTACTACTACCATGCTCAAACCACCAAGACCACCATACACTGAGCTTGTCTCACAACTTCAAAGTCTTGATTAAAGACGTAACTGGTTCTCAACCCAAAACACTGCTGCACTCACCCCTTCAATGGCCTTCTACGGACAACAACAACCTTGATATCCACAATCTTTCATAAGATATCAAGGCCACAACAAACAACAATTCACCTCAACAGGAAGAGGATTTCAAGCACAACAACCAAAGGACCAAAACCATGGATACTCCCCTAGTCAATCAACACATACACAACACAGACGACCTCCCCCACTAGGACAGCGACGAATGACGTCTAATGAAAGAAACCTCTATCGTGAAGAAAAATGTCAATACTGTGGGATGGTAGGACATATTGCCAAAATATATTGGTGGGTGCCCAAAAGACCAACACAACCAAATGAAATACCACAGGCACTGGCAACACTTACCTTGGATAATACAATAGTTGAAACATAGTGGATTTCAGACACAGGTGCCTCAAACCACATGACAGGAACACAAGGTAAGTTAACTAATCTTCGAAATTATTCAGGATCTCATTCAGTTCTTGTAGGCAATGGCTCTGCTATGCCAATAATTGGTATCGGAGACTCAAACATTAAGCAAAAAAATAAAGTCTTACCTCTTCCTGATGTCTTGCTGGTCCCTCATTTGAAAAAAAATCTGCTCTCAGTAAGTCAACTAACAACTTAGCTTCCAGTTAATTGTGAATTTACTAATGTTGATTTTTGTGTTAAGGAACGACAAACAGGACAACCAGTGATCAAATTAAGACGCAAGGGTGACCTCTATGTCCTTCCCACTTTACCGGAGCTTTATTTTTCTCATCGTTTCAAATCCGACACAACAAATATTTGGCATCAACGATTAGGACATGCTCAATCTTCTGCTTTACATTTCTTAAAAAATAAAGGATTAATTGACATTGTTGGCAGAATAAAATCCGAACATATTTGTGATAGCTGCCAATTAGGAAAGCTTAGTAGATTACCTTTCTCTAATTCTAAACATTTAAGCTCTAGTATTTTTGAAAAAATTCATTGTGATTTATAGGGACCTGCCCCTATTTTATCTATTGGTAAATTCAGATATTATGCATGTTTAATTGATGATTTTTCTAAATATACTTGGATCATTCCTTTACAACATAAATCTGACTTTATAAATGCTTATTTAGCCTTTGAACAATATGTCGACAGACAATTCAACAAAAAGATCAAGGTTTTTCACTCAGATGGAGGAGAAGAGTTCATAAACTCCAAATTATCATCACACTTCCTCTTTGCTAGAATAATACATCAGGTATCATGTCCATACACTCCAGAACAAACAGGTACGGTTGAACGGAGACACATGATAATACGAGAACTCAGAATGACCATGTTATTTCATAGTGGTGCTCCACTGTTTCTATGGTTAGAAGCCTTTTCTATTACTGTTTACCTCATAAATCGTTTACCCATATCTGCTCTTAATTATGAAACACCATGTTTTACACTTCATGGAAACCATCCTGATTACACTTCCCTCCGTTTGTTTGGCTCCAAATGTTTCCCTTACACATGGGACACACGACAAAACAAGTTTGATCCAAAAACAGTCCTTTGCATATTTGTAGGTTATAGTGATAAACATAAAGGATATAAGTGTTTTCATCCATCAATTAGAAAATTTTTTATATCTCGCCATGTGGTTTTTGATGAACTTTTTTCTTCCTTTTAAAACCACACAGAAACAAAGCATGGAACCACCTACATCTCATGTTATAAGCATTTTTTACTCATGGTTACCACAAATTCACCCCACATGTACTGCTGAATCAGATTCACATGCATTAACACCATTAACTACTATTCCTCTACCTTACATACCATCACTCACATTTGTCTCTAGTAGTGTAATAAGTTCCTTCTCAGACACGGCTGGACAACAACAACTTTAACCTGCACCTGCGTTGGACATGACACAAACCACCACACAAGAAACACCACAAGTCCAAACTGCAGATCACACTTTATCTCACAGGCAGGAAGACGTGTCTAACCAAACCTTCAACAATCCTCCATCAGACATACAAGTAAATCCACCAAGCATCCAGACACGGCACAACCCAGCATCTCTAATGATCACACGATCTCAACGAGCCAACCCAGCATCTCCAATGATCACTCGATAAAAAACAGGAATTATCAAACCCAATCCCAAATATGCCTTGATTTCCTCTATATTCTCAGCTAGTATTCCTCATGAACCACATAACACACGAGCTGCTCTATCTCACCCTGGCTGGAAAGCAGCAATGGATGAAGAACTCGAAGCCTTGCATAAAAATTAGACTTGGAAACTTGTTCCACGCACCTCAGACATGCATGTAATTGGTTCAAAATGGGTATTCAAACCAAAACTCAAACCCAATGGTTCATTAGATCACCTTAAAGCTCAAGTAGTGGCAAAAGGGTATCATCAAGTGGATGGTCTAGACTATACCGAAACCTTCTCTCCAGTCATCAAACTAGGAACAATACGAATGGTCATCACCATAGCTCTTGTTAAAAAATGGCGCATGCGTCAACTTGACGTAAAAAATGCATTCCTTTATAGTTTGATTTCAGAAAACAAATACGTAAAACAACCTCCAGGAATGGCTGATCTTGCATATCCAAAACATGTGTGAAAGCTTCACAAAGCACTCTATGGTCTCAAACAAGCACCTCGTGCTTGGTTTGATCAGTTTAGTATTTTTCTTCTTAAATATGGTTTCTTTTATAACCTAGCCGACCTTTCCTTATTTATCTTTAACTCTAACCTTGGCACACTAATTCTTCTTCTTTATGTAGATGATATCTTGCTGACAAGTTCCTCCACAATGTTAGTGTCCTCCTTCATTCAGCTTTTGAGCATAGAATTCACGATGAAAGACTTGGGCCACATTCATCACTTTCTTGGAATTGAAATATCAGAAACATCGGCTGGACTACACTTGTCCCAATCTCACTATGCTCTCACCATCCTAGAACTAGCCAACATGGTCGCCTGCAAACCTATGAGCACGCCCCTTGAAGCTAAAACCAAGACCTCATCAAACAAAGTCCTGCTTGAAGATCCAAGTTATTATAGAGGACTGGTTGGAGCTTTACAGTACCTAACCTTCACAAGACTAGATCTCTCATTCAGTGTGAATTATGCTTCACAATTCATGCATGCTCCCACAACTATGCATGTAAAATTGGTCTAGAGGATCTTAAGATATGTTAAAGGCACACTTAACATAGGTTTGTATTTCACTGCCAATACAACACTTGATCTTTGTGCTTTCTCTGATACAGATTGGGCGGGGTGCCCCACCACAAGATGCTCCACCACAGGATATTGTACATTTCTAGAAGGAAATCTCATCTCATGGTATGCAAAGAAACAACCCACAATCTCTCGATCAAGCACCGAAGCGAAATATCGAGCAATGACAAATACAACAGCAGAACTCATATGGATGTAATTTATCCTTAAAAATTTCAGATTCCACTATCATCTACACCAACTCTCTACTGTGATAACATAAGTGCTCTTCACATGACAATAAATCTAATGTTTCATGCTCGCAGTAAACACATTAAGTTGGATTATCATTTTGTGCGTGAATGAGTTGCACTTGGACACCTCATAACTCAACATATCTCCACTACAGAGCAAGTAACAGACCTCTTCACCAAACCAATATCCAAGGCAGCACTCAGTCATTTTCGAACCAAACTCTACCTCTGACCCCGGCACAGTTTGAGGGAGGGTATTGGCACAACCCAGCATGCTATAACCTCCCACAATTCATGCTACAATAGTGGAGAGATGTTGAAGGATGATTAGTGTATCAATGGCAACAACCCAGCATACTATGGTAGTTCAGCCAGCTAAGGAAAGAGATATTGAAGGATGATTGGTGTATCAATGGCAACAACCCAGCATGCTATGGTAGTTCAACCAGCTAAGGAAATTTCAACGAATTGATTAAGCAAATCTTGGATTCAAAACAAGGACAAAGCATATCCTAGCAGAGCATATCTTGGAATATTAATACAGCTTTAATGTAATTACCATTCCTGGAAACCTTGGACTCATCCTGGCAGAGCATATCATGGAGATTTAATATCTTTACCTCTCCTTATTTGTCTTTCAATAGAGGACGTGGTCCTCAGTATTTTGTATTGTGAAAAACAAAAGTAAATAATAATTACTTCTTTAGCTGTGTTCACGTTTAGAGGAGCCTGACTTGCTCATCCCATTCTCCCTCCTGTTCTTCTTTTTTTCTTCTAGACCTAAGGTATTTCAAGAAAGATATCTAATACTGAGAAAGATCCTCCTCTACTTAACAAATATTAGAGTACATGGGCACCCAACTATGAAGGCCCATATATAATGAAGAAAGAGTTTTTTAGGGGAGCTTTGTTATTGACAAGAATAGATGGAGATGACTTGCCTAGCCTGTGAACTTTGACTCTGTAATGAAATACTATGCATGGTGTACTCATCTTTGTTAAATCAATAAAGTTTGGTTATTCATTTAGTTACATATGTGTTTTGCAAATGATCTCAAAAGGCTCAATAAAAAAAATATCTTTTTTTTAAAAAACATTTTCTATTAAACAAAGGTTTTCAAGATTTGATTTTGGCTAACAATTTTAAGAAAAATTAATGATTTATCAAGTGCAATGATTCACCTAGTAACTCCTTAGGAGATGACTAAATATCCAGAAATCCAAATGGATGACCCAATCATCAAAGTTTGTTGTGCAAAAGCTACATGAAATAAAGAAGATGAAGTTTTCATAAGTCATGAGCTCGCAAAACAAATTTGTGCAAATCGCTACGGTCATGAAGTCAATTTATTAGTCTTAACCAATATTGCTTAAAATAAGGAAAGACCACTTTTGATATTCCCTAGAGATGAATATGTCCCTTGCAGTCCTAATTTGAGTTGAAGTGAAATTTTTTTCTTTGTAAGATAACCCTGGCTAGGATCACACCCCACACCAGGGGCAAGTATTAGAAAATGATGAGAATGAAGGTATTTGAGAATGTCCACTAACGATGAGAAAGTGGTAAAAAAACCTACACAAAGTAGAATACCTGTGAACAGAATCCATATGATCTTGATTGAGGCTGCATAATAGGATAACCCAATGAGCCCAACAAAAAAAAAAGGCTTTGCTAAATGAAAAATCTTGAAAAGACACACGGGTATCTAAAAAACAAGCAAACGCTTCTCTTGCAGCTTCAATAAACAAATAAAAGGAAAATCATTGAGGAACTTGCAAATGGAATAGAAAAGGGTGTTGGTATCTTGATATGAGCAGATAAAGAGATTTCAGGAATGAAAAGTTGATTAGGTGTTCGATCAAAGGTTTAGAGTTAAAAAAAACCCTAGAAAATCCCTTTTCTTAACTTCTAAAAGTAAAGGTCTTTGATAGCATAAAATATGTTGGAAGAATAGAAAAAAAGAAGATGAAAGGGCATAAAGGAGTGAAAGTGATCCTAGACCCATAAAAATCCCCTCAAACACCATGTGAGCCTATGAACTCCTTTTATTTGGTAGCCATAAAACTTAGCCTTCATTACGTGCCTTGAAAAGTCAATTTTAATCAAGCGAGTGGGAAAGACTTAAGGAACCATTTATAAGAATCATGATGAAGTGAAAAAGTATTTGTCTTTGTTCATATTGAGAAAATCCAAACAAAAGACTTCAAACAAATATTTGATTTTTTTTTGAACTTAATACAAAATAGGCCATCTCTTAAACTAATCACCATGATGAAATATCTTTGTTTGAAGACTAATACAAATCATGAGAGTTGTATGAGCATTGTTATTTGACATGTCATTGCAAAAACTAAAGATTTCAAAAAGACAAAGTACATCTTGCGAAATCTTTGTTACGGAAAACACCTTAAAATATAAACCAAAATGTATGTCATGAGTATTTGAAAAAGGCATAAAAAAATAACATTGTCATAAGACAAAGAGTCTTAATTCATTCCTAATTAGGAAAAAAGTGATAGGATTCACCACGACTTAAATACTCACAAAAGGTGAAGGCTATAAATGCAACTCAGAGGGGCTTATATTTTGAAAGGCATGCATTACATATGGTTTAACCTCATCTTTGAAATACTATTAATGTTGGATTCACCAATAAAGAGGAAAGGTGGTGAAATATGCATGGGTTAGCGAAAAACAAGAAATGGCAAAGAAATCCTATCTATAGAGTGTGGATAACTAAGGCCATAAGACAAGGCGCTCGTTTTAAGAGTTTACAAGGGTATTTTGTTTTCATTTTTTGGAATTTAAAAAGGGTAGGTTACCTATGAAAATAGGCAATTTTTTTTAAATTTCAAAATAGACATGTCGCCCGTTAAAATAGACTAATTTTAGGAAAGCATAAAGGCTTGCTGAAATTCTTTTTAGAATTTGAAAATGGCAGGTCGCCATGAAATAGATCGACTTTTTGAATTTTAAAACAGGCAAGTTGGCCGTGAAAATAAACCAATTTCAGGGAAGCATGAAGGTTTATTGAAATTCTTTTTGGATTTGAAAAGAAGCAGATGGCCTATGATCGGAAGCCAATTTTTTAATTTCAAAATAGACAAGTCGCCAATGAAAATAGACTAATTTTAGGGAAGCATGAAGGCTTATTGAAATTATTTTTAGAATTTAAAAATGGCAGGTTGCATGTCAAAATAGGTAAATTTTTGAATTTCAAAATAGGCAAATTGCCCGTGAAAATAGACCAATTTCAGGGAGGTATAGAGGCTTGTTGAAATTCTTTTTGAAATTTGAAAAAAAAACAGGTTGCCCATGAAAATATATCAATCTTTGAATGTTACAAGGGGTAGGTCACCCGTGATAATAAGACCATTTTCTTAAAAAAAACAAAGTCTTTGGAATTTCGAGAAGGGTGGATCACCTAGTAAGACCGTCAAACATGTTTTTCTTTACAATCTTATTATGCAAAACTTTAATTTGAAAAAGAAATTCAAAATACAAGAGAATATACATGTAGAAAGCCTAGAAGATTGTTCAAGTTAGTGGTGAAGGATCAAAGAGACAAGTGGAAAAGTTGGAGGACAAAACTATATAAAATTAGCAAAATTGACAACCCCATCCTGATTAATAAAAGTCTTCATTGGTGAAAATATTTTTATTTGGGGTAAAAAATACAAATCTGGATTGGTAAGGACTTAATGAGAATTTTGAAAGGACTTAATTGCAAGAAATATTGATTTTTGAAGTCAGTTTAGAAATTAATGTTTAGGGATATAATTGCTTAAATATTTTAAAGAGTTAATTTGGTCAAATCGAAGCCTTAATTGCATAAATATTGAAGTTTGATGGGCAATTAGAGACTTGATTGAAGAAATTCAAAACCAAGAATCAAACTAAAAAAGATGCATGAATGTAGTGGCTGAAATTGACCAAATCAGGGGCCAATTGTGTTTGACAGGGGTGAAATTGCATGAAATTAAAAGTTTAGAAGATAATTTCAAGTGCAATTGAAAGAATATGGACTAAAATGAAATATGTCAAATCTCAAATTAAGAACCCTAATTTCTAGGGTTTAACTTAGATGACATGTCGTTTAAGCACTATTTAGCTTCTTCTTCGAAAGTTTTGACGGATCTAGTAGGCACTTTAAGATGAATAAATATGACATTTCCGACCACCTCCATTCAACTGAGAAATAGCCTTCTCTACATATATCAACTACTCCTATCAAAATTTTACATCTCATTTTCTTTAATGAACTCAACAACATGTCGTCCCCGAGCAACCATCACTTCATTTTCAGATTCTAGGCTGATCAGGTTGGCATTTTGAAACAAATTAATGTGGAGCTACAGACTTATAAATTGAGTAAGGTTGGATCCAAACAGAAGGTGAGCACCCCCTCTACCAAGATCAGGTGGTCTTCAATGACGATGACATCGGAGTTGCTCTGATAAAGCCTTGAAAGTGGTTAACTCAGTCATCTATGGCTGTGATACCCATTTCACAAAACCACTAATATTTTCCATATGTTTCTTTCAAGAACTAAAGGCCAGAAACAAGTTCCTTAGTTCTTAAGTTTGAAAAAATCACCAGAACCTCCAAAAACCATGTTTGTTGCAAAACCACAATTGAAAAACCAACATAGGTACATCACTAAAAATTATAAAATGCACTCCTGAACCCTCTCATTTTGATTAAAAGAGCTAACTTTTGATCAATCTATCTTTGAACCCATCAAAAACCCTAGAAAAAACCTATAAATACCCCCTTGAAAAATCAAAGCAGAGAGGAGAAAAAAAAGGAGAAAAAGGTTATTAAAGAAACTCTAAGTGTGAAGGTTTAAGAGCCTAGTATAAGGATTTCTTAAGCTTTTAAAGGGCAACAAGCTTGTGGAAGCAATACTTACAATGAAAGCAAAAAGGGTAGTAACCACTCTAGGAGCTTGAAGGTATACTTTCTAACCAAAATTGAATTCCATGTGGCCTGCTTGAGTGATTTCCTTATTGTCATTTGGTCTGTATTTATATTTACAAGCATGAAGATGAGATTTATAATGCTTGGCAGGTAGTGTTATGGTTGCCCTTTTTGTTACTATAATAATTTGATTCTGTTTTCTGAAGGGGTTTTTTTTATGTTTTAGATGTAATAAAAGTCTTTTATTTGAGTTGTTTTTTTAATAAAATAATGTTGTTTTAGTTTAACTTAAGCAATGCATGTTGAAGTAATGATGTATATCCTAGATTTTCTTGGGCTGTTTATGACTAAAATAAGTATAGAAAAACTAATTTTGAATCCATATTGCATGAACATGTAGGTTGTTTTAAGTTAATAGTTTTTGGATTTGAAACATATATAATTTAGATGATTTGATATTATTTGTTGGATTTTTTGATTCAAATATGCTTGTTTATAGTATGTCGTTTGCTGGAATTAAGAAAGCATGTTTTAGAGGCCTATAATGCTAGTTTTGGCTTTAACAATGCCTAGTTTTATATCTGGGCATTTTCTGGGTTTTAAAATAGTGTTTTTAGAAAGAACATTGTCTTGGCCTCATGATTTGGACTGGTTTTGGTGCAATCCTTTGCACAGAAACCTTCAGGCGACTTTATTAGTCAATAATCTAAAGTTTATTTGCATTAATAATATGTTTTTAGTAGGATTTAAACCCAACAGGTCACCATTAGGTCAAAGGTTAAAACTTTGTTTGGCTGGCAATGTTTTTGCTAAAGGTTTTCTTTAGCTTAGGGGTGTGTATGACAAATACCTCCTAAGGCTGTTTTGATAGTTTTGATTTTTTTTTAAAAGAGAGTTTTTGCAAAACATGGTCTTAAAAAAATAAAAAAATAAAAAAATTATGTTTGTTGCATGCGACCCAATCTTTACAAAAAAATGCATTTTATTTATAAAGAAAAAAAGAGAAAAAATGTTTTTTTTTTAAATTGTTTTATAAAATCTATGTTTTTTTTTTTTTGTATTTTTTTAGAAATTTACAATAAATTTGTAAAATTCCTTAAAGATCTGAACAATATTTCAATAATCCTAAAAAACATTTTCTCTAATAATTAATGGTCAACATTCTAGTATAAATGTTGGACCTATAAGTAAGCTGATATTTAAATATCAAGAGTTAACTAGAAAATTTTAAGAATTATTTTGAATATTCACTATTTTTAATTGGGAGTATTTTTCACCACAATATATAAAATAGGTGAACTCTGTCAGGGTACCTACATGGATTCTTCTTATAAAAAATATTTGGGCATATGAGCTCATAATAAATTCAAGATGCTAGATATATTCATGAGCATAAGTCTTTGTTTAAAGCCATACACAAACCATCAGTTAGGAATCTATTAACACCTTTAAACCACATTTAGACCACACACTGCAACTTACCTCATGTAAGGTGCGTTAAAAGTGCTAATACCTTTCATTGCCAAAACTAGTCCATAACCTAGAATTTTAAATAAGACTATTCCACTTGAATCTCCTAGTGACCCTAAACCAAATAACTAGATGACGACTCTTTGATCCTAACATCCCGTCACGTAGCGTCGCGCACGCTATATGCGACATTAGCAATGGCAAGATATCCTTCCAATTTCCCCTAAACTCTAACACATATGTCCTTAAAAGGTCTTCGAGAGTCTGAATAGTCCTTTTAGATTGACCATCTATCTAAGGATGAAATGCAGTACTTAGGTTCAATTTAGTTCTCATGGCTCATTACAGACTTGGCCATAATCTTGATGTAAACCTCAGTTGATACTGACACCTTATATAGTCTAATCACATCATTTACTTACAGTCTGACTAACTTATCCACAGAATCTCTCATTTTTACAGGTAAAAACAAGGCAGATTTTGTTAGTCGATCTACAATTACCCATATAAAATCACTACCCTTCTTGCTCTTGGGTAAACCCAACACAAAATCCATGGCAATGTCTTCCATTTGCATTCAATGATCGATAATGATTGTGAGTTTCCTGTAGGCCTCTGGTGTTCTATCTTTGCTTATTGAGAAATCCCGCAGCTTGACACAAATTCTGTTATTTCCCTTTTCATGTTAGGCCATCAATAATACCCTTTTAAGTCTTTATACATCTTGGTGCTCCCTGGGTGCAAATCTAAATTCATAGACCTCTCTCAACAATTCATTCTTTAGTGCCTGATCTTCTAGTAAATAAATTTGCCTATCTATTGGTACTTACCTATCTTTTATGATTTGAAAAGGCGTTTCAATTTCTTGACTCATCTTTTCCTTAATCATTTTCACTTTCTCATCCGACTATTAATCCTCCAACATCTTCTCTCGAAGTATAGATCAAATTTTAATCTGAGCTTAACTGTAGGTTTATCATTTTCAATTCCGCTAGATCCCTTCATTCCTGAACCTCCATTTCACAAGCTATTACTTTCTATTTTAGATTTAAAGCTTCTGTAACCACATTAGCTTTTCCTGGACGATAATAAATTACACAATCATAATCCTTTATTAATTTCACCCACCTCTTTTGTCACACATTTAACTCTTTTTGCGACATCAAATATTTTAAACTCTTATAATTCATAATATTTGAACTTGTGATCCATACAAATAATGCCTCCATACTTGAAGAGGAAACATTATCGCTACAAGTTCTAGATCATGCACTGGGTAATTCACTATGTTGCTTCAACTATCTCGAAGTATAAGCAATTACTCGTCCATGTTACATCAACACACACCCCAAACCTTTCTTGAAAGCATTACTATATACTACAAATCCTTATGTTCTCAAGGGGAGGGCTAACATCAAAGCTGAAGTGAGCCTTCCTTTCAACTCTTAGAAACTCTCTTCACATTCTTTTGACTAAACAGATCTAATTTTTTTACGGGTCACACAGGTGAAAGGAGATGTTATTGTTGGAAAGCCCTCAATAAATCTTTAATAATACCCTGCAAGGCACAAGAAACTATGAATTTTCATCACATTAATAGGTCTCCCCATTTTAAAACAACTTCAAACTTTCTTGGATCCATATTTACCTTTTTTGTGGATATAACATGCCTTAATAATACTACCTTCTTAAGCCAAAACTCACATTTGTCTAGTTTTGCACACAATTTATTTTCCCTCAGAGTTTGTAGCATATTTCTCAAATGTTGTTCATGCTCCTTATAGGAAATAGAATATACCGGTACATTATTAATAACTACTACTATGTATTGATCCAAACATGGCCGAAACACTCGATTCATCAAACTCGTAAATACTATTAGGGCATTTGTCAACCTAAAAGTCATCATCAAGAATTCATAATGTCCATAACATGTTTTAAAGGCTATTTTTGTACATCTTGCTTCGAAATCCTCAGCTGGTGGTATCCAGATCTGAAATCTATATTGGAAAATACCTTAGCAACCTTTAATTGGTTAAACAAATTATCTATCCGTGGAAGTGGATACTTATTATTCACTATCACTCCATTAAACTCATAATAATCAATATACAACATTGGAGCTCCCTAGAGTGAATTACTAGGCAAAATAAATCTTTTGTCCAATAACTTTTATAGTTGGACCTTTAATTCATCCAATTTTACGAGCACCATCCTATAAGGAGAATGAGCTATAGGGATGGTTCTAGGGAGAGTTTAATCAAAATTTCAATCTCTCTACTCGAAGTTAATCTAGGCAATTATTTGGGAAATACATCTTGGAATTCCCTTACAATAAAAATACTAGCCAACTCTATACTATCCCTTTTTAATTCCCTCATATGAGTCAAATAAGCGAGACATCTTTTCCTAATCAATTTCCTAGTGGTCATAATTGAGATTACATAACTCGATATTACTTTTTTCTCCCTTAAACACTACCCTTTTCCCACTTATTCCTTGAATAGTCACTGTTTTCATTAAGCAATCCACTTGTGCTCAATGCTCACTTAACCAATCCATACCCAAAATCAAATCAAAATCATATAAATCCAAGGGCATTAGATCTACTCTCAAATCTAACCTTTCAATATATAGTTTTATCCATCTATAAATATCATCAATGTTTATGTTTTCTCCTAGAGGTGTACTAACAGTTACCCCCACATTCATTTTACTAGGTAACATATGTCATTTGTTTATGATTTGACATGATATAAAAGAATGATTGGCTTAAGGATCAAATAAAGCATAATATGGTATCAATTCTAATTTTGATGTTCCTGCCACTATATACTCTACCTGAGTCCTTTCCTATTAGAACTTGGGTTGACCCCGATTAGCACTCGTCTTAGACGTGTAGGCCTTACAGGTCGATCAACAGTAACTGACTACTGCTCTCTGACCTTGTGTTGCCTCGGTAGCCCTACGAGGACACTCCTTCTTGTGGCCCGCATCCCCATAGTAGAAATAGCCTCTTTCTAAATACTAACAATCCCTTCATCAATGCCCCTTACCCTTACAAATATAACACCTCCCTACTGTTATTGAGTAGTCTCTAGAGTGTTTCTAATTACACCTCCCACATAGTGGATATACGGCTCCTCTTTGTTTAGTAAACCCTCTTACAGTGCTGGTTCCCTGCCAAGCTGGATTACCCAAAGATCCTTCACTGCTAAATTGTCTAGATCCCTTTAAATTTCCCCCTGTAGTCAAGCTTCCCCCTCTCTTATAGAACTGCACAAATGACTTACCACTCTTCCTTTTCTTTGGAAAAAGGTGGTATGAGAGTAGAAAACATAAAATCCATCCTTTTTAGCCCAACTAATTGATCTTGTTCCACCCCTGGCCTCGATGCATCTCTAATCACTCTCTTCATACCCTGAGCAGCCTATACCAACTCCTGGATGAACTGAAACTCCATAGCTATTAAGACCATCTTCTATTCTTGTCTAATTGCATCACAAAACTTCTCTATTTGATGGCGCTCAGTATTAAGATATGTATAGGAGAAAATAGATAAGTCTTGGAACCTCCTCTCATACTCCAGTATAGTAAAGTCTCCCTATCTCAAATCCAGGAACTCTTGTTCCTTCTCCCTTTTATGCTACTAATAATAGTACCTTTCCTTAAATTCTTCCTTGAAATCCTTTCACATCAGCACATCCTCAGATCTCCTCTCCATGATAATCTACCACCAAGAATAGACACTCTCTATTAATAGTTAGGTCACATAATCAACTCACACCTCTTTCGGTATAGGCATTTGATTTATCATCCTTTCTATTTTCCTCAGCCAATGACCTACAACCTCGACATCCTCCTCTCCTGAATAAATTACACAACTTAACTCTCTCATGCCTTTCACCCAATGTACCAAAGTAACCACCCTCTTCGCTGTAGGAGCTACAGTAGAAACTCTTACCACTCTTATTGCTATTACCCTAGCCAATTGTTCTAGAAAAAACAAGGACTAAAATGCGGTTAGGTGAAACAATTGGTGCCATCCGTTGGGACCCATCTATTTGTCCTTATTTATCCTGACCCTATCTATTAGATGCCTTAGGTAATGATACCTCTGCTCGTTAGATAATATAATTATCATAATATCTTGTTGCTTCACCACTTTTGGAGTGTGATGATGCTGCAGGTATATGTGAGGCAATATCTTTCGATGGATCCCCCTCTAGATCACTCATAGGTTGTAAACCCGACCTTTTCCCCATGCTAAAGACGGGTCAGTCCTGGCCTCTTGCCTTATTCAAACCATCCTGAAATATATATTTTTCTAAACGACAATAACATCCTAATCCCTGGAATAATAATTGGTTGCTTTGATACCAAAATATGATAGTCCAATTTCCAGGACAACACTTAAACAATATTATAGTAAACATGTGAATTCTTTTTGTATATGTAAGTCCAAAATCTATTGAAATTTCAATAGATTCTTCTCTATACTGAGAGGTCTTAAGTTATTGATATGAACATATTTTATTCCTATAATTCTTTACTCAATTCTGATCCAATTATCATGCATCTTAATCACAATAGTTATCTTCTCCACATCACAAATTCTATACAACGATACACAACATAAATTTACATCAAAAGAAGGTTTAAAATATATTTATATACATATCAAAAGTTTATCATTAAATTACAAGTTACCAAAAGTTTACATGGTTTTGAAATACACATATAATGTTCCTTATCTAGATAACGAAAGATAAAATATAGCAGGAATCACTCCAAGCATGAATGCGATGGACATGCAAAAATGTAACATATGATATAAATATAAATAAAATAATAATAACAATGACAATGGAAGCGATACTTGATTTTTCACTTCTTTTATGACAATAATACAACAAATCCTTTACCATCATTCATTCATTTCTCTTTATCAACTTCTACCTCAATATTATGACCTTTTTTTTTCTTTTTTAACATTCATCATTCAACGATACTCTCTATATCATTAACCATTTTCATTTGAAATCACAACCCATCACTTAAAGATGGTCCTCACATAAATATCAATACCAAAGTATTCTCATTAGCAGTATTAGCTCTTCATCTTTCTTCGAAAATAACTAATCAAATACTCTCTCCCCCCCTCCCTCAATTCTCTGAAATGGTGATGCCGATACTGATGGACCCTATTAGTATCACTAGTCTTTCTTACAAGGATTGACTAATAGATTTTTATTGAAATTGTCGATATCAGTGCATCTCACTGGTATCATTAACTATTGCAAACCCGGAATTGCTAATCAAATCTATCATAATATTTAGATTCATCAATTGAAAGTGCTAATGCCAAGGTTCCCTTGACATAATTAGCCTTCATGCTAGGAGTAGCTAATCAAATTTAAATAATGTTGATATCAATGAAAACCCATTGATATCATTAACTATTCCTAACCTGGAATAACTAATCAAGTCCATTTTAATATTTTAATTCCACTTTCATAAATGCTAATGCCAAAGACCCCTTTACATCATTAGCCTCCATACCCGGAGTAGCTAATCAAATTTAAGTAATGCCGATATCAATGAAAACACATTGATATCAGTAATTATTCCTAACTCAAATTAGCTAATCAAGTCCATTATAATATTTTCTTTCCTTTTTATTATTCATTATTCATTATCAATCCAACAAGTAGTACAAAATCATAAGGAACTAACATTTCTCATAATGAAATGAATTAGAAACATAGGCGTTGAACACCTACGTGCTATACGTGATGTCCCAGCACCTCCTCCACTCTATGGTTTAACAATCAAGATATTCCTTGTCACCACAGGACCTAAATATCACTATCAATTCTCATTGAAACACAATTTATAACGCTTACAACCATTTACCCCTTTCTCTTTTTTCTTTCTTTCTGGTCGGCTCTCACCCAAGCTAAATTACCAAAATTATCTCTTCAATCACTTATGATATAAGGTCATTTCCATATTATTAACCCATCCCAACGTTATCCCATAGCCAATTCACAAAATCCTAAGTTCACTTATAAAACCCTAGGTTCAAGAATTGAACATTAAATTAAACAATCAATTTAAATTTCTTAATAACTTGATCCTATAAGTTTAAAACACCTTACCAAGCAATAATATGTACTTCACAAGTTAGCTAGCAACAAATCCTTCAAGTTTTCTCCTTCTTCCTTTACCACCCTCACTTTCTCTCTCTAATTTAATCTTTCCTCTCTTTGACCTTTCTTGATTTTTAGTGTGAAATGTGTTTTTCTCTCTCAAAATCCTCTATTTTCACTCCTAAATATCACTTTCTAACCCTTCAAAGTGAAAGGAAAGAAGAAGGAATAAAAATACTCTCCTTCTCAATTGACAACACATCGTCAATTTTAAGGAGATAGTGGCCAAATAGGCTTGATCATTTTAAGAAATGGTCCGATCATTTTATTAAATCGGTCTAGCCATTTCTCAAAATGGCTAGACCATTTACAACCCTAGAAAAATGGGTATTTTTTTGCCATAATCCTTTTTTCTTTCATCTTTTGAACTCATTTTTTTTTTTGCTTTTTCTTACTTCATGTCATTTAACCATAATTTTTATTATTTATTATTTTAATTTGTCCTAGTTTAATTAATTCCTTTTTTTTACATTTCAAAATATTTTAACCGAGGCTTACATTTATTATTTAGTTTGTTAATCGTATATTTAATTTAGATGATGATTTTAAAAAGTAATTTTTTTTTAATTTTAACAAAATTTGAGCAAAGTTTTCCCTATTTAGGAACTATACCCAAAATCATGTCCCACTTATAAATACCTGCAAACAACCACAATAACCAAACACAACAAATTCTTACATTTCATAATGACTAGTAGCCTCAGAAATGCAAAGAAATAAACATACATTATAGTAATTGAAATCGTAAAATATGTGAGCATAACCCATTTATCTATGTCTACGTCTACTACATGATCCAATGTAATAAACCGATGTGTGATACTCATGAACAAAAAAAAAATCATTTTCTATAATCACATGATACATCTCTATAAATATCTTATTCCTCTATGTATCATATTGTGATTCATAAGCTCCATATCGGTTTAACTAATTGTAATCATCATTTTTACCCTGAATTTATGGGCATGCAATGCATCACTCATATCGCTGTCAACTGGAATGTGTTGTTGGTAACTGAAATGTCGCATTACCCAATCTAGGCAATATAGCATAACAATCTCAAAAATATCAACGAGGCCACTAAAGTCCATATGTCCATTCCGCTAGTGCAAATAGCTAGAGCAACTGTCAATCTTTCATCTAAATAAGGTGTCTACATGATCTATAGAAGATCATTTTTGTAAATATTAAACAACAATAATTCAGTGAAGTTAAGTTATTTTCTTTAACAAATGGTTCAATAAATACCTGGATAGTATGTTACTTATCTAGCTTGCCCCAATAAAATGACAACACATGTGTTGAATTATTATTAAATACTATACTAGCACACCACCTAGAATTACAACTATGTTAGTTTAATTTTATTTTTAAAGTTACAATTAGACATTATAAATAACATTAGAATACCTACATCCTAGTGCGAGCTAATGTGTAACCCCTGTAATCTGGATAGTTATAGATAGCAATTTAGGTATTTGGGGTTGGCTCACATGAAGATGCCTCTAAAAGCATAACTGTTATTAAACAAAAAACAAGTTGTTTATTTCATGTTAACAACAAACATTTAAAATGTATATAGTTATTTTAAATTCTTCAATTCATATCTATACATGTAGAAAACATCCCTCGAGTTGTTTAGTCCCCTTCATACATGCAAGACATAGATGTTTGTATAGGCATGCCAAGACATCATATCCTCAGTTGTATGTGGGAAGGACATCAAAATGATCCAGGATCGTCAAATAAATTAAAGGCACATATCTCCCTATGAGGTTTATGAATAATACACTGCCATACAAATGCAATATATATGCTCTAACATACCTACAAAACATATTAAAATTATCATATTAATTAATGCCAACTCAACAAATAATCAACATATTCAAATCACAATTCAATTGATACATCCATAAGACCTCGTAGTTAGCATCTTCAGGTGATGCGGTAAATGTCTCCTTAATCAATTTAAGACGTATGCTACCCTTTTCAATTTAAAAGAAAGGGGTGCTAATCTAAATGCATTCTCGCATAAGGCAATCTAATTACACATGTTAATAGATATGACAACTCATCCATCAATAGGAAGTTTAAGCAAAACCGTCATATCCCATAATATCGATGTCATCTCTCCATGTCTAAGATGGAATATGTGTCTCACATCTTCATCACTCATTTGGTACATGGATCAAGTTCTGGTCAAGCTTAAAATGCTCTAGACAACCGATGTATAAAAAACCAGCCTAGAACATATATGGTTGAACCCACTTATATGGTTTTATCCGCTTATGTGTCCTAATAAATCATGATCTCATCCTACATAAAAAATTTAAATACAATTACATAAATATATAAAACCTTTAATGTTAAGTAATGAAAAAGTTTATTTAAATTATATATATTTACAATCTCGGCAAAAACAACCTCTAATCGATGTTTATCTTGCAACCATAGGACACATGTGTTAGCGGTCCCAGTAGGAATGTACTATGATTGTAAATCCTACTCTTCATGAAAATAGTCATGCTCTTTATGGATGTCATGGTCATGTTGTCCGAGAATGCCATCGTTGTAATGTGGCCACTCAACACGAGAATAAGTTTCGCCACTTTGTCTATACAACATCCTATATAAGAATATTTATGTTTGATGTGAAATTAGATGAGTTTGATATTCCTAACAAAAATATCACAACATATCTAACTAAATATTTGTTTTGTCATACAATTGTAATGTCATACATATGTTGTCAATTGGAACATGTTTTCCTATTATTACTTGTGTCATTGCATTGCATAACCCTCTCTTGCATTTATCTTGTTGTGTAAATGAGTAGAGATTCATCGATCATGCTTGAATTTCCATCTAAATAAGTCTATTTTAACTTGAGATCCAGTGTAATTATTGCATTCTAACTTGTCTGGTAATGGATGAAATGACATGTCATATGTTGATATTTAGCTCTGACCATGTAATGATCAAACTGTATAAAGTCCAAGTAATTCTCAACACAATATGCAAAAACATGTGAAATAGGTGTTGGAATGTCTACCATTTACCTCATGTGTTTGTTCTACTATTCAATTTGATTGCGCATTTGTTTTTTTTTGCAACACCCGGTTTAATAGGGGTGTTTACGTGGAAAATCTATTATTTAGAGTCAAACAACATTCTAGTATGATTTATTGATCTATCTTTGCTCATTTTCAATTCAACATGAATTGAAGGGGGGGGGGGAATTATTCCATATTGAATAAAATCATTTCCTTCATGTCTTCACATGACTTAATAACTATTACATTTGTAAAACATCAATTGCATCAGAGTTAAAACATGCATTGCTTGAGCACATGTCATAATATGATTAAATGGTTCGGAAAGATTAGTTGTTATATTACCATACTAGTGACCACCACCATAATATAATGCATATTTTTCTTTTGATTCGTTTTCAAACAATTCTTGATATGATAGGTCCAACTTACATATTCATTCATACCACAAATCAAATATGCACCTTGAAGATTTATAACACATCCTTATCAAAAACAAATTTCGTAGAAGGGTCTTTGAAATTTATGATTGAAGTTACTAACAAAATTTCAGGTACAATGATGGTATCTTATAGGTTCATATCAAATTTCTACTACTCTATTCTTTATGCTTGAATATCTATTAGATATTATACATATACCTATTTTATCACTAGTAACACATCTTTGTAAGTAAAGCAAAAACTATCTCCAATTAAAATTATTTTCTTTATTAACTTACAAAAGCCAACGAGACTATCTCATTATTTGCATCAAAAGCAACTATAATCAATAAGTTCCCATCCTATCACCCATACAAATGAGTGCCACCAACACTGATAAATGGTTTACAATACTTGAAACCTTCAATACAAGCTCTAAATGACAAAACAAATCTCCTAAAAACCATTATACTATCATCAAGATTTCTTTTGTGCGTGCAATCAACAACTTTTCTAGGATTTGATTCTTTTTATTACTAACAACAACCTTTGTAATTTTTCAAAATACTTTTCATTTTAACCAAAAAGATACTCAAACATCTTTTGTTTTGCAGCTCATGCTTTGTCATATGATATTTTATATCTGTAATGCAATTTTATTTCATCGTGTATGTTTTCAATTGTCATTAAAAGATTATTAATCACAAAGGTTGATATACCATTAATAATAAAATTGTATTGAGCTGATAGTGGTTATAAATGTGGCCCTTTTAACTTTGTTATCTCAAATTAATCTGATCTTTTATGATATCCCCTCATGTAAATATCATTAATATTAAGGTGTTTGCACATATTGTAATTGAACAAATATCGAGTTCGACCATTGAACTTGGTATTCAATTGAAAGTGCAATGTGTCACCATTTAACTATATTAACCAATTTATCTTTACTACTAAATGTTTGTTTATGACTAAGTACTCAATCATGAGAAATAACAAAAGTAAACCCAAAAGCATCTATAGATTCAGGAATAAGAGGTATTATTCCATCATCAACATTTACTATCACATTCGTGTCAAATGTGTTATCATCTTCATTTTCACTAGGCTTAGAATAATCAAATATATGTTAATCAACAAATTGATTGTCAAACACAATATCATCAATTCTTTGTAACAAATCATCCAACAATAAACTCTTTTTACCTCTACTAATTGACTTTGAAGGACCGACAGAAGTTGGGGCACACAGAGATCTTGATTGACTACTCATATATAATACCATCATGTTGAACTCACTTTGGATGAAAAATTAATCATTATTTTAAAACTACTATCACATACAATCAGTATAGGATAAAACTAACATTCACCAATTTGACATCTCCAAGTTATTTCAACATCAATATCATTATAATTCCACCGAAGTCTATGACAAATAGTTTCTGTCATTTTCACAGATGACATGCCTAAACTACCATGCAATAACAAACTGCTTTTGTCATTATATGTAATAAAAATATTCACACTAAGAACAATAGTACCACCATAATGACATAAAATATATATATTATAAAACATTCTTAAAAAAATTGAATTTTGGTCAATTGGATGTAATTTTAACTAAATTGTATTACCTCAACTCTAATTGACAAAATTCATAGCAAATTCAATCAAATTCCTAAAATTTAACGCAAATGCATACTTGACCAAAATTAAATATGATTCATGATATCAAATCTAATTGATATTTCATGCTCAAATGCATTAAATCAAACCTGAATTTATAGAAAATTAAAAAAATCAAAGAAAATACAAAATTTAGGAACTTATTCCTAATTCAATGCAACGTATAATTCATCATAATTCTACTACATTCATGCTTTATTGCATGAAATCATCAAACATAGTTGATAATATTATTAGTTGATTCCAACAATCCCTAATTCTCCAACTTATTTAAAATTCAATGCAACACCTAATTAATTAAAATAATTATTTTGTCATTAATTTAACTTATTTTTATATTCAATTATATCAAATCAACCCTAATTAATGGTATTTATAGTTTTATTATTAATGCAACAAACTCTAAATTCAACCTAAACAATGATTTCATTTTAACTAAACCAAACACAAATTCATACCAATGTAGTATATTTAACTTGCTTGTAGGACTAGAAAAAGGAGTTGGGGTGGCAGGTGCAGCACTGGTAGCGGCGACAACAATGGATTTTAAAGAGAAAAAAAATCATAAGATGCTTGGAAACTAAGATATGTTCGATTTGGAGCGTCTTAGGGACAAAATAATAAGTGTTTGGTGGGTTTTTTTTAAAGAGAGAAAGGTTGTGAACATCAGTTTTTTTAGAGAGAGAGTTGTGTTTATTTGTGTTCTTTGATCTGTAGAGTGATTTAAATTTCATGACATGTAGCATTTCTAAAATGTGTCATGTTAAGTTATCGTGTTTCTAAAGAGTGACATGTTAAATCGCGTTTCTGAAGCATAATAATTATCTTTTTATATTTAGAAATAGTGATATTTAAAAATTTTGCTAATTTTGAAAGTGTGATATTATATTAATTTTTTTAAAATGATGTTATTCTATAAAAAAAAATTACTATGATAATTTTAAAAAATATTCTAAATTCTGTACTAAATCATTTATAAATGGTGTTATTCTATAAAAAGTTTTAAATTACTATGATATTTTAAAAAAATTCTAAATTCTAGAATTTATCACTGACTGCGAAGTTGTTGCTATGCTTTTGTTAGGTAAGAAAGGTTAATTTGCTGCACCCTTGCCTGGAATAGACCAGTACCCTACCCCACTTTTACCTACCAACCCTTGAACAATCTATAAAGAGGACATGACCCACTTAGATCACACGACGAAAAAGAAATTCCTCGTCTAGCTTTCAAAGGGCTTCAAAGACCTAAACTCCCGCTAATTAGTAATTAGCAATAGCGCATTGCAAGACTCTTCTTAATTCACTGCACATGTCTACTTAAAACTCTATGTGCGGGGGAAAAGAAGAAAACTACAGAAATAACAACATTCAAGTGTCAAAGATATATTTCCAAAACGTGATCTATTTGATATATTTCTCTACGCACAAATTATTTGTTAAAGCTCATAGAGTACTTATCATACAGAGTTGAAATAAATTAAGAAGTAATCAGGATATATTTAAAAAAAAATAAAATTTGAAGGATTTATAATGTGCCTGCAATAATAACACCACTGTTTTTAAGAAACACATATTGGTACGTATTTGTGGTTGACACCAAGATTTCTTTACATGCTTCTACGTCTATATCTTTTCACCAACACCACCACATAGAATCTCAAGCAACTCGAATCTGTGCTTTATTATAAGCTGCAAATACACTGCTTGAAGTTGCAGAATTTCTGAGCCAGAGAAGCTGAAAACAGCTGGATCATGCTAACTCTCAACTATCTCAAGAAATTAATATATAGCACCTCTCCGAATTATCAATGCCATCATCATTATTTCTTTGTTAGAGGTTGATTAATGGCAATTGTGTGTACATATACATATGCATATACTGCTTCCGCGTTCGCTAGGACCACATGGCTACAGTACTTGAGGGAGGCATGAAAAGCTCCAGTACAAATCCTTTTTGCTTTGTCCACCCGAAGATGAAAATGACTTGAGAAGATATACCTAGATTTTTGTTTATATGCTGTGTGTTGATGCATGAATATGGAAATTGAGCCCAATTAAAGGCATGATGGTGATACATCATGACCCAACATATTTTTCTGTGGACCCAGGGTGTATTTTGAACCCTGGTTTTATGCGGGCATTGCTACAATGCACAACGCCTTTAACCATTCATGTCTCTAGGTAAAACACAATTATTTTAGAAAATTAGAAAAGAATTATGCAAATACAATTGCAATCACCAACTAAATTATTCCATCGATATGAGGAATTACTTCCAGATTTAAGTGGGTAATTGTTTTTTACGTGCATGGTACATCTGTAAAGCTATCAGTAAATTTATTAACGATGGACTTACCGACAAATTAGAAATTATTGATGTGTTTTTTTAACCATCGGTTTCTGTCTGTGATTCCATCAGTAAAATAATCATAGACGAAATATTAGTATAAATACTAATATAAATTTCTATCAATAAAACTATTAAATCTGGTAGTGTGTTGTCTAGAAAGAAAAACTTTGAACACCGGTCGGATTAAAACTATGAATTTAATAAAGTAGCAAAAACTGGTCAGATAAAAGCAGTGTTTGGCATTGTAATTCGAAAGTATTTTTGAAAAATTTTGAAAAATATTTTTGCTTTAAATTAATATTTTTTTATATTTTTAAATTATTTTAATATACTAATATTAAAAATAATTTTTTAAAAATATATTATTTTAATATATTTTATAATAAAAAATATTTTAAATAACAACTACGACTACACTTCTAAATATCCTACTAGTGTTCATAATAAAGACGAGACCGTGGATAAGAAGTTCCCTCGCCTCACAAAGCGTTCATAATATATTTTATCAACATGTCTTGTATATGTTTTATTATTTTATGGATGAGGTGCCAATTTAAGATATATAATGATTTTTCGTTTATATGATGCATAATAATATATGCGGTTAACTATAAATATACTCTTATCCATTAGCTTTGTCACAATTTCACATTTTATCAATCTAGATAAACAACTAATTTTTTCTCTTACGTTTCGCAGGAATGTTTAGTATTATTATTCATACTGATAGATTTGAGAATCACCAAGATTTTAATTGAGCTAATAGATTTTGCATCTTATATTTTGATGGAATTTATAGTTTATTTTATAGACATAGAAAAATTATTAATTTATGTATTTAATTTTATAAAATACAAAATTAAATGAGTAACGAGTAATATATGAAACATTCAATGTTGTTGTTTCTTTGAGTTTTCTTAATAGCCATGCAATCTATTTATATAAGCTTTTTGTTAAATCAATCCAAATTAATACACACAAAAAATGCGAACGTAAGGAAAAAAAAAAGGTTAGGGTTTTCATTGATCACTTTATTCTAAAGTTATTGTTTTAACCTAAATACAAAGATAATATATAGACTAAACTAAAAATATTATTCTATCCTTAATAAATAAAACAAAATAAATATATGTTTTATCATCTCCCCCTCAAACTCACGATGCGGCAGCTACAAGCATCGAGAGTTTGCCAACTAGCAAACGAAAACGAGAAATGGAATGCGACTTGATAAAGAAATTTGCAATTTGCGAAAAAGAAGAAACAAAAGGCAAAGTAATGGTGCCATACTTGAGATGATGACGACTAAGATGACAATCGATCTCAATGTGCTTAGTTCATTCATGAAAAACCGAGTTATGAGCAATCTGAATAGAACTCTGGTTTTCACAACACATAAGAGTAGGATGAGAAAATGAAACTCTTATATCTACAAGTAACCAACGTAACCAAACAATCTCTTTGGTAGTAGATGTCATAGCATGATATTCTACTTCGGTTGAAGATTAAAAAACAATAGATTATTTATTGTTCTTCCAAGAAATAAGAGAATCACCTAAAAAGATACAGAAACCAGTAACAGACTTGTAACCTGTGAGATCACTACCATGATTAGCATCAAAGTATGCACATAGCTCCAAGAACAAGGTGGATGGAAGTAAAAGACTTTGAAAGACTGTACTCCGAAGATATTGCAAAATACAAAGAACAACTGTCCAATAAACGGTAGTAGGAGAGACAACAAACTGACCAACAATATGAACAACATATGCAATAAATGGACGACTAATGGTGAGATATATCAAGCTCCCAATAATAATACGGTATAAAGTAGGATCTGTCAAAGGTAAACCATTAGAAGACGAATACCTTGTGTTAACCTTAATGAGAGTATCTACAGTTTTGTTATCAGTAAGTCTAGCCTTCTCAAGAATATCTGCAACATATTTCAACTAAGAAAGAAGATAACATCTAGGTGAGTAAGCTACCTCAATACCTAAGAAATATCAAAGATAACCTAAATCCTTCATTTCAAACTATCTAACCAACTCTGTTTTGAAAACTAAAATACCATCAATGTCATCAACACATAAAGATAGAATGATACGACCTGCATCATTGCAATTAATAAAAAATAGCAAAATCATGACTATTAAAAACAAATTCAAAAAACAAGATCACAATAGATAATTTCTCAAACCAAGCACGAGGTGCTTGTTTCAGACCATATAACGCTTTCTTGAGCTTACAAACATACCTAGAGTTATGTGAAACACTAGGAGAGGGCGCCATATAAACTTCTTTTTGAAGATCTCCATTCAATAAGGTATTTTTAACATCAAGTTGAGAAATATACCGCTGACGAATCGAAGCTACAACAATAAGAGTATGAATAATAGTCATTTTTTTGCAAAAAAGGCAAATGTGTCCTCATAATCCATACCATATTGTTAAGAGTATCCTTTTGCAACCAACCTAGTTTTATATCGCTCAATAAACCCATCAAAATTAGTCTTGATCTTATACATCCAATGAAAACCAATAACACTCTTACCAAGATGTAGAGAAACCAAATCTTAAGTATCTATCTTATGCAAACAGAAAGTTCATCATCTATAGCTTGCTGCCAAAGAAAATAAAAAAATTATCTTTTTGTAGGAAGAAGGCTTAGAGAGATAATGAATAGAAGCTAAACAGGAAGTAAATGATGAATAATAACAAGAATAAGCAAAAATTGGTAGTTTTATGGACTTACGAATGCATGTGGATTGAGTAGAGGTGGATCCACAGTCTCAGACGAAGTTTGAGGAAGTGTGGATGAGAATGGAGCTTCAGGTGTGCTAGAGAGTAAAGGGTCAGTACCTGTAGAATGATAAATACAAATTGGTCGAACATGGGAAGGGGTATCTGAGGTACTAAGAACCTGAAATGATAAACTATCAAAATTCTTAGAAAAGGGATCTATACAAATAAGATCAGATCTTGTCAAGCTATAAGTAGTGGATGGAATAGAAAAGAAAGGTATATGCTTGAGAAAGACAACATGACGAGATACATAAAATTTATGAGTTATTGGATGAAAACAATGATACCCTTTTCTACCTTCACCATAACCAAGAATGACATAAATAGTAGATCGAGCGGACAATCTACTGCATTTTATATAAGGATGAAGGACAAAATAAGTACAACCAAAAACTCTAAAAAAGGAATAATTATGGGCATACCCATACAATTTTTTGAAATGAGAAAAACCTGAAATATAAGAAGATGAAATTGTATTAATCAAACTTAAAGCAGTAAGAACAACTTCTCCCCAAAACTCACTAGGAACAAAAGCAGACAATAAAAGAGAACAAACCGTTTCGACAATGTGCCTATGTTTTCTTTCAGCAACTCCATTTTACTTAGGAGTATTTATACATGAAGTTTGGTGAATGGTTCCATCTAAGGTAATAAACTCACAAAATTTATTAGAGATATATTCCCCACCCAAATCACATTGGCGTGCAAGCTTCATCTAATTTGGGGGAGAAACGAGACGTTAAACACCTTGGAAATGAGGCCCCTCGGGCGACCTCTCTGAAGAAGAAGATGAATAGTCATCTTCAAAATGGCGCCATTTTGAACACTTACGGTTTAGTCCTTTGATTTGTGATTTCTTTCTAATTACACCTGTGATTGGCATAAAACTTTTAATTTGATTCAATTTCACCCCTGACGAACTTCAATTCAAACCCTAGATTTCATAGCCTTTTTTTCTTCGGTCCCTGGTTTTGAATTTATGCAATTTGACCCTCAATCGATCAATAAACTTTAAATTTCTTCAATTTGGCCCCCGATTCGGTCAATTTTAGTCCCTTTATTCACACGTCTTTTCCAGTTTGGTCCTAATTTTGGATTTTTTCAATCAAGTCTTTAATTAGTCTTCAAACTTCAATATTTATGCAATTAAATTCATAATTTAACCAAATCAACTTTTAAAAATTATAATTTGACCCCAGAACTTTAATTTCCTCCAATCAAAGCCTAAATTGACTTAAAAATCAATTTTTCTTGCAATCCAACCCTCCATGAATTCAATTAAACCTTTAATAAAATTTAATTAATTTCATAAGCATCTAATTTTGGACTTTTCTTCCTCTAATTGAATTTTTCTTGTCAACAAGGCTCTTATCAGTCAACGATATACTGATTTCAATCTTTATATTTGAACCTCCTCAACCAAATTTTGGCCATTTTCTAGATTCCCTGACCAACTTTTCTCATATATATATATATATATTCTTTTTTTATATTTTCTCTCTTTTTGTGTGGGGACCCAAAAATAGGTTATGTGCAGAATTATATTGTCTTTAAACCTTGAAGAGCATGCTAGAGCTGAAAAACATACACCATGTTATGTTGATGCCCAAATTCTATTATGTGATTGATGAAATTTGCATGTTTATGTACTACGTGAATGAAGGTGTAATTGCTGCAAGATATTATGATATGTTTGTGATAAAAATATGATAAATTTCATGTGTAGATTATGGGCCAATGGACAACAATGTCCAGCCAAGGGGAAGAGGGGGAAACAATGAAGGAAACCCCCGTACGTGACCCTTAGAGGGACTGAACATGGTGTGGAAATGACATCCTTGTGTAATATGCATTGATTAGGAGGTTGTGTTGATGATTTAGCATGATGAAATTTAGAGCTTTGAAAGTATGATTGTGTGTGCTGACGATCTCAGTGTCAGCTGTGGAATCATGTTGTGTTGATGATTTATGAGTCGGCAACAACTCAGTTTTCGTCAATTATTTCTAAGTCATCTGTGAACTATATGTGCTGATGATTTCAGCGTCAGCTGTGAAATCATGTTGCATTGATGATTTTTGAGATGGAAGCGACTCAATTCTCATCAATGATTTATGAGTTAACTGTGAACCATATACGCTAATGATTTCATTATCAGCTATGAAGCTGTGTTGCGTTGACAATTTCTGAGTTGGCCGTGACTCAATTTTCATAAAAGATTTCTGCGTCAATCAGAAATAATATGCGCTGATAATTTCAGCATCAACTGTGAAACTGTGTTGTGTCGACGATCTCTAAGTTGGCAGTGACTTAATTTTCATCAATGATTTTTGCGTCAGCAGTGACCTGCGCGTACTGGTGATTTCTGCAAAATAAGGGACATCAACGAGTTAATTTCGTTGACAATTCTGTGTTCTAGCGAATCAGTTCGCTAATGAGTTTGCGTCACCAGCGAACTAGTTTCGCTGACGAGTTTGTGTCACTAACGAACTAGTTTTGCTAATGATTTTGTGTTCCAGTGAATCAATTCACTGACGACTCTATGTCACCAGTGAACTAGTTTTGCTGATGATTATGTGTTCCATTGAATTAGTTCGCTGATGAATCTGCGTTACCAGCGAATCATGTCACTGATGAATTTCTACGATAAATTACATATCAGAATTGGTTCAATGATTAAAATGATTGCATTGTATGGTTATGATATATGAACACTAGAATGTGAACATGTGTATTCTTAAAATTTGTATGGTGATGAGTCGTGTGTTACTGAAATGCAAATGTAGTGATTTGTGACCATTGATTTGTTAGGTGGTACGACTGGGACCTGATCCGCAACCGGACAAGGACATCTCATGAAAGGAGCAAGTAGGTGACTTCCACCCCCTTTAGTGTAATGTTAGTTTTTGAAGTGAATTTATTATAAAGGATCTATTGTTATGCTATATGGAATACTAACTATCACGAATGGTTATATGAGTATTACAAAGGATCTATCGTGACATTATACGAAATGTTAGTTGTCACAAATGTTTGTATAAGTATTGCAAATGATCTATTGTTGTGTTCTACATAATGCTAAATTATTATAAATGTTTGTATGAGTATTATGAAGGATTTATCGTTGTATTATACTGAATGTAATTGTCATGAATGTTTGTATGAGTATTGTGAAGGATCTATTGTTGTGTTATTCAAAATATTAAATTGTTATGAATGTTTGTATCCATATTATGAAGGATATATTGTTGTGTTGTACTGAATATTAATTGTCATGAATAGTTGTATGAGCAATACGAAGGGTCTCCTATTGTGTTATATTGAATATTAAACTATTATGGAATGTTTGTTTGAGTATTATAAAGTATCTATTATTGTGTTATACTGAACACTAAACTATTATGGAATGACTATACAAGTATTACGAAGGGTCTACTGTTATGTTATAGTGAATTTCAAATTTTTATTAATCATTTGAATGAGCCTTACAAATTCTCACATTATAGTGATTTCATAAATCGCATATGAAACATTTGATTGATTAGATTCGGTTAATGACATCCGAAATAGATGGTTGGGTTATGATTTTTGATCAGCTTCGGCCAATGGCATCCTAGGAGGATGACCGGGTTGCATTTGATGATTAGCTTCGGCTAAGAGTATCCTAGAGTGATGACCGGTTTGAATTTGAGGGTTAGTTTCAGTTAATGGTATTTGAGATGGATGACCTAGTTTGATTATTGTAATTAATCTCGATAATAGACGGATTATTAAGGGTGGTGTTACGTAAGTAGGGAGAAATGAAAGAATTATACTCTTCTAGGCTATAAATGAAAAGTAACATTAATATTCCTTTAATTATCCATTTCTATGTTTTTAAATTAATTATAACACTTGAAATTATCTTGTGTTGTAATAGAGATATTACACCAACATGGTGCGTAAGAAAATTTGTTCCATGGCTCACACCTTTTGAAAAGAACCATATTCACTTGTTATCGATGTTATGTATTTTGTAGGAATGAATGTACTAGTTGTATTGTTACCATTCGACACTTTTGGAATGACTGGTATCGATAGTTGTAATGGAACACTAACACAAATACATGGACGTGTAAACATGATGTTACAAATTCATGTGTGTGGTATTCTCTTTTATGAGAATGTTGTATCGTGAAATCACTTGAGTATTGTACTACACTAAGAAATAAATTATATTACGATAAACCCCTAAATACCGTTGCAAGAATGTGTGCTATCATTATTTATGGGATGTTGATTTACATTATCCTATGTTGGTTATGCCTTACTAATGAATGGAACACATTTATAAATTCACAGAATGATATTGTGAAAACATTAATAATCTAATGACAAAAAAAAATTCACCATTGATTTTGACTTTGAAAAAGCTAGGTCATTACAGTTTCCCTCCATTTTCATAGCATAACAGAATACTTGTATGGCAAGTGAGTATAGTTTGATGGCTTTGTTATTTATTCTTATTAAAGGTTGGATTAAAGGATGACACGAAAAATATTTGATAATAGTAAGGGAAAAATTGATTCCTTGAAATGATAATAGGTAATTTTATGAACTAGTTAACAAAATAATTTTGTGATCGATGACTCACGTTACGTTGTTGGTTAGACTAAAATTGTTTTAACATAAAAGAACAATGTGTAAGTGTTACTAATGTCTTTTAAAAAAAGTAAGAAATAATGCATTCAAATCGTGAGACTGGGATAACCTCATGTAAAATACATTAAAAAAGAAATAAGATGCTCAATTCCTAACAATCAAAATATAGAAGTATAAAATTAAAAATAATAATAAAAAGACCCAAAAAAATAAAACACTAGCAAACCCAGGTAAGTTTGTCAAACCTTATAAGCTGAATCATGCGAACGAAATAACCTAACAAAATAAAAAAAATAAGAAACATTATGAAACTCAATTCTTAAACCAACCAAATGTTAAAGGAATAAACCAAAATAAATATTCAATATTAAAAAAATAACAAAAAAAAACTTGAGTTAACTTAGGCTAATTAACTAAAAGTGAAACTTAGATCATGAGTCAGGACAGCCTCAAAGAAAGTAAAGTAAAGAAAATCATGAAACTCAATTTCCAACAAACACAATGTTGAAGGATGAAGTTAAAAAGAAAACTAGTGTAAAAATGATTAAAAAAAATAAGACTAGTGTTAAGTCAAGTTATCCTTTCAGACTAGTGACCCGAGTAATGAGATCGAGATCACCCTATTAAAAAAACAATGAATTCAAATTCATAACCAACCAAATATTGAAGGGTGAAATTAAAAAAAAAATAATGCAATTTTAAAAAAGGACCCAGAGCAAAAAAATAACATTTAAAAGAATGAGTATCAAATTTTACTAACAAAAAAATTATAAGACACCTTTTAATTTTTGCTAGACTAGATCGAATCCCGAGGAAAGGATAATTAAAATAGGGAGGAGAAGAAAAAAATGTTGTTGAAGCCTTATTTCCAATTTTCCACCAACATGCATCATGAAAACCCTCTCCACGCCACTCCGAATACCACTAAGGAAGTCGGTGTTCAACCCTTGGATGAAGTCACACACTGCTTAAAGATGATGGCTTCGTCCATACAATGGCTCGTGGGATGCACTTGCCAACCATTTTTTCATAGTCATTGACTTCAACCCACCATATTTGTTTTACATCAATAGAATTTCATTTAATTTGTCAAACCAAGCATTAATCGAGTGCCAGAATTTTTTTTCAATATCGCAAGATCCACATATCTAGGAAACCAAAACAAACTATTAAGTCAAATACCAAATAAAGACAATGTGAAATGATTAAATTTAAAAGAAAGTTATAAAAAAAAGACATGAACTCTTTCCCTGCCAGTGCAAATCATTTCTTGATATTAGAAAAAAAGACTGAACATTTGTTTAAGCCTGAAATTCTCTCACTGAAGTTTTAATTCTTTAAATCAATGAAATTGAGTTTTATTTTACAAAACCAAGCATTAACCAAGTGAAGAAATATTTTCTCGATACCATGAGATCCATATACACAGGCATAAAAAAATCACCATGACCGATACCAAATCAATGCAATGTTAAAGTGCCAAATAAAAAAAGTGAGGGACCAAAATTTAAAAAAAAAAAGAATCAAAAAAGAACAACCATGGGAATCCATGATCATTCCTCTCTCAAGTCACTTTGAATCACTGATGGCTATTATTATATCCAAGGTTTTATACAATAAATAAATGTACAAGTTGGCTAGTCATAAAACTCTACTTTTTTCACACTCATGAACTTAAAAGGATCATCTTCATATTCATGTTAAGATTGAAGCTTAGAAAATATACTTTAAGGTGTGTTTGGTGTTGCGATGTTGCGGTCGCACAAATTAATTACTCTAGCTTAAAACACAACATACAAAATAGTATAGAGCAAGCAAGGGGTCGATCCCACGAGGAAGGTTCAAGTCAGATTTTTATGCTAGATGATATGCAATTTGGGGGGGGGGTTGGACGTTATCTAGGCTAAAGCAAAAGTAAACAGAAAACTATCAAGCAAAATTAAATAAAATCAGAAAATTATCAAGAGAACAAACCTTGGTTGCAAGTACACATCCACCTACGGAAATCAGAACTGATCATGAAAATGAAACATCAATTTAAATTCTGAATATTTATATCTTCTTAACATTGGTTAGTTAACAGATCCGCCGTATAACTAACCCTAACTATCAAACAACCATAGTGTTCGCACTAGTAATTTAATTCAATGGCAGCCTTAAGAACTAGATAAGTGGATTAATCAGGAAAACATAACTGTCCGCAGTCTATGTTTGATTTGATTGAATGTTCTCTCTAAGATTAATAACGTAGATCCGCCACAATTATTAAACTCAGTTGCTTCACAAGTTCATATACCACAACTCTAGTAATAACTTAAAGTCCGCTCTAGTAATTAAAATAAACAATCATAGGAAAAATAAGCATAGGAGAACAAATATATTCATCATATAAACTGAAAAGAAAAGGTAAAATAAATCTCACAGTTCTTGAAATCTGAAGGTTTCTATATTCTTGCAACCAAGAAAAAGTGTTTAGCCTTACATATTTGTTGAAAAACTAATCAAAAAGAAGGAAGAATGCATGATTTCAAGTTTCTTCGAGGAAGGGGGGTGTTTTTATCTTCTTGGCTGGCTCCCCCCCTTCTCTTCTCTCATTCTTTTTATATCCTAGGAAACCCTAGTCTCTATTTTACAAAATAGTCCTCCTATAAGTAGACAGTTTACAATTGAGTACTTCAATAACTATTTTCCTAAAAAAGGAGAAATAGCCTTGCATGAAATCTTCAAGATTTGACTTAAAGGAGCTAAATTGATGAAATAAAAACTTGGATGTTGGTTTAGATGCTTCGGAACGTAATTTGGACTCGTTTCTTCACGAAACCTGTATGCTAGCAAATTTCAGTTGTCATCTTTGAAAACTTATATCTCCCTCATATGATATTTTTTTTGGATGAAATTTGGAGATTTGATAGGTATTTGAGTTAGAAATCCAATAAAATTAAGTTTGCATCAATTGGACTTCTATCGCTCCAAATATTCAAGTTGGAATGGCTGAACGTCAACACTTGCAGATTGCAAGATTTGACTTTGAAGGCTGCAATTTCCATGCTCGTTCTTATTTTATTTTCTTGAATTATATATCCAGAAAGGTATGAATGTTATCTTTTTAATGCCACTGGAATCATTTCATTTCGATCTTTAGAGCTCACGCTCTGCACAAAACATTGACTGACGGTCAAATCTGCCAATTGCCTCCAATTTACTTCTTTTTGCATCTTTCATCCAAAAGTGCCTTCAAAACATAAAACAAAGAATATCAAAGCATTTTATATATGAAACATATGCAAAACACTAGTTAAATGTGGGAGAAACTATCGAATAATATGGTTGTATCATTTGGTAATGCAATCTAACCTGCTTTTTAAAGTGTTTTTACTTAAAAAGCATCAAATTGATTTTTTTATCTATTTTTTTATGGTTTTGATATATTGATATAAAAAAATATCTGGAATAAATATTATTTCAATGCATTTTTAATTTAAAATTACTTTTAAAAAATATCATGCACCACATTACCAAACACATATTTAATCAAACATAAATAGCCACATCTCCGAGAAACCAATAATGGCAAGGGTGGTGGTGCGTCAACAATAAATAAGGGGCCCAAAAGGGAGTGTTGATTTTGTTATAGGATGCATTATGGCATGTGAGGGGAAACATTATAGATTGCGATAGTGTCTTCCTTTTTTATCCTTTATTGTATTCAGTTATGAAACTTTTTTTTCAATTCCATCCTTCCACGTACGATTGACTTGGAATTAGGTTTTGTTACTTGGTTTGCTTTAATTTTTATGTTGTTATCTCAATGTCAAAACAAATCCTAACATTAAGTTAATACTTGATTTCACAAAAATAATTATGAATTTAGTTCTTTCAAAAGAATTAAAATTTAAGGACTAGAATTGAGGTTAAGGAAAAAAAATTAGTCTTTTTTATTTATTTTGTGTTGCGTTTGGATGTGTTTATACATATTTTATGTAATTTTTGTTCTTCCTTTTTGTTTGTAAATAGATTTTGTAAAAATGATTGTTTAGTAATAGTCGAGGTTTCTATACATATTAAGTCTTCATTATTGCATCGTTGTGAGTTGATTTTGGTTAGATCAACGTGATCCCACCATGGTTCATTAAGTGTGAGTGGAGATCTTGTGTCTATTTTGGATATTATCAAGAAAAATAGACTTGAAGCCTAACTCACCATTTACCTTCTTTTTTGGGTTCAATGTTCGTATTCTGAAAATAAAAATGGAGCTTTATTATTGGATCCAAATTTCAAATCACAAATCGTTGTCCTAAGTTTTAGCAGTCTTTTATCATAAACATGTACACATAACAGTTTAGACAAGTTTTTAGCAATAACACAGTAGGTACTTGTATCATAAAACAAGTAACAATATAGCTCACCATAGAGGGATGCTTTAAGGGGTTTTTTTTTTTTTTTAGCATAAGTATCCTTTTATTTAGAACTCTAAAGACTAGTTAAGATTTTTAGTTATCATAAAACTAGATGATGATTTTATTTTTATTTTATATTTAGTCTGTCGAGATATCCCATGCCACAATTTTCTATTCTATTACATTTGTGTTAGAAATTTACTCTTTTTTTCAATTAATGAAACTTTTATTAGTAATTCTGATAAGTTTTTGTTTTAAAAAATAAATATTATGGTAAAAAAAGCAAAAACAATTTCAAATTAATGAGATAACATGGTTTTAATTGAAGAAAAATGTTTTTAATCATATTTAAAGTCATCTTTTTTTATTTGCTTTCGACCAAGAAAAAATTATATTTTTTATTGAAGAAAATATATTGATAAGAAAAGTAGAAATTATATTAGAAAGTCATTTTTTTCAATGGAGTAGAAAATATTAAATTTCTTAAAAAAAACTCTTTTATTAATGTATAATTAAATAAATGCATTTTGAAAGGCTTTCTGCATAACACAATCATATATCTTAATATGTTTTTTTTAATTCAGTTTATTAACTCAATCTTTAGTTACTTTTAAGAGAAATTTTAATATTTATTAACATATATTCTATTAAATGCATGCATTATCTTTTTTAATTGCAGTTTTAAAAAAATTTGAAGTTAAAAACACATTTCCAGCTATTGTAAATTTTTTTACTGTTGAAAAAAAACTTATGTTCAATCCAACAGCGAATCTTTGAGGGAAAAATTTATATAGGGTTTAAGTTTAGATTCTTTTTGTTGGTTCTCCAATCTCAAGTACATTAGGTTGGAATTATATATATATATAATTCCAACCTAATGTACTTGAGATTGGAGAACCAACAATATATATATATATATATATATATATATATATATATATTCCGATTATTTATTTTCATTTTTTTTTGTTGATAACTCTTTTTATTTCCTAGATCCATCCACCTTCTGGATGATTTCCTGGCATTACTTATGATTTTTACAGGATGGGATGTTAATGGTGGATGACAAGTCAATCGCTTAATCATCATCATCATTCATTGAGGGGATAAGAGAACCTTTACCCTTTTGCCGACTTCAAATAATATTTACTTTAAATAATTAATGTCTAGTAACAAGAACACCATAACTTTTTTATTATTATATATATAAAAACATTAGAGGTTCTTTCCTCTGGTAAAACTCCATATTATGTGTTTGAAGATTTTTAGCCTTGGAACTTAGAAGTATTGAGCATGAGGTCACCTGGCAAGCGGGAAAGTGAAATGAATCAAATGTTGTTTTTAAAAATCTGTTTTCCGGTTTTAAATTAATTTTTTATATATTTAAATCGTTTTCATGAGTTAATATCAAAAATAATTTTAAAAAATTAATAAAAATTATTATTTTAAAACATTTCTAAATAAAATCATTTAAAAAAATAATTCCTCTCCTCTCAAACAAAGCATGGAAAACAGCTGCGTCGCACATATAAAGATTGGTCTAATCCTCATGACTGAAATCCACCGTCAATGAAAGGTTGACATCGGTCCATTCTGCAGTTTTTGATATTTTGTGGACTCCCATTAGAATGCCACTTCGAGGCACAGTGAGAAAATCAATAATTAAACAATATAATATTTTCTACAACTTTTTTACTTTTATGTTTAATTTTTGTGCATCCATTACCAGTTAAAAAAAAATGAAAAGAAAAAAGAAATATCCATGTGCATGGTAGCAAGGAGAAAATAGCCTTGAATTTACCAACAGGCACGGATGGGTTAATATGAACAGTGTTTTTACCCCAGTTTTTTTAATTTTATATATATTTTTTCATTAAACTATTTCTCCAACGCTCAATATATATCAACATCAAATATTTAAGCAGGAGAAGAACAAGCCTCTAGAGTTGAGAGATGCAAGTGTAGGATTCAGGGTGTCCTCTCCCTCTAATTGACTTCTGAGCTCATAACTTGCTTGCTTGCTATATATCTTTTAGTTTGGATTTATTTTAAAAGGAGAGAGGAAAAAAACATAGCTTTAACTAAATAAATATTAATATTAAATAATATTAACAAAAAAAAAACTAAAAGAAAAGGGGATTTCATTGTACTTCTACTCGTATAACATTATTAGTTGGAATAATGTTTCTCTTTTCTTTCTTTGTATTTTTTTTCCAATTTATGTTTTTGTTTTTGTCAATTTCAATTTCATTCTTCAACATTAGGTTTATTGGAAATTTAACTTCATAATGTTTTTTTTTTAATTTATTTTTATAAGATTATGCTAGGCTTATTACCCAAATTACAAGTTTGATAAGTTAACTCAATTGACTCAAGTTTGTTTTTCTCATTTTCCTAATTGATCTTTTCCTCAACTTTGTCCTTCCACATTAGGTTGATTGAGAATTAGGTTTTGTTATTTGTTTCAGTTTTTTTTTCTATAAGGTTATCCCCGCCTAATGACTCTAGTCACGGTTTTGACGAGTTAAGCTGAGTTGATTCAAGTCATTTTTTGCGTCTTTTATTAATTAATTTTTTTTCAATTTCATCTTTCAACACTAGATTAATTGAGATTTCTTTCAATTTTCTTTTTATTAATTTATCCTGGTCTCATGACCAAGTTGCGAGTTTGGTAGGATAACCTGAGTTGGCTCAGGTTATTTTTTTTAATTTTATCCTTCAACATTGAGTTTATTAGAAATTGAGCTTCATAACTTATTTTAATTTTCTTACTATGGGGGGTTATCATGGTGTTATGACTCGGCATGCAGATTGACAGGTTAACTTGGGTAGACCCTAATCCATCCAATATGTTATTGTGTTTTTAACAGATACCCGAGTTGCTTTTGAATCCATCAAAGTGAGTAAGTCACATTAGGTCAATCCCCACTTGATTAAATTTTCTTTCTTACTAGAAAAAAATATTAGCAATGCTTAAACATTTTTTGCACGTTAAATTTTTTTTTTTATCCAACCCATAGTGTAACGGGGGCCAACGATCTAGTATATACTTAAAGATCTAGGGTTTTCTCCTAGTACTTCACTATTCATATGAACAATGAAACAACTTTTTTGTTATAATTGAATCCTTCCATAACCTAATTTGATAGAATTCAACTTGAAATTATAGGGAAGAAAAATACCAAATTAAAAGATGGAGGAATGAAATGTAAAGAATAGAGAAAAAGTATGCCTAATCTCATATTCTTGACAATTTTTATTTTGGTCCAATTTTTTGTTTTTGTTTGGAGTCCTAAATTTTAAGATGAAAGGGAAAGTCACTTGAAAACGACAAAGAGAGAAAATAATCGGTTATGCCACTCTTCAGCGATAAAATTTGTCATTATTGTGTTCAACATCGATAATGAGAGTTTGATGATGATTGTTTTGAACCTTCATCTTGCCTCTAAAAACATATCGGGGTTGAGAGAAAAAAAAAATTTCTTGGTTTGATTTTTTTTTAATCATTTTGGGAGAGTTGTATTTTGCTTTATGCATTGTTTGTTTTTGTAGTTCATAAGGATATATATGAGATGTTTTGGGTCAAAATAGAGGAAAATAGATTTTTCACGCAAAAATACCCTCATCTAACTAAAAAATAGATAGAAGGATATAAATTTTAATAAAAATAGTTTTACATATATAGAATACATAAAAAAAATATAAAAATAGAATAACAAATGTATTATTAACCCATAATAAAACATGTAACGTTATGAGTATTGAAATACCAAGTTTAATGACAATGCTAAAAAATTTCATATGACATGAATATTTATTTTTGAAGTTTAATTTTATTTTATCCAACTAATAATGCAACGCAAGAAGTAAACTATTACTTTGTATATGAGAATTTCAAAGAATAATTGACTCATTTAGTTTTTTTCCCTTGAATGGTTAGAGATTCGGGACAAAACTATATTATCCTAACACACAAAAAGAATTGAAAGTCATTATGTTTAAGTTGGCTAGTAACAATTCCTTGCTATGACTGAGTGAGCTAGCATGCGAGACAACCTCGTGTTCGTGTGTTCGTGAGCTAGGAGGAGTATGAATTTTTTTAAAATATGATAGATGACATGTTATCTACCAGATTAGACGTGCCCTTTGATGTTTTTTTTTTTTTTCATTTTCCATTTTTTCTTACACTCCAAGAAAAATATACCAGATTCATTTGTCTCCTTTGTCTAAAATATTAAACTAATTACGCATAATTTAGGCAACTAGGTAAACAAAGCAAGGAAAACAGCTGCCTCGCACATATAAAAATGTTATATTAATCCGGAAACAAGTAGAGCCTTATAAACGACATTATAATCCTTTTGACCGGAATCCAATGGCACTGAAGGATTTACAGGTGTGCATCGGCAGTCATGTAAATGGATTTTGTGGAGTACCATGGAACAGTGCCAGCACCACGCACAATGATAACATCAGTCATTCAATCCATCACAACATCTACTGATCTCTACAATGGTTTTCTTATAAAAAAATGCATCTACCCTACAGCTCAAAAGGAATATTTAAAAAATTTAGGAGAAAAGATGAATCCATTACCACCAGACACAGGAATATGGCAGAGGCCGGAGTTATTAGTTGGGCTTTATAAGTGGATGTGGGCTGTGTAGTCTTATTTTGCTCCTTTCATCTACTTCTCCGATGCCCAATAACAACTCTTAAAAAAGAGTTAAAATATGTGATAAACACAAAAAAAAACCTACAAAAATTTATCCTCCTGCAAGTGTTCCCTCCAGGCCTCCACCTTTTAGGTAGGCTTCAATCTGGTTCCTTTCCTCATGACTGCATCAATGTTTCTCAGTGCCAACCTATTCTATTAAGGCTCGAAGTTTTTAACTTCCCTTGTGCTTAAAGGCTCACTAATTACCACTACAAATTTTTATAAAAACCTACACAAAAACACTATGCACACACTCGTAAAAAAACTATTCATCCAACAGTTGACAAAGATTCTCTTTACGTTTTGATTCCAGTAGTTTGTAATGTTTATCATTTGATCACAAAACTTTTATTTATATCATGTTTCTATCACTAAGAGAAGAGAAAGAATCATTAAAAAAGAAAGAGGAGATATAAAGCTCTTGACTAATCATAAAAAAAGGTATGATATTAGTGTCACAATGTTAGTCTTAAAGTTGAGAGTTCAATTTATATGATTTGAGTCTTTAATCATATTAGAAAAAAGATAGTTACAATCCAAAATTTTTGTTTTAATTTTATTTAATTTTGAGTTTTTAGACTAATTACAGTGTGTTTTGAAGTTGAAAATGATTATGGAGGTTTCTAGGATATGTTTTGGTGTTTTTAGATAAATAGAAGGTTGACATTTGAGTTTTGAAGGAAAAAAAACTAGGATGTAGAAATTTTATCTTTGATTAAAATAATTATACTAATATTGTAGAAATCATTCAATTATGCCACGCCTTTCAAATTAGATTAGAGCTTTAGGGTAATATTAGCAATTATTTTATGAATAAAAATTATATTTTATTGTTTTATGAAATTGCTCTTGAATATCATCAAATATTCAATGAGAATAAAATATTTATTTTGTAATTATAATTTTTTATATTTTTTTCAAATCAATAATTTTTTTTTATTTTTCATATAGTTACAAAAAATATTTCAATACATGAATTTTTTACTTTTTTTTATTGAAAAACATATATAATAAGCTTTTAAAAAATCAGGTTTCTAATAAAAAGACATATTTTTGTATAAAAAAGGAAATTCATGAATAATGGGAGTTTTAGCTAAGAAATATATTTTTCTCTTGAATTTAAATAATTTAAATTCTTGGAAATATTTATTTCAATTTTCTTAAATTTTTATTAAAAAATCATGTTGTTAATAAAAAACAAATTATCAAAACAAAAAAGACAGTTGATAATCATGTTTACTGAAATATAGTGACAAACATTGAAGGGTCAGACACGCCTAACCCAACATGAAACCAAGACATGCCTGGACTTGGAAACTTAAGCCCGCATACCTAGTTTTTATTTTTTTCTTTAAAGGGTGGATGACCCCAAGTGTTTTTTTTTTTTTAGTTTTTATAGATGACATATCACCTGCATTAGCAAAACAACACGTCATTTATATATCATCTTTCATGGTTAGCATAGGTGGCTTATGTGATTGAAAAATCAAAGTACAAGTTTTTCAACCCTAAAATCCCATATCTCAACCATTTCTTCACCAAACAATATGATAAAAAAAAACTCCATAAACCTTTATAGCTCATTTTTAACAACAAAACATGTTATAATCACGTTAAAAACTTAAAATCAAATCAAATATATTTTTTTTCTAAGTTTTGATCTACCTTTTCAATATCCATAAAGGTGGATACCACCTCCATTGAGTTCTTTCTTGATATGTTTAATTTTTATATGAATTTTATATACTCTTACTTTTAAATTTATACTAGTTTATCTTAAATATTTCTATTTTATATAGTTTTTATTTATGTATTTTTATTTATATGTAGGAAGAAATAAATTCATGGAAGCCCATTTAGAAAAAAAAATTAAATGATTGAATTTCCTTGAAGAGGTTGTTGTTGGCTAATTTCGCAAGTGCATGAATCGTAACAAGTAATAAAATGACGAATAGAGTATTGTCCCACGAGAATTTGTAAAAATTAGTACTAATTATCAAAATCTTTTAAATTATGATCTATTTAAGAAATCGAATGAGATAGTTTACGAAATAAAAATTAATGATTAAAAACAAATAACTAACTAATTAAATATTATTGAATTCAATTCTACTAGTTCTAGGATTTCTGACTTACCGTAACTATTTCTATGTGAACTTCCTCAATTGAATTAATTACTCCTAGTATTGATAATCAGGTTTTTACATCTAATTACTACAAACACAAACATCATTCAAGTTTCAGTTTTAAAGCTTTAACTATATTTTGGATTGGTAGTAAAATCTACTAAATCGGTTCCACAAGTGCATCAAAACACCGTGGATGTAAAACATCTACATAGCCTCACCAAAATAAGTAATGCACACTTGTTATTGAAATTTCACTGGTGTATAAAACTTGGAGGCAGCTTTGTGCACATGCACCCCTAAGTTTTCATTGAGGGCTGGTCTGACTTGTGAGCTAGCCCCGAAAGAAAAACCAAAAATACAAAGAAAATAGGAAATACCACTACCTTCAAAGTAATATTCTTAGTTATAGTTTTAGCAAGTTCAGCTTCATCCAATCGTGCTCTATAGGTTGTAGAAAAAGCTTCAATATCTTCCATATTGGGGGAACCAGACCTACGATATATCATTGTGTCTTAGAGCCATAATCATTATTTAGTCATAGAAATTCAAATAAAAAATATTCAGAAGAAAATAAAAATCTAAGACGTCCAAACAACTCGCTACATTTTTAACTCTACTTTTGACAAATATTAGTCCATCTTCCTCAATTAATTTCATGATATTCAAGACATTGCATTCTAGATAAATTCACTGGAGGAAATTTGCTTCACCTCTCTATTTGCTTCCTCTGTTTGGCCATTTGTCTGAGGATGACAAGCCAATGATGTGTCTAACTCCATACTTAAATAACAATGCTTCAAACTGCTTGTTGCAAAAATGAGTTCCTTCATCACTGATGATGGCTCTAAGAGTACCAAATTTGGTAAAGATGTTCTTCCGTAGAAAATTAAGTACCATCTTGCCATCATTTGTAGGCGTTGCAATTGCCTTTAACCACTTTGATATATAACCCACTGCTAAGAGAATGTATTTGTTGTTGTAGGATGAAGGAAAAGGTCTCATGAAATCGATGCCCCAAATGTCAAATAATTCAACTTCTAGGATATTCGAAAATGGCATTTCATTTCGTCGAGATATATTCCCAGCATGCTGACATCTATCACAAGCAGTAACAAAAACACGAGCATCTTTAAACATAGTGGGCCAATAAAAACCAGACTGCAAAACTTTTGCTGCAATGCGTTGCGCTTCAAAGTGCCCCCTATATTCAAGTGTGTGAGAGTGCTTCAGTATGTTTGTCATTTCCTCTTTTGGAACGCATCTCCTGATGACTTGATCTGCACAATGCCGATAGAGTATCAGCTCCTCCTAGAAATAGTGTTTGACTTCAGCAAGAAATTTCTTCTTTTATTGGTAAGAAAAATCTGGCGGGATGATCTTACCTGTAAGAAAATTGACATAATCTACATACCAAGGAATGAAACTGTTAGTGGAAACTGCTAAGATTCTTTCATCAGGAAAGCTTTCATTTATAACCGTGAATTTAGGCTCCAATTGCTTTGTTAATTCCAGTCGTGAAAGATGATCTACCACCACGTTCTCAATCCCTTTTTTATCTTTAATTTGTATATCAAATTCTTGCAGTAATAGGATCCAATGAATGAGTCGGGGCTTGACATCTTTTTTGGACACTAGGTATCTAATTGCAACATGATTAATATACACCAACACCTTGTTTCCCATCATAGAAGGCTGAAAATTATCAAAGGCATATACCACAACAAACAACTCTTTTTCAGTTGTGGCATAATTGAGCTGGGCATCATTGAGTGTTTTGTTGACATAGTATATGGTGTGAAACATGTTGTTTTTTTGCTGCCCCACTACTGCTCCAATTGCATAATCACTTGCATCACACATCAGCTCAAATGATTTCTCCCAATCCGATGTAGTTACAATAGGAGTTGTCACTAACTTCTCTTTCAATAGCATAAAGGTTGTCTTGCATTCTTTGTCAAACTAAAACTTTATCTTTTAGCATCAGATTGCATAGTGGTTTGAATATTTTAGAGAAGTATTTGATGAACCTCCTATAAAATCCCGCATGGCCAAGGAAACTCCTAACCCCCTTACTATAGTTGGTGGCAGAAGCTTGTCTATTGCCTTAATTTTAGCTTTGTTTATCTCTATTCATTTTTTTAAAATCCAGTGCCCCAACACTATACCTTCCTTTACCATGAAGTGACATTTTTCCCAGTTTAATATCAAGTTTGTCTTTTCACAACGCTCCAAAACCAACGCCAACTTTGCAAGCCAGTTATCAAAAAAAGTTCCAAATACATAAAAGTCATCCATAAAGACCTCAATGATCTGCTCCACCATATCTGACAAGATAGCCATCATGCACCTCTGAAAAGGTAGCTGGTGCATTACATAACCCAAAAAGCATTCTTCTGAAAGCAAAAGTACCATAAGGGCAGGTGATAGTGGTCTTCTCTTAGTCCTCAAGTGCGATGGCTATCTGGTTGTATCCTGAATAACCATATAGGAAATAATAGTATTCATGCCCGGCTAGCCTGTCCAACATCTGATCAATGAATGGTAGGGGGAAGTGATCTTTGTGAGTTGCCTTGTTGAGCTTTCGGTAATCCATGCAAATCCTCCATCTAGTTACCGTTCTAGTAGGTATCAGTTTGTTATCTGCATCCCTTACCACTGTCATTCCTCCTTGCTTTGGCACAATTTGAACTAGGCTCACCCATGAGCTATTAGAGATTGGATAAATAACACCAACTTTTAACCATTTCAAAACTTCTTTTCGAACTACCTTTTTCATTGTCGGGTTAAGCCTTTTCTGATGTTCTACTATTGGCTTGACTTCATCCTCTAATAGAATTTTGTGCATGCAAATAGAGGGACTAATGCCTTTGATAACTACCAATACCCACCAGAAAGCTGCCTTATATTTTCTCAACACCCTCAACAATTTTTCTTCCTCTGTTTTGAATAGCTTTGCAGAGACTATCACAGGATAGGTGGAAACTTCTCCAAGATATGTATACCGAAGGTGTTCTGGCAGAGGTTGCAATTCTAGAACTAGTGGTTGTTCACTAGTTGATTTTACTGTTGGTGGTGCTTGTCCCAAATCTTCAAAGTACCTTTTGCGATTAGGTTCAAAAGAGTTCATCCAACATGAATATTCTGCTATCTCAGCATCCTCCTCCAGTACATTATTTACCAAACATGCTTCCAACGAGTTAGTTGGAAGCTTGACTTTGTCATTAATTAAGGAGTCCACCACTTGAATGTTGAAGCAGCTCTCCCCCATATTTGGTTGTTTGATGGCTTTAAACACATTGAAAATCACCTCCTCTTCATTCACCTTTAATCGCAGCTCCCCTTTCTTCACATCAATTAACGCACTTCCGGTGGCCAAGAATGGCTGACCAAGCAAGATAGGGATCTTATTATCCTCTTCCATATCAAGTATGATGAAGTCTGCTAGAAAGATGAAGTTGCCCACTTTCACCAGTACATCTTCAATTATTCCTCTTGGATGCTTTAGTGACCGGTCAACTAGTTGCAGTGTTACTGTGGTTAGCCTTGCTTCACCTAAACCAAGCTTCTTAAAAATAGATAAAGGTATGAGATTAATACTTGCACCTAAATCACATAGAGCTTTTTCAAATATAGAGTTTCCAATGGAACATGGTATAGTAAAATTCCCTGGATCCTCAAGTTTAGGAGGCAATTTCTTCTGCTAAATGGCACTTCATTCCTCAGTAAGAGCAACGATCTCATATTCCTTTAACTTTCTTTTGTTTAATAGGATGTCTTTTAAAAATTTCACATAGCTTGGCATTTGTTCAAGAGCATCTGCAAAAGGAATGTTAATCTGTAGTTTTTTAAAAACATCAAGAAATTTAGAAAATTGCTTATCAAGTTTATTCTTCTTGAGTCGCTGTGGAAATAGAATTCTCTGCATTATTTCTTGCGTTGGTTTTGGCAAAGGGTCAGATTTTTTCATGTTATGAAGTGGTTTGGCCACTTGCTCCTCCTCTTCTTTGCTTACACTCTTGTTTCCAGCAGTCTGCTCCACTTCTTTTCCACTTTTTAAGGTTATGGCTTTGCATTACTCCTTAGGATTAATTTCAGTTGTGCTTAGTAGATTTCCTTGTTATCTACTCATTAGCATGTTGGCTAGCTGACCAACTTGAACCTCCAAATTTCAAATTAAAGCTGCTTGGTTCTGTAGATTGGTATTTGTTTCAGTCATGAATCTGCTAGTGTTGTTTGCTAATTGTGTCATAGCTTCTTCAAGTTTTGATTTCTCTTTCATGTGCTCACTTGAAGATGGAATGGCTGGATTCTTCATGACAATTTGATTGTTCCATGAGAAATTAGGATGATTTCTCCAGCCGGGATTATATGTTGCAGTGTAGGGGTTGTTCTGCCGGCTGTAATTTGACACAAAATGAGCATATTATGCTTGAGAGAAAGGTTCCCAACTTGACACTCTTCACTTGTGTGATTTATATGGCAAAAATCACACGTTGTAGGATGGCATTTGCTGTCAGTTGAGTGGTTTTCAGTTGTTGGGTATGTGCATCAATTTCATGCACCCTAACAGTTTTCTTCTGTATGCTTCTTTCATTTGGCCACTAGTAATTGTTCATGGCCATTTCTTCCAATAAGTTTTAAGCATTATCCTGTGACTTATAAAAGCTCATCATAAAGCTGCATCAATTAGTGTTCTTGTGGAGGTATTCAATCCATTGTAAAAATTTTGCACCTGCATCCACTTTAGCAATCCATGGTGAGGGCATCGCCTAAGCAAATCCCTATAACTCTCTCATGCCTCATACAATGGTTCACTTTCAAATTGGGCGAAATTAGAGATTTCAACACGCATCTTTGTTGTCTAGGTTGGTAGGAAAAATTTAGCAAGGAATTTCTTAGCTAAATCTTCCCAACTGATGACTGAGTCTGCTGGCAGGCATGGAATTTAACCAGTTATTCGCTCAATGAGATGAATGGCATCATCAGTAACGCCATTATGCTTAAATGTGTCGCGGATTTCCAAGAAACTTGCAATATGGGCATTAGGATTGTAACAACCCCGATTTTTCTACATTCCTTTTTGCAATATATTGGAAATTTTTAGGTAATTTTTTTTTGATATACAAGTTCCACCAAAATTTCAGCTGAGTCTCTTCTATACTGGTAGGTCCCAAGTTATCGATATATACCCTATTTACACTTCTAATATCTCACTTCTCGTAACTCAAAATCACGACCCAATCATCCTGGGTCTCAACCCAACTCATTATTATCAACACAACACATCTTATTCAATAACATCATATAATGTAGTTCAAAAAGATTCAATTTCAACTATGAACATGCATGGTAAAATAGGTACTCTGAGTTTCGACCATTAGATTAAAGACATACATTCAAATTTATGGATTAATATTGAATCTCAAGTTTTAGGCGATAAGTCTTTTAATTTACAAATAATTTACATGGTCAAAAGCAAAAGATAACTAAACTAGTATTACCCTTGACGCGACCCTAATGGACCAGAAAATATAAATTAACATGTACACATAAATAGAAAATATAGTAACAAGCAATAACAATGGTAGACAATAATCTTTACGGAATTTCTTTTGATATATAAAATTAGGTATAAACCTCTTTTACAACATATATTTTCCATCTATTACTAATATCCATCTAATATTCTATCTCATTTGCCAAGAATAATTCCATCTTGAAAATCTCAACACAACTCAACGATTTACGAACACCATCTCCTTATAAATCAATTCTCACTTGATACCAAGATATTCCTCTCTTAGTATCATTAGCTTATCTCATTCTTTTGAAATAATCAATCAATATTTTCCCTTTTCTGAATCTGTTGCTAGAAGGTAATCGCCGAAACTAATAAATCTCATTAGTATCATTAGTCTTCTAATATTGGGCTAGACTAATCAATTTAAGAAATACATGCATCAATGAAACTTCATCGATACCATTAGCAATCCAAACCTGGATAGCTAATCAATGCCATTTGATTTTTCCATTCGTACCGAACCCCTTTCATTTTTCTTATTAACATCATATGCATTGTAACCACGGTTGTCAAGTATCATTTGCACATAATTTTAGTTATCGACACTACGGTTACTAAGCAACCTTCACATAACCTTGGTCACCCTCATTACAGTGCCAAGTATCAATTTATGCCCTTAGCCACCATCATTATGGTGTTAAGTATCATTGTAATGTATCCTTAGCCACCAACACTATGGTAACCAATTATCTATCAGTTTCCCTCCAATCTCCAAATCGTTTTGTCTACCCAATAACTAGATTAATTAATTTACTCAATATCTTAGTCATATATTACTTATTTTACTCATAACATTTAGAATTTACTACTTTTAACTTCAATCAATTAATTCACATTATCTTTTCAAAACTTAACTATCCAGCTAACTCATCTCGATTGCCAATAATTCTGGTAATTTCATATAATTACCCACATATTTGGTTAACCTTCCTCGGTTACCAGTATATCTGGTAATTTCATACGAATTACCCAACCTCCAGCTAACTTCTTTTGTTAGTCAATCAATCCTGTAATTCCATATAAATTACCCCATATCCAGTTAATTTCCTTGTTAACCAACAAACTCGGTAATTCTCTTAATTACCCAAGAAATCTGGCTAACCCATCTTGGTTGCCAAAGTCAATCTGGTAATTTCATACGAATTACCTAGTATCCAGTTAACCTCTTTTGTTAGCCAATTAATTCGGTAATTCCATACGAATTACACAACATTCGGCTAAATCCGGTAATTCCATACGAATTACCCCATATCCAGTTAACTTCCTTATTAACCAATAAACCCGAAAATTCTCTTAATTACCTAAGAAATCTGTCTAACCCATTTTGGTTGCCACAATCAATCCAGTAATTCTATACGAATTACCCCATATCCAGTTAACTTCCTTGTTAACCAATAAACCCGGTAATTCTCTTAATTACCCAAGAGATCTGGCTAACCCATCTTGGTTGCCACAATCAATCTGGTAATTTCATACAAATTACCCAGCATCCAGCTAACCTCTTTTGTTAGCCAAATAATTTCGGTAATTTCTCTTAAATTACCAATAATTCTCATATGTAATAATCACTCAAATTATTCATTTGTTTTATTCTTTAACATCAATTAAACACACAACACAGACATTTAAGAAAAACTAATAATTACAAAATAAGGTGATGAATCACCTACCTAGAATAGGTGCACGTGCTGCCACTCCATGCAATTGTTCAGTCCCCATAGCTTCCCCTGTACCACCAGGGATTCAATTTTTATCAATAATACAACCAATATCACATCTTCATTTAATTCTCATTCAACTAGTATTCTCAAACCAATCACAAGGAATTTTCTTTAAGATCTCGTACTCTTACTCATTTTCATGTTTATATTCATTCTTATAATTTTGTTATCAAAACCATTACTCAACATCAATTCCAAGCAAAGATTAAAAATTGTCTAATTCCGATCCATTTAGCTTAACCAACCCAGAACACTATTTAGTGTCTTAATCATAACTAAAGTTGTAAAACTCAGTTTTGAGCGTGATTTATCTCTATGAAAGGCTAAAACATGGAAATACAACTTTTATGAAGAAACAAACTCCAAATTATTTTGTTTTAAGGCTCAAAATCAACAATCACAATAGCTTCTTCTTTATAGCTAAAATTTTGGACGAGGATTTCCATTCCTTGGAAATCCTTTTCAACTTCCAACTTATTTTCATGCAAAAACAACATCATCCAAGGTCATTTGGCATCATTAAATCACAAATTCAAACCAATTCTAAAGCAAAACATTCAAACAATTTCCCTACCTCTATAATATAGCAAGATTAGACCAAAAATAAGGAAACTCATTCCTTTTGGGATTTCTCCTATTATTATTTTTAATACAACAAAATGATGAATTATTCATTTTCTTTTGTTTTCTCCTCGAGCGATTGAACATATACGGCAAACCTTAATAATTAATATTCTTAGATCATTATCACAGCAACAATTTCACCCTACTAGTTGGAATCCATGACAATCTTCATAAATAATCAATTTGACAAAAATACTTATGGCTAGCTTTAAATATGTTTTATTTTCCAAATTTCTTTCATTTTAATTTCTTCATGGTTCCACCCCATTTATATCCACACAACCAACAAGTTAGCTTTGTATTCAATCAACATGTTCATATAGCAATGTTCCTTACTATTCTTACACAATAATCATTCTTCCCCTTATATAAAATTATAAACAATAAATGAAAAGGAGTTGAAGAAAACTTTTGAGATGTGATATTGATGTAAGGACTAAACAAGGATAAAACAATTGTCAAGGTTAGAGGATCCACTAATGGTATTTCAAATAAGTATAGTATAAACTCCTTTTATTACTCAAATGGAAACCACACACAAAGGAGGTTCCAATCAGATTATAAATTATTAACATGATTACATTAATTATCTTATTTGAGTAATGCCAATACTTGTAAATCTGGTCAGGTATTCATGGTGATAACTTATGTTAACAATAAATCAAGTTCCTTTCATAGCACAAGTGTCAGTTATACCATGCAGTAGGTTATGAAAGTGCCAAGTATTTGTTGTACTAAGGGTTGTACAACTCAAATTTAGATTAACCATTTAACAAGCAATGTATTAATAGTGAGTAAGATAACAAATACAAAACATGTTAGTATCAAACATTAAAGTCCATGTTGAGTTTATATTATACTTATTCTTACACAATTGGTGTACCCTTTTCACCTTAATAAAATTAACTTAGCTAAACATCATGAAGAAGAAAAACATAAATAAACAATATAAGAACATAAACATGATATAAGTTTACTAAGTATAGTAAAAGAAATGAAAAGCATAAACAAGAGATTAATATAACATAAAATAAAACTTGAATATTACAAATTACAAAGAAAGAGAGTGATCTTGATCTAAACACCAAGATATCTAAATGTATGGCAAATGCCTCCTTTTATAGGCCAAAATTCAGAACTATTGATTTAATGACTAATTATTGAGTGGATGGGCACCTCTTGACTTGGTGACAACCATTATCTTCTTGTCTAAACAAAACATCATTGCTAACGTTATAATTTGAACAGATAGTCTTTATAAAAGTTTGGGGCATTTGTCTCAACTTTCCAACAAAACAAGAATGAGCTCATTTGAATGTCTATAACTTGAGATATGAGCTGAATAGTGAATAGTGTCTTGGCTACAAGACATATTCCGACTTCTCTTTTGTTGCTACAATTTGAACTTGAAAATGACCCTTTTGAATCTTGGACTCTTCATGAAAGTTTTAGGCCTATGTCTTAGCTTTTCATCCATATAAACCAGACCTAAATCCATGTTCTACAACTCCAGTTATGATCTAATAACCAAATGATGTTCCAGTTTGAATTGAACCAGCATCTCTTCTTTAAACTTAGCCCTCTCTTTGTCTTCTCAATTTAAATAACTAAACACATCAATCAATCCTTTAAATTGTGAGATATGTCTGCATTTAAAGTGATCATTTACCATAAATTAAAGATATCTTATGTTATCAGACTTGTTATTATAAAACATGCTCAAGTTAGGGATTTTAATGATACTTTAAGTGCAATATGATGATTTAAAACCTTGATAAAAATTCACTTTTAAGTACTAATTATTTGTAGCTCCCCATTCATTCATTTGAAATTGCCAACTCAATTAGCTAAAATTGTCTAAGTTGACCGAGTTACCTACTTTCAAGGTTTTTTCGGAGTAATTCTGATGTTATTGGCACTTGTGACCACCTAACATTAGTAGACGAGATTCACACCTTCCATTTAAATCCAACCTTGCTTAATTTTGGGGTCTGTAGCTACACATTCATTCATTTATTGTTAACTTGACCAACTGAAATTGTCAGAGATGACTGGCTTGCCTACTTTTGAGGCTTCGTTGGAGTAATTATGATATCATCGTCGCCTGTTACCACCTGACGTTGGTAGAGGTGATGTACACTTTTCATTTAAATCCAACCTTACTCAATTTGAAGGTTTGTAACTCTACATTTATTTGTTTGAAGTTGCCATCTAGACAAGCTAAAATTGTTAGAGCTGACTGGGGTTGCCTACTTTCAAGGCTTCATCAAACTAATTTTGATGTCATCATTGCCTATGACCACTTGAAATTGATAGAGGGATGCACACATTTTATTTTAATGCAACCTCGCTCAATTTAGAGGTTTGTAGCTCCACATTCATTTGTTTGAAGTTATCAACTCGACTAGCTAAAACCGTTAGAGCCGACTGAGTTGCCTACTTTCAAGGCTTCATTGAAGAACTTTAAAAATCATTGTCATCTGAGACGACCTAAAGTTAGTAGAGAGATGCACACCTTTCATTTGAATCCAATCTTGCTCAATTTGAAGGTTTGTAGCTCTTTATTTATTTGTTTGAAGTTTCCAACCCGATAAGCCAAAAAAGTCGAAAACAAAGGCCAAGTCGACCAAGCATCGTGTCACTCACCTTCTCTTCTTTATGTTTGAATAACACATCGTGTGGGTGAGATTAAGATTTTTAATTTAAGATGTGAAAATTTAAATTAAGTCTCTGTTCTTCTAATTTCTTTTAATTGCACCCCTAATTGCCTTTAAACTTTTAATTTCTTGCAATTTCACCCCCGACAAAACACAATTGTTAGCCCCTAAGTTTGTTGCCTTTTTCATTTTGGTTCTTGGTTCTGAATTTATGATTTTAATCCTCACTTGACCAAACAATTTCCAGATTCTTCAATTTGGTCCTTGAGTTGGTCAATTTCAACCCCTAAATTTTAACTTCTTCTAGTTAAAGCTTAAATTGACTTAAAAAGGTAATGAGTCATCAATCTTGTATTAACACAACTCATAGTCCTACTCCATATGCATCATATTCAATTTCAAATGCTTGCATAAAATCAGGTAAAGCTAAAACATGTGCAAATCATTTTTTTCCTTTCAAATGAGAAAAAAGTTGATTCTTGTTCCTCTCTCTATTTAAACCCAACTAAGTTTTTAACAATTTCATTCAAGGGTGCAACTAATATACTAAAATCTTTTAGAAAACACCTATAAAAACTAGCTAACCCATGAAAACACCTTACCTCCCTTGCTGATTTTGTTGTAGGCCAATCTTGAATGACCTTAACTTTCTCCTCATCTATTTCAATACCCTATGGAGTTATAACATAACTAAGAAACACAATTTCTCCATGCAAAAAATACACTTCTTAAGATTAGCATACAATTTCTCATTACGCAATATACTAAGTACATTACACAAATGATCAAGATGATCATTTAAGTTCTTACTATAGATTAAAATGTCATCAAAATACACAACCATAAACTTACCTATAAACACATGCAATAAATAATTCATTAAACACATAAACATACTAAGTGCTTTTGTAAGTCCAAATGGTATAAATAACTATACTTAGTTTTAAATGTAATTTTCCACTCATCACCTTTTTTCATCTTAATCTAATGGTACCTACTTTTCAGATTAAATTTAGAGAAAATACATTATCCATGTAACTCATCTAGTATGTCATCAAGCCTAAGAATGACATGTCTATACTTTACTGTTATATTGTTAATGGCTCGACAATCAACACACATCCTCCATGTTCCGTCCTTCTTAGGCACAAATAACACTGGCACATTGATTAGTACTTAAAAGTGCATTTTTATCAAGGTTTTCTATCATCATTTTGCACTTGAAGTATCAATAACTCCTTAACTAGAGTATGTTTTATAATAACAAGTCTGATAATATAAGATAGCTTTAATTTATGGTAAATGCTCATTTTAAATACAGGCATATCTCATAATTCAAATGATTGATTGATGTGATTAACTATTGAAAGTGAAAGGACAAAGAAAAGGCTAAGCTTAGAAAGGAGATACCGATTCAATTCAAATTGGAACACTATTCAGTTATTGGGTCATATCTGGAGCTGTAGATCTTGGATTTCAGTTTGATTAATATGGATAGAAATTTAAGAAATAGGCATAAAATGTTCATGAATAGTGGAAGACCCAAATCTGCCGTTTTCAAATCCAAAGTTTGGCCACAAAAGAGAAGTCAGAATCTGTCCTGCAATCCAGCCCAAATACTGCTCAGAATTGTACTCATATCTGGAGTTCTAGAAGGCCAAATGACGTAATATTTGGTGGGTGGAAGGAAAAGACACTTTCCAACAACTTTTATGTAGAAGACCTGCTCAAATTTGAATGGTAACAATGACATTTCATCCAGACAAGAGCTTGAGGGCTATCCACCACAATCACCAACAGCACTACTCAGTATTTTAGCCATATCTCAAGCTCTAGTGATCCAAATGCTCTTAAAATTTATGGGTGGAAAGATAAGATGATTGCCAACAACTTTTATAAGGAACATTTTGCCAAATTCTGATTGCAGCAATGTCATTTCATCCAGCCAAAATGCTTGAGTATTGCTGTCCACTAAGTCCACTAAATCAATAGTTGGCCACTACATCAATAATCAATTACCAAATGAATGGTTCTGAATTTTAGCCTATAAAAGGAGGCATTTGCCATTCATTTAGGAATCTTGGTTCTTCAGATTAAGATCATGTTCTTGCTCTCTCTCTCTCTTTATATTTTTGTAATGCTTAAGTTTTGCTTTCATTAATCTCTTGTTCATGCTTTTCATTTCCTTTACTATACTTAGTTAACTTATATCACATTTATGTTCTTATATTGTTTATTTATGTTTTTCTTCTTCATAATGTCTAGCTAAGTTAATTATGTCAAAGTGAAAAGGTTTCACTAATAGTGTTAGGATACGTATAATATAAACTCAACATGGACTTTAATGTTTATATCCAAGAAAGTTTTCTATTAACATGTCTTATCATTTCTATCTTATTAATTTTTAATACCTTGCTTGTTAAATAGTTAATTTAGATTTGTGTTGTATAACACTGGGTACATCAAATACTTGATCCTTCATAGTCTTCGACCGACATCGTTGTTATGAAAGAAATTTAATTTATTGTCAACATAAGTTAGCATCATAAATACCTGATAAAATTTATAAGTATGGTGTTACGTAAATAAGATGAATAATATGATCATGGTGATAATTTATAAAGAGTTTATACTTTACTTATCTCTAATACTATTAGTCGATCCACTAACCTTGACATTTGTTTTTATCATTGTTTAATCTTCACATTTATCTTACATCATTATCACCATCACCTTGACATTTATCTTAGAGTCCTCTTTAACTCATCATCACCATCACCATCACCATCACCATCACCATCATCATTGTTGTTGTTGTTGTTCTTATTATTATTATTATTATTATTATTATTATTATTATTATTATTATTATTATTTATAATTTATATAGTTCACCTCCCTGTGGTTCGACCCCGGTCTTGCCGGGCTATTTATTACTTTGACACTCCTGCACTTGGGATAAGACATCAACTCTTTGATCGTGTCAGACATCACACGAACTTATACTCTCACTAATGTACCCCTTCTCTATCAGCTCACTAACTTGTCTTTGAAGCTCCTTTTATTTTCTCGGGATTGCTTCAATAGGTTAGTTGATTAGGAATCGCAGTCTTAGGTACAAGATCAATCTAATGTTTTATTCCCCTCAAGGGTGGTAATCCATTAGGGATATATTTAGGAATCACGTCTTCAAACTCCTGCAACAAAGAAATAGCAACATTAGGCATAACATGATCAAGATCGTTAGTATTAAAGTAGGCCTCCTCATACACAAGTAAAATCATTGGCTTGTTAGTGAAAAATACAAATCTGATCTCATCCTCTTTAGCATAAAAATTAGGTTGTTTTTTTAGTTTTTCCATACAATTCTCATCAATATTCACTCCTCTTATCTTACCTCCAAATCATTGGCTTATTGGTTGAATGTTTGTTTGTGTTTGGATAGGTGGCTGAATGAGTTACAGTAGTGTTTTAGGTTTTGGCCAAACTTGTTGGTCTTCTCTCCCTTTTTTCCTCACTTTGATTTTCTTTCCCTATAGCCTCATGCTTACTTTTTAGTTTTATTTTGTTTTACCATCTTTTACATTGGTATATCTATTTTTAACCCCATCATGACTTACCTTCCAATCATATTGTCATGGCTACCCAATAAGATATGACTTATTTGCGTCGGTACCACATCATACAAAACCTTATCAACACACTCCCCAATAAAAAACCTGAAGCACAACCTATTTAGTCACTTTCACTTCACCACTTTTATTCAACCATTACAATCTATATGGTCTAATATGCTTAATAGTACACAAATTTAGTTTACTAACAAGTGTAGTTCTAGCCACATTGGTACAACTTTCACTATCAATAATCAAATTACACATTTTTTTTACATAACATCGCATATGGAAGATGTTTTCCCTTTACTGATCACTATTATCTTCATTAACCTAAACCTGAAGTGTGTGCCTTATAACTAAGGACTCCTTAATTGGTAAAGTCAATTCATCCTTAGTACAATCCTCCAATGATTGCATGTCTTCACAATGTGATTTGTCACTCTCGGATTCAACATCACCATTGTCTCTCATCATCATTATCCTTTTATTTGGACACTTTAAAGTATAATTTCCAAGCCCCTGGCAATTGGAACATCTAACATCTCAAGTACCTTTTGGGTGAGAGTCAGATTTACCTTTGAAACCCATAGAGGTTTCAACCTTAGCTTTATGTGGTTTGGTTTTAATAGGGACAAAAGGCTTTGATTGGGCAACCCCCCTATCTTTTGATTCAACATTCATATTAATGAAGATGGAGCCGAATTGGTCTGAAAACATACGTTGTCCGTTCTCTTTATGTGCCTCTCCACTTTTGTCGCTATATGGACCATATCCTCGAACTCCACGTAATGTGTTAATTCCACCACATTCTCAATCTCTCTATTCAGTCCATTAATAAATCTATCCATCGTGGCCTCCCTATCCTTAATTATATTGGCTCGAATCATGCGATCTCTATTTTCTTATAACACTCATCCACTAACTTAGAACCCTAATGCAGAATTTGTAATTTTAGATACAAATCCTTATAATAATGGTTATGCACAAATCGCCTACTCATCAACACTTCCATCACCTCCCATGACATTATTGGCCCTGCTCCACTCCTCCTTCTACCAATCACATTCTTATCCCACCAAATCAATGCATATTTTGTAAATTTAATGACTACCAATTTTACCTTTCTCGCCTCTGAATAGCTTTGACAGTCAAAAGTCTAACCCAACTTTTTCTCCCATTCCAAATATGTCTCAGGATTGTTTTTACCTTGAAAAGTAGGTGTTTTCAGCTTGAGAGCATCCAAATTATCATCTACATCATCATGTCCTCTGAAGTTATGGAAATTTCTCTTCTAACCGAATTGGCCCCTAGTTCTATTCCCAAAATCCATTTGGTTTCTAGGCTGTTGAAAACCTCCCCTATGTAGCCTATGGTCTCATCCTTAAAACTTTCATCCTCATAATCAGGCCACCTTGGGCTTTCAGCTCTATTGTCATTGTTCGATTTCGTATCAGTCCTAATCTTTTGGGTACTTATGCTAGCTTTATTGCCATATTTCTCCATATTCTCAAGTTTCACACGTTCTCCATCATAAAATTCACCATCTCCATCATCTTTGTCAAGGCTTGAATTTAGAACTTTACATCACCCTCGAAAGGGGGTGCTGTGTTATTCTAATCCGACATGATTATATCAGCAAAAATTGGTTAGTGGTATAAAAAAATTCCTTATATCGCTCATGTTTCACTTAAAATTACGTTTTTCACTCCAATAAACTCATTGTGTCTTTTACCTCAAAACTTGCTTTCTTTCAGTTCTTTCAAAACTAAAAATCCAACCAATCAAAGTCATAGACTTGTGCAATACAATCAAATTATGAATATAGACTCAAGAATCAATAAATATATTGAAAACAAGTAAAACAAAACTACAATTATAATTTTGCGAGTAGCAATGCAAATTCATACGAAGTATAAATAAAATGAAGACGTGAAATAAAACAGAAACGAAAATTAACAAAGATACTTATTTGTCTTCCAAATAACTCCAATGTAGTAGAAACATACTAATTTAGTTAAAACAAATAGTAGACAAACACGTTTTGAAACTTGATGCAAATTTAACATGTAGTATTCTAATACCTAAAAAATTATTAACCAAAACACCAAAATTGAAACTAAAATCTAACAATATCGAAATAACCTCAAATTAAACATGTAGTATCTTAATACCCAAAAAACTACCAATCTCAGTTTATAGGTTATTTTCTTATGTCTAGGTATCAAAACTCGTGTATTATCAATTTGTAGCAGAATTAAACCCCGAATTGAAACCTAAAGAAAATGATATCAAAATAAGCCCAAATTTAATATATAGTGCGATTTCACCTCCAATAGTAAATATATGAAATTTAAATTAATTCTAAGATGGTTTGCTCAGGGTTCTCGATGAGTTGTGTTTTTTAGGCAGAATTGCAATAAGTTTTGAATAACATCTATTTTTTATATGTTAGACAAAGCAACAAAACAAAATATTAATTTTTTTTACTATTATGCCACAGACACAAAGAAAAAGATTGACACCAACACCAAAAACTTAACAAACATTAAGAAAATAAAAATTTCAGAAAGATATAACTTATTCTTAACGCCTAGCTCTGATACCAACTGATGTGAACCTCGTGAGCTTGTGGTCACGCAATCTACAATTAAGATTGAGATCTGATCCTAGAAAGCTGAAAGAGATCTGATAAGAGTGTGACATAATAAAAACTTGTCTCAAAGCACCAACATTATGAGGATGAAGTTGAATGATGCCACAGAGCCACTTAATCTTTGATAAGTCAAATTCAGTTAATTCAAAAATCAAATAATGCAAGAAGCTCTCACACACATTAAAATTAAAAAGTTCAAAAGTATTATTCATCAATGGCCGCATAAATTTAGGCTTACATATGTTTAAATAGTTCTGAAAAATTAATCCTAATAGATCTACT
>Ga0325404_1000085_pt1 | contig 84267 bp, 32 predicted proteins | sample PopdelMetagenome_18_FD_205664 | JGI IMG/M metagenome (GOLD analysis project Ga0325404, IMG submission 205664) | Populus deltoides microbial communities from Bellville, Georgia, United States - Xylem-Control-R1 | ecosystem: Host-associated > Plants > Phyllosphere > Stem > Wood/Secondary xylem...
CTTAAGGCTTCCATTAAATTAAATTACTAGTGCGGACATTGTGGTTGTTTAATGGTTAGGGTTAGTTATACGGCGGATCCGTTAACTAACCAATGTTAAGAAGAGATAAATATTCAGAATATAAATTGATGTTTCGTTTCCATGATCAGTTCTGATTTCTGTAGGTGGATGTGTGCTTGTGACCAAGGTTTGTTCTCTTGATAATTTTCTGATTTTATTAAATTTCGTTTGATAGTTTTCTATTTTCTTTTGCTTTAGCCTAGATAACGTCCAAACTCCCCCAAATTGCATATCATCTAGCATAAAAATCTGACTTGAACTTCCCCGTGGGATCGACCCCTTGCTTGCTCTATACTATCTTGTGTGTTGTGTTTGAAGCTAGGGTAATTAATTTGTGCGACCGCGACATCGCAACAACTCCCACTGGAGCCACGCTCCGTTGATCTCCCTCTTGACACCAATAATGCCTCTGCTTGGTTTGAACTATTTTTGTCTCCTTTATTTTTGCGCCTATTTACTTCTTCCAAGATGGCGGCTGCATCATCATCAAAGACTAAATAGTCTATGAGGATATTATTGGTCAAGTTGATAATGAGCTGATCATACGAATTTGGAAGACTTTGAAGTAGAAGCTCTGCATGTTCACTTTTCTCTATTTGTTGACCCAACGTAGTGAGTTGTGAAAATAGAGTTCTTATTATGTTGATGTAGTCAGTCACCGCCGTGGTTTCTACCATTCGAAGGGTATAAAGTCTCCGCTTTAAAAAAATCTTATTATGCAAAGACTTGGACTCATATAGTTTTGTTAGAGTCTCCCATATCTCCTTAGCTGTTTTCTTCTCTGCCACACTTGATAATACTTCATCGGTTAATGCTAAATGTATGTTAGCAATAGCATTGCCATCCATCTCATTCCATTTTGCATTATCAGTGATCTCTGCAGGCCGATCCCCAATTGCTGCTAAGCAATTGTCTTTCCTTAAAATTGCCTTGATTCTCATTTTTCAGAGTGAGAAATTGCTCCCATTGAACCTCTCAATCTCATACTTTGCTGTCATTTTATTCACCGTGATCTATTCAGCTATCACCGTTTCACAGATCAGTAACGTATATAGAAATAGTATCGTATGAATAATACTTCACTAAGTAAGTTCCCAAGAAAGATTGGAGGGGTCACAAACGGTCCCGCTTAAAACTCAATCTCCTTAGACAGAACTTCCTAGACTGTATTTAATCACTGCACTGACTTTCTATATACGACAATAGTAACGTATGTGAACAGTACCGTATGGATGAATAGTGCCATATAGGTGAATATTGCCGTAGACGTGAATAGTAACCGTATACACGAATAACTTTTGTGTATTAACAACACCAAACAGAAGGCTCTGATACCACTGTTAGGATACTGGCATGCAAACCCGACAAGATAAAAGATAAGGGACAAGATAAAATGAGAAATAACATACGAGAATTTACGTGGTTTGCCCAAATTAGACTACGTCCATGGGCAAGTATAGAAAGATTTTACTAAGTAATGTGGGAAATACAACCTCTCTCTACTAATAGAAGAACAACTGAAATCTCTCTATTAATAGGAGAAAACACCTCACTTACTCTCTCACAAATACCTCACAATTTTATGGGATTACTTTCTCTCTCTCACTCTTCTCTTCCTCTCTTGTGATGTGCCAAATAAGCTTGGATGCTTGCCTATAAATAGGCAAGCATCCAAGCAAAGGACAAGGGGCACCAATTGGTGCTGCAAGTGGCATCGAATTAGGCACCTAACATTGTTGACTTTGCCAACAATGTTTAGCTGGCTTCATAGTAAGTTCTGAAGCAACATTTTATCCAACAATAGCGTGCAAAGTCTCAAATTCTTATATTCTATCATGGCTCAAATTAAATTCAATAATTCAAGAACAACATGTATGACTCAAGGAACAAAGTTGTGGTGGAGGGAGATTTGTTAGACATAGTCTAAGGATTTGTTTTCAGCAATATCTGTGATTAACTACAGACTGCAAACAATCTGGAATCTTCTCAATCACACCATCTCCTTCAAAACATAACTAAGTGTCTAGCTAGAAGATGTGCAGCTCGATTCCTGTGATGTTTTGAAATTAAATTAGTAGGAAAAGATAACCAAGCCCTTGGAGGCTTAGAAGTAAGTATAATTAAATGAGTGGTATTGTGGTAATTGAACAATAATTGATAAATATAAATAGGAAGGAAAAAAAACAAAAAGAGAAAGCTATGTTCTTGAGAGCAAACCGTGAGAGAGAAAGGAGGAAGAAGAAGAAGAGAAAAGAGAGAAAAATAAGGTAAAAGGAAGAGATTTGAATAAAACAGTTTAAAGGTAAGATTTAGGTTTATAAATGTATAATATGTTTTCTTTAGCTTTAAATTTCTGTTTTGATGAATGATTAGGGTTTTGAAGATTTTATTTTGAGTTGATTGATGAATTAATTTGAATGTTATAGGTTGATTGTTGTGGGTAATAAGTTATTTAGTTGATTTTGGAAGATTTTAGGTAAAGATGATGATTTTGAGTTATGATTTGTGTAAATGGTGAATTTTGTGTTAGAAATCTTGAGATAATAGTAGGTTTTCTGTGGAAATTCTGGGTTTGAGGTTGAAGATGACAAAATTTCAGTTTGGTCCCTCAATTTTTGGTCCTCCCATTTGACAAAAATTACATTTTGACCCTAAAAATTTGAAAAATTTCCAGAATGGTCCCTGGAGAATAATTAGAGATTCTGGACAGAAATGATGATGAATTATAGATATAATTCCACTGTAGTCATGAATTTATGATATTTTTAGTTTGGTCCTCCAATTTGACAAAGTTACAATTTGACTCCTAAAAATATGATAAATTCCAGATTGGTCCCTAGCTGTAATATTAGCTTTTTCAAATTGGTTTGATGAATAATTAAGGGCTATTTAGTGAATTATTATCAAGTCTTATTATTTGTTTTATTATAGATTAGATTTTTGGAAAACCGTTTAACTTTTGAATAGGTTATATGTTCTTTCGAGTCGTTTTTGAGTATGTCTCATTTATATTCAGATAATCCTGATATTTTACCGGCGGGATGTCAGTAGGATTTCCTTCGGTATCTACTTTTGAGTTCTGTTTGCTTTCGAGTTAGGTAAGTGGATAATTTTCTATATGCATGAGAAATATTATAAATATTTGATTTGTTAATATGAATTGGATCATGCTTCTTGATAATATATATATGTTGATTATTATTCTTGTTACAATAAAGCATGATCAATTGTTGAATCTAAATTCTTGATATGAACCAATATATATTTTGAATTGACTTCTGAATTGATAGTTCCTTATTTAATTGATGTCATGAGTTAAGCCTTGATATATGAATATGTCTGTTTGATTATGATTATGAACTTATGGTATGTCAGTTAGAATACCCATGCTAACAGGGTAGTGTTAGTATTTGTACACATTGTATCTGAACCCTTGTTGGTCGGGGGAGTCACCAACTTGTGTGGACTGATCATCCTACAGTACGGAGCCTCATGCTCATTGCATTTTGATTTTCTGACGAGCTTTACTTTATAATATTCTTGTTATGACCTATTTGAGAAACCTTTCTATAAGAACCTAGAGCCATAATTGTATAGGTATTCTTCATTGTTGTATTACCTCGTATTTGTATATTGAACGTTATCTACTCACTGAGTTGTTGAACTCACCCTCTCATTATTTATCTTTTCAAGCTTATAGCTTGTTAGCAGATCGTTTTGTTGGACCTTCAGAACCTGCTCTTTTGGTTATAATTTATACTTTTCCTTTATGTCTAGTTAGTGCTCCACAACTAAAAAATTGTATTAACTCTTGTATTAAGACAATCAAATTATATTATGAAGTTAGTTTTGTTGTTACTGCTGCGTTGAACTCTAGTTGAATTATTTAAAAGATGAGCTTGTATGTAAGTTTTGGATTCATATAGATATAGAATTTTAGAGGAGAATTTTGTCTATGTGCCAGTCATGAATCCAAGATTTAGGTCCTGACAATTCCCTTCCTCCTGACACACACAAGTGAAAGATTCCTGAAATCTCATTGCAACTCCTTTCATTCATCCACAAAGAAGCCCCATTTGCAATCAGTGCTCCATACAACCAAAGCGGAGACCAAAAATAAACCAAGTTCCACTGCCATATCTCTAAAACCAATCATAAGCCCAGTACGAAGAATTAATCAGTCCCTTAAGCTCCACAATATACGATGCTCCTACCCCCTCCATTCTAAAAGAAACAGCTGCAAAACATTACCCACACAATTCACCACGACAGTCCCATCCATAACCATAATATCCCTTTTCATTAAAAATTGCTATCATTAAATAGTTATCTCAGTCAAGAAGCTGCTAATAAACACAATTTTGAGCCGAGTTTATCCTTCAATGAAAGTGGATGGCTGCATTGCTAGTCTCATTCCCCACTCTCTTAACTCTAGGTAGCAAGCATTTATGCATGACCCCATAAATCTGAAACCAAAAATTTGATTGTCCTACAACTAAAAGCTCTATCAGCTTCAAGTGCCTCTCCACTATGAATCCCCGAAATTCCACAAGGCTTACACCCCAAAAAGCAGGTTGCAACAGGCCAGCGATGATCACCAAGACCCAACTCTCAATCATTTCCCCATACCTCTCAAGCTCAAACACCCCCCCTCCCCCCACAAATGACCATGCAAACATAAGCAGTCTGTAAATAATATACAGATCATCAGCTTCAAAACAAGATCATGCTTCTGGGGCACAATCTCCTAGATCTATTGGTTGTTGATGCTTCAATTCTGAGGTATGAACAGATAATTTCCTTAATATAAGGTGCTTGTTCATGGGACTTATTTTGAAATTGTCAGTCGATACAGTTCTCATGTATTTAGAACCTAACCTATAATCACACAATGTCATGACCTGTATCAACATCGTAGAAGCCATGTGAAAGGAACACTGTAAACACTAAAACTAAGAAATCAGCATCTATACAGCTTCCTTCATGTTGGTTGAGCCACTCGAGACGTCAAAACTACGCGCAATTTTGGGGAGATTATTTTATGTGAGCAAAATGGAATAGCAATCTACATCATACACATAGGATCCTTGTGGAGATGTCCTTGCCCTTAACAAGCTGTAAAGAAATAGATAGCTTGCCCAAGCTAATCCATGCTTTACATGTGCTCAAGCAGTTGCAGTTAGGATTTTTAAGTTCACTAGTAGAGTATGTCTCTCTTGAGATCTAATTCCTTTATGACCCCCTTCTTCTCTGGAAGACAGAAGTTCTACCATCCCATTATGACAGCTTTTTACTCAAATACGTGACTTCAAGCAATTGTAATGTTTTCTGGGGCACAGTCGCCCAGAGTTGTTTCTCTCTTTTTCCCTCTCATTTGGCGGTGTTTAAAGCTGGAATCATGACCTGAAAACTTTTGTTTTGGAATCAACATAGAACATTCTTGCAGATTACTGCTTCCCCATGCATTATAAATCAGGCAAAGCTAGCGTTCTTCTTACTCTAGCTTTTAATCTTTAAAACTTCAAAAGCAATGCTCAAATCAAAGGCACACAGGCTCTAGGTAACGACAATCCCTAGCAAAACAACTCCAACCCCAAATCCAAGAGTCTATCTCTTGTCAGCTCAGCTCAAATATGTAGCTGATAAGTTGAGCTATGGTAAAATCAACCTAAATTTAACAATTCCTCAGCTTTTAGCTCATATTCAACAATAAATTTCTGCAATGTCAGTTGTCATGACATCAGGCATATTAATTTCTAAAATGTTATAAAATGAAGTATATTGCCATTACTCGGTTAGAAGGCTATTGCAGTTTCAAGAATTAATTGGGAATAAGCTTTTCATAATAAGATTATGTGAGATGTAAGAGAATACCATGTTAGGATAGTATGAATGTGCTTTTTTCTTAAAACAGCCTCCTTGTGTGTCCTGCAAACTAAGCAGAAACATATCCAATCTTTATCAAAGCTAATCTTAAATGTTCAATATCCTCGCTACAAATCATGTGACTTTGGCAATGCGCAGAAATTTCCCAATTGATGACAAACAGAAGAACCTCAACCTTTTCCTCATTTCAATCAGCATGCCAAGAGTACAAACTGTGCGAAATAAATAAAAAGAAAAAGAACCCCATGAGAATAAGTCATTATCACAAACACAGACCAAGAAACATTTCAAAATATAAAGAAACCACAAATACAGTTAAGGTAGAAAGACAGGTAAACTTGACTTCACTAATTTAGAAAAAGAACACGCAGAATATTGTATCCAGAGATTCTACAAGCAAATTCGAGCAATTGCATGCGAATTGACATATAATAAAAGAATAACAGCTGCAAGCAGTGTATTACTTGACTTCACTATTCTAGCAACGTTCCACTGCTGAGGCAAACGATTTAACACCACAGTCAGTCTAGCGGCACAGCAATGTTCCACTGCTGGGGTAAACGATTTAACACCACAGTCAGTCTAGCGGCACAGCAAGGAACTGCTGAGACAAACGATTTAACACCACAGTCAGTCTAGCGGCACAGCAATGTTCCACTACTGAGGTAAACGCTCGCCTTTGAATTTTTATTTTTTGTTGTTGATGAAATTCACATGGAAATTTCTTACATAGTCAACACTACTAGTAGTCTAAAATATTTGTCAATCAAGCATAGTCTAGGTAGTACATGCGCGATCTGTTGAGACGCGGTTTGTCGCAACATATATATAATCAACATGTACTCTTGATTTTGCTATATCAGCAAGTGTAGACACAATTTTGTGCACCTGAAATTAAACAAGCACGCGTGTACAAATATATGATTTTATTAAATATATGAATGGGTACAATCTCTATGTAATATATTCTTTCAAAAAGAATATGACAATCCTCTGATTCTTCCCTTGGATTTGATATATGGCGACTTGATTTATTTGAGTAATCAAGCCAAGATTTGTGCTTTGCAAGAACGTGAATTTGGGCGTGTATTGTAAAGCGAGATTTGGTGATTTGATGCTTTGAAGAGTACCTTTGATGTGTCTTCAAAGTGTTGTTGAAGAACTCTTATGGGGCGTTTAGGCTTGATCCAACAGAGCTTCGTTCTTTGTAGACTTCAAGCGTAGATGAAGGAGGTTTGAAAACTCTTTGAGAGAGCTTCCTTGCTTGAAGAGAGAGAGAGAGCAAGAGCTTCCTTGCTTGCAGAGCTTGTCTTGAAGGAAATTTGTATCTCCCGGAATCCTCCTGGTGATTTGATGCTTTGAAGAGTACCTTTGATTTATCTTCAAAGTGTTGTTGAAGAACTCTAATGGGGCATTTAGACTTGATCCAACAGAGCTTCGTTCTTTGTAGATTTCAAGCGTCGATGAAGGAGGCTTGAGAACTTTTGAGAGAGCTTCCTTGCTTGAAGAAAATTTGTATCTCCAGGAATCCCCTTCTCTTTAGGTTGAGGCCTTCTATTTATAGAGATCTATAGGGGCTCTCAGGTCCTTTTCCAATGCCACATGGCATAATTTTATTGATTGATATTTATTGACGGGATCTTGCATTTATAACAAGATATCTGATGGGATCTTGCATTTATGACAAGATATCTTGAATATCTCATCCCAAGTGTCAACTTTTCATTGGTCAAGAAATCTATGAAGGCTCATTTATTTTCCATGTCATTTATTTCAATTTTATTTTATCCTTTCTTTTAAATAATAAAATAACACATGGCGAAATTTGATTGATAGAAAATTTGTGTTTCTACAGCAAGCAGTTCCGGAAGTGCCAGCGATTGTCATCGTTGCTGTGCGGTGGCCCTTGGGCACCAATAAGACCAATATTCTTCACAAACAATCAATCAATCGATCATTTACTATCGACACTATCGAATACTGAGTTGACATTCTTCTATACATGCTCTATCCATTAAAAAGAAAAAGAAAAAGAAAAGAAAAGACAGAAATATAAAATCGACTCCATGCCTTGACTCTGTTCACTGAGATCTATAAACCCAAGTTACAAGCTTAAGTATATGCAGAATATTTACAAGACTAAAATCTTCTTTTTACTAAAAATATTATACATCTGTGAGCTGCGTGATTTATGCAGAAGGATCAGGTCAATGATTTCCAACTTGCGCGTAAGAAATTGGAGGTGGTCCCGACCTAATGATTCGATTGTACTCGTTCACAGACAATAATCCACAACACAGCCCTTCTTACCCTAATTACTAGAAAAGGAAAAACCTTAAACAATAAAATGATCGCAGATCATCCACAACAGATTTAAACATCCATAACTGGAGGACACCACAAAAACAAGATTCACCTCACCTTTAGATTTGCTTTGGCTGTGTGTGCTTACTGAAAAACAGATGGTCAAACAAATTTGAGGAAAACCTAAAAAATGCGTATAGAAGATACCCAAAAGTATGAGGAGCTGTTCAAGAAACTATAAAGAAATCAAGCGATTCATATAGGATCTTTGTTAGAACAATCATAGCATTGAAACTACCCTAGTACATGTAACCATGCCAAATCATAGCAAATAGAGTTCTTTATAAACTGGAGTGTGCCGAATTTGATAGTCTATGGTTAAATGGCCTTCAAGCTCTCAATTTCTGTAACTCTTCTTGCAATTCTTGTACTAGTATAGTAAGTTCTGAAGCAACAATTAGTATTGGCTTTTTATCCAGCAATAACGCGCAAAGTTTCAAATTCTCATATTCTATCATGGCTCAAATTAACTTCAATAATTCAAGAACAACAGCATATATGACTCAAGCAACAAAGTTGCGGTGGAGGGAGATTTGTTAGACAGAGTCTAGGGATTTAGGGGTTGCTATTTTCTCTGTTATTGTTGCTGCAAGGCCGCTGCTCTCTTTGTTAAGTGTTACCTCAAGGATAGGTTGGCTAGAACTAACCAGTAGCTCCATATAAAAACGAAGCTAAAGAGAAAAAGAAAAGAAGAGAATTTTGGGACTGACCCTTTTGTGAAACAGCAGAAATTCCACGCTATAGTTAATACTGATCAGAAAACAAAACACTAGACATGATACCAAAAGCTCTAAATCATCTACATATCAAGCACTACAACTTTTATGAAGAATTTCAGGTCAAATAAAATCATTTTAATGGCAAAAATCCAGACGCAATCTAAAAGACGAGATTGATCTCCTGATCTGATGAGAAAACTAACGGTGCCGAGTATACCACTATAGTTGAGAGTTTGACATAGAAATGATGGGCCTCAGGACCTAAGAAAGGTAAAGATCAAGCCTCCAACATGTCATGAATGAAAGAATACAGGTGGAATGGTCAGATATTGCAAGAAACCAAGTCAGAAACAAAGTCTAAGTTGCAGCAAAGTTGGAATCAACCTTGGCAAGAACGATGTTTTGCGGAATATATGACCCATGCGCTTTTAGGTTCATTAAATTCCGTAGGTGGCATAGCTACCGAGATCAATGCAGTCAACTATGTCTCTCCTAGAAGTTGGTTAGCTACCTCTCATGCAGTAGAGTCTATTTTAAACATAAATTTTGAGGGATTTAACCAACCTTAAGGACCAGATAAAAATGGAAGGAGTTAAGTAGCATAAGGACTTCTAATTAGCCTAAGAATTCTAAAGAAATTCAACAGCCAAAGAAAAGAATAAATAGAGCAGAAATCAATGGAATTCGCCAGAATAACGGCAAGATGTTATACGAATATTGGGTGTTTCAATCAATTGTGCGCGAGCTGCCCTCATCATCAAATTTCTGATCAATTACTGCTGCAATATTTTTATGAGGGATTGTTACTTATGGACCATAGCATGATTGACGCAACAAGTGAAGGAGTACGAATAGAAAAGACTTCAAAAGAAGCACGAGAATTAATCTTGAAAATGGTAGCAAATTCACAGCAATTTGGAGTCTGTGTTGATTCATCTAGAAGTTTTAATGAGGTAATACATTCTAATATTGAGACAAAACTTTCAGAACTAACATCTCTCGTTAAACAAGTTACTTTGGACAGGTTAGACAAGTCAAAGTCTGTTGTATCTGCTCTTTCCCGGACCATCCTACTAATAGATGTCCTCAATTACAAGATGATGATCATATGACTCAAGTTAATGCCATGGGTGGATTTAACAACCACCAAAGAAGATATGACCCATTTTCCAATCAGTACAACCCTGTGTAGAAAAACCACCTGAACCTGAAGTACGGTCAACCCTCAAACCAACAACCTTTTTAGCCCTAAGTCAACAACAAATCAACCTTTTCTCCTCAACATCATCAAGTGCAAGTATGTCTTTAGAGGATATTGTAAAATCCTTGGCCACCAACACACAAATGTTTCAATAGGAGACGAGAGCAAGCATTACATAAGGTAAGCTGCATTGTTATTTGATTGTTTTTCTAAGTCAAGTTTCTATCCATTGGTATTCTTCTAAAGTCTAAGGAAGATCTCCTTTCGTGAGAGAGTCTCTACCTTATTGGGTGAAATCCTAGCCATTCTAAAGTCCAAATTTCAGCATCTTATTTATTTTGCACTTTGTATTTTTAATGCTTGAGGGTGTGCTCTATTGTGTAGTTTTACTTCCCTAAATATTTTGGTAAAGGGTTTTTGACATCTAAACCCTAATATAAAATGAACAAAATGATTGGTAAAGGGTTTTAGACATTTTGGCCAAATCTTTATGGATAATCATAAACTAGTTACGATATCCCTTTTTTTTTGCACTTTTTTTAAAACATGAGAAAGATGTAATTTGTTTCTATTTTTTATGGAAATATGCTTGGAAAACTTTTGAGGATCTAGTCGTATGCATGAAAACAAAATATTTTTTTTTTAAAAGAGAAAATTAATTTTAAAGTTTTTGAGATTTTTTTAAATTTTAATTTTTTTAAGAGATGTTTCGGAAAACACATGGTATTTTAATATCGGATTTATATCTTACAGTGTAAAAATATAACTCAATCTTATGCAAAATTGGTACAAAAACATGTGAGAAAATAAAAAAATATTTTGAAATGACCCTTGGAATTGTTTTTGGAATTTTTCAGTTTTTTTAATATATATATATATATATATTATTAAATGTATTGGGTTGGGCCCTACCTAGTCAACTGGGCCTCACCCAGCCGAGTCTATTGGGCCGAGTAGCGGCCCAAAAGGGTTGGGCCAAAATCGACCTAAATGATCCGGTCTTTTTTTTTTTGGGTTTGAGCTGAACTCGGCCTGGCCATTTGAGCTGGGCTAACACGGGTCTAGCCCAAACTCTAGGGGTTAATTATTTTTTGCCCCTATCGTTTTGCATATAGGATGACAATGGTCGCGGGGGGCAAAGAAGAAGGAGAGGCGAGGAGCGGAGTACCTGGCATGGAAGGAGAGGCCGACTGGTCTTGTTGTTGACCGGTGGTGGAGTTGTGGGTGGAGATGCTAGTGTCAATTGTTGGATGAGAGAGAAGAAGGGGAAGCTCGCAGTGGAGGAGCTGCTATTGTTGTTGCCGCTGTAAAGGAAAAAGGAGAAACAGTCAGTGGAGAGGGAGAAGTGTGGTGGCATTGATGGAGGAATTGGTGGTTGGCGTTGGTTGTGGGAAGAAAAATGAGAAACCTTTGGCTGTGAGGAAGAAGGAGAAGAAGGCAGAGGAGAAAGAGAAGCTTGTGGTGGCTCCTCCTTACGTGAGGTGGTCGATTGGTGGTTATTATAGTGAATTATAGTGAGATGGTGGTGGTTAAGCTGGTGGTGACAGTGGTGGTGGTCGAAGGCCACAGTGGAGAGAGAAGGAAAAGAGAAACACTGGTAGAAAAAGAAAAAAAACTAGGGGAAAGCTGAATTTTTATCGAATTTGGCCTCTGATTTCTTCTTCCTCTAGCCATGAAATTCACATATATTTATAAGAGGTGGAAGAGGGAGGTTCGGTCTCCACTGGTACCAAATCTTGACCCTTGGTTCGACGCGGAGGGATCCCAATTGTTGGCTCAAAGTAGTCATCATGCGCTGTCAGAATTGTTACAAGAAATGGCTGGTCTGGTTGACTATTTTGGGTGATGCCACAAACTCAATTTCAACCCTTGATTTCAACATCTTTTTCATTGTGGTCTTTGGTTTCGGATTTCTCCAGTTTAACCCATAATTGACCAATAAACTTTCAAATCTCTTCAATTCCCTAATAAATTGACTTGATAAAAATTAAATTTAGTCTCCTAAAATTTCAATCTTCTCAATTAAGCTCAAATTAGGCTCTAAAACTTAAGTTTTCACCAATTAAGCCCCTAATAAATTTAATTTGATCTAAATAAATCCTTCAATTGAACCCAAATTAGTTCTTAAACATAATTAAACTTTAAATTGGCCTATGATTAAATCAAATTTACCTATTAAAAATCTAATTATGTTCTTAAGCTTAATTTATATGCAGATTTGTCCAATAATCATATAACTTGACCTTGAATTTGCATTGTCTCTCCAGTTTTTGGTAAAATGGGGTACAACTAGACTTCTTATTCTATCCAAAATTACAGCTTGGTTTTTCCTAAATGTGAGATCCTCTCAGCTTGTTTTAGCTAAAATGTCAGTCTTTATTTTATTTATTTATTTATTTTATTTTAGGAAGAAAAAGCCAAATTTGAGGAATAACCTAGAAATGAGTTATGACAAAGCTGATGGACTGTGATGTAAACCTCGTGATCATGTGGTTATGCAAACTATAATCAAGATTGAGATTTGATCCTGGAAAGCTGAAAAAAGTCTGGTAGGAGTGTGACACAATGAAAACCTGCCCCAAGGCACCAACACTATTGGAATGAGTTGAATGACGCCACAATACCAGTTAATCTTCAATAAGTCAGATTTAGTTTGTTCAAGAACTGAAGAATGCAAGAATTGCTCTCACACGTTAAAACTGAAAAAAAAATCAAAAGTAATATTCTTCAATGGCTGCTGAAATTTTGGTTACATGTGTTTAAATAGTTCTTAAAAATTAACTCTAATGTATCTACCCTAGTGGGCTGAACTAGCCCACATACAAAACTAACCCAAAAACCCAAAATTAAAAAGCCCATAGCCTGATCCAAACAAGTCTTGGATCCTAGCTAAAAACAAAGTATTAATTAAGCCCAAACATGAAAGAAAATAATAAAAATAACTAATATGTCATTAAATACAACTAGCCTTTCTTTCCTTGTGTAGCTAGGATGAATAAGGAATCCTTATAAGAAAATGATTTTGAAATATTAATTAATGAATCATTGCCATACTTGCAGCTCATTAAAGATCCTTGTGGAATTAGGAAATTCCCAAAACAAGCTCCCACATCTTTGTAGGAAAAGGAACCTTGCCAAATAGAAAGTCCACAAGTCAAAAGAAAGTAAATAACAAAATTTGTACAGTCTGTTCTGATCTATATCACAAGTCCTTCCTAAACTCCAATTCACTGGAAACTTTACCCCAACATAGAACAATACCTCTGAGATCTTCATGTCAAGTTTCATCCTGATCCAACGGTTGGATTTCCATTTATGCTTAAAAGCATAAAACTAGACAGTAGGAAATTTTACAACAAAGTCCGAATCTGACCTTGCTTGGATCGTATCATTCCCTCTCTCTTCAAGACGATTCATCCTCGAATCACTAACAGGTTTAATGGACAATTCCTTAACCTCTTGTTGAAGTCTTTGGAGTTCTTTTCTTACATACAATTGCCTGCAACAACATTATATAAATGTAGTAGCCGATAATAATTTCATATAAGCACGTCTTGCCATCCACTTGCATGTATATTTTTGAATGATAACCATGGCTACCCTCTTTCATTTTTTATTCTTTTGGCACTGAACTGAAGCTCTCCATTATTCACGTTCTTTATTTGTTTCTTTATAAACCTTTACAAGTCATTCTGCCTCGCGCTCTTTATCTAACCTCATAGAAGCATTATGATCATAAATATTTAAAACCCATAACCTCTGTTTCTCTTCCTTACTCATATTAAATCTCCTCCGATCAACCCCAATAATCTATTGCTTCATGAAATCCTTATCATCTTTCAGCTTCATCACCTTCGAATAGCTACGACAATCAAAAATCCAATCCACCTTTTTCTTCCACTCCAAATACATCTCTAGATCATTTTTACTTTGAGAGTTAGGAATTTTAAGTTTAATTAAGTCCAAGTCCTCGTCCACATCTTCATAATTCCCCAAGCAATGAAAACTCACATTCCTCCTAGCCCTATTGGGTCCAAACCTCATTCATTGGCTAGCAGATGCAAAATAATAGTTATTTTCACATGTATTTGCGTTTTCATCAACAAACTCCTTAAAATTAGATCTGACATTTCGTACGGCCCTACAGATCGTATTTCCTCGGCGATCAGCTCCACTATTCTATTGCTTTATTAAATTCACTCATTTTTCATATCCTTGTACGTCATAGACATAAGCTCGAATTGTTGGCCTATGGCTCGCAAGTGGAAAGCGACATCAACGTTTTATGTCACTAATTCGTTGTTTTCAAACATTCTTTGAATCTGTAAAATTTGGTTAGTAGAATAAAATATATCCTCACACCTCTCGTGTTGCACATAAAAATCAAGGGTTTTTACTCTAATATGCTCACTACACCTTTTACCTCTCCTAACTTGTTTTCTTTTAGTTCTTTAGCAACTGAAATCAACAAATCAAAGAAGTAGCCTTCGCAGCACAATTGAATTATAATTTTCAGACTCAAGAATCAATAAATATGCTGAAAACAAAGTAAAATGAAACTACAATTATGATTCCGCGAGTAGCAATGCAAATTCGTACAAATTATGGACGAAACAAAGACATGAAATAAAACAGAAGTAAATAATAGTGAAAACAATGACTTGACTCCTAAATAACCCAACTATAATAGAAATAAAAAGATTTGGACAAAAAAAATAGTAAGGATCACGTGTTGGAACTTGACGCAAATCTGACCTGTTACATAATTTTTACGTAATAGAATTGAAACCCAGACCAAATGATCTCAAAATGACCTCAATTTCAATATTTAGTATTTTGATACCAATTAAACAACAAATCTATGTTTATAGGTCATTCTCTTATGTCTAGGTACCCAAACCCCTTGTATGATCAATTTATGGCAAAATTGAACCTTAAATTAAAACCTCAAGCAAACGATATCAAAATAATCCCAAATTTAATATGTGGTGTGATCTCACACCTAGTAGACAAAATATGGAGTTGCAATGGATTCTGAGTTGGTTTTCCTATGGTTTACTAAGAGTTGTGCTTATGCGGCAGAATTGAACCTTGAATTAAAACCTCAAGCACACGATATCACAATAAACTCAAATTTAATATATGGTGCGATCTCACTCCTAGTAGACAGGTTATAAAGTTTGAATTGATCTAAGGTGATTTGGTTATAGTTCACTAAGAGTTGTGTTTCTGCGACAAAATTGAATCATCCTTCAAATTTCATCTAATCTCTCTCTCTCTCTCTCTCTCTCTCTCTCTCTATATATATATATATATATATATATATATATATATATATATATATATATTGTGTGTGTGTGTGTGTGTCACTGATATGATTAGAGAGACAACAACAAGATGAAATATAACACTCTTTGTTTGCTTAGATGACAGACACAAAGAACAAGAAGATGAATGATGCAAACACTGAAAAACTTAAAGGAACACCAAAAAAACAAAAACAATAAAAGGATATGACCTTGTTTCGAAGCTTAGCTCTGATACTAACTGATGTGAACCTTGTGATCACGTGGTCACGCAACCCACAATCAAGATTGAGATCTGATCCCGAAAAGCCAAAAAAAGTCTGATAGGAGTGTGACACAATGGAAATCTGCCCCAAGGCACCAACACTATTGGAATAAGTAGAATGACGCCACGAAGCCAGTTAATTTTTGATAAGTCAGATTCAGTTCGTTCAAGAACTGAAGAATGCAAGAATCACTCTCACATGTTAAAACTAAAAAAAATCAAAAGTAATATTCATCAATTGTTGCCGAAACTTAGGCTACATGTGTTTAAATAGTTCTTAAAAATTAACCCTAATGTATCTACCCTAGTGGGCTGAATTGACCCAGATACAAAACTTACCCAAAAACCCTAAACTGAAAAGCCCATAGCCTGATCCAAACAAGTCTTGGATCCTAGCTGAAAAACAAAGTATTAATTAAACCCGAACATGAAAGAAAATAATAAAAATAACTAATCTATCATTAAATACCACCAGCTCTTCTTTCCTTGTGTAGCTAGGATGAATAAGGAATCCTTATAAGAAAAGGATTCTGAAACATTAATGAATTCTTGCCACACTTGGAGATTATATTACAGCTAATTAAAGATCCTTGTGGAACTAGGAAATTCTCAAAACAAGCTCCCACATCCTTGTAGGAAAAGGATCTTTGCCAAATAGAAAGTCCACAAGTCAAAAGAAAGTAAATAACAAAATTTGAACAGCCTGTTCTTATAAGTCCTTCCCGAACTCCGATTCACTTGAAACTTTACCCCAACATAGAGCTACCTTTGGGATCTTCAAGTTAAGTTTCATCTCAATCTAACAATTAAATTTCTAGTTATGCTTAAAAGTGTAAAACTAGATAGTAGGAAATTTTATGACAAAATCTGAATCTGACCTTGCTTAGAACGTATTAGATTGTTTCTTTAAATTATAAACTTGCACTACAAGTCTTAAACCAAAAGTTTCTTTCCCAAGCCATAGAGGTAGTGAAGCATCATTCATCCTTATCAAAGCATAGGAATACATGGAATAAGTTTGGGAATGTCTTAATTTGTGGATTAAGGCAATAGAGCAAGTTGTTATGTTGAATTATTTGAGTTTTATAAATTTATGTAAGAAAAGAAAAAGAACAAGAAAAAAAAAGAATTACTTGTTCTAACTTTAGTGAAGGGTTGGAGATTTGGAAGGTGAAATATCGTTCCTTGGTTTGAATGAAAATTGTTCTTTTAAACAATCAATGAAGGAGGTTAATATGGCTGTAATAGTTTTCAAGTTTAAAATTTCTAGATGGAGTGTTTGATATTCTATGTTTGGTTTTGGGTAATTTTTCTTCATTAGTTTCTACACCTTTAAGCTACCCTACTAAAGATTTCTTACCCTGAACCAAGCCCCATTACAACCCTTATAAAGACATTATGATTTATGTCATGCATGAAATTCAAGTGGTGGAGAAAGAGAATATTTGTAAACTTATGGTAGATCATTTCGAGTGGAACGAAATTGAGTGAAACACTAACCTTTCAAAAACATGAGAAATGAGTGACTATTCCTGCGAGGTCTATGCATTTGGTTACTTTATTTTCAAGTGAAAAAACTTGTTGAGCATTTTTAAGTTGTTTAGAATGTTATTCATGATATGTTATGATGATTTGATTTGAGAGTTTAATTGTTGTTCATTGATGGCATTACATTTTTGACATGGGAAAAGTAAAATTGAAATTTTGCCCGAGGATGTACAAAAGTTAAGTATGGGAGAATTTGATAAGTACAAAATATACATATGTTTTTATTCCCTTCACATTATACGTTTTAATGTATTTTGAGCTTATCTGAACTTATTGGAATTTATTTTTATGAGTATTGCATGCCTAGGAGACCTTGTGAATTAATTGCTAAAAGATAAGAATTTCTGCATTTTATGTTTCGAACCTTACTTCTTGTGACAAATGTTTCACCGAGTTATAATTTTAAAATATGAATGTGGGCTAAATCAAAGTTAAAGTACACATATCAAGCTTTCCAAAAAGGTATTATGGGAAGAAATTCAAGTTTGTTTGGACCTCTAATCAAACCTGCAAAATCGAGCCCAAATCCTCCTTGCAACAGGATTCTATGCTTTCACACTGCATATTCAAACAGGGCATATCCTGAGCCTCGGACATTGAAATCATGCGAGTCAAAATCCTAAAATCATATACATATCTAGGAATACAACTTTTATGAAGGATGTCAGGTCAAATAAAATCATTTTGAAGGTGAAAATATAGACGCAATCTGAAGGACGAGATTGGCTCCTGATCAGATGAGGAAACTAATGATGCCGAGCATACCACTACGGCTAAGAGTCTGACATATAAATGGTGGGCCTTAAGACCTAAGAAAGGTGAAAATCAAGCCCCTAACATGCTATGAATGAAATAATATAGGTGGGATGGTCGGATATTACAAGAAATCAAGTCAGAAACAAAGTCTAAGTTGCAGTAGAGTTGTGATAGCAACAGAGTCTATTTTCAACACAAATTCTGAGGGATTTAACCAACCTTAAGGACTAGATAAAGAAGGAAGGAGTTAAGTAGCATAAGGGCTTTTAATCAACTTATGAATTATGAAGAAATTTGACAGCCAAGGAAGAGAATAAATAGAGCAGAACATAGCTAAAATAGGGGCTTTACAACATTCTTTTCTTCTCTGCTTTTGTCAATTTTCTAGCAACTATGAACTAATTCTTAATTTTCATTCAAAAGGAATACACACCATCTCTATTGACAAGTTGTGAGAAGTAACGTTATCATTACAATTCTTTCAAATTCAAGTATTTATTTTTTCTTGTTCATAATTATTTTATTGATTATTATTCAAGCTTATTGAATTGTTTTGAGATGACATATATACTTTCTAATTTCTTTTCATCCGTAATTGTTGTTAAGGCCTAGAGTAAGAAGCAAAAGAATTAATTTGATTGATGCAACTCTCATCTTGATTTATTAAGGAAGAATAAACTAAGTTAAATTGTCAAGCTTTTGAAAATTTGCTTAGAATAAATGCATAAACTTTACTCCTAAGAGTACTGCCGAGTGAATGAGAATTGCTTTCAATATTAAATTCGTTTGATGTAAGAAATTGATTAGAGAGCTTTGTCTAATTAATTTACTCATAATCCCATTGATTTCCCTTTGCTTAAGGGATATTGAATTTATTTACTTGACGTGAAAAAATATTTATTTTACTTCGATGATCAACAAATTTATAGGAATGGATGTGTGAACCCTTGAACTAATTTAACAACATATCAATTTATTATTTTTAGAATTATTGTTTCTTTAATTTTTCATTCAAATCCTTGGTTCCTTTTCATTTCAATATATTATAGGAAGATTAAACGAAATTTCCCCTAGGTTCAACTTGATTTTTATGATAATACTATAAATTTATTTTGTTGGTGATAGTTCATTCATAATTATATTTTGGAGGTTCCGACGATAGACCATTTATCAAAGCTAATCATAAATGTTCAATATCCTCGCTCCAAATCATGTGACTTTAGCAATGCACAGAAATTTCCCATAAGTATACTATTTCCTGTGCGTAAAGTTTCCACTTAATTATTTTGTGAAATTTTTGTAATATAACTTATTACCATATTTCACCTGTAATAGGAAAATATTTATATAAATGGAAGATTTTAAGATGTTACTTAATTTCACCCTTATTTGATTAAGTTGGAAGTTTAGGAATATTACTAAGACTTTAGTTATTAAATGCATTTCCTTATCTTACATGATGGTGCATATAGTTTAATCTAATTCAAATCATTCCTTTCCATTATATTATATTATTTTTTATGGTGAGTGAAAAGGATAAGTTGTTGATTTTGGTTAAATAAAAAAAATAAGGTCCAAGATGGTCTGTCTGTGTTTGTGGATTTTGAATGTGGTATTATAGGTCATAATGTTGATAATCTTGTATCTTGAATTTATGGGCAAACTCTGCCAAAATTTCAGTGGAAAATATATTTTAAAAAATAAAAAGTAAAAATATATGATTATGCTTAAACTAGTCGACTAACTTAGTTTGCTAATTGATTCGGTTAACTGCTTGATGGAAGGGGCAGTTAAAATTCCTACTGTCTCAATCGGTTGATAAAACTGGTCGACCAGATTTTTAGATTGAATTAATTCAGTCGACTATTAAAATGACAGTGTATTATCATAAGAAAAATTCCTCGTTTTTGACATTATTAAAAAGGAAATTATGTGGAAATTTGAATCCAAATAATTGAGGTTGTTATAGCATCCTTAGAGCATCAAAAAGATTTATCCCTTCAAAACAAGCCCTCGTTGATGCGAGCAACACTTTTATCTCACTATTTGCATTATTAAAATGCTTAATCAGTTTTTGATGTTCATACACTTTAAGATTTCCATGCATATATGATACATTTTCTCCTTGGATCCAATTGAAATTTGACTCAAAGGTCATTCTGCATTCTAATGACAAGTCTTTAACTACTTGCTAACTGATCTTGACTTTGTTGTTGCTATAGTGATACATTTTACATTGTTAAAAAAATTAATATTAGATTTATTGGTTAGTTGTTATAATCTCATTGTCAACCTAAACACACATATAACAACAAAAATACTTGTATAATTATTGAAACAATGAACACATCTACAAAATTAAACAACAAGTGTAAATATAATGGATTATAAAGTACTAATAAATATCTAACACAATTCTAATTTCATTACACAATAAAATATCACATCTAAATCAGTTCAACACTTTTTTAATTAGAATCTTCCTCTTCATTTTCTTCATCGTCATGTCCAACATCATCTTCTTTATTGAATTCAAGGTCGATCTTATCATCATTATTGTTTTCTCTATGTCTACCGGTACTCAATATTATATTTAACTAATCAACATCAATATCAATAGAAGTATTCTCAATGACACAAAAATATGGATTTTCTAACTCGACAAATAAAGCAACTTGATATGAATCAACTAACTACTCCATTTGAAACACACCGTCTCCCCTAATTACTTCATCATTATCATCTTCAACAACTTGGGCACGAATTTAAATTTGATTTTCATAATGGATAACCAATCAACTATATTATGATTAATTCTAAACGAAGAAATGTATGTACAATACAATTGTTAGCATTGTTTTGTAAAAAATAAAAGCATCATTAATGTTGAAAATCTATCTTTTTTATTTATTTAAAACAAATTATGATGAGGATCTACTCTAATTTTTTTATCGGTATTATATAAATAGAATTTAAATAAAAACATTATATCTTTTGATATTATGGGGAATCATGCGCTAAAAACCAAATGGAAATGTATATTCATATGAAAGTTCTTTTATAAGACCTTAGCACTAAGTTTTTATTCTTAATTGTATTGAAAAGTGGAAGACTTCCCGGAGAAGTGTTTAGTTATCGGCTAAATTCTTACCAGACCCTTCTTTCGGAGAAGGTGGAATTACAGTGGGCTTCACTTTGAATTTTGTGCTCTCTCAAGTACAGTGGCTGTGCTCTAGTTATTATTATTATTACGATTCAAACTCCATCCCGACAGGAGATGGTGGATTATCATTTCCTTGGAAGTCTTCGTTCCGAACATCTTTGACTTTAGGATATGTCTCAAAACCAGGGAAAAGATCTGCTACTTATCACAGATGTAGAACCCTACCTGGAATACACGTGCTAAGACTTGAGTCAGGTTTACCTCTAAAACTTTTTTAAAAAATTAAAAACAAGGTTATTTTTCCCAATTTGTTTTATTGAGTTTTTATTTTATTTTAAATATATCTAATTTCAACGCAATTAAAATAGGTAAAAAATTCTTTCTTTTTTGTTATAAAGTTATAATTATAATTTAATATTTTTTGTGCTTGAATCACATGGAAGATTAATACTCTACCATGCATATACAGAGAGTGTTTGTTTTTGTGGTAGATTGTACATTTTATTTCGTTTGGTAAAGATAAACCACATGTTTAATAAAGTGGGACCCATAAATGTTTGTTGTCCAATCATAGATGCAACAAAAAGCAACCATATCTACTTTTTTTCATTCTTGTGCATAACCTAAATACCGTTCAATTATTTGTTTACCAAAATACTCAATCTTATCTTCTCCTCCCTACTCTCCTGATAACTAGTGAAACAACTATTCTCAACACCCACATCTTCATCTCTTCACAAACATCTTCCTTTCTTAAAAAAGAACCTCTATTTATAGACATCTTTCTTCTCTTTTTTCTTTCTTTTTATAGCCATAAACGATTGCAAACCCCACAAACCAACTCCAAATCTACACAAGCTAACATCCACAACTAAGATCTACAAAAACCACCAGCAGATCTGTTTTTCTTAAGTCTCATAAGCTCTTCTTGTGTGTACAAGCAAGTGTTTTTTTGCAGAAAAATCTAGGTAAATTTTGATTTTAATATGTCTTCAATGTTTCATATGTGCATGTTCTTAAAAATATCAAATCTAATCAGATCTTGTTCATTATTGAAATTATATCCCTATTTATTGTTGTAGGAACCATTGATCTACTCTTCATAATTTTGATAAGCACTTGTGGTTCTAATCTTCTTCTTTCTTAGTTGCATTATTTAGGAGATTCCTAACTTTGTTGCTTCTGATTTTTTATAGAGTTAATAAACAAAGGTTTAAAGTGTAGCTTCGGGAGGACAAACCATGTTTTGTATGCTTATTGTGTTGCTAGCAAAGACTTATAGTTGTATACTTTATGACCAACTTTTTCTTCATTTTTTTGGCAATTATTGAGTATGCCTTTATGTTATTATTCATTATATGTTGTTGACCATAAGACTTTTAGGAGAGAAAAATAAGTTTTAATGTTAGATAGAGTGTGCTTGTATTGTGTAGTTCACGGGTCACACTTTTCCACCCTATATAATTCACCATTTCAATAAAGTAGAACACATCACTTTCAAAAATATTTATGGAATGACCAATCTGTTATGACTCTCTCAAGGCATTTTGATTAAAGTATATCATCCTGCATCTTATAAAGTAGTAAGTTGTCTTTCTTTCATTGTATATTCATGCTTTATGTTAGACCTAATTTGTTAATAGCATTGTTGTTACTTTCAATATAATATAACCAATTACATATTACTTGTAAGACAATATAATTTTGATTACTTGACTTTTATTGTAAGCAAAAGGGTGATAAATTAATGAAATTGAATGGAATAATGTATGAATTGTTTTATTTTATAAAATTAAATTAAATGGATTAATAGGATAATAAAAATTATATTTTCTATAAAAGTTATGTGATTTATTGAGGTTTGCACGTAAAGCTTCTGTGATGTTTTGTATTAAAAGAGATAGGAAAAGGCAACAAAGCCCTTGGAGGCTTAAAGAGTAAGTATAATTAAATGAGAGATGTTGTAGTAATTGAATAAAGAGATGATAAATATAAATAGGAAGTAAAAAAAAAGAGAGAGTTGTGTTCTTAGAGAGCAAACCATGAGAGAGAAGGGAGAAGGGATAAAGAAGAAGAAGAAAAAGAAGAGAAAAGAGAGAAAAATAAGGGAAATAGAAGGGAGTTGGAGGAAATTACAAGTTTAAAGGTAAGATTTAGGTTGTTAAATGTATAAATGTGTATTATTTGAGCTTTTAATTTCTATTTTGATAAATGTTAGGGTTTTGAAAATTGTTTTTTGGGTTTAATTGATGAATTAATTTGAATTTTATAGGGTTGATTGTTGTGGATAATTGATTATTTAGTTGATTATGGAAGATTGTAGGTAAAGATGATGATTTTGAGTTATGATTTGTGTAAATGATGAATTTTGAGTTAGAAATCTGGAAAGAACAGTAGGTTTTCTGTTTAAATTCTGGGTTTTAGGTTGAAGATGACAAAATTTCGGTTTGGTCCCTCAATTTGTGGAAATTACAGTTTAGTCCCCAAACTTTGGAAAATTACAGATTGGTCCCTGGAGCATATTCCAAGATTCTGGACAAAATAAAAGATGAATTATGGGCAGAGTTACAGTATAGTTATGAATTTATAACACTTTCAATTTGGTCCTCCAATTTGACCCTAAAATTTTGGAAACATTCTAGAATGGTCCCTGAAGCATAATGAGATATTCGAGACAGAATTGAGGATTAATTATGGTCAGAATTTCAGTATAGTAATGAATTTATGACAATTTTAATTTGGTCCTCCAAATGGACTAAATTACAATTTGACCCTAAAAATATAATAAATTCCAGATTGGTCCCTAGCTGTAATATTAGCTTTTTCATATTGTTTTGATGAATAAATGAGGTTTATTTAGTGAATTATTACCACTTTTATTATTTGTTTTATTATGGATTAGATTTTGGGAAAACCGTTAAATTTTGGGTTTTTGAAAAAATAACTAGTTTAGTCTAAAAGCATATAGGGTTATGGAATATACCTTTAGATAAGTGTATTAAATAGGTTATATGTTCTTTTGAGTCATTCTTAAATATGTCTCTTTTGCATTCAGATAATCTTGATATTCTACCGGCGGGACGTCAATAGGATTTCGTTCGGTATCAGTTTTAAGTTCTGTTTGCTTTCGAGTCAAGTGAGTGGATAATTTTTTATATGCATGAGAAATATTGTAAATATTTGATTTGTTAATATGAATTAGATCATGCTTCTTGATAATATATATGTTGATTATTATCCTTGTTATGATAAAGCATGATCAATTGTTGAATCTGAATTCTTGATATGAACTAGTATATATTTTGAATTGACTTCTAAATTGCTAGCTCCTCATTTGATTGATGTCATGAGTTGAGCCTTGAGATATGAATATGTATGTTTGATTATGATTATGAACCTATGGTATGCCAGTCAGAATACTCATGCTAATAGGGTAGTGTTAGTCTTTGTGCATATCGTATCTGAACCCTAGTTGGTCGGGGGAGTCACCAACTTGTGTGGACTGATCATCCCACAGAACGGAGCCTCATGCTCATTGCATTTTGATTTTTTGATAAGCTTTACCTTAAGATATTCTTGTTATGGCCTATTTGAGAAACCTTCCTATAAGAACCTAAAGCCATAATTAATTTTGTGTGTGTGTGTGTGTGTGTGTATTTCATTGTTGTATTACCTCGTGTGAGTGTGTATTGAACGTTATCTACTCACTGAGTGGTTGAACTCACCCTCTTATTATTTACCTTTTCAAACTTATAGCTTGTTAGCGAGTCATTTTGTCGAACCTTCCGAACCTGCTTTTTGGTTGTAATTTGTACCTTCCTTTTTATCTAGTTAGCGCTCCAAAACTATGAAATTATATGAACTCTTGTATTAAGACAATCAGATTATATTATGAAGTTTATTTTGTTATTAGTGCTGCGTTAAACTCTGATTGAGTTTTGAAGGATAAGTTTGTATGTAAGTTTGGGTTCGCATAGGTATGGAATCTTGGAGGGGAACCTTGCCTATATGCCGATCATGGTTCCAGGATTCAGGTAATGACAGCTTCCAACACATTTACATTAATAAAACAAGTAATATGTTGTTCCTTGCTCATAATTATTTAATTAAAATTGTAGATATGGATGCAAATTAGTTTAATAACCTTTTTGAAGAAGAGTATAAAAATGTCATGAACAATCTCGCTCAATATGTTTCACATGACTATGTTGGTAGGAATAGTAGTAGTCATATCAGTTATAGTAGTGGTGCTACTTATGATAGCAATGCAGATGATGATGGTAACCATGACAATAGTAACGAAGATGATGACGATGACGATGACGATGCAGGCAATTCATTTTGGCATAGAGAATTTAATCGTCGTAAACTAGTATTGTGCACAACAAGCGCACTTGCATTGTATTACAATAACTATATCTATAAGCAACCCTGTAGATTTTATACAACACAGGAATGCAGTGGTTGAATGAAATTTTAAATAGGCATTGAATACGTTGTGTAAATATGTTTAGGATAGATGCAGCGACATTTCAAAGTTTTTGTTTTCATTTAGAAACACAGTATGGACTGAAACCATCAAGGAGTATCAGTGTTATAGAGAAAGTTGGCATGTTTCTTTATACTTTAGCGTTAGGTGCTTCTAATAAGGAGGTCCAGGAGAGATTTCAACATTCTAGTGAAACAGTGAGTAGGTATTTCAACGAGGTTCTAAAGGTTGTGTGTTTGCTATCAATTGATATAATAAAACCAGTTGATCCAGATTTTTTGACAACACCACAAGAAATCGATATGAACTCAAGATATATGCACATTTAAGGTAATATATAAGATTAATAAAAGTGAATATGTTTATCTGTCCACTCTCATTATATAATCCATTTGGTAATTCATTTACAATTAATGTTTTTTAAATTTTGTTTTTAGAATTGTGTGGGAGCAATTAATTGAACATATATGCGTGCTTGTGTGTCTCAGGAAAATCAAATACCATTTATTGGAAGGGAAGGAGTATCAACGCAGAACATTATGGCAGCATGTAGTTTTAACATGCAATTTACTTTTGTTTAGGCTGGATGGGAAGGTAGTGCACATGACTCAAGAATTCTTCATGAGGCCATCTATAATTTAAATATCAGATTTTCGAAGGCACCAAAAGATATTTTGGATATAACAATAAGGCTTCTTTCAAAATTTTCATTTATTTAATTTTTGGTCGCGTGATGCAAAATATTTTTTGTTTTAAATGTCTTGGGTGAATGCAGGAAAGTATTACATTGTTGACTCCGATTATCGTGTGGTACCTTTATTTTTTGGTCCAAATAAAAGTAAAAGATATCATTTTTCAGAATTTCATCTTCCAGAATTTCATTGTCGAGGTTAGTTGAGAAGTCGAGAGGAGTTGTTCAACCGGGTTCATTCCTAAATTCGAAGTGTAATTGAGCAAACTTTTGGGGTGTGGAAAAAAAAGATGGAGAATTTTGCAAAACATGACAGTGTTTCTGTATAAGACACAAGTGCAGAATGTTGTTACATATGATAGTCACTGAAGGCTTACATGGTCGTTAACTTCAGGGCCTGTGGGATTAGTCGAGGTACGCACAAGCTGACCCGGACACCCACGTTAATCTAAAAAAAAAATTAATAATTGAATTAAACAATCTAACCATTTTGTCCAGTATAATTTATCGTCTATTAAATGCTCAATAAATTTATCTCTCATAAATTCTTCTATTTATTTGTCTTCTTTTTTTTCACTTCTCATCCATCCATATCCAAGATTTTAGAAAACAGTATAGGAGTGAAAATCCAAAACATTTTGATGAAAACAAGTATCCCAGCAATTCTGCTTTCTCTTCAATTTCAACCACATACTTAATGGCTGCTGCTATTTCTTAATAGAAATCGGATTTCATCATAGTATAATTTAAATTTAGTAGCCTTTATTTCTGCAACTAGTAGTGTTTGTTTGTTACTTCAACTCCTCAGCACGCACTAGAACAATCGAGTGCCTTTTATCACTGAAAAACAGTTATGAAATCTCATAGAAATTAAGCATGCATGGCTTATTACAGCAGACACACAGTAGAAGTTTTATGGCAGATTCACAACCATCAAGACCACACAAAACAAAAAACACAAGCACTCTATCTTGCATCCAGCAATGAAATCGAGCACTCGTTAGCTGAAGGTGGTTTGCACTGGCTTGATGAATAACATGCTTCAATAAGATCCCTTTCAGTGAAAAATCCTGGTTGTTTAGGCTGAGGCAGTTCATCTTCATTACCCAACATCAAAACCACATATGACATGTTTGGCCTATCTTCTGTATTTTCTTGCACACACAATAGCCCCACATGAATCGAACGTAGTACTTCAGATAAATAAGGTGTTTCAACTTTTGATTCCCCAACCAGTTCTAGAGACCTTCCTTGTTTGAACAGTATCCAAGCCTGATAAACAAAAGCCATGCTATTAAGAACACATTACGTATTTGTGCAAATCCAACATTGACCGTTGTGGTCTCAATTGTTTTTCATAATTTCTTCAGTTTTTCTTCAAGTATTTGAAGTGTTCAAGTCTCATAAACATGTACAGACATCTGGTATCTAACAGAAGTACTCGAGAATTTATTGAAATGAAAGAGTCAAACTGACATAGCTTTGGAACTTACATGCCCGATAAGGTTGAGGTGGTGATCTGGGTGACTGAATCCTCTGTTTCTATAGCCACTCACTATCTCTAGCACCAATACACCAAAGCTGAAGACGTCTGATTTTAGCGAGTAGAGTCCATAATTTGCGTACTCTGGAGATATGTAACCACTGCATGTATTCATAGAATTTTAGGTCGCGTGCATTTGCAAACTAAGAGCATAAAATCCATATGATGAAGAAGACACTTACTACGTTCCAGCCACTTTATTAGTACTGGCTTCAGTTTCATTTTCTCCAAAACTTCTAGCCAGGCCAAAGTCTGAGATTTTTGGATTCATTTCGTAATCCAACAAAATATTGCTGGTTTTCAGATCTCTGTGGATTATTCTTAGTCTCGAATCTTGGTGAAGATAAAGAAGTCCACGAGCAATCCCATTGATGATATTGTAGCGCTGACTCCAATCTAGTAGTAAGCCATGAGTTTCATCTGCCCAAGTCAATACATTATGGCTCTTATCAGATTCATAATTAAATACAAGAGAGAACAAGAAAGAATGAGTTACAATTGCATATATGGCAGGATTTGTGAGAAAGAAAGTGGAGAAAAGTAATCTCCCCCTACGAAGCCACTTTCCTAAGGGCTTCGAAGGAAGATAAACATCTTATAATTAGATTCTTAATGCAGGGTTTTGGAAAGCTCAATAGTGCTTAACTTTTTGAAAAGGTTTTGTGAGATTCATACCAAAAATATAGAAGTCCAAGCTTTTGTTAGGCAAAAACTCGTAGACCAACATCTTTTCATCTCTTTCAATGCAGCATCCAAGGAGCCTCACTAGATTCCGATGCTGAAGTTTCACGATATGTTTAACTTCATTTTTGAATTCATCAAGTCCTTGTCTTGAATTCTTAGAGAGCCTCTTCACAGCTATTTCTCGTCCATCTGCAAGGGTTCCCTGAAAATAATGACTCAGCATCGTAAGCAAATCATACGTTGTCTTCTGGAAGTTGAGAATTGCGAAATGGTGTTCCATACTCTTTGTATCTGTTAAGGAGTACTCTCCAATCAGTCATTGTTTTATGCTAAAAAAAATGGTCGGTCCTGACAGTCCTGTAGTGGGATCGTTTCAAAGAAACTAACACCAAGAACTCCACTGGGGTAAGGAGTTTGTAAGATGAAATTCAGAGGCCATAGGCCATATTGCATGACCGTTTACAGATAATTATTACCTTATAAACAGGTCCGAAACCTCCTTCTCCTAGTTTATTGGCATCAGAAAAGTTATTTGTTGCAGAAGCCAACTCATCCATATTAAAGAAGGGTAATTCTAGTTCTTCCTTCATATCCTTGTTATTCGATCCGCTTGGCAAATTACCTGTCATTTTTCCTGTTAGTATTACTACTACGAATTGGAAAGGTTAAAAAAAAAAGACATGGGATCTCTCACCTCTATTTGTTGTTATACTCAAATTTCTTTTGAAGGCATTAAATATTAATGAAGTCTTGAACAATTTACTGTCCTACCTTGGATTAATCAAATCAAATTTAAATTAAGAGATTAACTAGACTTCTTCTCTGAAAGTCGTGGAATGGGGGCGATAGGATTGGTTAGATTTTCATGGTAGAATACGTACGTTTTTTCTGCTGCTGCTTTCTCCAAACATGCAAGAGCAAGACCAGGGCTAGTCCAAGGAACACAAGTCCTGTGGACAACACAGTGCTTACCACGATCCTTTTCTTTGCATTGGATTTCGTATTAACCTTTGCACTATCACCATTACCTATATCATGGCAGAGAAAAACTAGAGTTAAAAGACAATAAATAGGAATTTGTGAATAGTTTTCCTTGGCTATTGGATCTTTCAATCCCAGTTATCTGCTCAATACATTATAAAACAACACCGCTCTGGGCAGAGAAAAACCAATTCATCATGTCACCAACACCAAGTGATATGTCTAGTCACTGATCTAGTTATTTTATTATGCTTCAAGAAGTTACTTCTTTCAATGAATATCTCAGTTCTTTCATGCCAAATGATATGTCGTGCAAGAAATCTTGCAAGCATCTACAACACATCATTGAATTTTAGAAATTGTGAGATTTTCAGGATTGATGATGTGATTATCCTTCAAGTCTCTATAATAATCCTTATACTAGTATGAACATAGTATGAACATATGTCTTGAGAGTTGTAAGCTACGTTCAACGAAACCTATGGAAAAAAAACAGAGAGAGGGGAAGAGGAGACATTGACCAAGTTATCACTCTATCAACACACATCAACACAAGCATACACAGGCACTCTCAGGCATCGTGTGATATGATGTTCTGAAAACTAGGATATAAGATTAGAAAGAAAACTTTCTCATGCATTTAATCGGAAAATCATCTCAAATAATATGACCTCTCTAAAAGTTACTAAAATCCAAGCAATAGATACCGACAGATGATAAATTCATACCCGGTAGTTCTGATGCAGCCATCCGTATAAAAATGGTGTCTTTCTCATCTTGAAACAAAATATCGATCAGATCATTGAACCAAAGCAAGCACCCACTTCCTCCATTCCTGATGTCCATGTTTGCATACGCAGTACAGCTGCAGTTCTTCAAGCACGTGTTCCTGCACTCCTCCAGGCTCATGCTCTTGTTAAACCATGATTGCCTTGTCTCCGGCAACTTCACACCTGAGACTTTTTGAAACCCATCTCCTGAACAGTTTAGTGCAGTCTTTCTGATGCAACCACTTGACCAATCTGTCCTCTCCCAGTCTCTTGGAACTCTCGGTTCAAATCCATTTAAGCAATCACACACCGGAGAGTTGTTAATACTACAGATGCCATTTGCACCACATAGTTTATAACGCGCACAATTATTGATGTTTTCTGTTTCGTAAAGAAACCAGCTCTGGGTTTTCTCAATCCACAAAAGTTGTTGGATATCACCATTCTGAGCCAGGACAATCCTCCAATGCATTGAGCTATTAACAAGCTGTTCTCTGTAAAATATCTCCTTCTCATTAAAAACAAATTCATATGTGTATATTGGATTTGGTTTTAATGGAGGCATACCACTGAACCCCAGACCATTCCATGGCCCAGATCGATACTTCACTTTCGAATCTTCCAGCTCTACTAACTCGGGATATCCATAAGGAACAAGGATACCTGTAATGTTACCTCTAGAAGGATCATCTAGTGACTTCCATGCTGCCAAGCTCCAGTCCATGCCAGTGACTCTATTCCGTCCTATCTTCATGCCCGGTATTAATGTATTACCTGGATGTTCAAAACTCTGCCACAGGGAGTTTTCCGGGTTATTATCACCCTCCTCTTTCACAACAAGGTTTCCCGAATCCAAAAGCTGTGCAACTGGATTCCTAGCAGGTGTTGATGTGTTGGAAGACCAAATGATGCTTCCACTGCGATTGACAAGGACAAGAAGTCCTTGGTTGGTAAGCCTTACAACCCCTGATGAATCGTTAAGAGGAGATTCTCCGTTGGCAACCCACACTGCTGTCTGGACTGATATTTTGCCATACCATATCCCCAAGTATCGGTTTTTGGATTTTCCGGGGCTGAAAAATCCTAATTCATAGGTGCCACCAGCCGAGACTATGGTGTCTCCATCTCGAATTGACAGGGTTGTGTTAATGGTGTCAACAGGGGTGGCTACTTCTACAATCAGAAGCAAAGTAGAGCAAAAAAGAAGTATGGAAATGCAATCCCTCAGAAATCTCATGATTCTTTTAAGCAGATCGCTTTGTTGTGTTATAAAATGGCTGGCTTTGCTAGATGTGAAGAATAGTGGTCTCAAGATTTGCCTATTTAACACCACAATCAGTCTACCGGCACAGCAATGTTCCACTGCTGAGGTAAACGATTTAACACCACAGTCAGTCTAGCGGCACAGCAATGTTCCACTACTGAGGTAAACGCTCGACTTTGGAATTTTTTTTTTTTTTTTTTTTTTTTTTTTGATGAAATTCACATGGAAATTTCATAGATAGTCTACACTACAGGGAACTAAAGTGAGGTTTCTTTAATAATATTCTAAAGTATTTTTCAAACTATCACAGTTAGAAAAATATTTTTAATCAAGCATAATCTAGGCAGTACATCCGCGATCTGTTAAGACGCGGTTTGTCGCAACATATACTCAACATGTACTCTTGATTTTGCTGTATCAGCAAGTAGTTCCGGAAGTGCCAGTGACTGTCATCGTTACTGTGCGGTGGCCCTTGGGCACCAATAAGTGTATGGACGGCGCTGCATCAATCAATCGATCGATCATTTACTATCGACACTACCGAATACTGACTTGCCACCACACTGGCTTTTTCTCTGCTTTTCCCGGACATTCTTCTATACATGCTCTATCCATTAAAAAGAAAAGGAAAAAGAAAAAGAAAAGACAGAAATATAAAACCGACTCCATGTCTCGACTCTGTTCACTGAGATCTATAAACCCAAGTTACGAGCTGAAGTATATGCAGAATATTTACAAGACTTCTATTTACTCAAAATATTTTACATCTGTTCATATTCTATCATGGCACAAATTAACTTAAATAATTCAAGAACAACAGCATATATGACTCAAGTAACAAAGTTGTGGTGGAGGGAGATTTGTTTGACAGTCTAGGGATTGCTATTGTTGCTGCTAGGCCACTGCTCTCTCTGTTAAGTGTTACCTCAAGGATACGTTGGTTAGAACTAACCACTAAATCCATATAAAACCGAAGCTAAAAAGAAAAGGAAGAGAAGAGAAGAGAATTTTGGGACTGACCCTCTTGTGAAACAGCAGAAATTCCACGCTATAGTTATTACTGATCAGAAAACAAAACACCAGACATGAAACCAAAAGCAAAAACCAAATTCAGGCTTCCATTTCAGCAATATCTGTGATTAACTACAGACTGCAAAAAATCTGAAATCTCCTCAATCACACCATCTCCTTCAAAACATAACTAAGTGTCTAGCTAGAAGATGTGCAGCTCGATCCCCTTCGTCCTGACACACACAAGTGAAAGATTCCTGAAATCTCATTGCAACTCCTTTCATTCATCCAAAAAGAAGCCCCATTTGCAATCAGTGCTCCATACAACCAAAGCAGAGACCAAAAAAAAACCAAGTTCCACTGCCATATCTCTAAAACCAATCATAAGCCCAGTACGAAGAATTAATCAGTCCCTTAAGCTCCACAATATACGATGCTCCTACCCCCTCCATTCTAAAAGAAACAGCTGCAGAACATTACCCACACAATTCACCACGACAGTCCCATCCATAACCATAATATCCCTTTTCATTAAAAATTGCTATCATTATATAGTTATCTCAGTCAAGAAGCTGCTAATGAACACAATTTTGAGCCGAGTTTATCCTTCAATGAAAGTGGATGGCTGCATTGCTAGTCTCATTCCCCACTCTCTTAACTCTAGGTAGCAAGCATTTATGCATGACCCCATAAATCTGAAACCAAAAATTTGATTGTCCTACAACTAAAAGCTCTATCAGCTTCAAGTGCCTCTCCACTATGAATCCCCGAAATTCCACAAGGCTTACACCCCAAAAAGCAGGTTGCAACAGGCCAGCGATGATCACCAAGACCCAATTCTCAATCATTTCCCCATACCTCTCAAGCTCAAACACCCCCCTCCCCCACAAATGACCGTGCAAAAATAAGCACTCTCTAAATAATATACAGATCATCAGCTTCAAAGCAAGATCATGCTTCTGGGGCACAATCGCCTAGATCTATTCGTTGTTGATGCTTCAATTCTGAGGTATGAACAGATAATTTCCTAAATATATGGTGCTTGTTCACGGGACTTAGTTTGAAATTGTCAGTCAATACAGTTCTCTTGTATTTAGAACCTAACCTATAATCACACAACTTCATGACCTGCATCAACATCGTAGAAGCCATGTGAAAGGAACACTCTAAACACTAAAACTAAGAAATCAGCATCTATACAGCTTCCTTCATGTTGGTTGAGCCACTCGAAACGTCAAAACTAAGCGCAATTTTGGGGAGATTATTTTATGTGAGCAAAATGGAATAGCAATCTACATCATACACATAGGATCCTTGTGGAGATGTCCTTGCCCTTAACAAGCTGTAAAGAAATAGATAGCTTGCCTAACCTTGCGTATCAGTTACTAGTGCAATTTATCTGAACACTGCATATTAGATGCCCAAGCAAATCCATGCTTTACTTGTGCTCAAGCAGTTGCAGTAAGGATTTTTAAGTTCACTAGTAGAGCATGTCTCTCTTGAGATCTAATTCCTTTATGACCCCCTTCTTCTCTGGAAGACAGAAGTTCTACCATCCCATTATGACAGCTTTTTACTCAAATACGTGACTTCAAGCAATTGTAATGTTTTCTGGGGCACAGTCGCCCAGAGTTGTTTCTCTCTTTTTCCCTCTCATTTGGCGGTGTTTAAAGCTGGAATCATGACCTGAAAACTTTTGTTTTGGAATCAACATAGAACATTCTTGCAGATTACTGCTTCCCCATGCATTATAAATCAGGCAAAGCTAGCGTTCTTCTTACTCTAGCTTTTAATCTTTAAAACTTCAAAAGCAATGCTCAAATCAAAGGCACACAGGCTCTAGGTAACGACAATCCCTAGCAAAACAACTCCAACCCCAAATCCAAGAGTCTATCTCTTGTCAGCTCAGCTCAAATATGTAGCTGATAAGTTGAGCTATGGTAAAATCAACCTAAATTTAACAATTCCTCAGCTTTTAGCTCATATTCAACAATAAATTTCTGCAATGTCAGTTGTCATGACATCAGGCATATTAATTTCTAAAATGTTATAAAATGAAGTATATTGCCATTACTCGGTTAGAAGGCTATTGCAGCTTCAAGAATTAATTGGGAATAAGCTTTTCATAATAAGATTATGTGAGATGTAAGAGAATACCATGTAAGGATAGTATGAATGTGCTTTTTTCTTAAAACAGCCTCCTTGTGTGTCCTGCAAACTACGCAGAAACATATCCAATCTTTATCAAAGCTAATCTTAAATGTTCAATATCCTCGCTACAAATCATGTGACTTCGGCAATGCACAGAAATTTCCCAATCGATGACAAACAGAAGAACCTCAGCCTTTTCCTCATTCCAATCAGCATGCCAAGAGTACAAACTGTGCGAAATAAATAAAAAGAAAAAAGAACCTCATGAGAATAAGTCATTATCACAAACATAGACCAAGAAACATTTCAAAATATAAAGAAACCACAAATACAGTTAACGTAGAAAGACAGGTAAACTTGACTTCACTAATTTAGGAAAAGAACATGCAGAATATTGTATCCGGAGCTTCTACAAGCAAATTCGAGCAATTGCATGCGAATTGACATATAATAAAAGAAATAACAGCTGCAAGCAGTGCATTACATTATCAAAGCTCTCAAGATGATGATACCGTGGCATCCTTAATGCAGGGGGATGCAAGCCACACTCATCCTTCACTCAAGTGGATTGCTAGTCTCAGCTCTCAATCCTAATTCTCCAACTGACAAGAGATTTATTAGTAAACCATAAACCTGCAAATTTGATTGTTGGTCCATCTGCTTTGAGCACCTTTCCACTGGATAATCTCCAAACTTCCAACAAAGCTTCCATACCAAAAGGTGAATCACAAGCAGCCGACAATGACCACCAAGATCCTGAAGGTGATGATCAGTCATTTCCCCATGCCTATCAGCCAATGCAAATCATTGGAACATCACAAGTTATGCGCCGAACCCCTTTCCCTCTCTTCTTAATTGTGCTAGCTTAGTGTTGCATTTAATATGAAATTGTTCCAATAAGGACGGCTAAAAATATCAAATGTGTTTATGCTGCAATTTGCTTTATGAGGTCCATGGGTTTCTTTGGTATGATAACAATTTTATCTTTCTGTCCATGGTCTTTATGGAATGATAACAACTTTACTTTCAGACTACATAAAGAGAGATTTGAATCATTCAAGAATAAAAGCACAAGCCCCTTCAAATAAGAATCACAATGACCTTGAAAATCATCATGAAAGGACAATCTCCAAATTTCCAGCATCCACATGAGTTAATGGTGCTTCAATAATATTATAAGAGGTAATTTGAATGAATGTATGGTTTCCTTGTGTTCAAGCAGTTGGAATCAGGCTTTTATGAGTTCACTAGCAGAGTATTTCCTGCTTCAAAAAGAGGAAGAATTTCCTTTGTAACCTTTCTTCTCAGAACATGGAAAACTTTTGATATCCCTGCATAGCAGCTTCTCTCCTAGTAAAGTTTGTGACGTACCTCGCTCACAGTGCTATTGCAACGTTTTGGGAAGTAGAAAGAATCTTTTTCATTTGTTGGCATTTAAAGCTGGCATTATGTTTTGTGAAGCTTTAGTTTTGGAATCAGCCAAGAATTATGTTTACTACAGATTACATAGTACAAATCATTGCTTCCAATGTATTAAAAATCAGGTAAATGCTTTTTTACACTTGCATGCGTTAGGGATCACAGACAATTGGTCCATTAAGATTTTAAAAGCAATGCTCAAATCAAAGGCACTTAGGCTCAAGGTAACATCAATCCCTAGCAGGACAAATCTGACCCAAGTCCAAGAATCTCTATTGTCAATTTAAATATGCAGAGCCTCTTCCATAGATTTTCATCATGATTTTAACCAGCAAATCCTGAGTAAAGTGTAACAGGTCCTAGCCTTAATTTACTCATATTTTTAAAATTATCATATTAGAATCTTTTAAATTAGAATATGAATTTGTTTGAATTTCTCTATTAGCCAAGTAGAATTCTAGGACTATGAAAAATATTATGAAAAACTTATGGGGACTTTCTATTAAGTCATGGGAGGATAAGACAACCTTGAATATGCCCTTATGGAGGCCCGAGCAACCTTGAATATGCTAAAAAACTATCTATTATCTTTTTCCAATTAGATCTTTGTAATCAATTTCTTTTAATTCAATAAAATTGCTATTGTTATTAATCTGAATTATTAGATTTGTTATAATTAATATTAGAGATCTATGGCAAAAAGGACAAGGATGTCATGATTTATTAAAGCGATTGCAGCCATGAAGGGCAGCAGGAGCATCAACTACACCAACAAACTCAACAAAAAAATTTGGAAGAACTAGAGAAACAACTTCAAAACATGTCAGCTAAAGAATTCTAGGCTATGAAAAAATCATGGAAAAACTTATGGGGACTTTCTATTAAGTCATGGGAGGATAAGGCAACCTTGAATATGCTTTTATAGAGACACGAGCAACCTTGAATATGCTCAGAAACTATCTTTTATCTTTTTTCAATTGGGTTGTTGTAGTCAATTTCTTTTAATTCAATAAAATTGCTATTGTTATCAACCTGAATTAACAAATTTGTTACATATAGATAAAGATACTGAGCAATATACGAAGAGAAACAAAAATGAAAAAAATAGAGTATACACCACGATAACAGATTATTGCAGCCACAAGCATGAACATCATAATTAAAAATGATATATATAGAGTAACCATGAAATAAAATTTGAGTCAAAAGTCAGAAGAGACACAAGTTACTATCCTTCAAAAATTAAATTTAATTTAAACACTGATAACACAAAATTAGGAAAAGAACATACAGATTTCCAGTACTTCTACAAGCAATAACACCAACTGCGAGCAAATCGACATACACTATAACTTAAAATGAAAAAAATACCAGCAGCTTGCGGTGGAATACATTATCAAAGCTCTCAAGATGTTGTTGATACCCTGACAGCTTTAAATGCAGGGTGAAGCAAGCCAAGCTCATCCTTCACTTCAAGTGGATTGGTAGTCTCATTTCTCACTCGCCTAACTCTCCGACTAGCCAGCGATTTATGAGTAAACCCATAAATCTGCAGAATTTGATTATCCCCAAAATTAAACGCCCGATCCATCTGCTTCAAACACCTCTCCACTGAATAATCTCCGAACTTCCCACAAGGTTTGCACCCCACAAAGTGAGTGACAAGCGGCCAACGATGATCACCCAGACCTGGGTGATAATTCTCAATCATTTCCTCATATCTATCAACCAAGATCCCCCAATAACCATGCAAATAATAAGCATTCTCTAAATACACTTTATCACCCCACTTATCCCTTTGTGTAGCCAATAAATAAACCATTGCAGACTGATCATCCGCTTCGAAAACCGGCCTATTCTTAAGTTCCCTGGTAAGCACCTTCCCTGCTTCATCTCTAATCTTCCCTTTCGGTCCCATTGGTGACCACGCATCCAAAAGATCCAAAGACCATTGACAATTCCTCAGCAAAAAACTCCCAGTATTCAATCCAATCCAATTCTTTTCATCATACACCATCTCATTCCACCCGTGCATTACAAAATTCGAATCCTTATACCTCTCCCACGGCACCTCAAAAGCCATATCTGTAAACATAGCATCACTATCCATCCACCACAAGAACTCAACCTCCGGATGCGAAAGCAATAACTTCCTAATCAAAGGTAATTTCGCCCAAAACCCAGCCATTTCCGCATCAAGCAATGCCATGTTATAAAATATCTCTATTCCATGGAGTCTACAATAATCTATCTTATTTTTTATAGATTTTAACAAGTAATGATCCCCTACCGGATTCTCACAAGGTTTCGGCGACGATCCTGTAACTAACAAAACACGCGGTTTGTTAGGCTTAATAAAATTGCTAAAACTAGGGTTTTCACTCAACCATTTCTCTCGCAGTTGATTCCAATCGGATATTTTCGGACCCAAACTGTACGGTCTATTCGGATCCGGCTTCTCATCTTCCCCTTCATCGACCAAAATCTTGTTGATATCAAATGTGGCATAATTATTCGCACCATCAGCATTACTTGCTTCGTCGTTCTTGTTGTTGTTGGCCTGGTTAGACTCGGTGAGAACTCGGTGTGGCTCGCCGTGTTTGCGAGCTGCGTAGAAGTGGTTTTTGAGGTCGTTGAAGTCTTGTTCTGGCGTACCGAACTTGCCGGCGCCGATTGTGCCACGTAGGACGACCACGGTCATGCAGAGGCAGAGAAGTGTGATTTTCCCGTGGCGGATAGCTCTTTGGATCTGGCGGACTCGGTGAGTCCCGATGCACCGGTCCAGCATTTTGACTCGGACTGAGTTGGAAAGAGAAAGTAAGGATGGGTCTTGTGTGTTGAGAGGTTTGCTTATGAAGGAGGGTGTGCTTGTAAATAAAAGGAAGTTTTAAGGGTGATTTAAAAGGAAATTTAGTCGGTGAAGCTGAGCGAGGAAAGAAGGAAGGGAAGATCCAGTGAGGAAAAAAAACAATTTGAAATTATTATTTATTTGATTTGATTAGCTTTTTTATTTTTTAAAAAAATAATTGTGACTGGTTGCCCGTAATCACGTTTAGGAATCATATGATGTGTTGGGTCATGGGTGTATGCATTGTATATGGTAAGGCACCTCTTTATGGAAAAACAATATATATTTATTTGTTAGAAACAATGCCAAGCAATTCTATATTTGAAAAATTAACCCTTTGTTGTTTCTATAAAAGAAAATAAAATTATTTATTAAACCAATAAATATATAATCCAATTGATAATTATGTTTATAACTATTTTAAAACTCAATTTAATGTAGTGGAATATCACCATGATTCAATTAAAAACATAAATTGTTAGCAACTCGGAAAATCTGGTTAAAAATCATAAATTTTTATATATATATATCATTTTTATTTTTTTATTAGATATATAAATTGGATTGACCTGAGTTAATTTAAATTAATTTATGATCCAGAATTTAATCTGATTAACCCCGAATCAAATTTAAAAATTATGTGTTATCGGAAGAAAGATGTCGCCATTACTTCTCTCATTTAAATGTTAATTCATCTTTCATTTTTAATAATAAAATTTACAAGAAAAAATATGGTATCAGCGGATTTAACTACGTTTATAATGAACCTAATTATTAACTAATGAAAAGAGAGAAAATAAGATTTTTTTTTCTAAATAAAACCTTTAAACCAAGATTTCTTAGAGTATGTTTATTTTATTTGTTTTATCTTTGCTTAAGCCAATTAAAAATTATGATAATAATGTTTAATGTAAGACATATAATGAAGTAAGTCCATATAAAATGATAAGAAGATTTGTCTCATACACTAGATCAACCCTATCAAAGTCTCTTGAATTATATCATTTACAAATTTATTATTTTTCAATTAAACCAATTACTAACAAAATTAGGAAATTATTTTATATAATTTTTGTATTATTTATTTAGAAATTAATAAAAATTAAGAGTTCAAAGCGAATATAAATTAAGGATATATAACATATTATGTATATTTATTTTAAAAAGCTCATAAGAAATTGGCATGTTTGTACACAAATTTTGAGTTTCAAATTATATAAAATAATTTGTCTTGAGTATTGAATTTTATATCATTTGTATTTAAATACAACAACAACAATAATAATAAAGTATCAACTAGCCTATGATTTCACCAAGATTACCACATGAAATATTGATTAATATGGTGGAAAAAAAATTATTTATTAGTAAATGATAAACTCGAATTTAATAGACCCAAAAAAACCCCTTAAAAGATAACATTCAATATACCTAAGTACAACAATTCTATAAGTTCATTTTAGAGGAGGAGCTTGACCCCATAGGTTCGTCCTAGGGGAGAAGCTCCACTTCATTGTCTCATCCTAAAAAAAAAAGCTTAACTTCATTGGCTCATTCTAGGCGGTGCACCTATGTATGTTTTTCTTCTATAAAAGATTTAAATTTCTTGAGAATTTTTTCAAGATTCAACGCTAGTACCTCAATATTTTATATTAATTCAATACATATTCTTCTTATAAGAATACAACTCAAAATATTACAAGAGTAGAATTACATCATAACCCCTCATCTCCAGAAAAGACAAGACTTAAGAGCTATAAATACATTATGAGTCTTTCAAATTCAAGTTTCGCATTCTCTTTATTTTTACAACTTTTAACATATATATTTTCAGAGTTTATCTGTCTTAAATATCATTATATTTTCTCTATCTACAAAGTTATTGATTTAAACATTTAAGAGTCCCCGTATTCATTAAAAAGAACCTTTAGTAGGTACCAGTTACTAGCCACCTTGGCTAACCAGACACTACAAACTACCATCTATCAGTCATCTGGGTTTTTCATATCAAATCATAAAATACCTTGACCAGAAAAAATAAATCAAATTGTTTGAACTAAAAACTTAATCGATTATCCAATATATCAATTTTATTTCTAAATATCTTGAATTTTAGGATTCATTAACAAATAACTAGATTATCATAATTGGACAATAATTTCTTATTTTGTTAAGAAAACGCTATACATCAAAAAGATCACGGAGTTCAGAAAAAACATACAAGTATAATTATTTTGATTCAAGGTAAAATTAATTATACTATTAAAAGAGAAAAAAAAAAGTACTAATGTAATTCAAGTATCTACCTTTGGTAAATTATTTTGATGTTTTAAAGTAATTAAAAGATCACAATTGAAACTCAAATTATTTAATTAATAAGTGATCTGGACCAAAAGACTCATTTATATACCTAGCAATTATGAAGTTTGCACCTAAAACACTCAATGATCCTATAATTAGAAGTTTTTAAACTTTGATTTGAGTTCTTGCTCTTATTCTTAATGAGTTTAAAAAAAAAAAAGTGATAGAAAACCAAAGAAAGAAATATTAGGGTTTATCATTAGCCTTATTTTCTCGAGGACGATGAGAGGCATGAAGCAATGATTATGCTTTGTGGGACTCTAATTCATTTGCAAATAATTAACTGCTCGAAATTACATGAAATAACTAGTTAAATTTAACCTAAATCCAAGAAAATATGAATTTTTTATACTCAAACCTAGCTAGCTTAGAATTATCTGGTATACAATTAGTTTGATATACATGTAATTCTTTTTAATTTTAAAATTATTTATTTGTTTCATGTTAAGTATAAGCAGGGAAAACTGGTATTTATTTGGGGCGAGAGAAAAATCAAAAAATTGATTAAATTGAGAAAATTGAAAAAAAATAATTGAAAAAACCGAATAGTAAAAAAAACCGATTAAAATTTTGAAAAAACCAACCGGTTCAGTTTTGGTTTTATAAACTTGAAACCGAAAAAATCGAACCGAACCCAAATAAAAAAAACCGATCCAAACCAGAAAAATCGAGTCAAGACCGAGCCAAACTGGTTTGAACCAGTTTTTGTCCTAAAAAACCGAATCGAACTGGTCGGGTTGACCTCGTTTCGGTTCGGTTTTCGGTTTTTTTAAAAAAATTTACTTTAATTATTTTTTTAATAAAAACTGAATCGAACTGAAAATGATCACTCCTATTATTTATACCGAACTTTTTAATATTTTCTATCGATTCACGTTTATTTGAGTTAGTAACCATGTGAAATTGTCATTATTCCTATATTTGTATTTATAAATGTCTCAAAGTCAAAGCAGACAAATAGCGTGCAGATCACGACAATATAATGAAAACCAGCACATGCCTTGCTACATGTTGTTTGAACTTTGAAGTAAGCAAGAGCATTTTGCATTTATTACGACTTCTACCCCTCTTAACTACCTCTTCTAGAAAAGGTGATTAGAGAACCCCTGCTAGGCGACAACGTTTTGGGTAGTCAGTCAATAAACACGTACAAGCAATACGTGGTTTTCTTGTTCAAGTTCAACTGGGCGAGGGTGCTTTTACTGTGCATCTACTTGCAAAACTAATTATTTTATTTTTTAAAATTTATTTTTATTTATTTTATATTTTAATATTTAATTTATTAAAAATTAAGTTTTATAATTTAGTGTAGATTACTTTATATATACATTTAGATTGGTGTCATAACAAGGATCATGGATTTGACAGTTTAACTCGATAGACTTGATTTTTTTTAAATTATTTTTTTATTTCATTCCTTAACATTGAGTTAATTGAAAATTAAGCTTCATAATTTATTTTAGTTTGCTTTCTATAAGGTTATCTTGGTTTCATGATTTGGATTACTGATTTAGCTAGTTAACCTAATTGACTTAAGGTTTTTTTTTTTTTGTCTTTTTTAATTTGAATTTTTTCAATTTCATCATTTAACATAGAATTGATTATGAATTAGACCTCATGATTTATTTTGGTTTACTTTCTATAGAGGTATTTCAATCTTATGACTCAAGTCATATGTTTTGCAGGTTAACCCGTGCAATCTTAAGTCGTTTTATTGTGTCGTGTTTTTAAATTGAATTTTCTTTTTTTATCTTTCAATCTTTAACATTGAGTTTATTAAAAATTGAGTTTTATAATTTGTTTTGATTTACTTTTTATGAGGTTATCATAGTCTCATAACCTTAATGCAGGTTTAGTAGGTTAACCCGGGTTGACTCGTGTTATTTTTTTGTTTATTTTCTATGAGGTTATCCTGATCATATGACTTGAGTTACGAGCATGTCATATTAACTTAGGTCAATTTTTTTTGTTATTCTTTAATTATTTTTTTTTCAATTTTGTTTTTTAACATTGGATTGATTGGAAATTGAGCTTCATAATTTGTTTTGATTTACTTTATATGGGATTATCATGGTCTTATAATCCAGGTTGAGGATTTGGCAGGTTAACTTGGGTTGGTCTGGATCGATTCAATATGTTGTCTTTTTAATATTATTTTTTAAAAAATATATTGTTTATTTTTCTAATACATAGTTTTATGTTAATAGGCATAACTTTTCATTTGATCATTGGATTAAATAGTTTTACCAAAAGATTTTAAAGGCTTTTTTTTTCTATAGTGTTAAAATTTCATAAAGATCAGACATGGAGAAAGACTTACGATAAAGCTAAAAGCTACTGTGCAAGATTTTAGGGGGGGAGTTCTGAAATTTCATATGATAATAATGAGTGAGTTAGGTGTAGCGAAAAATTTACTATTAAAGGAATCAAGACAATTTTATGATATGAGAACTTGTAAATCGATTTCATAGGTTAAGTAGGGTGGAAAGGAATTCATGAGCCATACGTATGGCCTAATGCGCGTTTTAAGGATAATTATGAAATGAAGGAAATTGTTGAAGTAATAGCGTGCATGTTCTTGAAGTGGTTCTAGACCACATTTGTAATATCTCACATCGGCAAGTGAGTATTTGGTAGCTGACCTTATTAGTAGTGCTGGTTGCTAACATGTTGTACACGTTTTGGGGTGTCAGGCTTAGAAGTGGGCTCGCGTCACCAATAACAAAACCGTGAGGGCAGTAAGGCCCAAAGCAAACAATATACAACATGTTGGGCCAGGCTGTTGCATTTGATATCAGAGCCGACCTCACTGGCTGTCCGGTTGATCCGACGGGGTCGTCGGGCTCTTTAAGAGGGTGGATTGTAATATCCCACATCGGCGGGTGAGGGTTTGGTAGCTGGCCTTATTAGCAGTGTTGGTTGCTAACATGTTATACGTGTTTTGGGGCGTCAGGCTCAGAAATGGGCTCGCATCACCAAGAATAAAACCGTGAGGATGGTAAGGCTGAAAGCGGACAATATACGACATGTTGGGCATGGCTGTTACAGCCTTATAATTTTTTTTATTAAATTAGCGTAAATGGCCTTAGGAGGTCATATTTAGAAAGGTTGCCATACATACAGCATAGGAATGGTTGTATCGGAGGAGGAAGGGGGATTGGAGATACATTTCATCAATTGATGTAAACTAGGCAGATTCATTGCCTTGATTCTTGAGAGGATTCAAGCTAGGAGACAATAGAATTCAGGGAAGACTTCTTCATAGAAATTGTAGTCTGGGATGTTAGCTTTGCAATGAGTCCGACCCCGCTTAATTTGGTGTTTTAGAGCTCCAGTTATAGATAAATATCTGATGAGAGATCGAGCTCCCATCCCTGCTGATAGATTTTACAAAATTGACAAAAAGAGGAAATTTAGCCACGTTAGGGGCAGGATCCGGTTTCCTTCCCTTCATAATTTTTATAGCGTCATGTCTTGACATTCGGAAGGAAATAAATCATATTTTAAATTGAATTTTGTGATGTTTGTTGTGGTTTGATAATGAATCGTAATCTTAAGAGATGTAATGAGAACGTAAATGTAAGAAAAACAATCGTAAAGAGGAGTTAATATTGTTGTTATTACTATTGTTATTTTGCAAAATGTGATTTGAATATAGAATAATATGGTATGCTTGTCGATTCAGGAGGAATCGCATGAGGGACACAACAACAATAAGGAAGTGCGAGTCGAGCTTATGCAGTAGGTAAGTGATCTATACCTATACTTTTTACATAACGATGATTTTAATAATTTGTTTTTATTTTCATTTATTTTTTAAAGGTCACTGCAATGTTGGATGCGATACCAATAAAGGTAAAAAACATATAATTGTCATATTAAAAGGAACAAAATAGAAACTGACAAAAATCTCAAGGTATAGTTTCCCAAAAAAAAAAAAAAGTGTTGAATGAACAATGTTGGGTAAAAAATTATCCATATTCAATTTTAGTCCCATTATTTTTTTTGAAACAAATTATCAATGAAAAAAATGAAGAAACAAATTATAGGTTTTCATTAAGCTTCATCACCAATTAATACAATATGAAAAAATAAAATAAAAAATAAAAATTAGAAAGAAAAAAAAAGGACAGAAGAATAAATTTACTATTACATTCTAAGTGTTTTCATTCACAATCTACCCACATGTTTTAGGTTTTTATTAATTATGTTTGTACTAGGGAATTTGTTTTTATAAATCATGCATTTCTAGTAATTATTACAATAATGAAATCTCTTGTTGGTATTGATTAAAAAAAATGTTAAAGAGATACTTAGTATTCTTACTTAAATTAATTGTTTAATGAAATCACTCAGTTTTATGATTATAACAACGATAAGATTTAGGGGTGATTATTTTTGGTTTAGTTTGGTTTTTATAAAAAAAAAAAAGTAACCAAATCAATTTTTTTAAAAAAACCAAAACCAAACTGAAACCAGTTCAAACTGACCGGTTTCGGTTCGGTTTTTTAGACTAAAACCTGTTGGGTTCGGTTTTTTTCAATTTGGCTCGGTTTTTTCTGGTTTGGGTTCGGTTTGGTTTTTTTGGTTTCAAGTTTATAAAACCAAAACCGAACTGAACCGAACCAGTCATTTTTTTTAAAATTTTAATCAGTTTAATCGGTTTTTTTTAACGATTCGGTTTTTTCAATTTATTTTTATTTTTTTGATTTAATCAGTTTTTTAATTTTTTCACTCACTCTTAATAAGATTTACATTTTATGGTCTAAAATTATATTATTATAACATATTCAAGTCATTTAATAAACAAGACTCGGAAAAAAGAAAAAAGAAAAAAAAGAAAGTGCCCCTGCACATTACTAAAAAAGGATGTCGAATTCTTACATGTTTTTAATTGATTGGAGGAATTAAGATCAAGATAGCCATGAGATCTCTACTGCAAGAATTGCGACAATTAGTTGTAAAAAGAGAAAGTACTCCATTAATGGCATATATAATTTAGCAGTTACTTGAGCGAAAATCAAGAAGATGGCCTAAGTAAGAAAGTTAAAGGAACCCCTGGATTTTCTCATCTAGCATCCATTCTTCTCTATTTTATGTCAATGCTTCGTCTCCTCCCCTCTCTTCCAATTCTTCACGATTCTAATGGCTTCTAGAACCCTAAAAAAACTATCAGAAAAAGATCAACCCGTCCTTGCCAAGCCAAAAACTCAAAAGACCAGCAACGCTAAAGGTTCTTTATGGTCACTTTTTATGGTATTAGTGGCACCTCCTTCCCTGTCCTTGACCATAATATATTTGTTTGGTTCAGGCAGAAGGTACCGTGCCCTAGCCAAACCCTCTTGGTTTCCTTCTCTAACAATAATTCATTTAGGCTCTGTGGGTTCAACTTTTCTTATGAGCCTAGCAGCCTGGCTAGTGTGGACTAATGATGGGTTTCATGTTGACTCGGATGCGTTGCCTCTCTACATTGCTCAAATCTCTTTGAGTATGGTCTGGGATCCTCTTGTGCTCAGGATTGGAGCAGTTTGGCTTGGATTTCTGTTCTCCATGCTTAATTTGGGGACTCTTCTTGCATGTTACTGGGCCTTTGGCAAGGTTAATCCATTGTCTAAAAAGTTTGTCAAGCCTTGCTTGACGTGGGTGGCATATCTAACCCTAGTCACATTTGATCTTATGTTTCTTTGAATCCTGGTTTGTCAACATCATAGCCATGTGTTTGGTGGAAGTTTGAGATTCAATTTCTTGGATGACTGCTTTATTAATTCTGGAACTGCCCTTCTCCCCTGCCATGTTAACAAGTCTTGGTGCGTATTATACTCAGGACGTGTACAACTGCTCTCTCTCTCTCTCTCTCTCTCTCTCTCTCTCTCTCTATATATATATATATATATATATATATATATATATATATAAGATGGATCTCTTCGTGGGAAAACATACAAAATCCTCACTTTCTTTTTTCTTTTAAATAAAGGGTTTTATTTATTTATTATATCCATCCCTTTTTTATGGTTTCAAAGAATGATTGGTGGAAATTTGCCAGTTATGTTTAAGCAATATTCAAGAACAACTTTCTTTTCTTAGCAGTTTGTACGCCAGGCAATTATTTCAAATTAAGGCATAGTTCTATTATAGCCATGTTAATTAGTCAACAGACTTATCACAAAAGCCAGACAGGTGCAGATGGACAGAAACAGATGTGTATCTCCTAATTTTGTAATGTGTAATCGAGCAGTGGGAGGACATGCATGGCTTATCTCTTTTTCACCTGTATTGCTAGCAAGCATGCTATGATGATGAGCCTGGTTTGCCTTTTACCTTTTTGGTTCTGAAAGAACGAAAGAGAAAAGAGGGTCTTCATCAGAAATGATAGAGTTTATAGTGGCAGTATTTCAATTTAGATTTTACTGGTCAAAGCTGCTACATCAAACCTTGGATAATCCCAGGTTTTCTAACTTTGTGTAGAATTGACATCTTTCTAATGGGCTACGATGATTTTTCCTGTCTCCTTGTTGTAGTCTAGTAGTTTTCCTGATAGTTTGTCAATAATCTTGAAAAGATTCTTACTTTCAGATGAATTTGATTTGCTTTGAGAAAGTATCCCCCTGCCATCTTCGTTGTATTTTAAATACAGTCTTGAGATCTCAATCTCTCCACACATTTACATCCAACTTCATCTTGCTGGCAGCCAAAATAGACGAAGTTTTCTTACTGCTCTGACCTTGATTGCTGCAAGACACGCCTATTGGAGACTTGACAGCATTAAAAACAACAGTCTTTTATATTTGATATATAGTTTAGTTGTTGGTGGAAACTTTGTCCTCAAACCATGGCCACATGTATGATTTAAGTTTTCTCAATTTTTTTTCCCAAAAATTTGATCAAGATAGTCATTTGATTCCCTGAACGTGCGAAGATGAAATGTATTTATTTGTTTATTCTCTCCCATTGCATCTTTCTTTCTTCTTCCTACCTTCTTCAGCTCCCACCCGACGATCTCTCTTGGCTCCTAAAATTCTGCCATTTCTTACCTATCTCTTCAGTTCAACAACTCAATATCTTAAATCTTCATGTCCTGAAAAGAACCCTTTAAAAACAAAGTCTTCAGATACAAAAAGCTTTGCATTTGGCTAACTTATAGCTCGCTGGAGCTAAAGATGCTGGACTGGTGCCTTGGAAGTTATCGGGACCACCTGTTCCAGAGACCAATGTGCCATGCCAAGGTCACCCTACTCTGCCTCTTCATGACCGCCATCGTCCTACTTGGCACAATTGGCGCCGGCAAGTTTGGCACTCAGGAGCAACACTTCAACTACCTCCGCAACAACTTCTACTCTTCTCGCAAGCGCGCCGAGCCACAGAAAGTTGTCATTGAATTGACTCGCAACAACAGCAGGAATGATACGAATACCAAAAGCGATGATCCAAATAGCTATGCCTCATTTGATATTAACAAGCTATTAGTCGATGAAGGCGAAGACGATGAGAATCCTGATTCGGACAAGCCATACAGTTTGGGGCCGAAGATTTCAGATTGGGACCAGAAGAGAGCTGAATGGCTAGGTGAAAACCCGAAGTTTCCCAACTTTGTTGGGCCTGACAAACCGAGAGTTCTGTTAGTCACAGGATCTTCACCGAAACCTTGCGAGAATCGTGTCGGCGATCATTACCTGCTAAAATCAATTAAAAATAAGATTGATTACTGCAGGCTTCACGGCATCGACATTTTTTACAACATGGCTCTGCTTGACGCTGAAATGGCTGGCTTTTGGGCTAAGCTGCCGTTAATAAGGAAGCTGCTGGTTTCGCAGCCCGAGATAGAATTCTTGTGGTGGATGGATAGCGATGCTATGTTTACGGACATGGCATTTGAGGTGCCGTGGGAGAAGTACAAGGATTATAACCTTGTGATGCACGGGTGGAAAGAGATGGTTTATGATCAAAGGAATTGGATTGGACTGAACACAGGGAGTTTCTTCATAAGGAACTGTCAATGGTCATTGGATCTTTTAGATGCATGGGCACCAATGGGGCCTAAAGGGAAGATTAGAGATGAAGCAGGGAAACTACTTGCCAAGGAGCTGAAAGGGAGGCCGGTTTTCGAAGCTGATGATCAGTCTGCAATGGTATATTTGCTGGCTACACAGAGGGATAAGTGGGGCGACAAAGTATATTTAGAGAATGCTTATTATTTGCATGGTTACTGGGAGATTTTGGTTGACAGGTACGAGGAGATGATCGAGAAATACCATGCCGGTCTTGGTGATGATCGGTGGCCTCTTGTTACTCACTTCGTAGGATGCAAACCTTGTGGGAAGGCGGGGGATTATCCGGTGGAGAGGTGCTTGAAGCAGATGGACCGTGCTTTCAATTTTGGAGATGACCAGATTCTGCAGATATATGGGTATGCTCATACTTCACTGGCTGCTTGGAGGGTTAGGAAGAGCAGTAATTAATCCACTTTAATTCAAGCAGTTTAGGGCATCAAAACCATTGCAAGAGAGGGTTCTGCTGATGCTGCATGTGCTTGCTTGCTTCCTAGCTGCTCGTGTTCTTCATTTAAGAATCTATCTATAGATTGTAGGAGTTGTTGAAATGTGTTTTTTTGAATGTTTTTCTTTCATAAATTCCAATCGATCTTAAATTAACCAACGATTTATCCAGTAAAATATCATCACTTATCCACGCATCATCGTAATTCCATTTCTTAATTATAACTATTTAACAATTATTAATATATAGTTTAATATTATGGTTATTATTTTTTTAAAAATATTATTTTTATTTTAAAATATATTAAAATAATATTTTTTTATTTTTTAAAATTTGTTTTTAACATTAATTAATGCATCAAAATAATTTTAAAATAAATAAAAAAAATTAATTTTAAAAATAAAAAAAAATTTCAAAGTTTTTTTAAAAGAACTGTTAGTTTCTATTGTCTCTATTGTCTGTTTATTTTTTATTTTTGCATCTTAAAAATATTTTTGAAAAAATTTAAATTTTTTTTATTTTTTTATTTTAAATTAATATTTTTTTAATATTTTTAGAATATTTTGATATAATAATATTAAAAAAATATATATTTTTTTAAATATAACAACAAGATTTTTAAAAAACTTAAAATAATCACGCTACTGTAAAAACTATATGTGTTCATTTTTTTTATTATGAAAAGGAAAAGTAAAACTGTAATTTTTCCCAAGTTACAAGGATAAATTTGTAACAATACGCTCCCTCACACTTCTTTTGCGAGACCTGCTCGTACTTCCACCTTTCCATAAATTCATTTCCCCCTCTCTCTCTCCGGTCCTGTTAATCGAACTCTCGGAAGGGCACAGAAGAAGCAAAAAAATGGTAAGTCTTTCCGAATCCATAAATAGTACCCTCTTCGTGTTACACTCCATTAGGGTTTCTATGGTTATAAATTAGGTTATTTTTTTAGATTCAGTGAGTGTTGATTTTGTGATTTCTTTTTTTAATTATTATAATCGTCAGATTTGTAGAGAATGTATTATTCCAATGAGAAATCAGGAAATCTTGGTAAAAAGTCTTTATTATGTTGGAATTATTTCGTTTATTGCTATTGGAATTTCTGCTGTTTGGCAGGATGGGCACGATGCAGATGATGCCAAAAAGAGCACTGCTGATATGACTGCTTTTGTGAGTTCTACTCTACATTCTTAAGTGTGTTCTACATAATCCATCCATTTTAGCTTCGATAATTTTATAAGATTTCATTGTTGTCTTAAGAATGATTTCTTGAACAAATGGGCCGTGTGAAAATTTTCCATGTATCATGCACTGTTATTCTATGGAGATATGTCTGTTGATGGTTTGGATCTGAGGCTTCCTTCTTTTTAAATTATTTGGATTCTTCAACTACAGTTAGTTTAGTTAGCGTCTGCTGGAGCGAGACGGTTAGGCCTATTATTATAAGCGCCTTTCATTTAGTATTATTTCGGTTAGTTTTGTGCCACGATTATGTGTGGAAAATGGCAACAGTGGATGGAGTTTATGGTTCGAGTGAATGAATGTTTGGCTTTAGCTGATCGTTTGTATTGCTTTTCTGCAGGTGCAAAATTTGCTTCAGCAGATGGTGAGTATCTTTTTTGCTAAATCTGTGATGATTTTCTGTTTGGCATTAGCAAATCTAAGGGAAGATGCATGAGTTGGTTATCTTTGCTTTTTGCAGCAATCCAGGTTCCAGACAATGTCTGACTCCATCGTTACAAAGAATATCCTTTTTTCCCCCTCATTTTTTCCCTAAATGCTTAGGGTGTTTGTATGAAAAAGGGCAGTTCCATTATTATTTGAGTAGCTTAATGCTTATTATGGGGATAAGTTTACACTTCTGTGAAATGGCATTTGTGAGAAGTCCACTTGGTATATCATTAGTCTACTTTGGATGATATGCTATCTCACTTGCATATCGTCAGAGTTCTATGATTTGAAATCTGATGTAGCTGTTTCCATCTGGGATAGTCGCCAAAAATCTTCTTTGTAAGGTTATAGTTGTGATGTCGAAATCAAAATTTTATTTTATTTTATTTTGACAGAATGTTCAAGGGTGTTTTCACTGTTTTAAACTACAAGAGAGTTTGAAATTTTCTTTTGAATGTTAGACTTTCTCTCAAATACCGTGGAAGACAAAATGGAACAATTTCACCTTCATGGAATTTAATTGGTAATGCTTAGAATATATTGCTTAATGTGGATATGATGCCAATGTAACCTATCAATGGTTTCCTTGACTGCGGGGTTACTCGACGAAATGGGCAACAGGATAGATGAGTTGGAGCAGAGCATCAATGATCTCAGAACTGAAATGGGGGTAGAGGGTTCCCCTTCTCCTTCTGTCCCTCCCAAGGTCAAGGAAGAACCCAAGCCAGGCAACGATTCTGCTTAAGTTCATTATATCATCTTCGAAAGCTATGAATTCAAGGAATACTTACTTCTTTGATCTCTTATTATTGTTGTTTTCTTTTTGGAAAAAAAAAAAACTTATGGAGAGAGCATCCAATAGCTTGTTGCCTTGTTGATCTTTCTCTTTTCTTTTTTGTGTGTGGGGCAAGGGAATGGAATGAAACGGGAGTGTTAATGCTGAAATTTATGGTATGCTATGAAAGTGCTTATGGGTTTGAGAATTTAATTTGTCTTATGTGGTTGTGTAAGTCCTATGATCTGTTCCATTATCATCCCGGTACCACCATCTCAGTACCTGTGGTAGCATTTTGACAATGCAAGAGTAGGGGGCAGCATATGCGAATTATTTTGAACAAAATGGAGTTCTGGTCCACCATTGTGATGGTCCAAATATGCTTACGAATTGTGACCATGAGTGTGTGGTATGAGGTTCTCCAATAAAGATGGAGATTGCATGGTAATGAGGTCACATTGGCATAATTTGTCTATGTTTGCATTGCTTTAATGGAGGAAAAGAATGAGATTCATGCGACAAAATTCTTTTTGGTCAAAAAAGGCTTCTTCTTTGGTGCTATTGTAAAGCTGTCAGACAGAGAGAGCCATGTATGTATTTGCTGGCAATTTAGGGTTTAGGCGTGTATGATGATGCCTTCCCATTAAAGTCCAAAGTAAATCTTGCTAATTAGCTGGGTCAGCCATCCAGTATAGGTACAGATCACAAAGTGTGAGGTTCATGGCTGGACTTCTTGTGCTCTAGATGTTTCCTTCTGCCTTCATTGCATTTACAATCAGATTTGGGGTGACCATTTTATCCCGGCACCATGGATATCCAACCAATCAATAATATAGATGAAAAACCCAGCTTAGACCTTGACCTTCTTCTGCTATCCCGGCACCATGCAGTATAATTTATTTATTTTATTATGTTTTACCAGACAGTAATTACCTCAGTGTTATAACCCAGCCATATGTTACAAGAAGGATAATAAATTGGGGTTAAGTACATCACTTTAAATCAACCCGCACGAGTAAGGATTAGCCTGAGCTCCAGGTCGACAATTATAATGCAAGTCGCCCCGTCCCGAGCATGGTACGATGTTCCACCTCAGCGCACCGGAGTTTATGTGCATAACAAAAAAAACCCTTTTCTTTTCTTTTCTATTGTTTATTTAGTTCTTATAAGTCGATTTAGTCGAAGGTTGTTCATTTGATATTTTTCTGTATTAAATTAAGGTTCGAGTCTCATCTATTATAGTTTTTCAATTATAATTATATAATTGAAAAAAATATTTTTGTGTAGTTCAAAATCTATTAAACCTCATGCTAATTAAAAATAAAGCTTCTTTATTATATATATAAACAAGGCGAAAACACTATAACCCTCCACATATTTTTCTATTCATTACTACAGTTCCATCGCTTCTTTGTCGTTCAAAAGAAAAACTGTTTGCTTTTGAATCAGGAGTATTTTTATCTTTTTCATACTATGCATTAATCGTTATGGATTTTTTAGGGTATTTTTCTCTATTCAATATATTTATAAAATATGGTATGGTGTGGATGTGCAGCTCTGCCACGAATAGGCTGATTACTTCCAAGGATCATGCCCTCTGTGGTTTCGTTCGTGCACAGGTTGACTCTGAGATTCATCATCTGCATGCAGAACTTTTAGTTTCTGCTACTTGGTTTCTGTATCCAGTGTGACAATTTGAATAAATTGATGTTCACATTTGAATATTAAGATTTCTACTCTTGATACATGTTGTCTCTGTCCCTGACTTTATGCAACTGTTTTAGGAGAAGATTCTTTCTTTGGATAAAGCTTTAAAAAAAAACAATTATGGGGAGAGAGAGTGTTTGCATTAAAGTTTGTGCTGGGCATTTGAAGTTGAGATCACTGTTACTTGTTTGTTCTCTTGAGATGGAAGATTTCAGCTCAAATAGCTGCAGTAGTTTGCCTTTCTGCTTGTCTACCGAATAGTTTTCGAAACTCATCACCATAGGCTTCCATCGATTTACATGTTATTGTGTGATACAAAGATCCCCTGATGTTTGGAGGTTTCATTTGGGATGTGTGGTGGATCATAAGTGCACATAGAGTGAGGAGGAGATGATTTGTAGGTGAAGTTTTGGGCTGGTGAGCGAAATTTGGAGCAACTGTGGGATGGAAAGGAACAAGTCAACATTATCTGGTTAATTTTGTTCTATTTCATGGCGCATCTACGAGTGATTAGTAGGGGAGGGTTAATCCATCCTAATTCCTTTTTGTTTATTAAGGGTATGATCTTGCTCTTTAACACTCAATTTTTGGTGGCTCCTGCTTTCCTCAATACATGAACCTGTTTGTAATCTAGATCACTCGTGTTTCTGAACTTCCCCTCATCTATCCAGGAGGATGCTGACAGTGCTTTGGACCGGCTCTGGCAGAAGAAGAAACCTGGAGTTCGACAACAGTAGAATGAGATGATCGATACGCTGGAGGGGGGAGATTCTGCTGTTTAGATGTTTGCTATGCTTTCCTAGTAGTAGTTTTGAACATCACAACTAGCTCCAAAGTTTCGCGTTGTACTTTGGAAAAAGCATGCTTTTGTTTTTTGCTTGTTGCTAGTTTGAGGGATATATTTGCATAATGATATGGAATCTATCCGGGTTTGAAGATTGATATGAAACCATGTTCAAGATTTCTGTCGCAAGCTCAGTATGTGAATGGTGCATGCCGGATGCTTGGCTCATCAAACATCAATCCAAGTTTTCAATTTTCCTTCTTTAATTTAACTGATTCTCTTACTAAACAGAGCAGTTGTCTAAACCAGACAGTGGATGCTTGGCTCATCAACACAATCCCTTGGTCGTTTTTTTCCTTCGTTGTGTTAGATGCTTTGGCTGCTATTGCTACTATGAGAGTTTCCAGCATGTGTGTTTTGCATCAAGCTGCCATAGCTGAAATCTGCTTATAGAATTTTACTAGATCATATTGTTTCCTCAACTTGCACTAATCCTTTTTGTGTAGCTTCGGTGGCAATCCAAATCTTATCCAGCTCAAAAAATCACAGGATGTCAACCTTATTGCACACAACAAATTGGGTTTGATATATTTTGTTATCAAAGCATCAGATTAAGGTCAAAGAAGAAAAGTAAGCAGACGCAACTGGGATTTATTGGAGGGTGAAAAGCAAACGAGACAACAAGTCAAAAATGAGAATGTGTGATCCTGTGATGGGCTGGCTGTCCAATTCCTTTTTCTTTTTGGTCAAAGAAAGGTCATGACACGGGGCCTCGCGAACAAGAACATGTCAACAAGACGACAACAAAAAAAAAATATTTCGTAATCTAGGGAGTAGAGAGGATGGATCCTGAAACCTAACTGTTTGGAACCCTGTAATCAATTCTCTTAATTGAATTCGATTTTAAGAAAACTACTACTTTGGGGATGAGAAATTCTTAAATTAGCTGGAACCCTTTCAATTAGGAATTGGTTTCAAACGGCGAGTGAGCAAAGCTTACATACAATTATAGGAAGGATCTTCAGCCTGTAACTGGAGAAATAGTCAATGGATTTGAGTCCAACAAAACTTGATTACTACCATGACATGTGGAAACTCCAATCCAAAGCCACACTTTTATCTTTCTTCAAGGTTTGCTTCTCTCTCAATTCCTGATAAGCTAATTTTTAATCCCTTGTAGACTTGGAAAAGTATTAAATCTTTGATTTTTTTTCTTGAAAGGGAGAAGATGGCAGAAATGCTTTGATTTTAGACTCAACAATCTTTCATCCTCAAGGTGGAGGCCAACCAGCTGACACTGGAGTCATCACCATTGCTGCTGATTCCAGTTTCAAGTTTATCGTCCAAGATGTTCGATCCAAGGATGGAATTGTAAGTTTTTCACTCTTTGAAGTTTTTAAATTATTGGGTTTATGAGTTTTTCTTGATTTTATTGGTAAGAAGCATTTCCTTGGTATTCTTATTTGTAGGTCTACCATTATGGGGTTATTGAGGAGGGTTCTGGTAAGGATTTTGAAATGGAAGTTGTAAGAGGGGGAGAAGTTTTTTTGTTTGTTGATGAGGCGAGGCGAAAGCTGAATTCAAGGTGTGTAAAGATTCAGTAGTTGTCAATTATGGGTTTGACTTGATATAATTGAGATTTTTTAGGGTTACTTAACTTGAATAGGTGATCTGTAGGGGTTAGTATGCATGTATTTCGTTTTGTATAAGAGCAAAGAAAGCTATCGAGAGCTTGGTTATAGTTATTTTGTCATGCTGGTTTCCAAGCAGGAGGTTAGTATGTGGATTTTTTTTGGAAGTTTCAGTTTATGTTGTTTTTTATGGTGTAGGCTGCACTCAGCTGGGCATTTGATGGATGCGTGCCTGGAAGAAGTGGGATTGGGGTATATGGAGCCAGGAAAGGGATACCATTTTCCTGATGGGTATGCTTTGGATTGCAAAATCTTGTTGTCTTTAGCATGCTCTTTCAGTGCTTGTAATGTCTAAATTCATAACAATAATATAAAGATCAACTGCAAAATATGGAACTGTTTCTTGCTTGTGTAAGACCCTTGCAGTTTCTAGGTTTAGCTGTATACAGAATCTTTTTAGTTTTAAGATTTGACAAATTTTATAGTTCATATGCTCTTAGCCATGAACCTAGGCAATCTTAAAGGTAGTTGGTGTCTACATCAGGTCTTAGTTTTACATGTATATCCATAAGGGATTTTTATAGGGAAACATTTCTGCTTGGAGATGGCATTCAAGTGGTTCATTTTTGACAGGCCATTTGTTGAATACAAAGGCACCATTCCTCAAAATGAATTGCAGAGCAAGCAACATGAATTAGAACTAGCAGCGAATGCTTTAATATCCAGGGGAGGCAAGGTAAGTTGCACCTTTTCGTCGTGCTTGATGATTTCAATTGATATATACTCTGTTTGCTTCTGAAACTAATTTTCTTCATACAGGTTTCTGCTGCTGTATTGCCATACGAAGAAGCTGCTGAATTATGTGGTGGTGTCCTTCCTGACTACATACCAAAGGTCTGGATTTGTGGGTTATCTTGCATAAGTTGTAATCCTCCCATCCTTCTCATCTCTGCATAAGAAATTTTGCCTCTACGGTGTGTTTTAATTATATTGGATATATATCATGTTTGTCTCTGGTGTACCTGAAGGGTTTGATCACAGGAATCCCAATCTCTCCAAGTTGATAATGTTATCCTGTTCTGTAAAGGATGGGTTATACTGTTATAGTTTGCATCATCCTGGTTAATTATTTTGTGCTTTTGCTTTTTTCGAGAGTTATTTGAGAGTTATAATGCTATCCTGTTTTTGCTGAATGAGAATTAAGCCATAAAAGCCAGTAATGCATTGAATAGTAGGTACTGACATTTTGTAGAATTGCTCTACGATGACTTGGCCTTGTTCTTGCATGACAAAAGGTTTTCTCAGTTTTGTGCTACTGTCTATTATAGCCTAATTTTGCATCCCTTGCAGGACAGCACTCCTCGTGTTGTGAAGTTAGGGAACAGCGCCGTGTGTTGTGGTGGCACGCATGTTTCTGATATTTCAGAGATTATAAGTTTGCAGGTAAATGGAGGTTGTTTAACATATTTAATGTTCCATATTTCTGCCTCGCTCACTTCATAAATGTTGATTAGAATCATGAATTTACCTAAAAGTAGGACCAAACACTATTTCATCCTTCCTATCTAGATAGGAATCGTAGAAGCCGACGGGGGTAGCAGCGTTCATGTTTGATTATGCATCAGGATTGCATATATTTGCATTCGTAGCCTGCATGATATGATGGAATGCTATCCATGGAAATACTTTTCTTTTAAAACATTAGTAAGGGCGAAGAAGGAAAATAAAATAACATGGATCTTAGGATAAGAAACTCTGATTTCACCAGCATTGTAAATCACTGCAAGTGAATCAGGGTTTTACGATCTCATCATGTTTCCTGTCATGGACCATCCTAAAAAATGTACGTTGTTGGCCAAGAACCTAGCCTTTTGTGACGTTGCTGGATGTTGTTTCAGGTTTCTCAGATTCGTAAGAAGAAGGGAGTGACAAAGGTTTCTTATACTGTTGGATCCTAGCACTCTTTAGCAATTGCTTGTGTAAATCATGTGAGCATAAACTACTTCTGTATGCTGAAAGTATGCATGATATGCAGCTTTGTTATGCTCGCGTTGTTTAGCTGATTTAAGCAGTTATGCGATGAAGATCTTTAGAGGACTTTCTTTGGTATACTCTCAAGAATGGTTTTTTTTTTTTTTTTTTTCTATTTATTTTAAATATGCTTATTTTATTTTCCCATCATTGATGAGACTTATTTCATCTCTTTAGACATTGGAACAGATGCTTGTAATGTCTGCAAATCATTTAGGAGTGTTTGATTCCCTGGATTTACTTTTCATTTTTGGCTGTTTGTTAGCATTTTGCAAGGTGACCTCCATTGTTTAGCAGGCAGGGATGATTCAAGTTCAACAGTTGCTGTCTAGGCTGATCAGAATAGTGAAAATTTATAAATTTTGCTTTGTTGGGATTGTTTAGAGAGTGACTTGGTCTTAATTGAAATGTAAATCGGTTTTCGTCGAATAAAAAGAAAGAAAAAATTCGGACACTAAAATTATATGAACATTGTTGAAAACTAAAAGATAGTTTGCCCTAACAAAACTCAAATCACTTTAGAGCTTAGAGGGAGGGGAGCAGAGCACTAAAAAAAGGGCATTGCAGGTTGACGTGAACCAAGCAAAACAAAAGAGAAATTCCTCTAGATTTAGCGAAGACTCTTCTCCACCAGCCAATTTTCACTTAATTCTTTCTTTCCTTTTCTTTTACATTATACATATATAAATATTCTCCGCTATCTAAAATCCAATATTCCCTTCTATATCTCCCTCTCTTGCATCTCTTGCCTTGCCTAGTATTTTTTCTTGCCCTGTTGACCACACTTGTTCACGTAAGACACACAACACGCCCGCATTCCTTCACTGGTGCCTTGTTTTGTATCAAAATACTGAGGTGCGTCATCATGTTTTAGCTCTGTCTCTGCTTTTTTTCCTTTGAATATTGGTTGCTGTATGGATTTGGCTTAGAGTTTTGATTTTATGGTGTTTTCTTGAGAACTTTGGTCTTTTCTTTCTTGTAACGCACATGATATTCATCTATGGTGCTTGAGGTTAATTCATGAAATCCATCCATGGAATGGCTGCCATCATGAATATGGATCATGGTTATTGATAGACATATATTTCGACTGGATCTTCTCATGCTTATTGAATCTAGTTGCTTAATTACATATCTGAAATCTAAGAGAAATTAAGCTATATATTAAATGGAGTTTACAGTTGCATAAGATAGGATTGGGTTTATAAAAGCTGTCTAAGTGCTTTTAGTTCCCTCCATTTGCGTGTCTAGGATCCCTTTTTCGCTGGCTAACATGGGGTGAAACTTGATTGATTTTGCCATTCTCTTGATGGGCATATGCCCCCAAGTTGTTCTTTTGAGATTTGCGTCCACAAAATGCTGCTAAGTAGCTTTCCTTGAGGATCTCTAGTCTCTATTTCAAGTTTTGAACCCGTGGATCTCCCTCTACTGCCGAGTGACTGATTCGTATTTATGATTTATCATGGTGTTATTTATAGTATTTAGCATCCAAGATGATGCGAAACCGTGTATTTATCGCATAACCTACAATCAAGACTGAAATAATTATAAAAAACTAAAAATCAAGTTTGATTATTTTTTATTTAAAGAAAAAGAAAAACATGTTGGTGCCTTGGTGAAACATGTTGGTGTCCAAACTCAAATTATAAAATTTTTTTAACTTAATGTAAAACAATATATTTGAAAACTTCTTGTAAAATTTCAATTCGGTCCAACAATCAAATTAAGAATTATGCTTAAAAGAGTAAAACTAAACAGTAAGCATAACCCGAATTTCCTTGTTCAATTTTTTTCAATCTATCTCTTCATTAATTTGTGAAAAAAGTCAAATCACTTAATCTCAATCAATTTGTAAAATTTCCCAGCTTGATGTTCTATATTGAGATATTAATTCCAGTTCCTTATTTCAGTGATAAATAATGCTAGGAGAAAGTACAGATAATCCCGACGGAGAATTCAAGATCAGTTTTGGTTATCAATGCAATGCCCATAAAGGTTGCTCTTGCCTGCTTCCTAATGAGATTGAAAACCTTCCAGGAAAATTCCCTAGGAATAGCAGCTTCTCTCGCTTGTCCGGTGCTGCCTTAAGTGCGAATGCCACTTTGGCCAACACAAATATCTGCAATGGTGTAATAAGGGAAGAAATACTTCCCAGCTGGGATTCCCCTAATTCATTTCGCAGGATTCTTTCTTCACCTACTCTTTCAAGGTTGGATGTATTATCGTCTTCTCTTCAAAGCAGTATGTCAAACCTGAGTTGCAGTCCATCCACCCCTAGTCCACCTGAATATGATTCTTCTTCATTAAGATCCATGAGTTCTCCTTCTAGAAATGAAGGTTTTCTTAATGCAATGGAAGTTCAAGTTGCAGGTGGAGCTGCTGGTGAAGACAGGGTTCAAGCTGTCTGCTGTGAAGAAAATGGTTGGCTTTTTTGCGCAATCTTTGATGGTTTCAATGGAAGAGATGCAGCTGATTTCCTGGCTGGCACGTTATATGAGAACATCATACATCAGACTAACTTATTAGACTGTGAATTGAAGAAGGATGTTACTGGAGCTTCAAATGGTTTCTATCCGCATGGGCCCTTTCAATATGCTTTTGAGGGAGCTACGAATAGTCACCTGGAGAAACCACCAGCGGGAACTTTTAATAAGAAAAATTCAAGCATCGACAATTCCACTAAGAATGGCCCATTTCTTGATTCACCTGATTCATTTAGACACAGGATGCTAGACAGCCTTCAGCGTGCTGTTAGTCAGGCCGAGAATGATTTCTTGTACATGGTGGAGCAGGAAATGGAGGATCGCCCTGATCTAGTCTCTGTTGGTTCTTGTGTCTTGGTTGGCCTTCTTCATGGGATGGATTTGTATACTCTTAATCTGGGTGATAGCAGAGCTGTATTGGCAACATACGATGAGGAGGACAGTGAGATGAAGGGCTGCGGACGACTAAAAGCTATCCAGCTCACTGACTGTCACACTGTCGACAATGAACTTGAAAGAAATAGAGTGTTGTCTGATCATCCGGATGACCCGGCAGTGATTGCAGGTGGAAAAGTTAAGGGAAAATTGAAGGTCACTCGAGCTTTGGGAGTTGGATACTTGAAAAAAGTAAAATATTATCCATTCAATCTATCTCTTTAATCAATTTAGGAATGGCATTTGAGACGAACCATGCAGACACTGTGCCTGTACCTGAAATTCTTAGTCTATTTGTAATGTTTGCCTTTTTTTATGTCATGCAGAAAAACCTAAACGATGCACTGATGGGTATTCTTCGAGTTCGTAATCTCATAAGCCCTCCATACATTTCTATTGAACCATCGCTGAATTTGCATAGAATATCAAAATCGGATCACTTTGTTATCGTTGGCAGCGATGGTTTGTTTGATTTCTTCAGTAATGACGAGGCAGTAATGCTTGTCCATTCTTACATCCTGAGCAACCCCAATGGTGATCCAGCAAAGTTTCTGTTGGAGCAGCTTGTAGGCAGAGCTGCTGATTGTGCAGGTAAAATATTTAATATGGCATCTTTCTTTCTTTCTTTCTTTCTCATTTCATTCATTATAAATAAATCCCTCCAGGAGCAAAAGATTAATAAATAAATGCAATGCATACATCAAGGCATGCTTCCTTGAGCCAAACACATTTAAATAAGCACGTGCACACAGAGACAGGCATGAACAAACTCTGCTGCTTCATTAAAAGAAGAAGAAGAAGAAGAAGAAGAAACTTGGCCACTTCCAAATTCATTCTCAAGCAGTTAGGGAACTTGAATAGTGAACATCAACTGGTTTATGTGCTATAAAAGTGATTTACTTTTAAGTGTATTTTTGTTTCAAATCTCAATAATTTAACATTGGTATCGTAGGTTTCAGCTTGGAAGAATTGATGAATATCCCAGCTGGTAGGAGGAGAAAATATCATGATGATGTGACTTTAATTGTGATTATTCTTGGAGCAAACCAGCGCACCTCTAAGGCATCAACTTGGGTGTGAGTCTGTTTTCTTTCTTGCAATAGTATTTGGTTGTCTCTACTCTCTAGTTACAGGTTTCAAATTGTACATATCTGATACCAGACCACGTTGATCTCTGGGAAATTTGATCATCTTCCAACTTTTTGTTTAATATCTGAATTAGCATGAGTGTTTTCCTTTCTTCTTAACCGTGCACGGTGTCTAAAATAGGACTTTTTATCTTTTCTTTTGATTAAAGTGATGGGATCTTTCCTATAAACAAAACAAAGAAAGAAACAGAAACTTTCCAGAAAAATAATCAAGCGTTCCGGATGGAGCAGTCTGTATATTCCATTAGAGAGCCACTCGTGCTGGCTATATCACAGGTTGCACTTTCGAATGGATGGTCCAGCATTGTTGCAGCTTCCTGTCTTTTTATGCCAATTCGATCCCACTAGTTTCTGCTCCTATCTTCCTTTTTGGTTTCTCTACCTCAAAAGCTTCTGAAAGTGGAACTACTATTAAAAACATGCTTCTGCTTTTTGTGATCTTTCATCTTTATTTCACTGGCTTCTGCAAGCTCTTAGGCCCACAAACAAATGATTCTCTTTATAATCACACACAAAGTAGTTGATTTAGAATCTTAATAATTGGATTGCCAATGATCGTGGGAACCAAAAACAATGGGCAGCAATAGGCTGTTTCTGTTGGTCATGTTACAGAACAGAACAAGTTTCCAAGGGAAGGCATTGTCTTTTGCAGGAGTGGAAGTGATGCTCTCTTAATGAAATTAGGGGCATGAGTGGATTTAACTTGAAATGAGAATTGGAAACAAAAAGGGTTCACTCATTTTTCTTTGCCTTCACCAATCATAACATAATCACTATTTATTCTGATCATTCACTGCTGCCTTTTTCTCATGCTTTCTTTTTCCTCCATGAAACAAGAAAACTGCTGAGCATGCTATGTACTGTTTACCCTCTTGTGCTAGCTAGATACCAAATCCTCAAATAATAAAGAAGATCAGAGGAGACAACACATGTAATAATACATGTATATGTTGGTTTTGAGAGAGATTCTGTATGCTTCTCGAGAAAGAGGAAAGCTAGCTAGTTGAAAGGATTTCTCTTCCTTAGCATTGGAATGTCGACTAGGGCATGCCATGTTTGTGTTTTAGTAGCTGTCTTAAGCTCCTACCACTTTACCAAATAAATAAAACTCCCCTTCTTTCCTGTCCTGTTACAAAACCAAATTACTTGTCAATATGGAATTTAGGAATGATCATGCTACTAGTGAGCTGGGATTGCCGAGATTTTTGCAGGGCCAAGGGTATCCGAGAGGTTGACAGGCTACGAAATGAAAAGGTAGAAAGATTCTTTGCTTATGCTCGTGAACGGAATTTTATGTTGCTTCAACTCAAATCAGTACTGTATAAAGGCTAGTCAAATTATATGCTTTTGAATGGAACACAATTACATGATGCCATGATTATATCCATCAAGTGATGTTAGGGGCAACAGCATCCCTTGTGGGGTTCTACAAGCAGAACAGGTGAGGGATGCAAGGCTTTCCTGTCTCTCTGCATATATAACAAGAGGCTCCTACACATATACCATGCATGATCTTCTGCAGTTAGTAAGCTAATACCATGTAGTATATACTAGGGAGTTGTTCTACTAGAAGCTTAAAGGGCATGCAACAACCAAATTCATACATCAAAACCCAAATCAATTTCTACAAGGAAAAGAAAATCTTCCAAACTTGCTTCAAAACCATACCATGCAAAAAAGTTTTCTTATCATCGTTCCAATGTCTCCACTGGCAATATTATCCTACATTCTATCTTCTATTCTACTCTCTCCATCACCATTAGTACAGAATCATTCTCCTTTCTGATTACATAATGGAACATCCATTGACATTTTCATCACTGAAAATGTTGAAAGAGTCCACCTGTGTTGTTTGATTTGCATATGTATATGGTGCTGGAGCAACATGATAATTAAAAGGAGCAGGACTTCCATAAGGATATGCCATATTACAACTTGATGCATACACTTGAGGACTGGCGTAACCTAGTGGCCATGGAATCGAATGCTGACGTGTAGGGTTGATATCACTCGGGCCCATAACTTGATTCATCCCCACACCATGAGCTTGATATTCACTGCCTGCAGATGTACCAGAAGATGGTGAGCCTGAGACCCCTGTAACATTGCTGCCATCATTACCTTTCTGCCCTTTCTTTTTCTTCTTTTTACATGCACTGTCTGCCCCACCACCCTCAGGTATTCTGCCCTTGTTATTTCCTCCCGGCAACTCCTCTCCGGCGGTGGAATTTTCAGGTGGCTTCTTCCCCTTTTTGGTCTCCTCACCTAGTCCCTCCACAGAGAATCTCACAGATTTTTTGCTGCCACTATCATTCTGATTTTGGTCATTTGTGCTGTGCATGCTTTTTGCTTTGCCTGATTCTTTCTCCTTTGTAGCAACCTTTTCAGGCCATATCTCTGCATGTTTGCCTGTTTTCATGAGTTTCTTGATTAAGGTCCCTGCTTCAATGTTGCCGGTAACTGTGACTCTTTGTTGCTGCGAATCAATGCTTGTTGTGTAAACACCTGAATTCATTTTACATTTAGCATATATAATTGTGTCAGCATATGTATACATAGAGTACAAAACACAAAGGGTTTGCATGTTCTCATTTTTGCCAACAAAATAAGAACAAATATAATAGAAAACCTAACTAGATTAACCTCTTTAACAACGTTTTTCAACATTTTAAGAGAAACAAGCAGCAGCAACAAGTTTCTCTTTTGTTATTACCATCGATGCTTTGTAAGACTTTCCTGACTTTTCTCTTGCAACCTTGGCAGTGGATAGACACTTTCAAAACCCATGTCTGAAATACAAAGAAATTAAAAACGTCAGAACAAATTAAGGGTAATTAAGTAGTGATTAATTACTAGAGTGATAATCAGTAACCTTGCATTTCAGAACTTTAGGGACCTCTTGAACGGACGTTGTTGTAGCCATTAGAGACTTTTGAAGAAGACCGAGCAGCTTGTAAAAGTAAAAGAATGAAGGGATGATAGCTTGAAGGCTTTCAAGTGGTTTAAAAAGAAAGCTAAGAATAGATTGCGTTGAGTTAATCCCTTATCCCCTATTAATTGTCCGTACGTGATTGTAGTCTATTATTTCAGTCTTGTGAATGACACAGAGACACATTAAAGCATTTTTACTTTCTATATATGGTCTGATTTTTTATTTTTTTTCTCTAAATATATTTAGGTATCCTATCCTTCCACCATCAACCTTTACAAGATTTTATAGACAACATCATTTCTATGCTAATAAGAGCATCAAGTTTGGTTTGGTAACATTGTTGAAACTCCGTCTGTGTAATTTGCATCCAAGAACAAGTGGGATGAAGGGCAAAAAATCAACAAGGCATGTTCTTCATGTATAATTTATACTTTATTATTATTGGTATGGATTTTGATGAACTTGAAGACAGAAATCTCAAGAGCCATTTAATTCTATATACACAAACAAATAAGAACCACCATGCATGGGTGGATGCATCTATGTTTGTGTGGAGAAAACCGAGAGGCGGCCAGAAAAATGCTGGCATCTTAATAAGGCACTGTGGTGGCTGGTGGGAGAAATTTAAAGAGGTTTGTTTTTGCTGTATCATCTGATGGTGTCATCTCCGGGATAGTACAACTAGGTAGAGAGATCCTCTGTTAAATAGGCAAAGCACCTCATTTCTTTCTCTTCGGTCAGAACTTTGGGGCATTCTAACACGTAAACAATTTCTTGGAAACATAAGAATGTCAAGGTCGATGGAGAAAGCAAGTAATTAATTATGACAATGGCTATTAATGGTGGAGGTTGAGAATTCATGGCTCCTCACTGGCCATTTATTCAATCGGTTGTTAGAACTTTCAATTATATTTCTCTTGTCAAGACTAAACAAATCCCCAGCTTGGTGCCTGTCAAGATGGTTTCTTCCTTGTTCTCAAGCAAATATCAATTCAAACAGGTGAGTGAGGATAGCATGTCCTGCAATAGCACCAGGATAAGAGCTGCATGTGTATGGAGTTATAGGAAGCAGAAACAAAAGGTTGAAGATTAAAATTTCAAGGAAAAGAAAGATAACCTGAAATGCGTCCCTTTTAACGAGGCAAGTGATGTGCATCCTGATCTAATTTCCTTATCCAAAGTCAAATCAAGCAGTAGTGTTATAACCATTATTAAAGAGGAATTGAAGAGACCTATGAAGTTATGATTGCAGTCAGCACTCAGAATCTCAGACAAAGTATCCTCTATGATTGCCTCACTTTCCACAAATCAAGGACGCAATAACCACGATAAAACTGTAGAAGGCCGTAACCAATTGCCTCACCAGTCCCTTCACCAACCATATCGCAGAAATTATACAAACCAAATGGTTTATGAGGTAATGTGTCCTTGATTTGTGGTCGTTCCAATGGGTGCTACACTACTGCAACGCTAGTCCAAGAGCAAAGACAAGACAAACATGCGCCAACACGTGAACGAGGTAAAAGGTTAACCGGCACTCATCTTTTAAAGTGTCTTGTGGTAGTTTTATGGTTGCTATTTAACAAATGAGTTTAAAAAAAGCTAAAAATTATAAATTTTTTTATAATCAAGATTTTAAGAAAATTTTTTAAGTGATATCCATAAAAGGAATGAAGAAACTATAGCAAGGACAAAAAACAGTTTCATCCATACCGCACTATCAAAAGAACCCTAAAAGTTCCAGCACATTAACAGAGAAAAAAAAAAGGAAAGAAGAAATAAAGAAATGCCAAAATTTACTTTATAATGGCTCTCCCCAGGATGATAAATATTCAAATCTATGAAGAGTGATTTAAATGAAATTATTCGGCAAATGAAGAATGACATGAATTTCAGAAAACAGTTCCTGCCTTGTAGTAGAATCCAAGTACGTAGTTGAAGAGTTTGACTCACAGCTGCCTGAGAAAGCGCCAGGAAAAGAAATTGATCGATAGATGTAAGAGCCAAAGTACAAGAAACACTTGCTCCATAAACAAAACATCTTAATTTTCATCCTTCTTCTCGATATCCTCTTCAGCTGAAGAATGCACTTCCTGATCTTCTACATCAACCTTGGGTTCTTGTGCCTCTTGAGCATCATCACCTGCACTGTCCTGAAGCTGCAAGAGTTCATAAATCATCAACCTCGGGGCTTACATTTACTTCTCAAATCATTGTGCAAATTAGCTAATGAAACGTATGCATAAGGCACATGAAGAAAATTCTCAAGAAAACTTTACCCCCAAATTTCGAAGGCTCGCAGTAACATCTTCTTGTTGTTGCTGCAGTGTGTTCTTCAGTTCTTGGAATTCCTAGTTTTGATCAGGATAGATAAGTTAAGAAACGGTAATAATAAAAGGAAACGCCAAAGGTATTTGCTTGATTAGGACTTACTGTTCGAAGTTGAACAACCTCGACATTCAATGACTTCTTCAATTCCGACAACTCCTGAATGAAGCAAGAAATTTTTACACAAGTTCAACTGAACTACATCTCATCCCAACTACTATTAGATAAAATACAATACAATGTATAAAGGGATAGATGGAGGTATCTAATAAACGAACCACTATTGCATGAAAATACAGAATTCATTTTCACCTGGATTAGTTTCTTGCATAACTTACATGTAACCCGTAAATACTTGAATTACAATATTTATCTGAACTAAATTTGTAAAACCACGTGAAAATAGAAAGTAGCTGAAGCAAAAATTGAGAGATTATGACATGTTCTCTGGTTCATTCCAGGGAATGTTGCGGGGCATATATTAAAAAAAGAAATTCATCGTAATTCAGGGATCTATGAAACTTTGAGGTCAGATACGAGGTTGGAGTTGAAATATTTGCATAACCGTAGACATTTGTTTAATCTAAAAAATTTAGTGAAGAAAAGAACATCAAGACTCAAAAAACAATTGAATGCCAAAAGGCATGGATAATGATCTGTTGACACTGATAAATTGAGTGAATTGCACATTGTCATTAAAAAACAGCAGTGTGCCATTACTTGCTGCATGCAGCCTAGACAACTGCTTCCGCAACAACATTTTCCAGTCAATCGACACAAACTCTTCCAAGCATGATTGAACATCACCAAGATTCTAGTCTTTTAGTTCACCTTAAACTAAGCAATTCAAACCCCATGCACTACTTTACTCTTTCTTTTTTCATATAATCTCAACAAGCAAACGATAAAATGATGAAATTGTGTATCTATTCCATTCTATGAAATTGAAAAAACAAATTGCATGTTTAGTACAACACACAGTGCCAAAAGGCCTTGACATTGCAGTAGCCTAGACACGTCAACATTTTCCAATTTAACTTTCACACACTTTGTTTTATTGATTTATTTATTTATTTCAATTGGGTTTAACAGCAACGCAGATATTAGCGATAGAAATGTATTCACAAAACAATATCAATTGGAATCCTGTAAAGGAACAGACGTCAAGTATCAAAATCAGAATAATAATCTTCTATACAGGTCATAATTAAAAAAAAAAAAACATTTACTTACATCGCGATAGATTTTAACTTGAGTGTCTAGCTTCGATCTCCAGCTTTGCAAATCCTAATGACACATTAGAATGTCTGTTTTTTATAATCAAATTCAAACCATGATAAAATCGGAGGTCAAAAAAAAAAAAAAAACCTGCTTTAAGCCTTGGATTCTATTAAGAAGCTCAGTCCTGGATTCATTTAATTCCTAAAAAAAATAAAAATAAAAAAAGCACCGCATTTACAACACTGTAAGCAGCAAAAAGTCAAAAATTAAAAGAGAAGAGCAAACACATACAGCGATCTTCGAACCGATCGGAGTTACGTTCTCTTTCTTCTGCAATAATGGTAAGAAGAGGAAGAGGAAGAAGATACATCAAGTATTAGGGTTTGCTATTAAATAAAGAAAAAAAACAAATAGAGGAGAGAAAGAGAGAGGATTGTGTACACGAGCGAGAGGAAGAGGAGCAGAGAGAGTGGCAGTGGAACAATCGGAGTTGGCCATTGATGGAGATTTGATTTGATTTGGATTGGATTGATTTAAATTAGGATTAAAAAGTAATTAAAGGGTTTAGGGTTTGGTTTTTCTAACAAGTTTGGAGATCCTGAGGATGTTGTCCGTTTGTTTGTTGAGATGTAAGCCACATAAAAGAAAAGAAAACTCAAGTTTTGAATTTTGGAATTAAGGTTGTGTTTGGGCGGGCAAAACACAGCTTGAAATTGAATCGTAGTAGCAGTAAGGATCAGGCTGTCATTAATTAATAAAGAATAATAATAATAATAAAAACAGCAGGAAATATAACTCACTGTGCATACACTCAGAAAATTTTATGACTTGGTTTTGAGGAGTAATTCCGTCTTTTTCACCTATCTATTATTCATTAAATAATTGTTCAGGATTTATATATCATTTCAGTTTTTTTTAAAATAGTAAAATAATTGATTAAGCCCACAAGTAAAAAAAAAATCTATATTTGATGACCAAGTCTTTTTATTTTTAAGAAAAAGTAAAATGATGTTTTTGTCATTGAAATTGAAAAATAAAATTAAAGTATATATCTAAAGGTATTTTAGTCTTTTCATAAATATTTTTTTTTAAACCTATATTCATAATGACCAACAATGCGTGCAGCATTTCTTGGTGGCAAACTTGCCCTTTTATTATGTCATTAGACGTGTTTTTTTTCTTTTTTTATCTCTCCTTCCTAAAAAGTACATGTTGGTCTTCTTTATTTTTTGTATTTCAATTTCACTTCTTATTCTTTTTATTTTTAATTTTTTTCTCTTGATCCTTTTATCAAAGTTTTATTTGTTTTCAATTCAGTACTTCAATTGTAATTTACCATATATTATTTTATTCAACTTTGTTCTTATTCTTTTGATTTCTGATTTTTATCATGCTAATAATAAAACATGGACAAAAGGCAGTAAAAATTAAAGAATAAAAATGTACAATACAAAAAAATTCAAACACAACAATCAATAAGACAAACAAAGTTTAATCATGGTTCCCTAGTAAAGTCGTCATTTTGTAACACGTGTGCGGTGACACAACGATCATCCTCCCAGATCAGGATAGTCGGGAATGATATGAGTGGAAAAAATAAGGAATTCTTATCCTTTATTGGTAGGAAAAAAAAAAGTTGTCATCTAGTATTTTGGTCACTATAAACCCTAATTGGTCTTAAAATTTGGGAAATGGAACTGATTGCGTAAATGGAATGTATTCGTACCCTTAATATGTCTTATCTGAGGTAAGCTACATTGTTTATTTGTCTGATATAAACTAAGAAAAACTTGTGTTTTCTAATTGTTGATTTGTCTAAGGTTTAAGAAAAGTCATCTTCAGTAAAAAGGTCTTTATCTTATCAGATTAAAAAACCTAATTGTTCTAATACCAACAAAAAAAAAACTATTTTTTATTTAATATTAATAATATGTCTTACATATATGTTCATAATCTCGTGTATTAAAAGAAACAAAATAAATTTTTTTGGTATTTTTGAAATGTAGTGTAACATTCTCATTCCCGGGATTAGACATATTAATCATACTAATAAAAATTATAGGAATTTGTTTTTTGCCGAACTCATATAAGGATTACCAAAATTTCAGCAGAGTCTTCCATATACCGAGAGGTCCCAAGTTATCAATAATTATCCTATTACATTTTATATTCATTCCTTAATCATATCATAATTATATTGTACCTTAACAACAATCATTCATAAGTACCAACATTACAACTCACATATTCATTTTAAACATGCATAACTTAAACTAAACCAAATCTTGAACAATATTTATATATCAAAAGGAAAACTTAAACAACAACTTTAATACATTAAAAACATAAAAATAACTTTATTAAACAGAAATCAAAGCAACAAAGAAACGAATGCAACATTCATGTTAAGCATTAAAACTTTTTTTTTTTATATTTGTAAACATAAACATAAAACAAAACAAATAATAAAACACAAAAAAAATAGGCCATAAAGGTCTACAATGTAACAACTACTCTCTCTTGACTTTTCTTTGGAAAATTTTACCTCTCATGAGCTTACAAAGCTTAAAAAAACTTCTTCTTTTTTTACTCTTGGACCTCTATCCTTATATTTCCCTCTATCCTTATATTTTTTTATTGATATTACTTTTCTTTTTTCTTATCTTTTTTCTTTCCTAACTTTCTCTCAAACCTTTTTGATATTAAGGAGGGGTATTTATAGGGTTTTGAAAGGTCTTGAATCCATTTATGACCTCTTGATCTTGAGAGGAGTATGAACCTTTAATAAGGACCCATTGAGGAGATTTTGTGTGTGAACACATGAAAACCAAATCAGTTTTTGCTTAATAGTTACATTGTTAAGGCTAACTGAGTTGCGCCCACTTTTTAGGCTTTGTCAGAGCAATTCTAACATTTTCTGAGACCACCTGAATTTGGTAGAGGGGTGGTGCACACCTTTTCTTTGGATCCATTTTTGGTCAATTTGGTGGTCTATAGCTCCACATTCATTCATTCAAATGTGCAAACCTGATTAGCTCCAAATCTGAAAATTGAGTGATAACTGATTTGGGATAAGATAGTGAGAACTTCCATGTAAAAATTGGGATGTAAATATCTAATTTCATGGAAATAGAGTTGTAAAAGGGATGTTCCGCTTCTATTTGTAAAAAAACCTCACGTTATTTGAAGGTCTACAACTTCATAATGAGCTCTTAAAATGTGCAAACATGATCATCGTGAACTGTCGAGGAAAAAAATGAACATAGACTGAACAACGCGTCATCTGAGTTAAACCCTAAAATTTAAGGTTTTTAATTTGGGATTTGACAAAGATTCAATTTAGTCCATGTTCTTCCAATTGTGACACATGCACCCTTAATTGATACAAAAAAAACTTTTTAATTGCATGCAATTTAACCCCCGCTATACTCCATATCAGCCTCGAAGTTTAGTGCCATTTTCATTATGATCCTTGCTTTTATGACTTATTCAATTGGACCTTCAATTGACCATCAAACTTTTAATTTTCATCAATTTGACCCCTGATTACACCGATTTCAATCCCTAAAGTCTCGCGTGTCTTACAAGTTGGTCCTTGGTTTTGGATTTCTTTAATCGAGTCCTTAATTGCTCATCAAATTTCAATATTTAAGTAGTAAAACCTTTGATTTGATCAAATTAACTCTTAAAAATTGCAATTAGACCCAGGTTTTAATTTTTTCTAATTAAAGCCTAAATTGACTTCAAAAATTAATTTTTCTTGCAATTACGCCCTCAGTAAATTCAATTAAACCTTGAAAAATTTCAATTGAGTCCTTAAACATCTAATTTAAAATTTTTCTTCTCAAATTGAATTTTTTTTGCCAGTAGGGCCTGTATTAGTCGAAAACACGCTGTCAAATTTTTCAATTTTATATATTTTAATCTTCCTCAACCTGTTTTTGGCAATTTACTGGGTGTTCTAGTATACTCTTCTCATTGATATATATATATATATATATATATATATATATATATATATATTATTTTCTTCCAACATTTTTTCAAGTTTTTGTATTTTCTTTTTTCCTTTTTTTTTTGTATTTTTTTATTTTGTTTATGTGAGGCCTCAAAAATAGGTAACAATATGGACCATGGATCTTTCAAGTTAACTTGGATTGTCGCACCCCTTATTACTCAAGTTACATGTCTATTAAGCTAACTTGGGTTAACTCAGGGTGATTGTTTTTATCCAATTTTTTACTTCCAATATTGTTTTCTAAGTTATCGTGATTTTTTTTAATAAAAATTGCATGCAATTTAACACCCGCTATACTCAAATATCAACCTCGAAGTTTAGCGCTATTTTCATTATGTCTTGGTTTCTGACTTATTTAATTGGACCTTTAATTGACCATCAAACTTTTAATTTTTATCAATTTGGCCCCTGATTACACCGATTGCATTCCCTAAAGTCTCGCGTGTCTTATAAGTTGATTCTTGGTTTTGGATTTCTTCAATCAAGTCCTTAATTGCTCATCAAACTTCAATATTTATACAATTAAGCCCTTGATTTGACCAAATTAACTCTTAAAAATTACAATTCGACCTTAGGCTTTAATTTCTTCAAATTAAAGCCTAAATTGACTTCAAAAATCAATTTTTCTTGCAATTACGCCCTCAGTAAATTCAATTAAACCTTGAAAAATGTCAATTGAGTCCTTAAACATCCAATTTTAAATTTTCCTCCTCAAATTGAATTTTCTTTGCTAGTAGGGCCTGTATTAGTCAAAAACATGTTGTCAAATTTTTTAATTTTGTATATTTTGATCTTCCTCAACCTGTCTTTGGCAATTTGCTGGGTGTTCTGATATACTCTTCTCACTGATATATATATTTTTATTTTCTTCCAACATTTTTTCAATTTTTTGTATTTTCCTTTTTTTCCTTTTTTAATTTTTTTTTTTCGTTTACGTGAGGCCTAAAAAATAGGTAACAATATGGACCATGGAATTTTCAAGTTAACCTCGATTGTCTCACCTCTTATTACCCAAGTTACATGTCTATCAAGTTAACTCAGGTTGACTTAGGCTGATTGATTTATTTTTTATCCAATTTCTTACTTCCAATGTTTTTTTTCCAAGTTATCGTGATCTTTTTTTAATAAAAGTTTGTTTGTTTACTATCGTTACCTATTTTTTTTATAATCTAATTAAAAAACAACCAACTTATTAAAGTCAATCAGGCCTATACTCCAAGTTTTTTGTTTGTCTTATTTCTTTTAAATGCGTTTATGGCACCTAGACTATCACTGCAATTTTTTTAATTCTAATTTTGGTTTTTATTTTAATTGATGTCTTTTTTAAATATGTCTTGCTTTTAAAGTAATTTTTTGATTTATTTTTAATTAATATCCTTCCTTTATGATTTTTAGTTTGTTTATTTAGCTTTTTTTAATTGATTTTTTTAATTGTTTTATATTTTTTTAATTTTTTAAGATGTTTTATATAAATGAACTATAATTTTTTTTTATTTTTTTAAATATATTTATCGTTTGATTAAATAAAAAATTAATTTAAATAAATAAATTCAGTAAAGATACTTGGTAAATGTTCCATGTTACAAGATTGAATATCTTGATTTACATCTATCTCTTGATTTTTCTAGTTTTGCTTTTAGTTGTCGTTAATGATTTATTTATTCATTCACACATGTAGTTATCGATTTATTTAATTAGATACTTGCATAAGTTTTTTTTATTTGCACTTAATGTTTTTTGTTTGTAAAAACACATGTAAAAAAAGACTACATATCCATTTTTTAAACAAATGATAAAAAAATTAAATATTTATATTTTATCCATTAGATTTCAGGTATTCATTCATATATTTATTATTTGAGTACTATTTATTGTTGAACATCAAATATAAGACATTGTTTTAAAACTCAAATCAACCCATCAAGTTGACCCAAGACTCAGTTGACCCGAGGATTGGATTGATTTTGATTTAAGAAAAAATAGAAAATAGAAAAAAGAAAAAACAATGCTAACTCGACTAAAAAATAGGTTGACCCAATTAACTCGATGTGATTTGGTCACTCCTAGTGACCCAGTCAAAATCCGACCATTAACTTGTTGATTTTGTTTTTGTTAAAATGACATCATTTTGATTCATTTAAGAAAATATTTTTTGTGAGGGTCGACCTATTACCCAGGCCTTGCCTCAGGTCGATTTATGGGTTAGATTTTAAAACTATGATAAAGGAGTAATGTATATATTTGAGGTATGTATATTTATATCAATTAAAAAATTATAAATATATATCGGGATGAGTTTGGATCGGGTTTGACAATGTCTATACTTTAGCTATTACATATCATATTAGGTAACTATTAAAAAAAAAAAATTCCTTGCCCATTCAAATTGATTCAATTTGGTATCCATCAAGTTCAAGTTAAATTACTATTTCTTCTCATCCCTTCCTACCATTTTTTGTTACAACATTCATGGGCTGAGTTGGGTCATCAAATTATGAACATTTCATAAGTGTTGATCCAATTAGTGCCCAGCAATCACAATATAAAAAAATTAACTTTACAAAACTTTAAATGTTTTGGGTAAAACTTTAATGTTTTGGGTAAAACATTATGCACGCAAACACTGTTCACGCTCTTATATTTTATTGTGGGTTCATTGTTCAATTTTTTAAAAATTTTATTTTGCACAATTTCATCATTTTTGGGCCAATTTAAAGGATAATTGAATCAAATTTGTTGACCAAGAAAAAAAATAAAAATAGAGGACCAAAGTAGAAATGGTGCAATAAATGAGTGATGATTTCATAGTTCTTATAGAAAGTTTAATTTAATCCTCAAACTTTCTAAAATATACCTATTCAGTTCCTCAATATTTTTGCAATACAAGTTTGTTACAAAAATTTAATTTTTTTTAATTTTTTAGTTCGTGGTTTGAAATAGGAGGGGGGGATTCCATCAGTAAAGAGATAAAATCAATGTTGACACTAATTTCAGCCACCAAAATAGTCAATTTTGATGTCAACGGGTTATTTGGTGATAGGAGTTTCACTCATATGTTTTTTCACCTTGAAATTGCTTAAAACAATTAGATCTAAGCTCAGAAAGTTTTTTAGTTCCGGGTTGATTATGTGGTTTTTTAAGATCATTTATGGGGTTTTTAATGTGTTTTTTAGGCTCTTTTCTAGGAGTTTTTAGGTCCTTAATAAAAGACTTAAAAAAAAAAGAGCCACATTAAAAATTTGATCTTCCATTTATTGATTCACGCCTTGTCCCCTAGAACCAACAATTTGAGTACGCATCTTCACAATTTCAATGGGTATTAGTATTGTAATCATACAAACGGGAGGGATCATGGAATACCATACATTAGTTTTCTAGAGATTCTAATGAAAACATCATCCTTTCTCGTGTCATATACATTAGTTTTCTATGTGCTTCTTCCACACACCAAGAGAAGACCTTTGCTTCTGTAGATATAAACTTCCCAAAGACACACATAAACGATGATTTTTGACTTGGAAAAAAATACAGATTCTACACAAGAGAAGACCTTTTTATTTTTTGCAGTTCCTGTAATATGTGTTTTTTTTTTTTTTTTAAAGAGGGACTTGTCAAAAAGGAAGATGCTCAAGGGCTAACATATGGCAATAACAAAGGACACAAAGATTGAACTTTAGAAAATTCAAATATTTTTGTTTTTTGCTGTCTCAATTACAAACCATGGGATGAACTTTGTAGGCAAAGAAATAATGTGATTAATGTATATTGATTTAAAGGGAAGAAATTTAAACTCTAGAGCAAAATTTGTGGCAAAGAAAAACTATCCTTCAACTTCTCTTACTCCTGGAATGAACATACTATTCAAAAAAACTTTATCTCACATTTAGTATATTACATTCCTTTACCTAAAAGCTGCTATATTGTATACATTACACCTTGACAAGTCTCCACCGCATCAGCTTTTTTAAAAAATTTATGGATCGTACTGATGGGCTGCGCCCAGTAACGCCTAGCTTTTCTTTCTTTTTATGTTTTTATAAAAAAAATTAATACCTTTCTTATATTTTTTTAAATAATTTTTTTTATTTATATTTTAATTAATACCCCTATGTGATTATTTATTTAGCTTATTTAGTATTTTTTAAATAAAAGTTATTTTGTATGTATTTAATTTTTAAAGAGATTATTCTGAATTAATGGTTTTTTTTTGTTTTATATATCTGAATTTTATTTTTAAAATTAAAAATATTTATTTTTGGATAATATTTTTAATATGTACACCATTACATAATTTTTTTTTCATTTTATTATATTTAGTCAATTATATATATATATATATATGTATGTTTGTTTGTTTCTATTATCATTTGATTTAATAAAAAACGATTTTAATAAACAATTCATTAAATACAACTGAGTAAATAGCCCGTGTTGAGAAATCAAATATTTTGATCTACATCTGTCTCTCAATTTTTTTCAGTTTTATTTTTAGTTATCATTTGTGATTTTTTGTTCATTTATTTTGACAAACGATTCTTGATTTATTTAATTCATTGCATGCATAGGCTTTTCAGTTTATATTTATGATTTTTTATGTAAAAAATATGTCTGAAAAGTCTGCGTATTTGTTTTTTTATTGGAAAAAAAATATCCGAACTGCGATAAAACATGAGTCAAATAGTTAGTTAAAGTATTAAATATCATGGAAATAGTATCTTAGTTTCTTTCCTTTGATTTACCTAGTAAAAAAAATAGTCAAATAAAAGAAAACTTATGTAGTCATAATTGTGAGAAATTTTATGATACTTTGGAGAGTAATTAGTTGTATTATATTAGTTACTCACTATGCCAACTTAAAAATAAAATAGATACAAGTAGGAGAAAGAAATCCTAGGTAGAGAGATATTCTTATCACTTTTAGTGGGTCATGAATTTTATTCTCTCTCTTCTCTTTATGTCTGACTCTTTCTTTAAAGCGGAGCCTAGAAAGTAACTACTAGGATGCTACTAGTTATTCCTAAGCACCATAAAAGTTTTCATGAAATAAACCCTTTTAAAATCACTTAAAAAAGATTTAGTCTCTATTTTACATATAAACTAGCTCAATAATACTCGTATTATGTTTTTTAAAAAATATTAGAAGTTGCCAAAACATAATCTCTTGAACTATTAATTTAACTTAGTCAATGGTTGAGTAATCTTATGGTGCTTAGAGAGTAAGTAATGATATCATAATAGTTATTTTATGGAGTTCATTTTACAGAAATAGAAAGATACAACTAGGATAAAAAAATCCTAGGTGGAGATATTCTTATAAATTCTTTTGGGTCATGGATTTTATATTCTCTCTCCTCTTTGTGCTTGTTTTTTTTCCTTTCAAAATAGACTCTAGAGAGTAACTAAGAGGATGCCACTAATAACTCCCTAAACTCCCTCTCTCTTCAAGATGATTCATCATCAAATCACCCATAGGTATAATGGAAAATTCTTTAGGCTTTTGTTGAAGTTTTTGAAGTTCTTTTCTTTCTCATACTTGCCTCTAACAATATTTATGAAAGTACTAGTTGATAATAATTTCAAACATGCATGCTTTACTAACCACTTCCATATATATTTTTGCATGGTAACTATGACCTCACATTATTGTATTACCATTTCAGCTTTACTTTACTTTTCTTTTTTTAATTTTAATTGGTCTTCATAAACTTGTCTTGGTGATAATGATACAAGTGTGTATGTCCTTCCATCATTCTTAAGATAATACCTATTTTTAAATCCATTATGCTTGGCTTTCTTATTAGATTGCCAAGGTCTCCCCAACAAGATATGACTTACATGCATTGGAACCACATCACATAGAACCTTGTCAACATACTTCTGAATAAAAAAACAGAACCAAGACCTACCTAGTCACTTTCACCTCACCACAATCATTCAAGAATTGCAACCTATAAGGTCTATTATACTCAATTGTACATAAGTTCAGTTTACTAATAAGGATAGTACTAGTTATATTAACACAACTTCTACTATCTATAATCAAACTACACAATTTGTTTTGTACATGACAATGTGTATGAAAGATGTTCTTTTTTTTTTTTGATCAATATCATCTTCCTTGACCTGAACCTGAAGTGTATGCCTTATAACCAAGGCTTTACCCTCAATCGAGTATGCAACCTCCTCATCTGTAAAATCATTCAATGATGACATGTCTTCATAATCAGATCTATCACTTTCTGTAACCCCCCAATTGTTTACGTAGTTTTTCCATTAAACTTCCACATAAAGGGTAAATGGAGCATAATTGTTTTTCATTGAGTTCGCTGAAATTTCAGCAGAGTCTCCCCTATACCGGGAGGTCCTAAGTTATTAACAATTTACCTTACACACATTTATAATCACATCCCAACCATAATCACATCCATAATTGGTACACATTAACCATTTAATTCATTCAAGAATGAATTCACGACAAATCTTTATACTCAATCTTCATCTCATATCACATGCGTAAGTTAATAATTAGGAGAACATAAGCTAGTACATTATAATTTCCCAAGCATAGGTTGATACATTTAATATTCCAAAAACAAAATAATACAAGGAGTATACTATTCTATTTAGATTACGTGTTTACTGCATAACAAAAATTACACGAATAATCCTTAGGTTCCTAACTTATACAAAAGGGATCAAGGAACCTAAATTCTACTCTTGATGTGAATGGGAGGGACCTGCAAAACATAAATTTTCCATATAATTAAAAATAACTAAAATACAAACAATGCACGGAAGAAAATTATACAGCACATCTACCCACTTAAGTCATATGTTATTGAACACACGACCACCAACCCCTTTTAAGGATTATCAAATTTGTTTTCTTTAACAACTTCTCCTCATATCGGGAAGACTATTGCTGACACTAATGACCTCCATTAATGTCTTTAGTTGCCCAACCTGGGGTCAACTAATCAAATTCATGAAAATGCCGACACTAACGCGATCATTGGTGTCATTAACTATTTTTGAACCGAAATAATCAATGTTCCAGGTTTTTTTGGGAGGTCCTCGGGTATGCCAATGTCAAGGATTCTTGACATCATTAGCTTTCACCTCAGAAAGCTAATTAAGTCCCATAAATTTTGTCGATATCGACGTCACTCGCCGAATATCATTAACTATTCTGAACCCGAATAGTTAATCAAGTTTTATATTTCTCCTCCCATGTACCGGTAATGCCAATGTTAACCAACTTGGCTAACATCATTAGCCTCTCATATCTGAGACATGCTAATCAAATTCAAAAAAATAGTTGTTCCTAAAATTCATTGTTACTGTTCATTTCCTCCAAAGAACCCATAAATTAAATCTAGTTCTTCGTTTCTATTTTCCCACCATTTAACCTTTCCTTTCCCCCTTTTCTTTTCCTCATCAATAAACACCAAATTTTTATAATTCAATAGTTAATTAAAATAATTATTAACTAAAGGCGATATAGGTACCGAGTACCTACTTGCTATAGATGATGCAACCATATTATTCGATAGTTTCACCCACATTTAACTAGTGTTTTGCCTAAGTTTTATATATAAAATGCATTGATATTCTTTGTTTTATATTTTGAAGGCACTTTTGGATGAATGATGCAAAAAAGAGTAAATTGGAGGTAATTGGCAGATTTGACCTTCAGTCGATGTTTTGTGCAGAGCGTGAGCTCTAGAGGTTGAAATGAAGTGATTCCAGTGGCATTAAAAAGCTAACATCCATAAATTTCTGGACATTTAAGGCAAGAAAATAAAATAAGGAAGAGCATGGAAATCTCTTTCAAAGTCAAATCTTGCAATCTGCCAGTGTTGACCTTCGGCCATTCCGACTTGAATATCTGGAGCTACAGAAGTCCAATTAATGCAAACTTAATTTGATTAGATTTCTGGATCAAATTCCTATCAACGCTCCAAATTTCAGAAAAAAATGATGTCATATGAGGTAGATATGATTTTTCAAAGATGAGAACTGAATTCTGCCAGCAAACAGGTTTTGTGAAGAAACGAGTTCAAATTACATTCCGAAGCATCTAAACCGATATCCAAGTTTTTATTTCATCAATTTAGCTCCTCTAAGTCAAAGCTTGAAGATTTCATGAAGGCTATTTCTCCTTTTTGAGAAAAATAGTTATTGAAGTACTTAAATGTAAACTGTCTACTTAAGGGAGGACTATTTTGTAAAATAGAGACTAGGGTTTCCTAAGATATAAAAAGAATGAGAGAAGAGAAGGGGGCAGCCAGCTAAGAATAGAAAAACACCCCCTTCCTCTAAGAAACCCGAAATCATTCATTCTTCCTTCTTTTTGATTAGCTGTTCAACAAACATGCAAGGCTAAACACCTTTTCTTGGTTGGAAGGACACGAAAACATTTGAATTTCAAGAACTATGAGATTTATTTTACCTTTTCTTTTCAGTTTATATGATAAATATGTTTGTTCTTCTATGCTTATTTTTCCTATGATTGTTTATTTTAATTGCTAGAGCGGACCCTAAATTATTATTGTAAACAATCTATTGCTAAGTTTGATATCAAAACTGGAGTTGTGGTATATGAACTTGTGAAGCAACTGATTTAATAATTGTGGTGAATCTATGTTATTAATCTTAGAGAGAACATTCAATCAAATCAAACATAAACTGCGGACGATTATGTTTTCTTGATTAATTAACTTATCTAGTTCTTAAGGTTGTAATTGGATTAAATTACTAGTGCGGACACTGTGGTTGTTTGATGGTTAGGGTTAGTTATACGGCAGATCCGTTAACTAACCAATGTTAAGAAGAGATAAATATTCAGAATATAAATTGATGTTTCGTTTCCATGATCAGTTCTGATTTCTGTAGGTGGATGTGTGTTTGCGACCAATGTTTGTTCTCTTGATAATTTTCTGATTTTATTAAATTTCATTTGATAGTTTTCTGTTTTCTTTTACTTTAGCCTAGATAACATCCAACCCCCCCCCCCAAATTGAATATCATCTAGCATAAAAATCTGACTTCAATCTTCCTCGTAGGATCGACCCCTTGCTTGCTCTATACTATCTTGTGTGTTGTGTTTTAAGATAGGGTAATTAATTTATGCGACTGCGACATTGCAACAGTAGACGCTCGACTTGCGTTCTCCTGTTGTTGCTATACTCCTCTCGTGGTTCCTCCTAAAACCACAAACACCCATCATTATTCCATATTAGTCCACATATCACAACACAACAACAACGGCGTCAGTAATATTCATTTCTCTTTTACCAATCTTTTCTTTTTCTCTTACATTCCTTAATATTATCCTTTAACATTTTCAGCTCATTGGTAGTTCAAGTGGATATCATGAATTCAATTTTGATCACAGTTTATTCCTTTTTGAAGATCAAGACACACTTTACAAAGGGCAAGAAAACAAATTCTACCTTTAATATGGCTAAATTTCGCCATTTTATCGACTTGGCCGAATCTGCCAACAGGGGTGGTAGCTTGACCTCTCCTCGGATTTTTATTTGTATATGGAGTTTAAGGACTCCAAATTAGGCAGGGTCAGACTCGTTGAAAAGCTAATACTCCCGGCTACAACTTCTATGAAGGGACCCTCCTTGGATTCCATCATCTTCAGGTCCAAATTCTCTTAGGAACTAGGGCAACGAACCTGTCCTGTTTTGTCAATGGAGAAGGTATCTCCAATTTTAACTCCAATCCTAGTTCCTCATTAGATACAACCATGCTTTCACCTTATGCATGGTAACTTGAAGCGTAAGTTCCTCTTCCTTACAAGTTATAATTAGTAACTACATTCTAACAGCGCATCTCAATTAATTAACAAGGAAGTCATAAGTTCTCCTCCTCTGTTTTTCTTCCCCTCCAGTGGCTGGTCCTTAAATCTATTCTTTTTTTTATACACCCAATCACCACATTTCCTTATTGTTCACCTCTTGAAAATTGTTTCAATTAAGCATCAAGGAAAACAACACAGAAATCAGAATTTCCTTTTTTTCCTTACAACCCCATGGTTGGCCACTATTTCCCCATAGTCTTTGATTTTGTTGAAATCTTCTTTGCGTAATTTCATCTTTTTTAGGCAACCTATGCTGCTCAACTCATTTAATTCCAATCAATTCCACATTTCCCCAAATTTTACTCAAGGACCCTAATTTTTCAAACTTCAAATTAATGCACAATTCTTGCATGAATTTAAATTGGCTTTCCCAATTGGTTTGATTTCGGGTTTGATTTTGGTTTCCTAACCCCTTTCTCCTCTACAAGTAGCCGACCTTCCTCTCCCTCTTCTTTTAACAATTCCGTCACTTTTCTTCTTGCAAATATCCTGCCCCAGTTTGTCTTCGCACTTAATAATTCTAAAGTTTGTGTAGGTATAGAAATTTAGGTGTTTTCTCTTAGGCTTGATGAAGGAAAATCTGAACATTTTCCCTCCCTTTTCATCTTGTTACCTGCCGGTCATGGATGAGAGAAGGAATGGGTATTTATAGTCCTATTTCTTTTTAATTCTATTTTGGCTCTATCTTTCTCCCTTTTTCTTATTTTAGCCCCCCTTTTTTTGCATTAGTTTGTATTATAACAAAATTTTAAATTATAATAAACCTCCCCCTTTTTGTATACTTTATTCTCAGGCTTCACACTTTCAGACTCTATGACTCCACAGTCTCTAATAACCATTAATCTCTTGTTTGGACACTCTGAAGCATAATGCCTAAGCCTCTAACACCTAAAACATTTAATATCACTCGTACATTTAGGCTGAGTATCGAATTTACCTTTGGAACTCATAGCAACATCAACCTTGGCTTTGAGTGTTTCGACTTTAGTGATAGTGAAGGGTTTCGGTTGGGCAACCTTCTCTCTCTTGAAATTTAGCTTCCATGTATCATCCCTGATTAGTACTTAAAAGTGCATTTTTATCAAGGTTTTATATCATCATTTTGCACTTGAAGTATCAATAACTCCTTAACTAGAGCATGTTTTATAATAACAGATCTGATAATATAAGATAGCTTTAATTTATGGTAAATGTTCATTTTAAATGCAGGCATATCTCACAATTCAAAGGATTGATTGATGTGATTAACTATT